>Ga0224558_1000892_pt1 | contig 33874 bp, 24 predicted proteins | sample 714S32024metaG_FD_180682 | JGI IMG/M metagenome (GOLD analysis project Ga0224558, IMG submission 180682) | Peat soil microbial communities from Stordalen Mire, Sweden - 717 S3 20-24 | ecosystem: Environmental > Terrestrial > Soil > Wetlands > Peat | place: Sweden: Norrbotten County, Stordalen... | reverse complement strand
GAGCCTACGTCAACGCCATGGCTCACAACGTCGCGACGCCTTTGCAACGGCTTTTGAAATGGCTTCTGCCCAATAAGTATGGCGTCAATGCCAAGACCGGCAAGGGCTCGACGCCTTTGCACCGGGCGGCGATTAAGAACTATAAGGACATAGCGGAGTTGATGCTGGCAAAAGGGGCTGATGTCAATGCCAGGGACGACGGCGGTGAGACGCCTTTGCACTGTGCGGCGTATAACGGCCACAAGGATGTGGCAGAATTGCTGCTGGCTAACAGGGCCGACGTCAATGCCAAAGACGATCATGGCGATACGCCTTTGAACTGGGCTGTGATTAAGGGCTACAAGGACGTGGTGGAACTGCTGCTGGCGAACAAGGCCAACGTCAATGCCAAAGACGACAAGGGCGATACGCCTTTGCACTGGGCTGCTGATAAAGGCTACAAGGACGTGGCGGAGCTGCTGCTGTCCAATGGGGCCAACGTCGATGCCATGTCCAACAATGGCGTGACACCTTTGCACTGGACAGTGGTAAAGGGCCACCAAGACGTGGCTGATCTTCTACGCCTGCACGGCGGCCACGATATAGGCTCGAATTTCTCCGCTTCAGAATGGAATTATCCGTAAGTGATTGTTCTACGGGACCGTTCTCGCTGCTTTCCCGTTTGCCACAAGCGGACTTGGCTGTCACAATGACAAAACCAGTTGAACGCTGACATTGGATCAAGCCGACGATGAAAATCTGCCCACAATGCGATACCGGCTATCCCGACAACGCCGTGACCTGCCCCACCCATGGCGGGCCGCTGAGCGAGATTATCGACCTGCGGCCGGGAATGTTGATCCGCAAGACCTATCGGATTGAGCGGCTGCTGGGCAAGGGCGGAATGGGCTCGGTTTACCTGGCGCGGCACGAGTTGATGGATGCGCCGCGGGCGCTGAAATTTCTGTCGCACGAGCTGAACAGCGATGAGGCCTTTACGCGCCGCTTTTTGCGCGAGGGCCGGATGCTGCGCCAGGTGCGGCACAAGAACGTGGTGGACTGCGGGGACTTGGAACGGGCTGAAGATGAGCGGCTGTTTTTCGCCATGGAATTTGTGGACGGGCCGGATCTGCGCGGCCTGATGCATCAGGCCGGAGGGCGGCTGGATGTGGCTGAGACGTTAGGGATTGCGCACGGCATCGCCGAGGGGATGGGAGCGGCGCACACCCTGGGGATGGTGCACCGGGACATCAAGCCGGAGAATGTGCTGATGGCGCGAGACAAGTCCGGCTGGGTGCCCAAGATCGCCGACTTCGGGATTGTGGCCACGGTAGAAAGCAGCACCGTCTACAAGACCACGCGCGGTAGCCTGCTGACGCCGCCCTACGCCGCGCCGGAACAGTGGCGGGGCACGCGCTCGAGCGAACTGGACGGGCGCACGGACCTGTATGCGCTGGGCGGAGTGCTCTTCGAGATGCTCACCGGGCAGACGGTCTTCGAGGCGGAGAACTATGAGGGCTGGCTCTTCGAGCACATGCAGACGCCGCCGCGGCCGCCCAGCAGCCTACGCCCGGAGCTGGCCGGCTGGAAGGGGCTGGACGCGCTGGTCTTGCGCCTGCTGGCCAAGAATCGCGAATATCGGCCCAGTGATGTGGCTGAGTTGCTGGGGCTGATCGACGCAGTGCGTCCGGCAGTTCCCGCGAGTCGGCCGACGGTGCCCGAAATCCGGCGAGCGACCGTAGTCGAACCGGAATCGGCGCGGCCCACCCCTGTAACCATTCCCACCCCGGAACCGCAGCCGGAACGGCGGGCAGGACAAGTCACGCGTCTGAGCCCGGAGCTGAGCCCTGACCTGCTCCCGGAGGCGGACAAGCCAAAGCGAAGAGCGAAGTGGCTTCCTGAGGTGCTTATCGCAGCGGTCGTTCTGATGGTGTTTTTCTTTTCATGGCAGGAATCACGGAACCGGGACGCTAATTTGGCCGCATTTCAACCATCGCTGACGGCTACCGATACGCAGCCGCAGACTCCGGTAACGAATCCGGATGCGACTGCACCGGCCAGGCACGGGAAAGCGCTATTCGAGCAGAAGCAGTACAAGGATGCTTTGCCGCTGCTCAATCAGGCCTGCACCGGCGGAGATGGCGAAGCCTGCGATTACCTGGGACAGATGTATGAGGGGTTACCCGGCATTTCTAAGAATTTCAAGAAGGCGGCGGCTCTTTTTACTACTGCTTGCGATGCCGGAAACGCGGATGGTTGCTACAACATTGGAAACTTTTATTACGTTGGAACCTTGAACATTGTCGATGAAGCCCGCGCAAGACCGCTCTTGGCAAAGGCCTGCGACGGTGGAAGCGACAATGGCTGCTTGACTCTGGGTATTTCTTACTTGCAGCCCACTACCGGCTCGGCCGACGTCACTAAGGCCTTGGCTGTTTTTACCAAGGCTTGCGATGCGTGGCTAGGAAGTAGTTGCCAGCAGTTGGGTCAGATATACGAAAACGGCAGAATGGGCGTCGAGCAGGATTATGTGCGGTCGGTAGGTTATTTTTCCAAAGCGTGCGAAGTCGGCAACTCCAACGGCTGTTATATGATGGGAAATCTTTATTGGTCCGGCAACGGCGTCGAGAAGAATATCGCCAAGTCCGATGAATATTTCAAGAGGGCCTGTTCGATGGGCCATGCGGGTGCCTGCCAAACATTGAAGGATTCCAAATAGCACCGCCGCTTGACACAATCCAACCCAGCCTTGAAACTGCCTTTTAGAGCATTTTGCCTGTTGTTCTAGAGTCGATTTCCGATTGCGTTTCCAGTGCCGGTGGGTCGCGAACCTGTAGCGCCGGCCTCCCGGCTTGCTATTGCGTGGACCTCCTGGTCCACGCCGCACTCTACACCATCTGTAAAAATGCTCTATGCTGCCGCGCGCGGCGGACACAATGCATCCGGGCGCGTTGCGGACAGAACGGAGACTTGGCCGGTGAGCGAAGCGAAGGCAGGACGATTGAGTCTTCGGCTGAATTCGACCATGGAGAGCGTGGCCCAGGTGGAGGCTGCGGCGGTGAAGTTGGCCGCCGATGCTAGCCTGGACGACGACGAACGCTTTCACGTGGCCATGGCGGCGCGCGAGGCCGCGGTCAACGCCGTGCTGCACGGCAACGAATACGACCCCGCCAAACAGATTTCCGCAAGCTTTGAAAACACCGGCGCGGCGCTGGTGATTACCGTTGCCGACCAGGGCAAGGGACTGGACACGGCCACGCTGCCCGACCCCCTGGCCCCGGAAAATCTCCTGCGCGGCACGGGGCGCGGCATCTTCCTCATCCGGGCATTCATGGATGAGGTACACTTCAGGCAATTGCATCCCGGAACCGAGCTGACCCTGATCAAGCATCTGGCGGCGCAGGGCCCCAAAGCATAACGCGTCTACGATATACACTGATAACGGATTGAGGAGATGCGTTTTTTGAAGAGCGCGGGGCGCGCAAATTTTTTAACGTAAGAGCCACTTGCAATATTCAAAAAGGAGTGCAAGTAGAGTCAGGGTTTGAAAGAGGCAAAAATGTTGTGCAGATAATTTGGGCACTTCGTAGCACAATAATACTCATGTGCTTTTTCTCCAATCGTCCTCCAAATGTGCCGCTAACTCCTTATCCTGGACGACTTTGCAAATAACTCCTTTGTTATGACGATCTTACAGCGCAACCCCGTCTGTAACATCAAGAAAACAACGACTTTGCGTCCAAAGTACGGGTGGGGGTAGGCCGTTCAAGCATTAGTTTTGCCGTCGGAACAAAGCAAAGTCCCGAAGATGTGCCTGAATATGGAATGCAGGTTTCTTGGTTATTTTGCAAGAGGCTCGTAACCTGAAACTTAAGAAATGCGATAATCATCAAATAAACCAACAAGGAGGAAAGACCATGGCATTGAAAATTGCTTCCCGAGAAGTGGACGGCGTTGCCGTATTGGATCTTAGCGGGCGAATCACCCTGGGCGAGGGCAGCGTGCAATTGCGCGACGCCGTTCGCGGCCTGATCGGCAAGGGAAAGAAGCACATCTTGCTGAACCTGGGAGAAGTAAACTACATCGACAGCTCCGGGCTGGGCGAGTTGGTCAGCGCCTTCACCTCGGCCAAGAATCAGCAAGCCGAGGTCAAGCTGCTGAACCTGACCAAGAAGGTACACGACCTGCTGCAGTTGACCAAGCTCTACACGGTCTTCGACATCTACGACGACGAAGCCCACGCCATCACCGCGTTCTGATAGGCGAGCGGCGGGCAGCAGCCCAGATGAAAACGATAAAAAGGCCATTCCGCGGCGCGGTATGACCTTTTTTCGTCTAGGAACTTGTTGAAATTCACCAAGCTGGAGCGGATTTCCTGTAATCTGCGTTGTTGCCAAGTTGAAATTTGTTCGAATCGTACATATGGCCAGTGTTTAGCGGGGTTTGCGGGTCTGCCGAAGACCATTCCGATGCCCGCGATGCAAAGTAGTGCCTATTTTAATAAGTTCCTAGGTCGAGATTGCGCATGCCTTACTACGTTCATCTGAACACCAAGAGCGCAAGATGATCCTGCTAACGCAAAGCGGCGGAGCCGTTAAGCTCCGCCGCTTCTTGCATCACCTGCTGCCTGACGCAGCAGCTACAAGTTACCGATGTCCACCACCGCCGCCACGTCCACCACCGCCGCCACCGCCACGCATTCCACCGCCGCCACCGGCATGTCCGCCACCACCACCGCTGGCATGTCCACCGCCACCGCCACGCGAAGCTGACGCATTCACTGCACTGGGACGCGCACCGCCTGAATGGGAAGCCATTGCATTGCCGCGAGCCTGACCGCCGCCGCCGGAGCGTTCTGCCCCGCCGCCGCGTGCAAAGCTGCTGCGACCGGCCGCTTCGCCGCCCCCTCCACGATAGCTTCCGCCGCCGCCGTTGCTGAAGCGATGGCTACCCCAGCCGTGGCCATAGCCCCAGCCGGCCCATGGGCCCATGCCCAGGAATACGCCGCCGTAGAAGTATCCCGGCCCGTAAAATCCATAGGGCGCACAGGCGTAAGGCGCATAGTCGTAATAGCCGTATGAACAGACGGGTGGAACGCCAACGTCTACGATAAGTTGAGCCTGAGCTACTGGCGCCAGCGCCAAGCCGGCTAGCAATGCTGTGGTTCCAATTAGAGTTCTGAGTCCTATCATATGTGACCCCCCTTTGAGGTGTCTGTGTTTTCCTGTGTTGTGTGGGATGCTCTGTTGCATCTAAGAACAAATTGCCAACAGCAGACACCATAAGGGGTCCAGTCTATTCAAGAAGGCCCGAAACTTGATCGGACCGACGTCGATCCACCCTTACGTTATTGACTCTAGCCTCTGAGATCGTCAGAGTCTGAGCAATAGGACGCATACAAGAATTATTCATTGCTTTGCATGGATTTATCTCATCCGGTCAATACAGAGCATCTATTAAATGATCGATGGGAAATACTGGCATTTAGTACCTGCCACGGGATAGAAGACTGCCGGAGTCTCCGGCGTGCGAACTCTTATGAACCCGACAACATATAGAGGCCGCATTTCAACCGCCATGCAAGTGAGTCGGAGGAAGTAATGGAAAAACAATGACACTGCTCAAAGGCTTAGGAACAGGACTCTGCCTTACCGTACTCTGCTTGCTCGCCGCGCCGAAAGCAAAGGCCGACGAATGGAATCACAAAACAGTTATTACCTTCAGCGGGCCCGTCGAAGTTCCAGGAGTAGGCCAGCATCTCCTGCCGGCGGGCACTTATGTTTTCAAGCTTCTGGACTCCAGCTCGGATCGCCATATCGTCCAGATCTTTAACCAGGATGAAAGCCAAGTGCTCACCACGATTCTCGCCATCCCCAATTATCGGCTGAAGGCTACCGATAAAACAGTGATTACTTTCCGTGAACGGCCAGTAGGAGAGCCGGAGTCACTGAAAGCATGGTTCTACCCAGGCCATGAATGGGGCGAGCATTTTGTCTATGAAAGGTCCAGGGCCATCGAACTGGCCAAGGAAACAAATGAGGCGGTACTTTCGACGCCTGTTGCACTGACATCCTCGCCAGTCGAGGCTTTGAATACGGCCCCTGTAGAAGCAGTTAACCCGGCCGGCGAAACAGTTGACACCGCCCAGGTTGTTCAAGCGCCTCCTGCGCCTGTCATGGCGGCTGCGCCTGCTGCCGCTCCAGCACCCGAGGAAGTTGCATCTTTGCCGGCAACAGCCAGTGATCTTGGTTTGATTGGACTGTCCGGACTGATGTTATTGGGCGCCGGCTTTCTGGTTACCGGCCTTCTCAAGAAGTCTGTTTAACTCAGAAGCACGATTCACTAAATGAGGCGGTGCGGGAGCATCGCCTCACTTGTTCATTGGCGAAAGTACAGTTGTCTATTGGGACTCTTCAGGCACGACGAAGGACAGAACAGATGACGGAGATGACCGCATCCGAGTGGCGTCTAAAGAGAGAGGCCGGCCTGTCTGCCCAAGGGCATTTCTGGTCAGAAATGCGCATCGCTTTGACAAGGAACAATTATCTTCCAAGTCTGATTGCCTTTGCTGTATTGATTACATTCTCTGATGTTGTTTGGTCTCAAGTCGTCTCTACTCCTCCACAATATCATTCAAATGACAACTACACAATCAGAGTCGATACAAATTTGGTTATCTTGAGCGCGACTGTATTAGACCGCCGCAATGCGCTTGTATCGGGCCTCGTTAAAAATGATTTTCAGATTTATGAGGATCATGCTCTTCAGCAAATCAAGGATTTTAGCCATGAAGATCTCCCTGTCACGGTCGGATTGGTCATCGATAACAGCGGCAGCATGGCGTCGAAACGCGCGGATGTGATTGCCGCAGCCTTGTCGTTCGCTCGTTCCAGCAATTTGAAGGACCAGATGTTTGTGGTAAATTTCAATGAGCATGTGTCGTTTGGCCTGCCGTCTGGAATTCCGTTCACAAACAGGCCGGATCAGTTGCAGCTCGGGCTTTCTAATATTAATGCAATTGGAGAGACCGCACTTTACGATGCGATAGCCGTAGCTCTCGATCATCTCCAGCAAGGCAGTAGCGACAAGAAAGTGCTCATACTGATCAGTGATGGCGGCGATAATGCAAGTAAGCATAATCTGTCTCAGGTTATTGAAATGGCCAGGCGTTCCGGCGCAATCATCTACGCGATCGGCATTTTTGATGAGCAGGACGGCGACCAGAACCCAAACGTGCTCAAACGATTTGCAAAAGAAACTGGCGGCGAAGCATTCTTTCCGGAATCATCGGCGGAACTAGACCCAATCTGTGAAGGGATCGCACGCGATATTCGTAATCAGTATACTTTGGCCTATATACCCACAATTGCAAAGCAAGATGGCGGCTATCGGGTCATTGATGTAAAGGTTAGCTCCGCGGGGCATGGTCGCTTATCGGCTCGCACACGGGCAGGATACTTCGTGCCATTGACGCTCTCGCCACCGGGTTTTGAAACGGCCGTACATGATTCCCATAACTGAGCATAGAATATTTACAACGCGAAACCAGCGATTCATGCGCTGGACGCGAAACATTTTGCTGATCACCGGAATTCTCGCAATATCATATGTTGCGATTACTTTAATCAGTGCCGGGATTTATCAGAAAGACGTCTTGTCGATCCTGGATAAACAGATTCAAGTGGAGGAACAAGACAAAACAGAGCAAACTACACCCATCATTAAAGAAGGGGATGTTCTAGGGCGTATTGATATTCCAAGGATCGGAGTCTCGGTGGGTATTCTGCAAGGGACTACATCGCGAACTCTACGGCTGGGTGTAGGTCACATCAAAGGAACGGCACTCCCCGGCGAACCGGGGAACATAGGAATCGCCGGGCACCGTGATACATACTTTCGTGCTTTGAAAGACATTCACAAGGATGACGAGATTCAGATTCAGACTGCTACTGGAATCGCCAGGTACGAAGTCGATTGGATTCAGATCACTGCGCCCAGCAACGTGAGCGTTTTGGCCCCCACGGCTGAATCCTCTCTAACCCTTGTTACATGCTATCCGTTTTACTATATTGGCGCCGCCCCGCAGCGGTTTATTGTACATGCGCGCAGGCAATAGCTCCTGATTATTCGATCCATTGTTCTGACCATTGTGCGCCGACTTCATAGTTGCTACGAAGACAGATACCGTCCGCATGATTCGACCAATATTCTCAATCCGCCCACCGCTGAAAGATTACGTTTTTCAGCCTCGACCATAGGAATATCGGGCTTCAATATTGTTTTGACTAGCGGAATGACTGTCTCTAGGGGGACCTCTGAACAAGCCTTTGTTGCAGTCCAACAGTCCCTCAGGCGCTATAGCCTGTGTTCATTTTGCTGCTTTTGCGGATCGACTAAAGTCGTGCGCTTTCAAAGCATCGACTTGTGCAGAGGTTCCCTAGAACGGTTTCAACTTTGGAGATTGCGATCTTCAGATCATCTCTGCCGCGGAAAGGAGCGGCTTTTGTGAGTTATGATCTGGCAATCGGTCGAGAAGAACCACATTGAGCAGCGACTTATTGACCTGGATGCGGCCGTTGTAATTGATATAGCCGAGTGCGCGAAAGCGATTCATAAAGAAGCTCACACGTGACCGTGTTGTGCCGATCATTTCCGCCAGGATTTCCTGCGAAATGGGTGGGATGAAGGTGTCTCGTTCGCCGGGCTTGCCGAATTCCGCCATGATCAGCAGAATCCTCGCCAGACGTTTTTCGCTGGAATTGAAAAGCTGGTCAACAAGATCCGCCTGGGTGCGCATACTGCGAGCCAGCATGAATTTCATAAAGAAGTCCGCAAACGCCGGTTCGTCATGCATTGCGCGGGCCATCTCTTCCCTTGTGATCTTGAGCGCCGTGCACGAGTTGACAGCTGAAGCCGTCGCCAGACGCAATCCGGGAATGGACGCCAGAGACTCTTCTCCAACGAAATCGCCAACAGAAAGGAGCGTGATGGTGGCTTCTTTGCCGTTTTGCGAGACGACAGTGAGTTTTGCCCGGCCTGTCTGTAGATAGAAGATGGTGTTGGCCGGATCTCCCTGGGAGAAAAAGGTCTCTTTAGGCTCCAATTGAACGATCTTGCGGCCGAGCCCCGCGTCTGCAAGAAAAGCGGCGCCGTCAAATGCACTTCGAGTATCTCTGTTCTTCATAATGTATCCCCATTCTAAACTTGTTTGTCCGGTGTGGTGAATGAACGCCTACGAAAAAGCCTCTTTGTATTTGAAAAGGCCTGTGATTGTAGCGAATTCATCGAAGGCCGGAGAGGAGAAACTTCAGTCAGGAATATACGTGCTCAACTAGAATCCTGGCATCGGCAATGCAGTCCCGAGCGGCTTGAGGAAGATTCTGTGTCGCATCAGGAACAGACACTCCTTCGCTTGAGGGCGATTACACTCAAGCACTTGCCATCATCTCGTTTGGCTCTGGCTTATGTCTGTTCTATTTCGCTCACATCGAATAGCATTTCAAAGACCAAGTGCAAATACGGGAGATTATCTAATATCAGGCGAGAATATGCTTATTTTAAACCCAAATGGAGTCAAGACCAGGCGAAGAACTACCGCAACACAGGGGGGACGATGACTTGCCAATTAGCGCTATATTCGCGGATAATTTCATAGAATGCGTCCGCTAGCGTTCCAATAGTGAGCAATACGGCGCATACTAGCACCCCGATTTTCGCTGATTCTACGAGGAGCACATCGCCAGTAGCGTGGGCGCGGAGTCCTGCATGCCTGAGTACGAAGATCAATCGAGTGTTCACCACATTGGCGCAGATCATCAGTTGTCTCATCCGCTTCCCTGGTATCGAAGGCGCTGGATTCTGTGGACAAGCCTGCTTCTGCTGCTTCTTTTGGTCGCGATCGTTATCGTGGTTGTCCACAATAACGACGTAAAGGCAGCGGCTGCCAAGCGCGCGCTGGCTGCCGTGAAGCCTTCCGTCACTACCACGGCCGCCACTGCAACGAAGGGAGACATCGGCATTTACCTCGATGCCATCGGCACGGTGACTCCGGTCTATACAACTAACATCACCGCGCAGGCCGACGGAATCTTAACCGCGGTGCATTACAGCGAGGGGCAATTCGTTCAGAAAGGGAGCGCGCTGATCGACATCGATCCGCGACCCTACCAGGCACAGTTGACCCAGGCCGAAGGCACACTGGAACGCGACACCAACATTCTTGCACAGGCTCAAATGGATCTGGATCGATACCGAACCGCGTGGTCGCGAAACAGCATCAACAAGCAACTGCTGGACGATCAGGAGAAGATCGTACTGCAGGATCAGGGCACGGTAAAGAACGATCAAGGCACTGTGAATTATGACCAGGTGCAACTCGGTTTTTGTCACATTGCCGCGCCGATTGCCGGCCGGGCCGGTCTTCGTCTTGTGGACCCAGGAAACGTGGTGCAGGCAAGCGGGAGCACCGTTCTAGTGGTCATCACTCAGGAACAGCCTATGACCGTGGTGTTCACGGTTGCAGAAGACAGCCTGGGACAGGTGCAGGCGCGGATGAAACAGATGCATACGCTGCCCGTCGATGCGTGGGATCGCACCCAAACCAAGAAAATTGCATCGGGCAAGTTACAGACCATCGACAATCAGATCGACACCACGACAGGAACGGTCAAGTTACGCGCGCTCTTCGATAACAAGAATGGCGCTCTGTTTCCGAACCAGTTTGTCAACACGAGGTTGCTGCTGAATACGCACACGGGCGTCACGCTGGTACCCACAGCGGCTGTTCAGCACAATGGGCAGGTGGAGTTTCTCTATGTGATTGCGAACGGAACGGCCAGTGTGCGCAACATCAAGACCGGCGTTGCGGACGGCGGCATGACAGAGGTACAGGGAATCAACCCCGGCGAGGTTGTGGCCACCAGCAGCTTTGATAAGTTGCAGGCCGGAAGTAAGGTCGTCGTGTCGAAGCAGGCGGCTCCAGCAAATGCGGCTGAGGGAAATGCTCCGTGAACCCATCCGCGCCCTTTATTCAGCGTCCTGTTGCTACCGCGCTGCTGATGGCCGCAATCCTGCTGGTGGGTATCGTCGCGTATACTCAGTTGCCGGTCTCCGCGTTGCCGGAGGTCGATTATCCCACCATTCAGGTTCTGACCTTTTATCCAGGCGCCAGCCCGGATGTGATGGCCACTACGGTGACCGCACCCCTGGAGCGGCAGTTCGGCCAGCTTCAGGGACTAAGCCAGATGACGTCGACCAGCTCCGGCGGGTCGTCTGTGATTGTCCTGCAATTCGCTCTCAGCCTGAACATCGACATCGCCGAAGAAGAGGTTCAGTCTTCGATTAACGCTTCGCAAAGCTTTCTGCCCTCGAATCTTCCCTCGCCTCCGGTTTACAGCAAGACCAATCCCGCGGATGCGCCGGTTCTCACGCTGGCCATCACATCCGACTCCATGCCGTTGTCGCAGGTTGAGGATCTGGTGGATACGCGGCTTGCGCCCAAGCTCTCGCAGTTGAGCGGCGTCGGTCTGGTGAGCATCAGCGGAGGACAGAAGCCGGCGGTGCGCATTCAGGCTAATCCAACGGCGCTATCGTCGTACGGGCTCAACATGGAGGATCTGCGCACGGCGCTTACGCAGACCAGCGTCAATCAAGCCAAAGGCAACTTCGACGGACCTCACCAGGATTACCAGATCAATGCCAACGATCAATTGATGACCAGCGGCGATTATCGAAAGGTTGTAGTTGCTTACCGCAATGGCGCGCCTATCATGCTAAGCAATGTTGCTCAAGTGGTAGACGGCATTGAGAACAATAAGCAGGCAGCGTGGATGAACAAGACGCCCGCGGTGATCCTCAATATTCAGAGGCAGCCCGGCGCGAATACCATCAGCGTGGTGAAGGCCATCAAGGCGATTCTACCCCAGCTTGAAGTGAACCTTCCGGCATCCATCAAGGTCACGCCGCTTACCGATCTCACCACGGCCATCAACGCCTCCGTCTCTGACGTTGAGTTTGAGTTGTTGCTGACTGTTGCTTTGGTGGTGATGGTCATTTTTCTGTTTCTGCGCAACATATACGCCACGATTATCCCCAGCATTGCAGTGCCGCTCTCCTTAGTGGGCACCTTTGGCGCCATGTATGCGCTGGGCTATAGCCTGGACAATCTTTCGCTGATGGCGCTCACCATCTCCACGGGTTTTGTGGTCGATGACGCGATCGTGATGATAGAAAACATTACACGCTATCTAGAAGCGGGAGACACGCCGATGCAGGCGGCGATGAAAGGCGCGGAACAGATCGGCTTCACGATTATCTCACTTACTGTTTCACTTATCGCGGTGCTGATTCCGCTGCTCTTCATGGGCGACGTTGTCGGCCGCTTGTTTCGCGAATTTGCGGTTACACTGGCCGTCACCATCATTCTGTCAGCCGTAGTATCGCTAACTCTTACGCCCATGATGTGCTCGCGGATTCTTCACCAGACTCCCAAAGAGCAGCAGGGACGCTTCTTCAAGGCCTCGGAGCGCGTCTTCGAAAACGTCATCGCCTTTTACGGCCGTACGCTCAAGTTTGTTCTGGGGTACCAGACCATCACATTGCTGGTGGCTGCCGCCACCCTGGTGCTTACGATTATGCTCTATATCGTCATTCCAAAAGGGTTCTTCCCCACGCAGGATACGGGCGTCATTCAGGGTATCTCTCAGGCGCCGGAGACTATCTCCTTTGCGGCTATGGCAGAGAAGCAGCAGCAACTTGCAGCCATCATTCTTCAGGACCCGGCAGTCGATAGCCTGTCTTCCTTTATTGGCGCGGACGGAACGAACACGACGCTGAATAGCGGGAGAATGTCCATCAACCTGAAGCCACTGAATGTGCGCAACATCAGCGCCTCCGATGTGATTCGCAGGCTGCAAACGAGCCTCAAGCCGGTCGAGGGCATCGTGCTTTACATGGACCCGGTGCAGAACATCACGGTGGATGACCGCGTCAGCCGTACCCAGTACCAATACACGCTGGAAGATCCGGATGCGAACGAGTTGAACCTGTGGACCGGACGGCTGGTCGATAAGATGAAGCAGTTGCCTCAACTTGCCGATGTGGCCACCGACCAACAAACCGGAGGCCTGGCGGTATCGCTGGTGATTGATCGCGTCACCGCATCGCGGCTTGGAATTGCGCCGTCCACGATTGACAGCACGCTCTATGACGCTTATGGCCAACGTCAGATCAATACGATGTACACGCAGCTGAACCAGTATCACGTGATTCTGGAAACTGATCCGAATTTCCAACTAAGCCCCGGAAGACTTCAGGATTTGTATATTCAGACCAATACCTCCGCGGGAGGCTCTGGTCCGGGTGCTTCATCGTCCTTCGCATCCTCGGGATCATCGTCCGCTGGTTCAAATGCGACCACGACGACCGTGGCATTTACTCCTTCCTCCGCAGCACTCAGCGCGCCCTCGAATGCGATTAAATCCAATGTGGGCGCGAGCAGCGCTTCTTCTGCCGCGAATGCAGTCTCTTCTACCGCGGCTTCCAATGCCGTACCTCTCAGTGCTTTCACTCACATTGAGAAAGTAACCGAGCCGCTCTCGATCAATCATCAGGGACAGTTTCCGGCAGTTACCGTATCGTTCAATCTTGCGCCCGGCGCCGCGCTGGGAGGCGCAATCACGGCCATCGAAAAGGCGCAAAAGGACTTGAACATGCCGGCCAGCGTCCAGTATGGTTTTCAAGGCACCGCTGCCTCATTCCAAGGGTCGCTCGCCAATGAGGGCTTGTTAATTCTTGCCGCGCTTGCTGCCGTGTATATCGTGCTGGGAATTCTATATGAGAGCTTCATTCATCCAGTTACCATTCTCTCCACACTGCCATCGGCAGGCGTAGGCGCATTACTGGCTCTGATTATCTTCAAGCAGGACCTCAGCGTCGTCGCCATCATCGGCATCATTCTCCTGATCGGCATTGTCAAGAAGAACGGAATCATGATGGTCGACTTTGCGATGGAGGGAGAACGAGAGCATGGCAAGAACTCCACGGATGCGATCTATGATGCCTGCCTGCTGCGCTTCCGCCCCATCATGATGACCACCATGGCCGCACTGCTGGCGGGTCTTCCGCTGGCTCTGGGTCAGGGCATGGGTTCGGAGCTCCGTCGTCCGCTGGGCATTGCCATGGTTGGCGGACTTCTTCTGAGCCAGATACTCACGCTCTACACCACGCCTGTCATCTACATCTTCTTCGATCGCATCGGTCATCGCTTCAGTCGTTCGCCGAAGACTATCGCAAGCGACAGCGAACCACAACCGGCGGAGGGATGATGAATATCTCCGCCCCCTTCATTCGCCGGCCGGTAGCCACCACATTGCTGACGGTAGGCATCATACTCGTAGGGGCCATCGCCTTCAATGTTCTGCCTGTCTCCCCTTTGCCGCAAGTGGATTTCCCGACGATCTCAGTTTCCGCCAGTTTGCCCGGCGCAAGCCCCGAGATCACTGCCTCCGCAATCGCAACTCCGTTGGAGCGCCAGTTCAGCCACATCGCCGGCGTCACCGAGATGACTTCATCGAGTTCGCTGGGCAGCACCTCGATCACGCTGCAGTTCGATCTGAGCCGAGACATCGACGGCGCGGCGCGAGACGTGGAGGCGGCCATCAACGCCGCGCGCACTTACTTGCCCGCAAACCTGCCTGCCAATCCGACTTATCGCAAGGTAAATCCCGCGGATTCACCGATTATTATTCTCGGACTTACTTCGGATAAGTACGATAAACCGACACTCTATGACGAGGCTTCATCGGTTATTGCGCAGAAGCTCTCGCAGATCGAGGGTGTTGGACAGGTCTCGGTCGGCGGAGGCGCCGGTCCTTCCGTGCGTGTGGAAGTAAATCCTACTCTGCTTAACAGCCACGGACTCACAATCCAGAACATTCAGTCTGTATTGAGCCAGCAGAATGCGCATGAGCCAGCGGGGCAGATCTCAGACGGAAATACGACCGCGGACATCGTCACCAATGACCAGATCTCCCATGCAGACCAATTCAAATCGCTTATTGTCGGAAGCAACAAGGGAGCCGCGATCCGGCTCGCTGATGTTGCCGACGTATCGAATGGAGCGCAGAACATCCGCACGGCAGGTTACCTGAACGGCACGCCCTCGATCACCATCATGATCTTTCGCCAACCGGGCGCCAACATCATCGATACCGTCGATCGTGTCCGCGCAGAATTGCCATCGATCCAGGCGTCCATTCCGCAAGGCATCAAGACCACCATCGTTCTTGATCGCACCACCACCATCCGCGCTTCAGTGAGCGACGTGGAGAGTACGCTCATCCTCTCGGTCATCCTGGTAATTCTTGTCGTTTTCGTCTTCTTGCGCAACTGGCGAGCTACACTCATTCCCACCGTCGCCGTTCCTGCCTCCCTCATTGGCACCTTCGCCGTCATGTACTTGTTTGGCTTCAGCATCGACAACCTCTCGCTGATGGCGCTGACCATCTCGACAGGCTTCGTGGTAGACGACGCTATTGTGGTGATGGAAAACATTTCACGCCTCCGTGAAGCAGGCATGGCTCCGATGAAGGCCGCATTCCAGGGTTCAAAGGAGATTGGCTTTACCATTTTATCCATCAGCATGTCGCTGATTGCGGTTTTTATCCCGATTCTTCTCATGGCCGGCATCGTCGGCCGCCTTTTCCGCGAATTTGCAATCACACTGTCGACTGCCATCATTGTGTCGATGCTGATCTCGCTGACGACCACGCCCATGATGTGCGCCTATCTGCTTAAAGATGAGAGGACCATCAAGCACGGCCGCGCGTATCGGATAACCGAGCGTGGATTCACGTGGATGCTCTCCTCTTATAGCCGCACTCTTGCGTGGGTGTTAAAGCATCCAGCGCCCATGTTGACCCTGCTGCTGCTCACCATTGCGCTGAACTTTTATCTTATCGTTATTATCCCAAAGGGATTCTTTCCGCAGCAGGATACGGGCGTGATTATGGGCAACGTGCGAGGACCGCAGGACGCATCGTTTCCTATCATGGACAACTCGATTCAGAAACTGGTGAATGTCATCAAGGCCGACCCGGCCGTTTCCGATGTCATTGCTCATACAGGCGGCGGAGGCGCATCTAACACCGGCTCAATATATATCGCATTAAAGCCGCTGAATGTGCGCAAGGTTTCGGCGGCGGCGATTATCGATCGCCTGCGGCCCAAGCTGAACCGGCTTCCGGTTGCTACAGCCTTACTTCGGGCGGCGCAGGACCTGAGCATCGGAGGACGACAAAGCAATGCAATGTACCAATACACCATACAGTCGGATAGCGTGGCGGATCTGGCACACTGGGGTCCTATCCTGCTTGCCGGGATGCAGAAGATCCCCGGCTTCCAGGATGTGAACAGCGATGCGCAGAATAGCGGGCTGCAAGAGCTGATCAGCTATGACCGCCCCTCCGCCGCGCGCCTTGGCATCACGCCGCAATCTTTGGATAAGTCCCTCTACAGCGCCTTCGGACAGTCGCAAGTCTCCATTATCTACACTCAGTTGAACCAGTATTACGTCGTATTGGAGGTTGCGCCCCAGTACTGGCAGAGCCCGGATGGCTTGAAGAACATCTATCTCAACACCTCGGGCAACGGCATTGTTCCGCTCTCCACGGTCACCTCGGCGCAAGCGAGCACCACGCCGCTGACCATCAATCACACCAGCTCATTCCCATCCGTCACCGTGTCGTTCAATATGGCTGAGAGTATGTCTTTGAGCGACGCGGTCCGCCTGGTTGGCCAGATGCAGGAGCGGCTAAATATGCCGCAAACCGTTCGCGGCGTCTTTGCCGGAACGGCGGCGGCGTACCAAACCTCGCTGGCCAGCGAGCCCCTTCTTATCATCACGGCTATATTCGCGGTCTACATTGTTCTCGGTATTCTGTATGAGAGCCTGGTGCATCCTATTACCATTATTTCCACTTTGCCTTCGGCCAGTGTGGGAGCCATGCTCGCTCTTATGCTGTTCAAGGTCGATCTCAGTGTGATCTCGATCATCGGCATCATTCTATTGATTGGCATCGTGAAGAAGAACGCGATCATGATGATCGACTTTGCGCTGGTTGCGGAGCGCGAGCACGGCAAGAGTACCACTGAGGCCATTTTTGAAGCCTGCCAGCTTCGCTTTCGCCCTATCCTCATGACGACCATGGCCGCTTTGTTCGGCGCGCTGCCGCTGGCCTTCGGCACTGGCACCGGTTCCGAACTCAGACGCCCGCTGGGCATCACCATCGTAGGCGGACTGATTGTCAGTCAGATGCTGACTCTCTATACCACGCCTGTCGTCTATCTGGCCTTTGACCGCTTGCGCCTCCGCTTCAAAGGCAGACAGCCAGTTACTCTACGCCCAGAAACCGCAGAGGCATCCTAACAAACTATGGTTATGGAGAGCTCGTTATGAAAAAGTCGATCGTACTATCCCGGAGACTTTCTACGGCGTTGTCCGCACTCACCGTAACTGTGTTTTGTGTGATGTTGGCTGGATGCAATGTTGGGCCAAAGTATATTCCGCCTGCGATGACGGCGCCTCCGTCCTACAAGGAATCTCCCGCGCAGTTCAAGGAAGCCGATGGGTGGGTCGTCGCACAACCCCAGGATGCGGCTCTCCGCGGCAAGTGGTGGGAGATTTACAATGAACCGGAATTGAATGCGCTCGAAGATCAACTCAACATCGACAACCAGAATATCCGCCAGGCCTTCGAGAACTTTATGGTGGCTCGTGCCATGGTGCGAGAAGCGCGCTCGCATTATTTTCCAACAGTGAGCGTAGGAGGTTCTTATACTCGATCACGGGCATCCTCCAATGTTGGATCCGCATCTAGCACCGGCGCGACAGGCGGTCAGCAGTCACAGTTGTTTTCTCTCCCCGGCGATATTTCATGGGAGCCCGATCTCTGGGACAAGGTGCGCAACACAGTGCGCGCCAGCCAATATACTGCGCAATTGACCGCGGCCGACCTTGAAAATGAGCGGTTGACTGAACAAGCCAGCATGGCCCAGTACTTCTTTGAGATTCGCGGCCAGGACGAACTGCAAAAAATCCTCAATGGCACGGTAGAGGCCGACAAGAAAGCACTGGAAGTTGAACGGTCTGCCTACGACACTGGCGTAGCCGACCAGATCTCCGTTGTCGAAGCGCAGACAACTTTGGAGAGCGCGCAGTCCGCTGCGATCAATATAGGAATTGCGCGAGCGCAGTATGAACATGCGATTGCCATGCTCGTTGGCAAGCCGGCCTCGGAGTTTTCCATCCCGGTCGAACCCAGAACGAGCGCGCCGCCGCCTATTCCAGTGGGCTTGCCGTCTCAACTGCTCGAACGGCGCCCCGACGTTGCCGCCGCGGAGCGGAACATGGCCGTCGCCAATGCGCAAATCGGGGTTGCTTATGCAGCTTATTACCCGGCATTGACGCTCTCAGCAACGGGCGGCATGGAAAGTTCGGCCATCAAGAACCTTCTGGATTGGCCAAGCCGCTTCTGGTCAGTCGGCCCATCTGTCTCTGAAACTGTATATGATGGGGGCCTGCGCCGCGCGACCGTAAATCAGTACATCGCAACTTACAACGCAGATCTCGCCGCATATCGCCAATCTGTGTTGATTGCATTTCAACAGGTGGAAGACTCGCTCGCGGCGGTTCGCATTCTTTCGCAACAGGTACGGCATCAGCAAGAAGCCGTCGACTCCTCACAGATGTTTCTGAAGCTGGAGTTAGGGCGATACGAAACGGGCATTGATCCATACATCGATGTGATCATAGCGCAAACCACTTTGCTTTCTAACCAGCAGTCTCTGACGAATCTGCAAGTACTAGAGATGACGGCGTCGGTTCAACTGATTGAATCCCTGGGCGGAGGTTGGGATCGGTCGCAGTTGCCTTCGCCAGCTCAGGTCACGCGGAAGCCTTCAAAGTCAGAGACCTCTATTCAGCATTAGATTGCCAAGGCCTCTGCTCCACGGGCGATAACGGCATGCTGCTCCGGCTATTCTCGTGGACACTCAGGCGATACGGAGACGGCCATAGATGGGGATCTTCACCACGTCCAGGATCGCGCCGAATACAACCGCCGCGACAAACTCGCAGGCGATGATCGCGATGGGCAATGGCGCCATGGCGATTCCCAAGGCCGCGAGTGTTGAGATAATCAAGACGTCGGCTGCTGAAGAAAGCACGAGCAAAGCGCTGGGACGCAATCCCCACAAGTGCTGGCGCCCGCGAATCACGTACATCGTAGCCTGGCTGCCAAATACAATTCCCACCACACAGAGTGTTCTGAGTGATTCGATGCCCAGATGCAACTGGAATTTACCGACCGCCAGGATCGCTGTGGAGAATGCAAGGAAGCAGACCCCCATCATTACGCCTGCTGTTGTAATCCTGCCGATGCGCCACGAGTTTGGTGTTATCGAAGGCCGCACCTTGTCCGTGGTCAGCGACATGGCGAGGAAGTCGCCGGTGATCATCACAATGACCATCAGCATGGGAGTCAGGACAGCGTGCCCAGTCATAACCAGCCCAACCGCCAGCAGGAGAACCTGGAATATCTTTTTTTGAACCGAGTTCAGCGTATAGGTGAGGATGCGCTGAAATGTAATCCTGCCTTCCTTTACAGCGGCCACAATTCCGCCCAGGCCAGCTTCGGTCAAGACAACACCGGCAGCCGATTTTGCCACATCGGTTGCGGTCGAGACGGCAATGCCGATCTGCGCCTGGCGGAGCGCAGGAGCGTCATTGGCGCCATCACCGCACATCCCGACCGTATGTCCGCTCTTTTGGAAGGCCTTGACGAGATCATACTTGCCTTCTGGAAGAATGCCCGCGAAGACGGCGAAATCCTCAGGCTTGATGGCATCAGGAAGTTTACCGGGCGGGCAGACGGCTCCAGTCAATCCGACTGCATGAGCGACGATTCCGGCCGTGACCGGAGCATCTCCCGTCACCATGACAGTACGCACACCGAGGGTCTTCAATTCCGAGATAAGAGAGATTGAGTCTGTCCGCGGGGGATCACTGAGAGCGATCAGACCGATAACTTGCATGGAATCCGGTGTTCCCTCCGCCACTGCCAGGACTCTGAAACCTTGTTTCTCCAATTCGTCGGCGATTGCAGCAGCGGCGGGCGACGGAGCCGTCAGAGCTACAACAGCGGAGAACGCGCCCTTGATGATCCGCACTGCGCTGCCCTTCTCATCCTTGGCTGTCGCCTCTGAAGTTTTCTTGACCGGGTCGAACGGAACAAACGCGGCCAGCTTTGGCAGATCCGACGCCGGCTTGTGCGAGGCTTCCAAGCGAATTGCCGCATCGACAGGGTCCACACCGCCTTCTGAGCTTGCCAGAGCCGCCAATCCGAGAACGTGGGCTTCGTCGGAGCCGGGCATGGGGCGAATGCTGGTTACAGAAAGTTCATTGCGGGTCAGAGTTCCGGTTTTGTCCGAGCACAAGACATCGATCGATGCAGCTTCATCCACGGCGGAGAGCCGTGTCGGCAACACGCCCAGCTTCGCCAGATCACGAGCGCCTACTGCCGCTGCAAGGGTGAACGTTGCAGGCAATGCCACGGGGATAACCGCAAGCACCGATGTGAGCAACAGTGGAATAATCTCGCTCCATGGCATCGCATGGGCATATGCATACGTCCCCATCGCAACAATTACGAGGCTATTGAAGATCGCCAAGTTGCGAACGATCTTTAGCACAGCCTTCTGCTGCGTACTCACAACGTGCGCGGTGCGGACGAGCTCCGCCGTGCGTCCGAATTTTGTGCGAACGCCGGTGGCGGTTACAACGGCTGTTGCTTCACCACGCCGGACGAGAGCTCCTGCATAAGTATCTGCGCCAGGAGCTGCTTCTATCGGCAGCGATTCGCCGGTGAGCATCGACTGATCGAGTTCGACCGAACCACCAGTCAGATGCACATCGGCAGCGACCACGCCGCCAAGCGACAGCTTCACCAGGTCGCCACATACCAATTCCGCTGCCGGCACAGTCTTCCATGTGCCATCGCGCTGGACAGAGGCATTGAGGGCGAGACGCGACTTCAATGCCGCCAGAGTTGCCTGTGCTCGACTCTCCTGGAAGTAGGCGAGCGCCGCATTGAAAACCAGCAGGGCTGCGATGACAGCAGCCTCGTAATCCTTGTGCAGCGCTATCTCAAGCACAATCGAGGCTTCAAGCAGCCATGGAACAGGCGCCCAGAACTTGGCCAACGCATTTCGCAGCGGATGCGTCGAAGTATCCGGCATTGCATTGGGTCCGTCTTTTTCCAGACGGATGCGCGCCTCATCGCTGGTGAGGCCTGTCGAGGCGATCTCCTGAGCCGGCTTTGCGGCCTGACTCGGTGATGCGGGGGCGACGGCGCTATGCGCACTCATTCTAGGCGACCTGTGATGCTGTCTTCATTACCACCATTCCACGGATCGTTCTGATGGGTTCTTCGCGCCAATCTCGGGCTTGGTTGAGCGAAGAAGCAAGAGCGGACATTGCACCAGCTTGACGACCTTCTCGGCAATCGATCCGAAAACCAGCGGATGCCAGCCGGAGATGCCGTGGGTGGAGATTACGACCATATCGATATGTTCGCGCTCAATCACCTCTATGATGTTTCCCGCTATGTCATTGCCGATTTCGACGCTGGAAGTCGACTTGACTCCCCTGGCCGCAAGAGCCGCATGGCACTTGGCCAGATGCTGCTCTGCAAATGTTCTCGCCTCCTGGACAAATTCGGTTTCAGGAATCAAATCAGGGAGAGTTGTGGTGGGGAAATACGGAATTACATTTACAAGATAGAGTTCGGCATGAAAGTGCTGAGCAAGATCCGCTGCCATCTCCAAAGCTGCCTGTGAGGATGGGCTAAAGTCAATGGGCAGCAGAATCTTTGTCGGAATGGAAGGAAATGCACGTACTTCAGGCATGATGGTCTCCTCGCCGAACCACTGACGTGGCTGGAGTCTGATTCTCGGCAATCATGAGAGCAAAAGCTGTGCTGTTTTGGACATGTTCCGCACAGTCGCAAACGCTTACAGGGCAGGTTATGTTAGCGCAATGTGATTTGGGCGGGGCACAAATGCCTCTATGCGGCTGCGAGCAAATGTGACCATCCAAAGAGACTCATACTCTGTCAACATCTATTAGGGCGCGGCTGAACGCCGCATTTGTATTGATGCGCAAGATGAATCAGGGAGTGCAGATGCCGACCGAAGACGAAACCATGACGACCACCATGAGGACACTAAATTCGCACTCTTTGCTTGCATTCTACGGCGATGTGGCTGGGGAACTCGGATTCCGATCAATCAATGAGCCTATCGATAAAAAGGTTCGCCGAGTGTTATTTTTCCTGCTCGTCGCCGCAGTCCTGGCACTTTTGTCAGCGACGTCTGGATCGCAATCATTACCCTTTGCGGGAGACACCTCCGACACTACAACAAGCGCGGCCTCAAGCCAGATTGATCTGACATATGTGCGCCCGACGCAGAGAATAATGGTCCGCAACTACGCTTTCGACGCGTTCGGTCCGTATCCCATTGCCGGAGCAGCACTGGTGGCTGGAGTTAACCAATTCAGCAATGCTCCTCCGGAATGGAAACAGGGTGCAGAGGGTTACTCCAAGCGATTCGGGTCTGATTACGGCATCGCACTGGTGGCCACCACGACGCGTTACGGGCTTTCGGAGGCCTTCAAGGAAGACGCGTTGTACTACCGCTGTGAGTGCAGTGGGGTGTTTCCGCGGCTGAGCCATGCCTTGATTTCGACCTTGACAGCGCGCCGCGGCGAGGACGGCCATCGCGTTTTCTCTTTCCCGGCCCTCGTAGCGCCGTATGCAGGTTCGATGACTGCGGTTTACGGTTGGTACCCTGATCGCTACGGCGCGAAGGATGGATTCCGCACCGGCAACTATAGCCTGCTGCTCTATGCAGGCGGCAACGTTGCCTTGGAGTTTCTCTATAGCGGACCGCACTCCTTGCTTCATCGTATGCATTTGAACAATACGCACGGCTCGCCTGAACCTGGACCAAACCATTGAGCAACAGCGGATCCATTGCCGTCCCAGCCATCAACCCGCCGCTTTCGGGACGGCGGACGGAACTCCTGAGCACCGCTGCGAATTCTGCCGCGGGGCTGGTTGAAGGCTTCTTTGAGTGGTTCGGCAACCTAGGCATCTTCTTCTGGCAGGTCCTGCGCGCAGCTGTAACACCGCCGTATGAGTGGCGCGAATTAATCCGTCAACTCGACGAGGTTGGCTCGAAGTCTTTCCCGGTGGTCGTCATGGCAGGCTCCGCCATCGGCGTGATCATCTCGCTGGAAGCACGTTACAGTCTAAGTCGATTCGGCGCCAAATCGATGTTCCCCGCCACTCTCGTGTACTCCGTGATCCAGGTCATGGGTCCGATCATCACCGGCCTTGTCGTGAGTGGGCGCGTGGGAGCCGGCATTGGCGCTGAACTTGCCTCAATGAAAGTTACCGAACAGATCGACGCCATAGAGGCGTCGGCAATCAACCCTTACCGGCTTCTTGCAGCTACACGAATCCTGGCTTGCATCCTAATGCTGCCTTTGCTGACCCTTGTCTCAGATGCATGCGGCCTGTTGATGGGCTGGTTTGCGCAAACACTGGTCGAGCCGCTCTCGTTCCATCAGTTCATCCAGGACGGCTTCAAGGGCGCGACTTTCAATACTTTTCTGCCGCAGACATTCAAGACCGCCGTGTATGGCCTGATCATCGGGCTTATAGCTAGCTTTCAGGGAATGCGAACCCGCGGCGGTGCGGAGGGAGTTGGCCGCGCAGCTACAAACTCGGTGGTTCTCGCCTCGCTATTCGTGATTCTGGCCGATGTTGTCTTGGTGAAATTCATTCTGGTTGTCTTCCCTTAGCCCTTAACCGTTGACGCACCGTTTTGTGAGATATGAATGGCCACTGCTTATGACATCGCGATAAAGCAAGAGCAATCTGAGAAAGACGGTATTGCGCCGGTTATCGCGGTCGAGAACTTGCGGAAGACCTTTGGAAGTCACATGGTCCTTAACGGAATTAGCCTGAGTGTGAACCGTGGAGAAACTCTGGCCGTACTGGGACGTAGCGGCACGGGAAAAAGTGTGCTGTTGCGGATTATCATCGGCCTGGAAACGCCCGACTCGGGATCGGTTTGCATCCACGGCCAGAATATCGTCGGTCTGGCGATTGATAGGATGGGCGAGATCAGGAAGAAGATGGGCTTCCTGTTTCAGCATGCGGCGCTTTACGACTCACTCACGGTAGCTGAGAACGTCGCGTTTCCCCTCGTACACCATCGGAAAGAAATGTCCAGGTCCGAGCGCGGTGAACGTGTGAATCAGTTGCTCGCTGAAGTGGGTATGAAGGGCGATTTTGGGAAAATGCCTTCCGATATTTCAGGCGGGATGCAAAAGCGCGTAGGTCTGGCGCGTGCGCTCGCGCTGGAACCGGAGATTCTGCTTCTTGATGAGCCCACGGCAGGACTTGACCCCATCAGCTCGGGCGAGATCGACGATTTGATTCTCAAGCTCCAGCGGGAGCGTAAGATGGCATCCGTTGTGGTAACTCACGACCTGCACAGCGCCAAGACGATTGCCAATCGTTTGGCCCTGCTGGATCAGGGGAATGTTGTAATCGAAGGCACGTTTGAAGATCTTCAACAGAGCAACATCGGATTTGTTGAAGACTTTCTGAAATTGTCGTAGGAGGAACTATGTCGAGAGTGGCGCGGCTGGGAGCATTCATCGTTGTGGCGCTGGCAGTTCTGGCTGCCGGAGTCTTCATTATCGGAAGCAAGAACTATCTATTTAGCTCCACATACCGGCTGAAAGCGCAATTCGACAATGTTGCGGGCCTGACTAATGGAGCCGACGTGCAGGTGGGCGGAGTTCACAGCGGAACTGTGCATAGCATCGATTTACCTCATAAGCCAGGTGAAAAGGTCACGGTTGTCATGGATCTCGATAAATCGACGCACGAGATCATCAAGCAGGACTCCGTGGCTTCGATTGAAACTGAAGGAGTGTTGGGCAATCAGTTTCTGGCCATTTCATTTGGATCTGCCGGACAAGCAGACGTAAAGGATGGCGATGTCATCGAGAGTGAACCTCCGCTTTTGATGGCGGATATGCTCAAGAAAGCGAACGGAATGCTGGATAGCAGCCAGCAAGCCACGCTACATCTGAATTCGGTTAGCGCCAAGATCGACTCTGGCCAGGGAACCGTGGGAGCGCTGGTGAACGACAAGCAACTTTATAACAACCTGGAACAATCAACGGCTGCCATGCACGACACGATGCTCCAGGCGCAGGTCGGCGTGACGGACTTCCAGGAAAATATGGAAGCTTTGAAACATAACTTCCTATTGAGCGGATATTTCAGGAAGCGGGGATACGAAGACTCAGCCAGCCTGACAGCGAACAAGATTAGCGGGCTTCCGCCGGGTACGCCGCTGAAATCGTTTACCTATACAGCGAAGCAACTCTTTGATACTCGCGATTCTGCCAAGCTAAAAGATCAAAAGTCTCTCAATGCCGGCGGCGAGTTCCTGGCAGGGAATCAATTTGGATTGGCTGTAATAGTGGTTTCAACAGGCATGGAAGGCGATGCGCAAAAGAACCAGGTGCTCACCGAAGCCAGAGCCATGGTTGTGCGCGAGTACCTGGTCGATAACTTTGGATTTGACGACAGCCACCTTAAGACATTGGGCCTGGGTAAGCAGGCAGGAGCAAGCCAGGAAGCAGACTGGGGCTCAATCCAGATTCTCATCTTTCCCGCGGGAACCGAAATGCCCGTGAACAGACAGGCGCCGGTTGTTGGCTCACCAGTAGCAAATTCCGACAGCCCGGCTCAGGTCACTTCTGTGGCTGTTGAGAAACAATAGCGAATGATGTGATGCGCGGAATCAGGAAATGTTCACTTCAAGAGAAGCTTTCCGCTTAAACATTGTTCGGATATTCTGAAAATGGAGAAGAGATGACCGGCAGCAAACACAACCGCGAAGGAAATAGCAGCGATAGTGGCGAGCCGGATCCCGGGCCTTACTGGAGGCGCATGCATCGTGACTGGCGCTTCTGGGCCGGCGCCGTTCTCATGATTACGGCTATCGCCATTTACGTTCTGAGTGGAGACCTGGCGTGGATTCCACGCGGCCTGCCGCGGCATTCGCTTCCGTAGAAGATTGGGCAACCTGCTGCTCCATGTGTCTCCGTCTAGCCGCAAAACCGCTTCAGTCCTTAAGCAGGCTTTTCATTCACGCATTTCCAATGAGTTCGTTGGAGATTGCGATCCAGCATTCTTTGAAACTGATCAACAACGTGTAGGCGACGACCAACGTACGCGATTGTTTGAGGCGTATGTATGAGCTGATTCAATCTTCGCCGCCTGGGGATGGTGATGGAGCCGCAGTCGAGTAATCCGCTGAAAGCAAAGGTAAAATACACCCCCGCCGAATACCTCCATTTACAATTACACTCCTGTGCATTATAGCTCAGCTATATTTTTATTACTTTGGAACAATAAGCATGAAGAAAATGACCGTTTTTCCTCTCCCAGCTGGTTCCTGAGCTAAGGAAGATGAATGAATTTATGCCCCTTTTAGCCCCCAGGTTGTGCTAAGACACAAAAATCGTCATTTTTCTTATGACCGGCACAATTTCCGCTCTTTGCATATGCAATTGCCGAAATGAGCCAAGCGAGAAGCAAGCAATTCAACACGAATCTGTCGAACGCCTCGAAGATTCCTTGAGTGTGGATCAAGTCCACATAAAGATTGGAGAACATTAAGATGCCACTTGTCACTGTAGTTATCGTGCTTGCAGTAATCGGCCTGTTGCTATGGCTGGTCAACCGCTTCATACCCATGCAGGGGCAGATCAAGGCCATTTTGAATGGCGTTGTAGTGATTGCCGTGGTTCTGTGGCTTCTGAAGATTGTCGGTCTCTTTGACAACCTTTCTCAGTACAATATCGGAAATAATACGCCACTCATTCCTGTTGTCATCACGCTGTGCGTAGTCGGCCTGTTGCTATGGCTGGTCAACAGTTACATACCCATGCAGGGTCAGATCAAGGGAATTCTGAATGGTGTCGTCGTAATCGTCGTCGTCCTGTGGCTTCTCAAGGTATTCGGCCTCTTCGACTCCATCTACAAGTTCCGCGTCGGGCATTGAACAATCAACCTGTTAAGACTGGCAGATCGTGCCCGTCATAGTAACGAACGTCCACCGCAGTACGGCAGACACCTGCCAATAGGAGGAATCTTGAAGCACATGCTTTTGTTCGCAATGGGAAGTGTCCTCGGCTTGAGCGCCTTTGCGCAGGTGACTACGCAAACGACAACGGTCGTTAAAACCACAGGCCCTGTGTCCACTGTCTCCACATACCGCGTGATCGTGGTCAGTCGCTCGGTTGAGGCGGTCAACTATCAACATCGCAGCGGGGCCTCAAATGTGGATTTCGCCGGGACGGCTTTGCTGCCTTCATCAAATGGATCAGCCAAGGTGAGAAGCAAGCGTGGCACCATGGAAGTCGAAGCGGAATTCGGCAATTTGCAAAGCCCGACAACCTTTGGCGGCGAGTATCTCACGTATGTCCTGTGGGCGATCTCGCCCGAGGGCCGGCCTGTGAATCTTGGAGAAGTGCTGTTAGGTGGCAATGACCGCAGCAAACTGACTGCAACCACCGATCTCCAGGCATTCGCACTGATCGTCACCGCGGAGCCGTACTATGCCGTCCGGCAGCCCAGCAACGTCGTTGTCCTTGAGAACGTCGTTCGTGCGGACACCAAGGGGACCACCGAAGCCGTGAATGCCAAGTACGAGCTATTGGAGCGCGGGGGCTACATTCCCTCTGGCTATAAGTTCGACCCTGTTGTCCTGAACGCCAGTCTACCATTGGAATTCTACGAAGCGCGAAATGCGCTGCGGATTGCGCAATCCGAGGGAGCTGAACAGTATGCGAGCGCGAGTTACCAGCACGCTATTCAGTTGATGGACAATGCCAATGCGTACGCCACAAACAAGCATGTCGATAACAAGCCGTTGATTGCTGTCTCACGAGAGGCAGTTCAAACCGCCGAAGATGCGCGCGAGATCGCGGTCAAAAGGATTGACGAGGTTCGCCTCGCAAATGAGCGTCAGGCTGCAAGCGACGCGCAGGCTACCTCGCAAGCTCAAGCCGATACCGCTAACCGGCTAAAAGATCAAGCGCAATCCGATACGGTAATAGCGCGAGCCAATGCAGAGAAGGCTCAGGCTGACTTGACCGCCAATCAATCCGCATCGGCTGCCGCAATCTCAATCGCCCAAGCCGATGCTGAGCAGTCTCGCTTAGCGGCCCAAAAAGCTCAAATGAATGAGCAACAGGCAAATAGTGACAAGGCTGCAATACGTGCGCAATTGTCCGAACAGTTAAACAAGATTCTAGCAACTCGGGAAAGCGCGCGCGGGCTGATTGTCAGCATGTCCGATGTATTGTTCGATACTGGACATTACACGTTGAAGCCTGGTGCGCGGGAGAAACTGGCGAAGGTTGCTGGGATTCTTATCGCTTACCCCGGACTTAACATTGAAGTTGGTGGCTACACCGACAACATCGGCGGCGACGATATGAATAAGAAACTGTCGGAGAATCGCGCTGATGCTGTGCGCAATTACCTCGTGGAACAGGGCGTAGTGACAGGTTCCGTGAGTTCCAAGGGGTATGGTAATACGTTGCCGGTAGCCTCCAATGACAACTCAGCGGGCAGGCAGGAAAACCGGAGAGTAGAGCTGGTCGTATCCGGAGAAGCGATTGGCACCACAGCAATTGCACCGACTGGAAGTGTGCTCTAACAAACTGTTCAACTGCCGCGGTCTCGATAGAGGCCGCGGCATATGTTCAGTAATCCCAGGTAATTCCAGGATTGCGAGGAGTGCAAATGCATGGAACGATATTGATCGCAATTCTGGTCTTAGCGCTCCTGGGCGCGTTGCCATGATGGCCCCATTGCAGATCTTGGGGATATTACCCGAGCGGAGGAGTAGGACTGATTCTCTTGATTGTCGTTGTTCTTCTGGTTCTTGGCCAGATCTGAAGGTGAAGGGAGGGTATGATGTCGCATTCTGAGATAGTACATCCTGAGAAGCTTGTCGCAAATCCGGATTCCGAAGCATGTTTGCATATCACTGCGAAAGCGTGCAAATTGCCTTTGCCAACCCGCATTGCATTTGTGGGAAACTACCTGCCGCGTGAGTGTGGCATTGCTACTTTTACAACTGACCTATGCACGGCGCTCGCGACCGAATACGGAGAGGGACGGTTGTTTGCCATCCCGGTCAACGATCCCGAATCAAGCTATCAATATCCTGAACAAGTTCGCCTGGAACTAGAGCAGGAAGACATTTCCTCCTATGAGCGGGCCGCTGATTTCCTCAACTTCAATGGCAACGATCTTGTTTGTCTGCAACATGAATATGGCATTTATGGCGGCAGCGCGGGCAGCCATATACTGACCTTGCTGCGCAAATTGAAGATGCCGTTGGTGACCACGCTACACACGGTACTGCGCGATCCGGATCTGTATCAGCGTATTGCGCTTGAAGAGATTGCACAGTTATCCGATCGCATGGTGGTGATGAGCAAACTGGCAGCCAAGATGCTGCACGAAGTTTATGCAGTCCCAGACGAAAAGATTGACGTGATTCCACATGGCGTACCGGATCTCCCCTTTATGGACCCTAACTATTACAAAGATAAGTTTGGCACAGAAGGCAAATCGGTTCTGCTTACTTTCGGATTGCTGTCTCCTAACAAGGGCATAGAGAACGTCATTCAGGCGTTACCTGCTATCTTGGCTAGACAGCCAAATGTGGTCTATATTGTCACTGGAGTAACCCATCCTCATATCCGCAGGCGCGAAGGCGAGCGTTACCGGGAAGAGCTGCAAGCACTGGCAAAGAAGCTTGGCGTTTCCGATAACGTGATTCTGAATAATCGCTTTGTAAGCACGGAGGAGCTTCTAGAGCATGTGGGCGCTGCCGATATCTACATCACGCCCTACCGGGATGAGGCACAGGTCGTCTCCGGTACGCTCGCAATTGCGCTCGGCGCCGGAAAGGCGATCGTTTCCACGCCATACTGGCACGCAAAGGAGTTACTTGCTGAGAAGCGAGGCGTAATTGTTCCGTTCCAGAATCCTGATGCGATTGCAGAAGCGGTCTTGGGATTGTTGGAGAACAATGCAGAGCGTCACGCTATGCGAAAACGCGCCTATCTTTACTCTCGTGGAACGACATGGGCAAAGACGGCGAGGGCATATATGGCGTGCTTTCAGCGGGCACGATTCGAACGCTCTTTACATCCAAGAGCCGCCCAACAGGACGATTCTGCGATGAATTCATTAGACCTTCTTCCCGCTCTGAACACAGGTCATCTGTTGGCTATGACTGACGATACCGGGATCCTGCAACACGCAATCTTTTCGGTGCCGAATACGCGGGAAGGTTATACAACCGACGACAATGCGCGGGCTTTGATTGCATCTGTACTCTTGGACGAAAACCATGAGTATTCAGACAGTATGAAGTATCCGAACCTTTCCAGCCGCTACCTGTCCTTTTTATGGCTTGCATTTCATGCTGATTCAGGGAGGTTTCGGAACTTTCTTGGGTATGACCGCAGGTGGCTTGAAGATGTTGGGTCGGCTGACAGCCATGGGCGCGCATTGTGGTCGCTAGGGAAGGTACTTGGACTTTCACAAAATGCCGGATTGAGAGGTGCGGCGGGGAGGCTCTTTGAAGCGGCTGTCCCTGCGACACTTACGTTTACCAGTCCGCGAGCCTGGGCTTTTTGCATTCTGGGTATGCAAGCCTACCTGGACTGGTTTCCGGGAGACAGAGCCATTCAGAGCGCGCGCAATATTCTTGCTAATCGTCTTCTTGACATCTATGAGAGAAGTCATTCAGACACGTGGAAATGGTTTGAGAAGAGTCTTTCCTACTCAAATGCGAGGCTTTCGCAGGCGCTCATTCTTGCAGGATGGCGAAGTGACAACCAGCGAATGATTGAAGCCGGAATGGACTCTCTAAAGTGGCTGGTTGCCGAGCAACACCGCGACGATAAGGAGATATTTGTACCGATCGGATCCCAAGGATTCTTCATTGAAGGGAATGAGAAGGCGCGCTTTGATCAGCAACCAGTGGAGGCAAGCGCAACCGTTTCTGCCTGTCTTGAGGTGTACAGGCTAACGGAGGAAACTCAATGGCTTGAGGAAGCGCGCAGAGTCTTTGGTTGGTTTCTCGGAAAGAACGATTTGCAGGTTCCATTGTATGATGCATCGACGGGCGGGTGTCGAGATGGCCTTCATCCGGACCGCGTAAACGAAAATCAGGGAGCTGAATCCACGCTCTCGTTTCTCATGGCACTGCTTGAAATGCAGACGGCCAAAGTAGCATGCGCAGACCAACTCCACCAGGAAGCGAGTGCCACCTATTGAATCCATCCAGCGCAGAGAAAGAATCTCCAAAAGCCGCGTCCAAGGAACAAGTAAGGACCGGAGGATATGCCGGTAATCATCTGTTTACGCGCTACTCAGGCAACCCGCTCCTCATTCGCGAAAATTGGCCCTATCCGATTAACAGCGTCTTCAACGCTGGAGCCGTTTTGCTTGCAGATGGAGATACCCTGCTACTTAGTCGCGTTGAAGATCGCAGCGGCCTGTCGCATCTTTGCGCCGCGCGTTCCGTTAACGGGGTCGATGATTGGCGAATTGATCCGCAGCCAACGTTGATGGCGAATCCGAAGGAGTACCCGGAAGAGATATGGGGCATTGAAGATCCGCGCATTACCTACGTCCCGGAACTCGAGCAATACGCGGTGGCTTACACATCCTTTTCACGAGGAGGTCCCGGCGTCTCGCTTGCGTTGACCAAGGATTTCAAGAGCTTTGAGCGGTATGGCGTAATCATGTCTCCCGAGGATAAAGACGCGGCGTTGCTGCCTCGAAGGATCAATGGCCGATGGGCGTTGATTCATCGACCGATGACTGCGCTAGGCGCTCATATGTGGATATCCTACTCGCCTGATCTGCGGCATTGGGGAAGCCACAAGATTATTCTCGAGGCGCGCCGCGGCGGATGGTGGGATGCGAACAAGATTGGACTATGTTCTCCGCCGATTGAAACGGCTAAGGGATGGCTGATGATTTATCACGGGGTGCGGCAGACAGCATCGGGGAGCATTTATCGTTTAGGTCTCGCGCTTTTCGATCTGGAACATCCAGACGTATGCCTGCAACGGGGTGACTCCTGGATGTTCGGGCCGGAGGCAACTTACGAGCTCAGCGGAGATGTGGAAGGCGTTGTATTTCCTTGCGGACAAACCATTGGCGCGGATGGAGACACCATCCATCTCTATTACGGAGCGGCAGATACCAGCGTGGCATTGGCCACCGGCAGCATCCGCAGTCTGCTCTCCTGGCTAGACTCGAATTCGAGCAAGGGAGACGCGACTAGGCTTTAGGTTGCACAGTCATCTGACTGACTGAGAGGCACGAACAGAATGAGGAATATGAGCCGGAACTGGCCCGATTGGCTGCCGCATCCTCTTTGGATACGGAGAAAGTGCCCGCGTTGCAATTCAGTGAACTTCAAACAAGCTGAATTGCGCCCGTTCGATGGCCTATTGGCTATGTTTGCATTGCGCCCGGTTCGCTGCTTATTCTGCTGGCGACGCTATTACTGGCTCACTTTGCGCGACGCGATTGCGGAATAGGTTTTCACCGCGTTGATGCAGTGTCGGAGCCTCGGCATTCAAACGCTAATCTAGGAACTTGTTGAATAACTCAGATGTGTGACGGATTCCGAGATAGATGGGGGTTTTCAAATCCTTCATGTCTCTCTTCGGATCGCTCTTGAGGAATTCTGACACGATCTATTTTTGAACATTTCCTGCCTAACGGCGTTTTTCAACAAGTTACTAGAGTCAGGCCTGTATGAGTATGTTTGTTCGACAACCAGTGCAATCGACAGCGCCTCTCTTGCATCAACCATTGGCGCCGCGTTGGCTCACGCACCTGGGAGCGCTGGGGCTTTTTTCTGTTGCGGTGGTAGATTCCTCGGTCATTCCTTTACCCTTGCCCGGCAGCACGGACCTGCTGTTGCTGTGGCTGGTGGCGCATGGCGGCGATCCCTGGCTGCTGGCTCCTTGTGCAATAGCAGGCAGCATATTGGGCGGATATACGACCTGGCACATTGGCCGCATAGGCGGCGAAGACGCGCTGCGTCATTACGTGCCAGCGCGCCTTCTTAGACCTGTCGTCGGATGGGTAGAGCGCCACCGAATCCTTGCTGTCTTTCTTCCCGCGTTGCTCCCCCCGCCGATTCCGCTCTTACCATTTGCGCTCGCCTCCGGTGCATTGGGCGTATCGCGCGGCCGCTTTCTTGCCTTCTTCGGCGCGGCTCGCAGCCTGCGTTACTCATTCATCGCATGGCTCGGTGTGACTTATGGGCGCAGGATCGTCCGTCTCTGGTCTGGCACGCTCCAGACATGGTCCACTCCGTTGCTTTGCGTCTTTGTTGGCCTGTTGGTAGCCGGCCTCTGCTTTGGGATATGGAAGATTCGCGGTTTGCGCAAGATCGAAGCGGCAGAGAAACTCGCATTGCAGCACAAAGCAGCTCAAGCGGGCTAGTAATACAGTTGTAGTTGAATGAGTTTCGGAAAAAAGCAAAGGCCCGGGCCTGAAGGCCCTTCATATTTGCTCTTTTTCAGGGGGCTTCAGTGTCTGCGTGAAAACGCTCGCATTTCCGACTGAGCGAGGTGTTCTGGTTAAGGTTTTCCGGCAAGCGGTTGTTATTTGGCGGCGTGCCGTGGCGA
>Ga0224558_1000891_pt1 | contig 33881 bp, 23 predicted proteins | sample 714S32024metaG_FD_180682 | JGI IMG/M metagenome (GOLD analysis project Ga0224558, IMG submission 180682) | Peat soil microbial communities from Stordalen Mire, Sweden - 717 S3 20-24 | ecosystem: Environmental > Terrestrial > Soil > Wetlands > Peat | place: Sweden: Norrbotten County, Stordalen... | reverse complement strand
GACAAGGCAGTTGCCCGCCTAAGCAGCCTATGCAGCCTGCAAAAACATCTGCTCATGCAGATAACCGGCCTTCCACAGGAAGGCACACTTCGCAGTGAACTGAACTCGGTTCTTGCAGGGATCACCGCAACGCTGCGGACCATTGTCAAGAACGACGAGGATTCAGAATGATCGCCAAGGTCCAACCGAGCAAGCGGAAGTCGGGGAGTAGTTTCAAGCGACTGCTGAATTACCTCACAATGGAACGCGACCCGGAAACTGGAAAGACTCTTCTCCGGGGAGATGTCGTAATGTCGCACAACCTCGTCGGTATCGACACCGCCGCCGCCGAGATGAAAGGTGTCGAATCTCTGAATCCACGCTGCAACGATGCAGTCTTCCACTATGAACTTGCATGGCCTCCAGGCGAACGTCCATCGCGGGCAGAGTGGGTTGATTCCGCCTTGTACACGCTAAATCAACTTGGCTTCAAGGAACACCAGTACGTCCTCGTTGCCCACGATGACAAGAAGCATTTTCATATTCACGCTATGGTAAACAAGGTTCATCCTGAAACCTACAGAGCGCATACACCAACATATAGCTGGCTTACACTCGACGGCGCAGCACGCCGTCTTGAAGCCAAGTATGGCTGGTCACACACGGCTGGTCCAATGCGATGGGACGAGGCATCGCAACAGGCAGTGCGCATGTCACGATCCGAACGTATTGCGCTTCGGTCCGCTCAACAGCAGCCGACAGGTGCCGCCGCACAGTACGAGCATTACCACGATGAAGATTCCCTCCAGACCTATGTGCGTCGAGAAGTTGCTCCGCATGTACGAACGCTGCTAACTCGCCAGAGCGCCTCTTGGGAAGCCCTTCATACACTGCTTGCGAAATATCATCTGCGCATGGAGAAGGGGGAAGCAGGCGGGTACACGGTCCTCGCCATCGACCACACCATCCGCGTGAAAGCATCGGATGTATTCCGTCATAACTTTGCTGGTAAAGAGAATCGTAAGGCGACCGAACAGCTTCTCGGTTCTTGGAGGGAACCATCGACATTGCTTCCGCCTACTGCGGCAAATACCGGACGTACTTCCGTTCGTAATCAGGCGCTACGCGACGAACGAAGAGAGCAACGACTCCGGGAGAGAAACGCTCTCATGGCCGAGTACAATAAATACCGCAATCAGCAAAGAGGCGTCTGTAAGGGCATTACTGCGAAGGGCAGAGAGGACCGGCAACAGGCAATCGCACGGCTGAAGCAACGCAAAACTGAGGTTCGCGCATTGGCGCAACCGTGGCCCGCCAAGAAGATATTGCTGTCGGAGGCTGTAGCCGCCTCCGTCATCGAGTCACAGGCGCTCAAAATGTCCACGCAGAGGACGCGCCAGGCGCAGTTCCCGAAGAACCTCCGCACATGGGTTGCCGCACGCGCCGCCGAGGGCGATGCGCGTGCGGCGGCACAATTGCGTGGCTGGCGCTATGCGGATCAGCGAAATCAGCGGCGGCTCGATGCTAGGCTGGAAGCAAACGCGATGCACATCGGCCCGGCGCCCGATCATGATGGCAGCACAGACTGGGCCGATCTCGCACAGCAGCGGCTTGCAAACCAACAGAAGGAGCAATCGCTCGCCAACCAGATCGCCGCGACACGCATCTGGAGAATTGACCGCGAGACCGGCGACGTGTCCTACGCACTCAACGGGCAAGTTTCCGTCATCGACCGCGGACGCGTCGTCACCGTGCTCAACCAGGATAAAGCCGCCGTCCTCTTCGGATTGGAGATGGCCGTCCAGAAATACGGATCGCGCATCGCGTGTGACGGCAGCGTGGAGTGGAAGCGGATGGTCACCAAGGTTGCGGCGCAACAAGGCATCTCCGTCCAATTCACTGACCCGGAGATGCAACACGCCCTGCACCTTCTTCAACGTCTGGCAAAGCCGCGCCAACGCCAGCAGGAAAGAGGCGGCAGGTAGCCCGTGATCGCGGATATGCGGCCACTGTCAGTAAGATGACCTGACGGGACTATGCGAATGTGGGTTGAACCGGAGTCTTGAGTTTGTGGACTGCTGCAAAATAGGCCACCATCACGCGGAATGTTTTGGACCGATTCACTCCGCCGAGGATCTCTCCGCCGACTCGATCCAGTTCATCGGCTATCTCGTGTGTCAATGGGAATACGAACGCGGTGTCTATGCTCTGAAATGGAATGTTCAGCCACGGTCCGTTATAGAACGCAACAAGCTGCGCCTGCGCGGCCTTGGTTTTGAAATTCATGATGATGTGTTCCGCGAGGGCGTTCTTTCTGCGGATTTTGAGCACAGCGAAAAGCTGGCTGAAATGGCTCTTGGTGAATTTGGAATCAACTGTGAGCCGGAGTTGAGTGCGCGTCTCCACGGGAGAAACGACTTTGCGCTTCGGTCGGGCAGTGGCTTTCTTTGTAGCGGGCATGTGATTTCCTTGTCGTTACGTATCTTACAGCATTAGTATATGAGAGTGGTAGACCACACTGCAAACGATTGTTGCAAAAATAGTTTACGCGAAAGATGCGCCTGAGAGTGTAGTGGGTTCATTGCATGGAAGCATGGGAAGCCGAATGAACCACAACAAATCTAACCGTGGGGGGGATGGAGAAAAGGATCTGGATAGAGGCTGCTGACCGAGCTCGAATTGAGCCTGCCTGAGCGTGCAATGCGACACAAACTATGAACTATTTAGAGTCGGAGCCGATATTGGATTTGGTATAACTGAGCTGAAGACGCGAATGCTAGCAGCCTTTGGGTCCGTTTTTTACCGCATGAACGGCTTGACATACTCTCACTCTGGCTTTAGTCTACGAATAATCGGTTAGCGGCAAGAATTGCCTTTCGACCGGTCAAGGATTCAATGGCCTATTTCTTCACTCCCGCGATGTGTCTGTGCTGCTGCTGTCAGGGCTGCCGTGCGCGGGCGTGTTCGCTGGGCTAGATTCCGAAGCAAGAATCTTGATTCCCTGTGACCCACCCGCCAGACGGCGCGGTGGGTTTTTGATTTTGCGGCACAAATTTGCGGTCGTCCGAATTTTCTGAAGCCCGTCAATAATTCCAAATTGCGCCGGTGGCGAAGCGGCTAACGCGCAGGTCTGCAAAACCTGTATTCGCGGGTTCAACTCCCGCCCGGCGCTCCAAAGTTCTTTATCAATCGAAATTCTTATGGAGAAAAGAATGAAAAGCCTGTACAGCAGAATTAAGCCGTTCCTCATCGCCGTCCTCGCTCTGAGCGTTTCGGCAGGTTATGTTCATGCGCAAACTCATCTGCTAAACGTCTCGTACGATCCGACGCGCGAGTTTTATGAAGAGTACAACCGCTTGTTTGCGCAGCACTGGAAGGCGACCACCGGGCAGGATGTGGTGATCAACCAGTCGCACGGCGGATCGGGCAAGCAGGCGCGCGCGGTGATCGACGGGCTGGAGGCGGATGTGGTGACGCTTGCGCTGGCCTACGACATCGACGCCATTGCACAGAATGGCGGACTACTGGACAAGGATTGGCAGTCGAAGCTGCCCAACAACAGTACGCCGTATACTTCGACGATTGTGCTGCTGGTGCGCAAAGGAAATCCGCAGCACATTCACGATTGGGACGATCTGATCCGTCCCGGCATCAAGGTCATCACGCCGAATCCGAAGACCTCGGGAGGCGCGCGCTGGAATTATCTGGCGGCCTGGGGATATGCGCTGCACAAGTCCAACAACAACGAGCAAGGCGCGCGCGATTATATGAAAAAGCTCTTTGCGAATGTGCCAGTGCTGGACTCCGGCGCGCGCGGCTCGACGACAACGTTTGTGCAGCGTGGCGTGGGCGATGTGCTGATCGCTTGGGAGAACGAGGCGCTGCTGGCGCTGAAGGAATTTGGCTCCGACAAGTTTGAGATTGTCGTTCCCTCGGAGACGATTCTTGCCGAGCCGCCGGTCGCGGTGGTTGACAGTGTCGCTCGCAAGCATGGTACAGAGAAGGTTGCCCGCGCTTATCTCGAATATTTGTACTCTCCTGAGGCGCAGGATCTGGCGGCAAGATATTTCTATCGCCCGCGCCTCAAATCAGTTGCCGATAGATACGCGGGCGTCTTTCCCAAGGTGAATACCTTCACCGTTCTTGAAGGATGCGGCGGATGGCAGAACGCGCAGGCCAAGCACTTCAGCGATGGCGGAACCTTTGATCAGATCTACGGAAAGTAACAGGTGAGGATGCCGGAAACGAAGCGAAATAAATCCTGGAGCCTTGTCACGCGAAGTTCGCCACTTCCGGGATTTCGCGTGAGCATAGGTTTCACGCTGGCCTATCTGACGGCCATCGTGCTGATTCCTCTGGCGGCGATTCTGCTGCATGGGTCGCGCCTGGGATGGAGCGTGTTTCTGCACACGGTGACGGCTCCGCGCGTACTGGCTTCCTATCGCGTCACGTTGGGTTCAGCAGCAGTGGCGGCGCTGCTCTCGGCGGCTTTTGGGTTGCTGCTGGCGTGGGTTCTGGCGCGTTACAGCTTTCCCGGAAAACGCATCGTCGATGCTCTTGTTGATCTTCCTTTTGCCTTGCCCACTGCAGTCGCGGGCATCTCGCTGACCGCGCTCTATGCAGAGAGTGGATGGATCGGGCGCTATCTTGAGCCGCATGGAATTCATGTAGCCTTCACTCCGCTGGGCATTGTGATGGCCATGTCTTTCGTCGGCTTTCCTTTTGTGGTGCGCAGCGTGCAACCGGTGCTGGAAGATCTGGACCCGGCGATGGAAGAGGCCGCCGCGAGCCTTGGCGCAAACGTCTGGCAGCGCTTCACGCGCGTCATTGCTCCGGTGGCCTTTCCTGCTTTGCTGACAGGAACCGCGCTGGCCTTTGCGCGCGCGGCGGGCGAGTACGGATCGGTGATCTTTATCGCCGGCAATATGCCGATGAGAACGGAGATCACCGCGCTGCTGATTGTGACCAAGCTGGAAGAGTTCGATTACACCGGCGCTGCCGCCATTGCCTCGGCGATGCTGGCGCTCTCATTCATCATCATGCTGGCGGTCAATCTCATTCAATGGAGGGTGCAGCGCAGAGAGGGGAAGCGAGTATGAGTAATCGTGGCGCAAACTCCTCTTCCGCATTGCTGCAACCGTCGATGCAGCAGCGCGTGGGTCGCGTGGTGCTGATCGCGGCGGCGCTTGTATTTCTTGCGGTCTTTCTTCTGCTGCCGGTGGCGGCTGTTTTCACGCAGGCATTCTCGCAAGGCTGGGCAATGTATCGCGACTTGATTCGTCAGCAGGATGTGCTCTCGGCGCTGCGTCTCACGGGTCTAGTTGCCGTCATCGCGGTTCCGCTCAATGTTCTGTTTGGCATCAGCGCCAGTTGGGCGATCACGCGCTTCGAGTTTCACGGCAAGAGCCTTTTGATTACGCTGATTGACGTGCCACTGGCTGTTTCGCCAGTGGTCGCGGGCCTGATGTACGTCGAGGTCTTCGGTCTGCATGGCTGGCTCGGCCCGTGGCTGAGCGAGCATAATTTGCATATTATTTTTGCCGTGCCGGGAATCGTGCTGGCAACGATCTTTGTCACCTTTCCCTTTGTGGCGCGTGAGTTGATTCCCTTCATGCAGGCGCAGGGCAGCGACGAAGAGATTGCGGCGGTGGTGCTGGGCGCAAACGGCTGGAGCGTCTTTTGGCGCGTGACGCTGCCCAACATCAAGTGGGCGTTGCTTTATGGAACAATCCTCGCGGCCTCGCGTTCGATTGGCGAGTTTGGCGCGGTCTCGGTGGTCTCCGGTCACATTCGCGGATTGACCACCACTCTGCCGCTTGAAGTGGAGATGCTCTACAACGAGTACAACTTCACCGCGGCCTTTGCCGCTGCATCGCTGTTGACGCTAGCTGCGATCGTTACGCTGGTGCTGAAGAAATCCATTGAATCTGCCACTGGAGTTCATCAACACGGGCAAGAGAAGGAAAGCGAATCATGAGCATTCAGGTCGAGCATATCGGCAAACAGTACGGCTCCTTCAAGGCATTGGACGATGTCAGCCTGACGATTGCGAATGGAGAACTGGTGGCTCTGCTGGGACCATCCGGCTCGGGCAAGACGACGCTGCTGCGCATCATCGCGGGCCTTGAATCGCCCGACGCCGGATCGATTCTGTTGCATGGCGAAGAGTCCACCGAGCACAGCGCATCGAAGCGCGGCATTGGCTTTGTCTTTCAGCATTACGCGCTTTTTCGCCACATGACGATCTTCGAGAATGTCGCCTTCGGACTGCGCGTGCAATCGAGAAAGATCAGGCCGCCACGTCGTGAGATTCGCGAACGCGTGACCGAACTGCTGCGCCTCGTGCAATTGGATTCATTTGCACGGATGTATCCCGATCAACTTTCTGGAGGGCAACGGCAGCGCGTGGCATTGGCGCGCGCATTGGCTGTCAAGCCCAAGGTGCTACTGCTCGACGAACCCTTCAGCGCGCTCGACGCCAAGGTGCGCAAGGAGCTGCGCGACTGGCTGCGCCGCATTCACGATGAGTTGCACGTGACCACCGTGCTGGTGACGCACGATCAGGAAGAGGCGCTGGAAGTGGCCGACCGCGTGGCGATTTTGAATCGCGGCAAGCTGGAGCAGATCGGCACGCCGCAATCGATTTATGACCACCCAGCCTCGCCGTTCGTCTACAACTTTTTGGGCAATGTGAATTTATTTCATGGACGCTTGCTTGCCGATCTTTCGCCGCAAGAGCGCGGAGACAGCGCGGAAGAATCCATTCAATCCGCAATTGGTTTTGTGCGACCGCATGAACTAGAACTTTCGCGTACTCTTCCGGCAAAGGTTAAGGCTGTTTCTGCGAGCGTTGTGCGGATTCATGCGGCTGGGCCGCAGGTTCGCGTGGAGTTGAGCATTGCGGGAAACGGCAGGCCGGCAACTGCGGAGTTGGATCGAAGACGGTACGAGGAGCTAGCGCTGGTTCCTGGCGAGAAGGTTTTCATCTGGCCGCAATCCATACGACTTTTTGACGACGATGGAGCGAGAGCGCTGCTGCTGGACCAGGGCGCGGGGATCTAAACGACCAACTATCACTCTAAGGGATTCAGTGCATTTTCTTGTTGCAATCCAAAATCTTCTGTGTTAGATTTCGTCCATGAGTTCTTTTAGCCCGATGACCGCCGCGATGTGTTGTTGTGCAGCGATGTGCTGTGCGCAAACACATTCTGGCGTGAGGAAATGGCTGGGCTAGAGCAACTTACAAGCCGCCGCTTCTTGGAAACCCACCGCCAGATTGAACTGGCAGGTGGGTTTTTTATTTGGGGATTGAGGCGGTTGCGGAGACAGGGCAGTCGCCAAACAGGTTTCAGGCAAGGGAGAATGGGATGAGTATTCCTGAGATTCGTGTTGAGGAACTGAAGAAGCGGTTGGATGCGGGCGAGAATCTGTTTCTGTTGGATGTGCGCGACGAGTTCGAGTATGAAATCTCCAATATCGGCGGGCAGTTGATCCCGCTTGCGGAGCTGCCGAAGCGGATGAATGAGCTGGATACGAACCTGAACATCGTGACCGTCTGCAAGATGGGGCCGCGTGGCGTGAAAGCCGCGCAGGTCTTGCACAAGGCGGGCTTCACTCATGTCTGGAATCTGACCGGCGGCATTCATGCCTGGTCGGATCGCGTCGATCACAGTGTACGGAAGTACTGAGAATTTCATAGGCGCCGGTGGCGAAGCGGTCAACGCGCAGGTCTGCAAAACCTGTATTCGCGGGTTCAATTCCCGCCCGGCGCTCCAAAAATCTGCAACGGATTTTCCTGTTCTTGAAAGCGAAGTCCAGATTGATTTACGCTTTTCGATGAACCATCATCCATCCATTGGCGACGTTGCCATCAGCTGTTAAGATTTTCATGTTATAGCACCCGAAGGAGATCGACCTTGCCAGAAGAAGTTAGCCGCGTTTCGTTGCGCGAAGAAGCCGCTTTTCAACTTGCCAATGTCACCAAGACCGCTCCGCAGTTTGGAGCCATCACGCCGCGCTGGCTGGTACGCTTTCTGGATTGGAAGCCGCTTGAGGCCGGCACCTTCCGCGTGAACAAAGTGAACGAGAGCAAGGTGATCGAGTCACTTTGCGCGCATGAAGACGAGTCTCAACTGCCAGCTACATTCGTTGACTATGAGGATGAGCCGCGCGAGTATCGCCTGGGCAGCATCAATGCCGTGCTCAATGTGCATACCCGCGTCTCCGATCTGCTGAGCAATCCTTACGATCAGGTGCGCGAGCAACTACGCATTCTTATCGAGAGCGTAAAGGAAAAGCAGGAGAGCGAGTTGGTCAACAATGCCGATTACGGCCTGTTGAATAATGTTCCTGACGCGCAGAAGATCAAGACTCGCAAAGGCGCGCCGACGCCGGACGATCTGGACGAGTTGCTGGTGAAGGTTTGGAAGGAGCCATCGTTGTTTCTGGCGCATCCCCGCGCCATTGCGGCTTTTGGGCGTGAGTGCACACGGCGCGGCGTTCCTCCTCCGACAGTTACTTTGTTTGGCACGCCTTTCCTCACCTGGCGCGGAGTTCCGCTGATTCCCTCCGACAAGATTGCCATCCGCGGCAAGGATCATACGACGAAGATACTGCTGCTGCGGGTAGGCGAGAAGAAGCAGGGCGTGGTGGGCCTCTTCCAGCCTGGATTGCCCGGCGAGCAGAGTCCTGGTTTGTCGGTGCGCTTCATGGGTATAGATCAACGCTCGCTGGCTTCTTATCTGATCTCGCTCTACTGCTCGGCGGCCGTGCTGACCGACGATGCCATTGCCCTGCTGGAAGACGTGAACGTGGGTCAATACCATGAGTACAAGTGAGCAGTTGCCAGTCTCTCCGAATGCGACTGACTGGGCTGTTGGATTGCGCGGGAGCGATAGCATCGCTCCCGGCGTACTCTCTCCAGCGCAGCTAGCGCGCATGGCCAATGAGATATTCAACGAGCTGCCGGACGAGCAACAGCATCTAGCTGCGACAGCGGCCCACGCAGTGCTGCCTCCGAACTCAACTTTCACCGGCAACCCATACGCGGCTGTGCCTGCTCCAACCGCGCCCGCCGTGCCTGGCGTGTTGGCCAGCGTGACGGAAGCGCAACATGGAAGTTATATCGCCACGCCGGAGAGAAGCATTGCGCCGGATACGCGCTCGTCTGCCTCTTCGCTTCCAGCAGTTCCAGGTGGCGGAGTTACGCCTACCGCAGCGCCGGAGTTTGCTTTTTTGCAGGATGCGCGTCCGATCTTTGCTGCTTCAGATGCGGAGCCTGCTAACCCACAAGCAAGCGGGAAACCTGCGCCCAGCGAAGATGGATTTGCATCGATTCCCGCTTCGTTGTCGCCAGATTTTCCAGTACCGCAGGGCTTTCAACCACCTACGCCAACTGTTCCCGGCGCATTTGGCGTAGTCGATTCCTCGGCTTTTCCGACTTTTTCTTTTATCGAAGATGCGCGTCCGCTCTTTTCTGGTTTGCTTCCCGGTCCGGTTCCGGCGGATCTTGCAAAGAATGGTTCCGCGAGCAGCAATCCTTTTGCATCGCCGCTGGATCGCAACGCGCCTCAGTTGCCAGGAACAGTCACGCACGAGCCTGATTTTCGCGCGCCCGCTTCGCAAAATCAGAACTCGCCTCGTTCGCTCGACGCTGTGAATGTTGTTCCTGCGGTCATTCCCGGCGAAGGACAGCCGGAGTTGCTGGGCGATCTCGGCCTCTCGTCGTATTCCTTCGATGTGGAGGCGATTCGACGCGATTTTCCTATTCTGCGTGAGCAGGTCAACGGCCGTCCACTGATCTGGCTGGACAATGGCGCAACCACGCAGAAGCCGCAATCGGTCATCGACCGGCTGAGCTATTTTTACGAGCACGAAAACTCGAACGTGCATCGCGCCGCGCATGAGCTGGCTGCGCGTTCGACCGATGCCTACGAGTCCGCGCGCGAGAAGACGCGCCGCTTTTTAAACGCCGGCGCCCCACGCGAGATCGTCTTTGTGCGTGGAGCCACCGAGGCCATCAACTTGGTCGCGCAGAGTTGGGGACGGCAGAACATCCAGAAGGACGATGAGATTGTCGTCACCTGGATGGAGCATCACGCCAACATCGTTCCCTGGCAGATGCTCTGCGCGGAAAAGGGCGCGCGGCTGCGCGTTGCTCCTGTCAATGATTCGGGCCAGATTCTGCTCGACGAGTACGAGAAGCTACTTGGACCCAGGACACGCCTGGTTTCAATCGCACACGTCTCGAATGCGCTGGGCACGATTCTGCCGGTGCAGGCGATGACCGAGGCTGCTCACCGTCACGGCGCGCGCGTGCTGGTCGATGGTGCGCAGGCCGTCTCGCATATGCGCGTTGACGTGCAGTCCATCGGTTGCGATTTTTATGTCTTCAGCGGCCACAAGGTCTTTGCGCCAACGGGCATTGGCGTGGTCTACGGCCGCTCCGAGGTGCTGGATCAGATGCCACCGTGGCAAGGTGGCGGCAACATGATTCAGGATGTGACCTTCGAGAAGACGCTCTACGAGCCGCCGCCGCAGCGCTTTGAAGCCGGCACGGGCAGCATCGCCGATGCGGTTGGACTGGGCGCGGCTATCGATTATCTGGACCGAGTTGGCATCGTCAACGTCGCACGCCACGAGCATATGCTCTTGACCTATGCTACCGCCGCACTGCTCAAGATTCCTGGCCTGCGCATCATCGGCACGGCGAAGGAAAAGGCCAGCGTAATCTCCTTCGTACTGGACGGTTTCCGCACGGAAGAGATCGGCGACTATCTCAACCGCAAGGGCATTGCAGTACGCGGCGGTCATCACTGCGCACAACCGATCCTGCGCCGCTTCGGTTTGGAGAGCACCGTGCGCGCGACCTTTGCGCTCTACAACACCTGCGAGGAAGTGGACGCGCTGGTCGCCGCCCTTTGGGATCTGAGGCAGGGACGCTCGACTGGCATCGTGTAGCGCATGAACGGCAATTAACCTCACGCGGGTGGATTTAGCACAACGAATCCGCCTGTGTGGCTTATATAGATTCTTTGAAAAATAAACGTCGGCAGAAGGCCAACTGCGTCGAAGGCAACCCCGCGCCGGGATTTCACCACGTCCAGGTCGCTTACAATTGTTGTGCCGATTTTGATGGATGTGTGCGAGTGAATGGCGGTTCCATTAGGCCCGCTGCTGAAGGCCATCGAGCCGGCCCACGGCTGCGAGTTGACGGAACCGGGCCGGGTGGGAAAGATCTCCGGCATCTTCGCTCCCGTATCCAACTGCAACTGTGCCTTGCCGTTGCTTGCATCCAGGAACTCCACTTCTATCAGCAGGCGGTTGGTGGTTGGCTCGCCATGGTAGCGGCCAATCGTCTCGAATCGACATCGATCTCCAGCGGGCGCGTCGCCACCAAAGCGCAAAATCTTGCTTGGGTAGTCGATCAGAAAATCGAAGTTCGAGAGAAAATCCTCGCCCAGCACACCGCGAATGCCTGGAGCCTTGAGCTTGACCTGATCCAGTTTATCGATAACCGCTCCCAGTTCCGAGACCTCAAAGTTGCCCACTGCTACTCTCTTCAGTCGCACCAGTTGATCCTGGCGCACATCGGAAACTGTCGTCAGCGAAGCCTCGCCAATCATCGGAAGCTGCAACTGTCGAGCAAGGGCCGGGTCGATCACCGTGTGTGTCGCGCCGGTGTCTAAAAGAAAATTGAAGGGGCCTGCGCCGTTCACCATTGTTGGAACGATCATCAGGTATTTATCGCTCAGACGAAAGTTGACGATGTCGTTTGATTGCCGCATTTGCGCCGCCGTCACTCCGGGCAGGGCAATCGCAAGCAGTAGAAAAAGAGAGCGGACAGGGAGAGAATATCGAGCCGGACAACAACATCGGACGAGCAGAAGGCGGGCCGTCAGCATGGTTCTCATCTCATCGGCCAAACGCTCAAAACTCAAGAGCGTTCACTCATCGAGAACTATACCCCCGGAAATGGGGTCATGTCTACCGAATGAAATTTACTCGCCTTTTGGCCCGTCTTCTGTGTCCCGTATCACCTCGCAGTTTCAGTTTGGGTCGCAGCCCATTTCCATCTTTGCAGCCGAAGGCACTCCGCCACACTGCGGTCGGTCAGTACTTTGGCAGAGTAGTGTCTATCCGGTCGGCCCATGCCAGAATGCCTCCAGTCAGGTTGGCGGCGTGCTTGAAGCCTGACTTGCGCAGAAAATCGACAGCCTTGGCGCTGCGCATTCCGCTCTTGCAATGCACTACAATCTCACGGCTGGAGTCGAGTTCATGAATGCGTGTCGGCAGATCGCCAAGCGGAATCAAATGCCCCTTAATGTTGACGATCTGATACTCGTGCGGCTCGCGCACATCGAGCACGAAAATATCCTCCCGCGCGTCGAGTCGGCGCTTGAGTTCCTCGACTTGAATCTCCGGAATCTTCGCGCTCGACGCTGCCTCCGACTCCTCTCCGCGAATGCCGCAGAACTGGTTGTAGTCGATCAGTTCCTTGACCGTTGGATTCGTGCCGCAGACCGGGCACTCAGGGTTTTTGCGTACACGCAACTCGCGGAAGCGCATGGCCAGCGCATCGACCAGTACCAAGCGGCCAATCAGCGGTTTGCCCGCGCCGAGGATCAGCTTGATGACCTCGGTGGCCTGAATCACTCCAAGCAATCCGGGAAGTACGCCCAACACGCCGCCTTCGGCGCAAGAGGGGACCAGACCCGGCGGCGGCGGCTCGGGATAGAGGCAGCGATAGCAGGGTCCGGCCTCGGTGGCGAAGATGCTGGCCTGGCCTTCAAAACGAAAGATCGAGGCATAGACGTTGGGTTTGTTGCTCAACACGCAGGCGTCATTGACCAGGTAGCGCGTGGCGAAGTTGTCCGTGCCGTCGGCAATGATGTCGAAGCCCGAGAAGATCTCCAGTGCATTCTGGCTATTGAGATAAGTATCGAAGCGCTTAATCTCGACGAATGGATTGATCGCGGTCAGTTTGTCGATGGCCGAGTCGATCTTGAGACGGCCCACGTCACTGGTGTGATGCAGAACCTGACGTTGCAGATTTGTGTAATCCACTACATCGAAATCAACAAGGCCGAGAGTGCCCACGCCCGCCGCAGTCAGATACAGCGCCAGCGGCGAACCGAGCCCGCCGGTGCCCACGCACAAAACGCGCGCGGCCTTCAATTTCTTCTGGCCCTCCAGAGTTACTTCCGGCATAATGAGATGACGCGAGTAGCGCAGAATCTCTTCATTGCTCAACTTTGCCTGACTACCATCAATCAATTCATCCACGGTTCATTTCTCCAAAAATGATGTTGTGAGTTCATTCTTCGCAGAGTTGCTGAGTTCTATCGTCCACCGGCAACGGAGGGAACAATGGTGATCGTATCCGTTTCCTTGACAGACGTTGCATCCTTGCTCAGATAGCGAATGTCTTCATCGTTCAGATAGACGTTGACAAAGGAGCGCAGCTTGCCGTCTTCCGAGAAGAGATGCTTGCGCAGATCCGGGTGCTTGGTGACGAGATCGCTCAGCGCCTCACCTACGGTTTGAGCGTTTACTTCGATGACGGATTGCTTGCCGGCATAAGGCCGGAGCGGCGTGGGAATCAAGACTTTGATGGACATATTCTTCCTTTCAAAACGGTTCTGTTTTACGTTGCATTTGTTCTACTGAATGACTTCGAGGAGTTCGTCCTCAAAATGCTTGGCTTCTTCCTGATCCAGCAAGATAAATGAATTCGTTAGTACGGCACGGCCCTGTTCGATGCTGGTAATGACATATGAGCAGCCCGTCCAATGCGCCTCGGCAAGATCGGTTGCCGACCAGTGCGCTGGATGATCGGGATGAGAGTGGTAGAAGCCGACAATGTCGTGGCCTGCCAGCAGCGCATCCCGCTGAATGCGCACTAACTCCGACGGACTGATGTGATAGCGATTGGCCAGCGAATCGGTGCGCGTGTTGCCGCATTCCACTGCCGCTTTGACAGCTTTTCCGCCCACATCATCAAATTCGCCCACCAGAACTCCACAGCACTCATGGGGATATGTCGCTTCACCATGCTGCCGCAATTGATCGTAGAGTTCGACCGGTATCTTCAACGCCATGCTTGCTCCCTTGCCTTATGCATTCTCTTCCCAAAAATGCTCACTCAAATACTTGTCGCCCGAGTCGGGAAAGATGGTAACAATTACGGAACCCGCGGGTGCATCTCGTGCAACCTGCATTGCGCCAACCAGCGCCGCGGCCGCTGAAACGCCGATTAACAATCCTTCTTCGCGCGCCACTCGTCGGGCCATCGTATAGGCCGCTTCTGTTTCGATGCCCAACTCCGCGTCCGCGATGCTGGCATCGTAAATCTTCGGAACGATCGAGGTCTCCATGTGCTTGGTTCCCTCAATTCCGTGAAAGGGCGAGTCGGGTTGAAGAGAGATGCAGCAAATCGCTGGATTCAGCTCCTTCAAGCGACGCGACGTTCCCACAAAAGTTCCACTGGTGCCGAGAATAGCGACAAAATGGGTGACGCGCCCCGCCGTTTGCATCCAGATTTCATCTGCTGTTCCGTTGGAGTAATGCGCACGCCAGTTGGCGTCATTGGAATACTGATCGGCATAGTAATACTTCTCCGGCTCTGCGGCTGCGATCTCCTGCGCCTTGCGGATCGCTCCATCCGATCCATCACCGGGATCTGTATAAATCACGGTGGCCCCGTAGGCGCTTAGAATCCGTTTGCGCTCCTTCGATACATTCGAGGGCATGCACAAGGTAATCGGAATGACATAGGCCGCGCCCAGCATAGCGTAGGCAATTCCGGTATTGCCGCTGGTCGAATCAAGCAGTGAAATGCCCGCGCCCAGTTTACCTGAACGCAAAGCCTCGCTCACGATCCTCGATGCAGCGCGATCCTTGACGGAGCCGCCGGGATTGGTCCACTCAGCCTTGGCCAGTACCTGCACGTCCTTCAGGCTAGCGGTGACGCGTTCGAGGCGAAGCAGCGGCGTGCTGCCGATGCGCTGCGTAAGATTGACACCCAATAAAGTCGTCATAAGTTCTGGTCGTTTCATTATGCTGTTGACTTTTCTTCTGCGGGAAACCGGAGCGAATTATCCATACTGCGATAGAGAGTCTCTACGGCATTGAGCAGCGCGAAGACTTCCTCTTCCAGTTGGTTCAATTCCCCGGTATTCTTTTGATGTGCGCTGCGAATCACCGATTCGAAGCGCCTGTCGATCAGCCCCGCTTGAATGAATTTCTTTGCGAAGTTCTCAAAGACGGCGGCATCTGTCGGCGCTTCGATTCCGCGCGTAATCAGCAAGGCGCGAGCGCTGCGCAGGGCGATTCCGTAAAGGGCTTCCTCGTTTTGCGGATCGCCGGAGCGAAGCTCCTCGCGCAATTGCCTGGCACCATTCAAATCGACTTCAATCAAGTCAAAGAGTCCAGCCGAGCACTCGCCGAGGCCTCTTCCAACAAGAGAAAAGGACTCTTTCGCACCCCAATCCTGGTAGTAGCTTTTGTCTTCGCCGTAGGCTGGAATCTCACGATAGCGGCTGGCTATCTCGCGAATATCTTGCGTGCCTTCTCCATCCACATAGGTGGCAAAGGATGGATGATTGCTCTTCTTGACAATCCACACCTTCAGAACATCATGAACAAATTCGGGAAGATCGCGCGCGCACACGCGGTCGATCGGCTTGGCCAGACGCGCTTTGCCATTACCAATCTCCGCTCCGGCAACAACCATATAAGCAGGAAACATATGCTGTCGATTGCGGCCAACATTGCCATAGAAACCAAGATCAGCGAGCATATGCTGACCACAGGTGTTCGGACATCCGGATAAGTTGAGCTTGAAATCGGCGATCTGATCCAGATCGAGAGAGGAGCTTTTGAGTCTGTCAACGACCGCAGTGAGCGCACCTTTGGAAAGACAGATGCCCAGTTTGCACGTGTCTGCGCCCGTACAGGCGATGGACTCGCCAATCAGCCGCGGACCGGAGGCAAGCTCTGTAAGTTCTCGAACCACGTGATAGACATTCGGCAGATATTCCTTTGGGATATTGCGCAATCTCAGATTCTGACCTAGCGAGGCGCGCAGCACCTGGTCGCCGAAGGGCTCAAGAAACTTCGCCAGCCGAATGGCGTAATCGTTCTTTAGATTGCCGAGAAAGATCGGAATTCGCGCTGAAACCAAGTCCGGTTGCCTCTGGTTCTCGACGTAACGATCCTTCCATTGGTCATACTCTGGAGAGGTATCGCGATCGGGAACAAACGCCGGAAGCAGGATGGACTGCGGTACATCTTCGATAAGCAACTCCGCCGGCCTTTCACTGCGAACGAGTTGCAGCTCCGCTTCGTAGAGTTCCCGGAAGCGTGTCTCGCCGAGCGTCTTCCACAAGAAGCGCAAGCGAGCCGCATGGCGATTCTTGCGGTTACCGTGCTTGTCAAAGAGGCGCTTGAGAGCGCTTGCAACGATGTAAACATCCTCGGCGGGAATGAATTCGTGCAGCAGATGCCCGACCTCCGGCTTGGTGCCCAGTCCGCCGGCAACATGAACCTCGAATCCCTTGCGTCCCTCTCGAAGCTGGGCAATGAACCCGAGATCGTTGAACTCCGCGTACGAGCTATCCGCCGATGAATTGGAAAATGCAATCTTGAATTTGCGCGGCAGCAGCCATGAATCAGATTCGGCAATCAACCGGGTGGTCAGCGCAAAGGCATACGAGCTTGGATCAAAGACTTCATCGACCCCGACGCCCGCATCGGGAGAGACCAGGACATTGCGAACCGTGTTGCCTCCACCGCCGCGCGAAGCCAGACCGGCTTGCAGCAATTCGCGCATAACGAGAAGAACATTCTCCAGTGCGACATCGTGAATCTGAAACTCCTGCCGCGTCGTAATATGAATCGCGTCGCTGCCGTAACGCGCGGAGATCTCTGCAATTGCGCGCAGTTGCAACGGCGTGAGCGCGCCTCCGGTTGTCCGAATGCGCACCATGTACTTGCCGTCCTCGCGCTGCTCGTAGCAGCCGAAGGGGACGCGTCGCACCTTCAGTGTGGCGGCGTCAATCTCGCCGCGTTGATAGCGCGCGATATACGAATCCAATTCCTCGAATTCAGCGGGAAGGTTTTCCGGAATCTTGTAAAACATGACAATCTCCAATGAAACAATGTTGCATTTTGCGATTTGGAACGATACGGATTGTCTTGCCTATCGCGCCTGCCCGGCATGAATCCACATCGGACAGGCGCGGTTGAGGAAGTTACTTTGCAAGTTCAACAGTGACCTTGTCGATCTTGCCATTGAAACGATTGGGCGATTTGTACTCCGGACTCACGGGCGATCCGAGATCGCTGCCGATATCCAGCGTCTCGCTGAAGGAGAGATTGACGTTCGTGAACTGAGCCTCACCCTCCGCCTTTCCGTTAATCGACAAAGCTCCCTTTGCGGCCAGGGGTTTACGCGAAGTAAATGGTATGGAGTTTGTGTCGTCGGGCGCATTCGGAGTCAGGTTCAGAACAATATGCGCCTTGCCCGGTTGAAGCGCCTCAGAAGCAACCAACTGTCCGGAGCGGTGCCCGTATGCGTTCACTTCATAGACGACGCGATGATCCTTGACGAAGAGAGTGATGCCGCCGTACCGGCTGCCTTGCGCGATAATCACACCATCTGCGCCGCTGGCCGGCACATCCACATCCGCCGTGATTGTGTAGGCGCGCCCTGCGAGGTTGGGAGCAATGCGCGGCTGCAAACGCTCAACGCCTTCGCGATAGATGAATACCTTCTGCCCGCCTGCCTGGCCGATCGGATAGTCCTGGCGTGCGGGAATAATCGGCACTGCCTGATTGCGCGCAGCCTCAGCATCGAAGACCTGTTGCAACTCTTTCAGCTTCTCCGGATTGGAATTGGCCAAATTGTGCGCCTGACTAAAATCATCGTTCAGGTTGTAAAGCTCCCACGGATGATTCCCAAGATCCTTGTCGCTGGCATTGAGTGTGTAGGACTGCTCCCACGTGGAGTGGAAGCGATCGCCGGCCCACCATCCATCCTTGTAGATGGCGCGATTGCCACTGGTGGTGAAGTACTGCACGGTATGATGCGTCGGCTCCTGCGGTTGGTCGAAAGTATAGGTGAGGCTGGTTCCTTCCAGCGGAGTCTGCGCCACGCCATTGATCACCGTGGGCGGCGTTACACCGGCGATGTCATAGATGGTTGGCGCAATGTCGTTGACGTGCGAGAACTGCGAACGCAGTCCGCCAGCATCCTTGATGTGACCAGGCCAAACAATGACCAATGGATCGGTAGTTCCGCCCAGATGCGATGCATCCTGCTTGGTCCCCTGAAACGGCGAACTCAATGCCCACGCCCATGCAGCGGCATAGTGATTCATGAATGTTTCGCTGCCCAGCAGGTCGGCGGTATCGAGACGCGTTTCGACGGTCAGCGGCTTGCCATTGATGTCGCGCGCATCGGTGCCATCCAGTCCGCCTTCTGCGCTGGCACCGTTATCGCCGAAGATCTCCAGCACAACGGTGTTATCCGCTTGTCCCTCTTCGCGAATCGCATCGAGGAGTCGGCCGATCTCGTAATCGGTTTGCGCGGCAAAGCCCGCATAAACCTCAGCCTGATGCGCGAGTAACTTCTTCTGCTGTGGCGTCAACGAGTCCCATGCAGGCAGACCGTCGGGCCGAGGAGTCAACTCAGCATTCGCGGGAATCACGCCCAGCTTCCTCTGCTGATCGAAGGCCTCCTGGCGAATCACATCCCAGCCCTTGTCGAACTTTCCCTTGTACTGGTCGATCCACTTCTGCGGCACCTGATGCGGCGTGTGTGTCGCGCCGGTGGCGTAGTAAATGAAGAAAGGCTTATCGTGGGCTACCGCATCGTGCTGATGCACCCAGTTGATCGCTTCATTGGTAATGTCGGTAGTGAAGTGATAGCCCTGCTCCGGCGATTTGCTAGGCTCGACCGGCGTTTGATCGCGATAGATGCGCGGGTAGTACTGATTGTCGGCGGCCTGCAGAAACCCGTAAAAATGCTCAAAGCCCAATCCGGTTGGCCAGCGATCGAAGGGGCCTTGCGGACTCACCTGCCAGGTGGGCGTGTTATGCCACTTGCCAAAAGCTGCCGTGCTGTAACCATTCACCTTGAGAACTTCGGCAATCGTCGCGGAGCTTTTGGGAAGCAGCGTGTTGTAACCAGGGTAGGGCGCGGACCATTCGGAGATTGATCCAAATCCGACTTCATGATTGTTGCGTCCAGTCAAAAGCGCGGCGCGTGTCGGCGAGCAGAGCGAGTTTACATGAAATGAGTTGTAGCGCAAGCCCGATTGCGCAAGCTTGTCGAAGGTCGGCGTCGCAATGGGGCCGCCAAAGGTTGAAGTCGCGCCGAAGCCCACATCGTCAACCAGGATCAGCACGACGTTCGGCGCACCCGCCGGAGCCTTCGTCGGCTCTGGCCACGAAGGCGTTGGTGCGTCGCGATGGGGCAATGTTGCATCATTGTTTTGAGCTAAGGCAGGCGACCAGGCGCTCAAGGCCATGGTCCCGCTAAGGAACAATCCTACTTGTTGCGAAAGATTCATCGATATTCTCCGTTACATCCTTGAAATTGACGGTGGCTATCCATTGCCGCCTTGTATAGCTTCTTCATCTTGATCAAGCATCCAGTTCGCTGCGAGCCGCGAACTGGATGCATAAGGAGCTACTGGTTCGAGCCTGGTTTGGTCACATTCTTCCATTCATCGAGCAGTGACTTTGAGTCTTTGGTGCGATGAATGCGCCCGTTGAAGACATCTTCCCATGTGATAAGCGGGTACAGGTTGTGGGCCTTGGCTTGTTCCTCGAACTCGGATTTCAACTGAGCCAGTTTCTCCGGGTATTTCTTGGCAAGGTCGATCGTCTCCGTGGGATCTTCATTGAGGTTGTAAAGCTCCCAGGCGTTTTCATCAAAAGGCTGCTTACTCGCCGCGTTTCCGTTGATGAACGAACTTGGGTAGGCCAATTCTGCCTTCCATCCGTTGTCATAGATCGATCGCGAGCCGAAGATGTAGTAGTACTGCAGCGTGTGGCGGCTGGGCGCATTGGCATCGTCAATCGAGTAGGCCAAAGATGTACCTTCAATCGGCTGCTGCTGGATGCCGCGAATCTCTTCCGGGGCCTTGACGCCAACAAGATCAAGTGTCGTGGGCAGAATGTCGATCACATGCCCGTACTGCGGGCGTATGCCGCCCTTATCCTTGATGCCTTTCGGCCAATAGACAATGAGCGGATTGTGCGTTCCACCTTCGCTGTTCGCATCCTGCTTCCAGTCCTTATAGGGAGTGTCGGCGGCTTGCGCCCATCCTAGTGGATAGTTTCCATTGGTGGCAGCAGAGGTCCCGATCTCACCGATCTTATTCAGGTTATCTTCAATGTTCTGCTGTTCAGGTATCGCCCTGGGCAATAATCCCTGATCGATGGTCCCATTGAATGTTCCCTCTTTGCTTGCGCCATTGTCGCCGATCATGACATAGATCAACGTGTTGTCTAACTGGCCGATCTCTTTCAAATGGTTGACTAAGCGGGCGACCTCAAAATCCGTGTAGGTCAAATAGCCCGCATAAACCTCCATGAAGCGCGCGTAGAGTTTCTTTTCGTCCGGGGTCAGGCTGTCCCAGGCTTTCACATTGGGGTTGCGATCAGGTAGTACCGCGTTCGCGGGAATCACTCCAAGTTTCTTCTGTCGCTCGAAGACCTGTTCGCGATACCAGTCCCAACCCTTATCGAACTTGCCCTTGTACTGATCGCTCCAGAACTTGTCCACCTGGTGCGGAGCGTGCGTGGCGCCCGGCGCGTAGTAGAGAAAAAAGGGCTTGTTCGGCGCGACTTTCTCCTGGCGGTCGATGTAGAAGATCGCCTTGTCGGTGATCTGATCGCTCAGGTGGCGGCCGTCGGGACGAACATGCGCCTGATCCTCCACCAGGTCCGGATGATACTGATCCGTCATCGAGCCGAGAAAGCCAAAGAAATGATCGAAGCCTTTTCCTGTCGGCCAATGATCGAAGGGGCCAGCATCGGTTGCCTCTTCGTCCGGCGTCACGCCGTACTTACCTACCGCGAAGGTGTTGTAGCCGTTATCGCGAAGAATCTCGGCAATGGTTCCCGCTGTGGGTGGAGTCCTGCCATCCCAGCCAGGGAATCCAGCAGACATGACGGTGTGTGAAAATCCAGACTCATGCACGGATGCGCTGTTGCGGCCGGTCAGCAGGGCTGAGCGGGTGGGTGCGCAAATCGCCGTTGTATGAAAGTTCGTATAGCGCAAGCCATTTTCTGCAAGACTGTCGAAAGTGGGTGTATTGATCAGTCCGCCGAAGGTGCCAGCCGCGCCATAGCCCACGTCATCCAACAGTATCCACACGACGTTTGGAGCGCCAGCTGGCGCTTTTACAGGCTCCGGCCACCACTCTTTCGATTCGGCGAGGGTTCTGCCCACAACTCCCTGATAGGGCTGTGCCGACTGTGCGTGCAGCGGGAGGCTCGCGCCCGCCGCAAGGATTAACGATGATGTCAATGCATTCAAAAAGCTTTTCTCGTTCATAAATCTCCTGTTGGTTTCAGTCATTCAAAGATGACTCGGTGATTTGTTGACTAACGTATTCGGCAGCCAAGTCACAATTAATCGCGAACTGGCCGCAATCAAAACATTCCGACAACGCTACTTGCTGCTACTGGCTTGTGCCGCCGCCTGCTTTTGCCGGTCAAGATACCACTGAGGCAGGTAGGTGTGGTGAGTGAGTTTAATATCGTCAAAGGTGAGGTAGGGGGCAAGATGATGAGCTTTGGCCTGCTCTTCGAATTCCGCCTTCAACTGCGTCAGCTTCTCCGGGTACTTCTTGGCCAGATCGATGCGCTCGGTCGGATCGTCGTTGAGGTTGTAGAGCTCCCAAGTGCTTTCATCCAGAGGCGGATTCACGATTGCATTTTTGGTGAGAATGTCGTTGGGATAGGCCAGTTCAGCCTTCCATCCGTTGTCGTAAATCGACCGCGAGCCGAAGATGTAGTAGTACTGCAATGTGTGACGAGTCGGAGCCTGGGCGTCATCAATCGAATAAGCCAAAGACGTTCCTTCAATCGGCTGCTGTTTGATGCCGCGAATCTCTTCGGGAGCCTTGATGCCAACCAGATCAAGCGTGGTGGGTAGAAGATCGATTACATGGCTGTACTGGGTGCGAATGCCTCCCTTTTCCTTGATGCCCTTGGGCCAATAAACGATGAGAGGGTTGTGTGTGCCGCCTTCGCTGTTGGCATCTGATTTCCAATAGCGGAAGGGCGTGTTAGCGGCCTGCGCCCAGCCCAGTGGATAGTTGCCTTGATGGGAATCAGGCGTACCGATCTTGTCGATGTTGGCGAGATTATAGGCCACTCGATCCTCATCGGAAACCAGCTTGCCGCGATAGGATTTGTCGATTGTGCCTTCCTGCGATCCTTCCTTGCTCGCGCCGTTATCGCCGATGGAGATAAAGATCAGCGTGTTATCGAGCTGTCCGATCTCCTTCAGGTGATTGACCAGGCGGCCAACCTCAAAGTCCGTGTAGGTCAAGTAGCCCGCGTAGACTTCCATGAAGCGCGCATAGAGCTTTTTCTCGTCGGGCGTCAGAGAGTCCCAGGCTTTGATGTTCTCATTACGTTCGGGAAGGATTGCATTGGCGGGTATCACGCCGAGTTTCTTCTGGCGCTCAAAGACCTCCTCGCGGAATGCATCCCAACCTTTGTCGAACTTGCCCTTGTATTGATCGCTCCAGTATCTGTCGACCATGTGCGGGGCGTGCGTGGCACCGGGAGCGTAATAGAGGAAGAATGGCTTATCAGGCGCGGCCTTTTTCTGCCGGTCGATATAGAAGATCGCCTTGTCGGTGATCTGGTCGCTCAGGTGGCGGCCATCGGGAGTCGCGTGCGCTTGGTCGTCCACCAGATCCGGCTTGTACTGATCGGTTGCTGAGCCGAGGAATCCGAAGAAGTGGTCGAAGCCCTTGCCGGTCGGCCAATGATCGAATGGACCAGCATCGGTGGCTTCCTCGTCGGGCGTAATACCGTACTTGCCAACAGCAAATGTGTTGTAGCCGTTGTCGCGCAGGATCTCGGCGATGGTGCCGGCCGTGGCAGGCACGCGCCCATCCCAGCCGGGAAAGCCTGCCGACGAGCCAATATGCGAGAAGCCTGATTCATGCACCGATGCACTGTTGCGGCCGGTCAAAAGAGCCGAGCGGGTGGGTGCGCAGATGGCGCAGGTGTGAAAGTTGGTATAGCGCAGACCATTGTTGGCCAGAGAGTCAAAGGTGGGAGTGTTAATCACCCCGCCGAAGGTGCCGGCAGCGCCATACCCCACATCGTCGATCAGAATCCAGACTACGTTTGGTGCACCGGCAGGCGCTTTTACAGGCTCCGGCCACCATTCCTTTGACTCAGCGAGGGTTCTGCCCATCACTCCCTGATAGGGCTGTGCCGTCTGTGCATGCAGCGGGAGACTCGCACCTGCCGCAAGTACTAACGTCGATGTCAACGCATTCAAAACTTTTTTCTCGTTCATAAATCTCCTGTTGGTTTCAGTCATTCATAGATGACGCGGTAAAAACATCGATTGAACCGGCGATGTTCTGTCGCAAAGCTTCCGTACACTTAAGGGACAAGGACGAAAGGCCGGGCATTGATCACATCACCACAATTTCGTGCGACAGACAGCTAGGCGAGAGCAACTCCATGCTTCTTCAGCGGCGAGGCGTTTACGACGCCCGCACTTCTCCGCGCTCTGGCCCACTCCATCACTCGCGCCGGTGCTCGATTCTGCTTCAGTTCTTCAGCCATGAAGCGCATATACGGATCGATGTGATGGAAGAAAAACTTGTAGCCCGCGCACAGATAGTTCAGCCCATACTCGCCGGATGCTGTGGTTAGGAAGCGGTGCTTGGGACACTCGCCATTGCAGGCAAAACGCACATCACACTGACGGCAATCAGAGGGCAGCGCAAATTCCTTTGCATTGCCAAAGCGCGTTTGCTGCGGGCTGCTCACCAGGCTCGACAAATTTTTCTGCATGATATTTCCCAGCTTGTTGTCGGGATAGACAAAATGGTCGCAAGAGTAAACGTCGCCATTGTGCTCGACCGCCAGCGCGCTGCCGCACTTCGGCGAAAAAACGCAGAGCGTCTGCGGCACACCGTACCACGACTCCAACGCAACATCGAAGACCTGCACATAGACGCGGCCCACATCCTGAATCACCCAATCATCAAAAACCTGCTGCAGGAACTTGCCAAATTGCAGCGGCTCAACAGACCAATCGGAGACGGCCGACTCTTGCCGCGAATACGGCTTCAATAGAACCAGTCCATTGGGGTCAGGTTCTTTGGCGAGTTGCTCGACGATGGGAATGAATTGCAGGTACTTGCTACCGATCTCCTTGAGAAAGCGATAGACATCGCGAGCGCGATAGGAGTTCAGGCGATTAATGACCGTAAGCGTGTTGAACTCTACGCCATGCTTCTTGAGAATGCCCAGGCCGCGCATCACGCGCGCGTGCGTTGGCTTGCCGCCTTTGTCCACGCGATAGGCGTCGTGAACATCTTCAGGCCCATCGATGGAAAGTCCGATGAGAAACTTGTTGCGCGCCAGAAACTCGCCCCAGGCATCGTCGAGCAGCGTGCCGTTGGTCTGGAATGCATTATCGACGGTCTTGCCGTTTGCATATTGTTTTTGCAACGCGACGACGCGTTCGAAGAATGGAATCCCCAGCAGCGTTGGCTCACCGCCCTGCCAGGCAAAGCTGACGTGCTGGTCAGGCTGCGATTGAATGTACTGACGGATGTAGGTTTCGAGTACGTCGTCGGCCATGCGGAATTCGCGCCCGCTGCTTGCGTAGAGATTTTCCTTCTCCAGGTAGTAGCAGTAGGTGCAATCGAGATTGCAAATAGCGCCATGCGGCTTGGCCATGATGTGAAACGGCTTCATCGGAGTGCAGCTCTCTTCCTGAATCGCAATGCGGGCGTTTGCCCAATGAAAAAGCCCACGAGTCAGAGGCTCGTGGGCCGGGATTGCGAAGACTCAGGCGATGCGGATCAGCTAAGATCGCATGCGCGCGGCATTCCCACGAGGCTGCTCGACTGTCGGAGAGGCGACAGGGCAACAACAACAGCGGAATGCGCGACGAAGAAGCATGGAAGTTGATTCCTTTGACAGACTGCACCTCTGTGCTTCGAGGCCCAATCTTGACACAACAACTATTTCGATGATGCACGGGGATTGAAAAGCTGTCAAGAGCGCAGGAAAAGATTTTGCGTTTTGAGAAGAAAATCATCGGTCGCCCTTGACACGATTTCGACTTTATGGCCCAATACAGAATATGCAGGTGCAAATCAACATCCAGGCAAACCTCACGCCCGCCTCCGAGCCGACGCCCCGTCGCTCGTGTTGTTGTTGACGCCCGCATATCCTCTCATCCATTCCATCGATGATCTCGCGCTCTAGCCACGCGATGAGCATAGCTCTGTGTTGCGCTTGAGTTCGCCAGACCGCCTTGGCAGGGAATACGAATCTTGAAAAACAATTGAATTCTTTTCTTCGCATCAGGTTTTTTGTGCGAATCGAAGCGCATTCATCCTGAAAATCTACGAAAAGGAAATGAACATGAGCATTCAAAAGCTGATCGCCCGCAAAACATCGCATTGTTGTCGCTTCACTCAAATCCCCGAAGCGGATGCGCCTTGCGTCGTGGGCAAGTGCATCGTTCCCATCTGAAGGCAGTATGCGCATTGCGCAATGCCATGGCCCACGATCAGTTCGTGGGCCATTTTTCTGTGCGATCAAAATGGATCGCACCCTTGGAGGCAAGTATGTCTGTTGTAATTTTTTCATTGCGATCACTCGTAAAGAGAAATCTATCGCTCCTGCTGGTGGCGCTGTTCGTTATCGTCGCCGCCTCTGCGCTGCACGCGCAGATCGTTGAAACCGGCATCATCACTGGCGTGGTCAAAGACAACACCGGCGCGGTTATCCCCGGAGCTCATGTTACGGTGCGCAACTCCGGAACCGGATTGACGACCAATACATCCACTGATGCCCAGGGCATTTATGTATCCCCGCCGCTGCATCCCGGCGACTACACAGTTCAGGTCGAAGTTGCTGGATTCAGCAAAGTTGTTGAATCCGTTCGGTTGGAAGTTGGTCAGCGCGTTGCGGCGGATGTAACACTCGCCGTGGGCACAACCGCTGAGACCATCGAAGTCCAGGCCAGCGGCGAATTATTGGAGACGGAAAGCTCCAGCGTCTCCAATCTACGCACCGAGGAGGCGGTCAAGAATCTGCCTTTGAACGGTCGTAACTTCGCCGAGCTTCTAGGGCTGGGCGCGGGCGTAATTCCCGCACAAACGCAGTTGGTCAGCGTTCCTTACACCCAACAGCGCGGCCCCTCATCCTATGCCTTCGCAGGCCTGCGCTATCAAGAAAACCGCCTGCTTTTGGATGGAATTGGCGACAACGAAAACCACAACGGCCTCGCTGTTGTGGTCTTTCCTCCCATCGATGCCATTCAGGAGTTCTCGGAGGAAACAACCGACGCCGATGCGCGCTATGGACGCGGTAACGGCGGAACTATCAACCTGATCTATAAGTCCGGAAGCAACCACTATCACGGCGAGATCTTCGAGTTTCTCCGCAACTCCACGTTGAATGCTCGAAATTATTATGCCACCAGCATCAAGCCCCCGCTGCGCCAGAATGAATTCGGCGGCACATTTGGCGGTCCTGTCTTTTACAAGCAGGCCAACCCCAAGACATTCTTCTTTGCCGACTACTCCGGACAGCGCGTGGCCCAGGGATTCACCTACGTGGATACCGTTCCGGATTTCAAGTTGACCAGCACCGGATACGATTTTTCCGCCTACTCGCAGGCCATCAAAAATCCAATTACCAAGGTTGCATATGCCAACAATTTCATTCCTTTAGCTGACGTGAACCAGACCGGCGCAAATATTCTGAATTTCTATCAGAAGTACGCGTCGCCAAACAGACCAGGCCAGACAACGGCGAACAATTTCCTGTATAACCCGGTAAAAACCCTCAATGAAGATGACTTCGACGTGAAGATTGACCACAAGTTCTCTGAGAAGGACAGCTCATTTGGCCGCTACAGCCAGGGTCACGACATCATCGGCCAGCCTGGCACGCTTCCCAATCCATTGGTGGGAGCTGTGATCTGCGGCCCGGCGAGCAATCCGTCGCATCAAGCCGTCCTCGGCGAAACGCACATCCTATCGTCGTCCATCGTGAACACCGCCCGTTTTGGTTGGTCGCGGCTCTTCGTCTATGCGCAGAATTGGGATGCGGGCCTCGGCTTGCCCTCGCAACTTGGCATTCCCGGCGTGGAGATTGCCAACGATCCCAGATCCGATGGCTTGCCGGTGCTGAGTTTTTCGGGCGGTACGTCAATCGGCGACGCGGGCAACAGTCCGACGGTAATTGGAACCAATAATTATCAAACCGACGACAACGTGAACTGGGTTCACGGCAAGCATTCGCTGGACATCGGCTTCGAGTTCGTGCGCCTTCAGTACAACATGTTTCAGACCGGCGCGGAACACGGCTCTGAATCTTACGGCACGTCGTACACGGGCCTCGCCTGGACCGATCTGCTCTTTGGCGCTCCCAAGAGCGGAACCTACTCCTATCCGACTGGGGTAGGCTTGCGGCAGAGTGATCTGTCATTTTACGTGCAAGACAACTACAAGGCGACCAACAGGCTGACTGTGAACGCAGGCATCCGCTACGAAAACTTTCTCGGCTGGCCATGGACTGAAGTCAACAACAAGGAATATAACTTCATTCCATCCATCTCGACGACAGCGCTGGAGCAGGTTGGCACCAACGGCATTCCAAGAAGCGGAGCCAACGACAACAAGTTGAACATTGCGCCGCGCGTAGGATTTGCCTTCAAGATCACCGGCAAGACCGTCTTCCACGCAGGCTATGGCATTTACTACTCGGCGCCCAACGTGACCAATTCGAGCGGCCTCTCGGCCAATGTCCCGACCGACAATTACTGGGCCTTCAACAACTCTGCAACCTACGGCGCTGCGGCCCCCAATGGCACTCCCTTCAACTACTCATCGAATGGATTCGTTCACACCGCTGTCACCTCCGCCAGCAATCTTCCGCTTGGCCTGCCGATTTATGCGCAGGACCAGAATGCGAAGACACCCTATAGCGAACAGTGGCACGCAACCATCGAGCAGCAGGTTCCCTTCTCCACCGTTCTCAAGATTGCATATGTCGGCACAAAGGGAGTCCATCTGGATGATCTGCGCGACATCAACGCGGGCTCGCCGGGAACCACGAACGTGGCCGTAAACCGGCCTTACCCGAACTTTATTCAGATCAACCTTTTGGAGACCCAGCAGATATCCAACTACAACGCGCTGCAAGTCACCGCAGAACGCCGCGCGCATGGCCTGAACTTCCTTGCTTCATACAGCTATAGCCACTCTCTCGACGAAGGATCGGGCAGCCCCGGCAGTGTTTTGAACCCTTACAACATTCGCGCCGACTACGGAAATTCCGACTTGAACATTCCCAATCGTTTTGTCGCCAGCGGCGGATACGAACTTCCCTTCAAGGCAAAAGGAACTCTGGGCGGCTTTGTCAAGGGATGGCAGGTGAACGCCATTCTCAATTTCTCCGACGGACTACCCTTCTCCGTTTCTGCTTCCAGCGGGGTGGGTGACGGACTGACTCCCAGGGCGCAGTTCATCGGCACAAGCGGAAACGGATCGCTTTCTCCAGGCCAACGAACAAAGTCTGCTTGGTTCAACACCGCAGCCTTTGCGAATCCCGCAACCGGAACATGGGGTAACTCCGGACGCAATATCCTGCAAGGCCCGGGTACCAAGACGGCGGACTTCTCGGTCTTCAAGAACACCCACTTGGCAGAGACAAAAGTTCTGCAACTGCGCGCCGAATTCTTCAACCTCGCCAACACTCCGCAGTTTAACAACCCAGGAGCCACCGTTGGAACTGCCGCTTTCGGAACCATCTCCTCGGCGGGCTCCGACTCAACCTTCCAACGAACCGCGCGCCAGATTCAACTGGCAGCAAAAGTTACCTTCTAACTTCTTTGGCGGCGCTCAAGTCATCGAGCGCCGCCAAACAACAATTATGCATGAATGCATCTCCCCTTGCAGACATCCACATTGCAAATCCCAATCGGAGGTCATCCAAATTGGAAATCACTACCCGCAGTCTCTGGACTTTGATTCACGGCATGGGCTTTGGCGCGCTCTATTTGCTCGCCAGCTCGGGCGCAATCGTCGCGCTCTATCGACGATATTCGTTCAACGCTCCGTCACAATCTGAACCGAGCAGTGATCGCTTCCTCGGCATCTATCTCAGCATCATGGCTGCTCTGGCCTGGCTCACCGTTCTCACCGGAACCTACATCATCTATCCGTGGTATCGCGCCACGCCACCCAAGGGAACGGTCAATCTCGGCGCTTTTCCGCACTCGCTTCTTCTCTCCCATCCTGCGACCAGCCAGTGGCACTTAATCGGCATGGAGTGGAAGGAGCACGTAGCATGGCTGGTTCCGATCGCGATAACAGCGGCTGCGTTTATCGCCATCAAATACGCACGCGATCTCAGAAATCATCCGCAGCTTCGCTCCGCGCTTTTGGGATTCACTGCAATCTCACTCTTTGCAGCCGGCATCGCTGGATTCTTCGGCGCCATGCTCGACAAGAATGCCCCCGTCGAGGGTGGACAAACAATTCAGTTGGTTAAAGGAGAATTACCATGAGCGAACAAATCAACACGATCTCGGAAGATTCTGCCGGCCTTCCCAACGGCTCCGGTGCGGCCGCCATTCTGTCGGCAGGCATCGGCTCGTTCGCGGTGGCGATCTTCGCGATTGCGGCGGATAAATATGCGCTTGTGAAAAACTTGTTTGTCTTCTATAAGCCTACCGGAGCGCTCTCTGGCGAAACCACCGTCGCCATTCTTCTCTGGCTTGCTGCCTGGGCGATTCTCGATTGGCGCTGGCGCAAGAGGACGGTATCCCTGCGACGCATCAATGCCGTCGCGCTGGGGCTTCTTGGCCTGAGCCTGTTGCTGACCTTTCCACCAATTGGCGATCTGTTCTGAACAGTGACCGATCCGCACGAAAAATCAGTAGTCGCTCACTGGTGCCAGTCAAGCAGAATCCTCAAAATGAAAGAGGTCCAGGTTGGTATACCCCAACCAGGTCCCATTGGCCACGGTTGAATGGTTTGAGAGTTTTTGTTCCGGTATTGAATCAACATGTTTCTATATCTTCGTCAGGTTCGCCAGTTGGCGTTCGGTATTCCAAATTGGCACTAAACCTCCTACCATTTCTCGAAGGGTGTACTATTGGGTGTATTTACTTGACGCGATCTTGTATCTAGTTTATATACAACGACTTGTGTGAAGACATGAATTCCTCTCCAGCATCCTAGAGCGACGGACCCCTATAGACGAAACTGGACGCAAGCTGCTGAATGGGGGTAGATATGGGGTACACACATACAAATAATCCGCAAAGATCTCATTTATAAATAGTTATAGTATGATACGAATCCAGTCGTGCTGATCAGAGTTTCCCTAATGAAACTGCTGAGTGCCCAAAAACCCCAGAACGCAGGAAGCGCGGTTTCTGACCATGCTATGACGATTCAAAATCCAATCATTTTCACGCCCAGATGGAATACTGGCGAGGCACAGCTCAGAGCGGCGTGGTTGAAGTGATTTGCACCTGAGTAAGGAAGAAATCCAACGCTTGTCGCAAAGCGATTACGTGGGGCGGATTAGCGCGAATCACCACCGGGTGTGGGAGAGACCACCACGAAAGAGGCTTCCTGGTTGGCCAGCGAACTGCCTCCGATCCAGACCGTGTAATGGGTGGCTTCGATCGTTGGGGCACTCTCCAGGTTGAAGAAAGAGAGTTCGTTGAAGCCCAGATGGAAGGTGACTTGTCTCGATTCGCCTGGAGCCAGAGTGACTCGCTCGAATCCCTTGAGGCTACGTACCGGCTGTTCGATGCTTGCACCAAGATTGCGCACGTAGCACTGGACTACCTCGGTGGCCGTGCGCTCCCCGGTATTGGTCACGGTTGCCGTCGCTTCAAGCAGAGGCGTACTTCGGTTCGCAAGGGCGCCCAGCAGCGGGATGCTGGTCTTTGACACCTTGACGTCCTGGTAGGAGAAGCTGGAGTAGGAGAGCCCATAGCCGAAGGGGAAGAGCGCGCTATTGGGAAGATCGATGTAGCGGGAGACGAAGCGCGAATCGTTGGTTGGCGGCTGGGAGAGGTCAATCCCAGCGGGCGGTCGTCCGGTCGGAAGCTGGTTGTAGTAGAGCGGCTCCTGGCCGACGGCGCGGGGGAAGCTCATGGGCAACTTGCCGCTGGGCGAGACGTCTCCATAGAGAACATTAGCGAGAGCATGGCCGGCCTCGGTTCCGGGGAACCAAACCTCCATGATGGCGGGGATATGTTTGGCAGCCCAGTCGAGGACCAGGGGACGACCAGAGAAGATGAGCAGAACGACAGGCTTGCCGGCAGCGACGACGGCTTCCAGAAGCTGCTGCTGGTTGCCCGGCAGATCCAGATTTGTGCGTGACCCTGCCTCTCCGCTCATGTGGGTCGATTCACCTAGCGCGAGGATGACCACATCGGCTGTTCGAGCTGCTTCGATAGCCTCGGGGAAATCTGCTCGCGAGGGATCTTCTATTTCGGTCCCCTTGGCGGAAAGCAAGACGCCTCCAACTTGCTGAGCGCGCTCTGCCAGCGCCTGACGGAGGGTGATGATGTCGCGATCCTGACCGATGCCACCCCAGATTCCGGTCATCTCTTCGGCGTTGTCGGCGAGCGGTCCGATCAGCGCGACCCGCTTGCGTAGTGGTGAAAGCGGGAGCAACGGTGCGCCGTCCGCGAGTTTGTCGTCTTGCAACAGGACGAAGGACTCTTCGGCTGCTTTGCGGACCAACGGCCTGTGACCTGCAACGGCAGCGGTGACTTCGACGCCTTCCGCATAGGGATGTTCAAAGAGACCGGTTGCGAACTTTACCCGTAGCACCCGCCGCACAGCCTCATCGACCACATTCATGGGAAGCTGGCCTGATCGGATGAGTTCACGCAACTGGGTGTCGTAGTAGTGCGACATCATGTCGACATCGACGCCGGCGGTGATGGCCTTCCGGGTAGCAGTCGCGGGATCAAGCGCAATGCCATGGCGGGTCAGCTCCATCACGGCGGTGTAGTCGCTGACAACAAACCCGTTGAAGCCCCACTCCCCACGCAGGATCTTTCTTAAAAGAAATGGATTGGCGCTGGAGGGGACGCCATTGAGGGAGTTAAAGGCGCTCATGATGGTGGCAGCGCCCGCCTCGACAGCAGCATGGTAAGGAGGCAGGTAGACCTGGCGGAGAGTGATCTCCGACATATCTGTAGTGTTGTATTCGCGGCCGGCCTCCGCAGCGCCATAGGCGGCGAAATGCTTGACCGAAGCAGCAACATGGCCCGGCTTCGAAAGGTCATCGCCCTGATAGCCGCGGATATAGGCCCGCGCCATGGCAGCGCCGAGATAGGGGTCTTCGCCGGCGCCTTCCACGGATCGGCCCCAGCGGGGATCGCGGCTGATGTCAACCATGGGTGAGTAAAACCAGCGTACGCCGGCAGTGGAAGCCTCTTCGGCAGCCATGCGGGAGACGGCGGCGACGAGCTCCGGATCGAAGCTCGCTGCCAAGCCCAAGGGCACTGGATAGATGGTGCGAAAACCGTGAATGACATCCGCGCCGAAGAGCAGCGGAATGTGCAAACGGCTCTGGTCCACCGCCAGATGCTGATAGGTGTTGGTGCGCTCCGCGCCAACAGTGTTGAGCATCGAGCCAAGCCGGCCTGTGGCAGCCAGTTGCATGGCATTCACATGATTGGCGGAGACAGGGTTCAGGGCGTCCATTGCGCCTGGCTTGTCTGCGGCCGGCGGCGCTCCGCTCGTCTGGACGGAAGAGGCATTGCCGGTATCGTTGTATTGAACGAGCTGCCCAATCTTTTCTTCGAGCGTCATCTGGCGGAGCAGATGCTCCACGCGAGCCTCGATCTTTGGATCGGCGAGCTGGGCGTTGGATGGATGCTCAACTCGATTCGCATGGTGCGTAGAGGCAGGCGCGGCTGCTTGTGCCGCGGCATACGGTTCCAATCCAGCCAAAGCCACGCAGAGCGTGGCGCCAGCGAGGCCAGCGAGGATGGAACGGATGCAAGAATGCGCCCTGAGACCGGCGGTGATCATGATGTCGAGATCAACAGCATTGCAACCTATCGAATTCATTCGCAACACAAGATTACTCCGCGGCATGGTCTATGGAACGTGCGCCACTTGCCAGCCGGCGTACGGTGCCCAAAAATGACAATGGTAGTCGTGCAATTCCGGCGTGCAAACGGTCTTCGCGATGGTCTGGCGCAGAAGGTTGCAGACGGTAGCGCAATCGTTTGCGCTTTGAGTATTTTGTATCACTTGCAATCATCATCAGTCAAATTAAAACACTGCGCCCTCAGGGCAAACGCATCTAAATTTCTGATAATTTCTCGGCAGAGCAAGGCATTGACCTTGCTTTGGTTTGCCTTTTCGGAGGGAGCAGGGGCATTTATGCCCCTGAAACCATGCCTGAAGCGACAGGGCTTCAGCCCCGGGCCTCTTGTTCCCAGTCAAAGAAATGCCCGGGCCTAAAGGCCAATTCCTTCGCCGCTCTTTTCAGGGGCATAAATGCCCCTGCTCCCTCAGTAGTGTCCGGTAGATTTCCGCTTCTCGTTCCTCAAGACATTCTTTCTGCATGATTTGTATCGTTTTTTGCCTGTCCACGATTTGAATTGAGTTTGCCGC
>Ga0224558_1000890_pt1 | contig 33888 bp, 26 predicted proteins | sample 714S32024metaG_FD_180682 | JGI IMG/M metagenome (GOLD analysis project Ga0224558, IMG submission 180682) | Peat soil microbial communities from Stordalen Mire, Sweden - 717 S3 20-24 | ecosystem: Environmental > Terrestrial > Soil > Wetlands > Peat | place: Sweden: Norrbotten County, Stordalen... | reverse complement strand
CATCGCGTCGGATCTGCTCGCAAGCGCACATCAGCGCGGCGGCCCGCTGGAATTGCTGAACGGTCAACAAGCGCAACGTGTAGCGCATGAATACTGCCACGCCGTCGCTGCCGTCGTAACCATCGACAACACCCTGGAGGCGGCGGATAGCCATGGTGAACGCCGACAAGCCGAGGTACGCCTCGGTCTTGCCGCCACCACTCGGGAACCAGAGGAGGTCGACCAAGCCCTGCCTACCGGGCCTGCGTTCTTCATGATCGGGGTCGAACAGGCTGGGCAGGTTCAGGAGCACGAAGGCCAGCTGGAACAGTCGCCAACTGTGGTTAGCTGGGACATCAACGGCTGCGACCGCTTCGGCCAAGGACAGCTTCGGGTCCTTTCGGCGGCTCTCAGCCGCCAGCGAGTGCACACGCTGTTTCCACATCGCACGGTTGGCGAATCGAAACGCCTCGAGTGCGACCGGCTCAGCCGCCAACAAGTTGATCCCGGCTTCGATCCGATCGGCGGCGTGGGCACATCGCTCTAACGCGTCCTCTGCTCCTTGCTCGAACTCACTCAGACGCTCCACGGGGTCGCCTATTCGCGCTTGCTGTAGTCCGATCCAGGTGCGGTAGGCAGTGACAAGTGGGCGAAGCCGCTCGAGGAGAATGTCCTGCTCAAGCACTGCGAGCTCGGCCATATCCAGCTCGACATCGCCGAGCTGCGGGATGTCGGGGAAGTCCGATGGCGAAGGCGGGTCGGTGCGCGGCACCTCGTAAGACGGAACCGCAGTCGTCTCTACACGAACTGCCTGGGCAGGATCGTCCGTGCTGCGAGTTGCATGCACACCGGTGCCATGACCGACCGCGAACTCCACGTGGTCGCGGTACGCCATCGCAAGCGCCCCTGCCTCGCTCCTCTCGGCCACGGGGTCACCGTCGGCTCTGGGGCGGTGGAACACGGCCGACGAACCGTCTGCTGCGGAAGCACCGAGCTGCACCTGGAACAGCCAGGCCTCGTCCCGTCGCCTACCTTCCTCCTCCTGTGCGTTCACGAGGAACGCCGTGACCATCCAGTCGTCACCGTCCCGCCGAACGCGCCCCCTGATAATCACCTCAGGCTGGTCCGGGTCTGGAACGAGCCCCTCGAAGTCTCCGTCGGTCAGCGAGAGCGACACCGAGCCGCCCATCGGGAATCGGCGCCACACCCGACGGCCCTTTCCTTCCTCGTCATCGATCTCAAGGGTCGCTTTCTCGTAGCGACCCCAGTGAGCGTCCAGCGTGAGGGCGCTCTGGTTGTTCGCGACCCCGAAAGTCATCCCCACCGATGAGGGCAACAGGGACCTCGCGGTCGGAGCGGAGATATCCGGCGACTGACCATCGGCGCCATCCGCTCCGTCAACTGCCAGGTCATCCTTATCGTCCATCTCAATCAGCCGATGCATTGGCGCGAGCATGCCAACCAGGTAGTAGTCCGAAACAGAACGGACCGTCTTGATATCGAGCTCCTCGTCTTCGCCACCCTCCGGTCCAACGATGTTCTTCAAGAAGAGCTGCTCGAGTTCGGCACGAATCTCCGCTGGTGAAGGCGGAGCAAGGATCGCGCTCGGGGTTTCCTCGACGCTCATGGATCCACCTCAAACATTGCAGGAGTACTTGAAGACCGCCGCCGAGCGGCCTTCGGTTCCGCAGTGGGGCTGTTCTTTCTGGAGCGCACGCCCGATCTGACCTCCTCGGCGTAGCGGGCATGGTTCAATTCGAGGAGCCGGTCCAACAACTCGACGCGCGCGTCTGGGCTGACTGTGAAGCGGATGCCTTGGCGAGTCTCCCAGAAGTCGTGGTCGAGTACGAGATCCTGCCAGCCGTACGCCGCAGCTACTGCGAGATCAACTGCGACTTGAGACTGGCGTAGTGTGGCTATCTCCGGTTGGTCGTTCTTGATGGCATGAAAAAGATTCAGAAGATCAGTAATACCAATTGATAGCGCCTTCATACTGATCGCTCTGTTCGTGCACAGTTCAAGCCCAATCGATTGAAGATCTGCAAAAGATTCCGGGGGTGGAAAGGTATCTAGAGAGTTTCTGGTCGAGAAACCAATTCGGTCTTCCCGAAGAGGGCTCGTGGCGAACGCCCATGCCAGAAACAGCCCAGATTGCAGCAACGCAAAGGTGTCATAATTCGCGTCGGGAAAGAACTTGATGGCTTTGGTAAACAACACAGACGAGTCGACCATGAGCATTGGAAGGTGCTTTGAGACTGTCGGGCAGACCATCACTTGCGGTCGTAGACGCGCACGCTCATACGCTGTCAACCGCTTATCCCAGTGAAGCCACGAACGCTTCTCGTGGATTTGCCTCGTTTGGCTCGATCGTTCACGCCCTACAGTCTCCTCAAGGTAGGAAACCGCAGCTGAGACCGTCGTAAGTTCTTCCTTTTTTCGTTCCCCGAAGTCCACAACGAACAAGTCCCTACGCGATTCTGGCATTGAACAGAGAATGTCAGCATTTATGTACGGCCGTAGATACAGGAGAAGGTCGGGTTCTTGTTGAATGAACGCCTGCCATTCAGCCTCGGTCTTAACAAATGAGGCTCCGTAAAGATGGGTACCTTCTGAATACTGGATCCAGGGTCGCAATCTATTCGCGCTGGACAGATCTGAATCAGCGTCGAGCGAGGCGGAAATTGCATTGACTCGCCGTCCGTCGAGCATGGGTCTGACAGGCCATGATGAAGGCACATAGGAAATCGCGCAGACATGTACACTTGCCGTACCAGGCCATGAAACGTTACGTCGTGCCCATCCAATTTGCCGTTCAGACGTCAATATCGCGTCAGTTGATGCAGCCCGGTTTGCTGTATTAACGAGATTCTGTGGGCCGAGGAGCGTCACGATCCCGTTGGTGCCCCTCAACTCTTGCGCCCGACGGTGAAAATACACGGCGAGGTCTACAAAGCCGTTCGATTCTGGTACTAGATTCTTGAGAAAGCGCTCGTAAGGTTCACCGAATATTCGCGCGAGCGCGACTCCGCCCAGAAACGGTGGGTTGCCAATAACTGCATCGAATCCTGGACGGTCAGGGTCGAGGAAGACCTCTGGGAATTCGAGTGGCCAGTGCAGGCACTGCCGAGCGGGCGCTTTCGGCGGCCGGCCTTCATCGAGCCAATAGTCAGCACTGGACCGGAGGTCTTGAATTCGTGCTGCTTGGTCATCGAGCCGCTGGGTCGGGGCAAGCGCGGCTCGGATGTCCGGCGCAGTAGCAACTAGGCGACTCTCAAGGGCGTCACGGGTCTCTGTGGCAGTCGAAACCGCAGCGCCGATTAGCACGTCTCCGACAACCATTGGAAGCTCGAGATCTGCGCGGGCTTCCTCAAAAAGTCGTCGCTTGTCGTTGGCATCCATGACGTCGAGGACAAGGAATGACTCAAGCTCTCGCCGCTTACGGATTGCGTTTTCGACCAGAGGTTTCGTGACTACTGTCGGATCAAAAAGGGTTCCGCCGTGCAGCTTCGCGCCATCGGCGGATTCCAAGTGGAAGTACTCGAGCTGGGCAAGCGATGTGACACCGAGAAGGGAATCCCCGACGCGAAGCGCATGATCAAGAAAGCTGAAGGGTCGATCTTTGGCCAACGTAACGAGCCACAGAGCGAGCTTTGCCATCTCTACTGCCATGGGATTGCGATCGACCCCGTAAAGACAGGAGTCGGCTACCAGACGGCGAGCGAGAATCTCGCGGTCGCTGTCCTCGACTGGCAATGTGACTGATCCACCGCCTGGTATTGGTGCGGGATGGCCGGCATCTGCCTCTTCAATTTGCCAGGCTTCGAGCAGGCGCGCCGATAGATAGCGGCATGTTGCAACCAGGAAGGCGCCGGATCCCATGGCCATATCGCAGACCTTTAGGTCGAGCAGCTCTTCGCTTGACTTGAGTTTCCAGTTGGCTGGCTCGGCCCCTTCGGCCGGTCCGGGCGAGTACACGAGTGGCTGGAGAGTGTGCTGCACAATCTCCTCGGCCAGGACGCGCGGGGTGTAGTAGGTGCCCGACGATCGGCGGTCGCTCGACAGGGTGACGTACATGCTGTCGGGCATGTATACGACTGGCAGACGGGCCAGATCGAAGCGCAGAAGGCCCAGGTAGGGCGCAATCCGGGCCGCGACTGTCTGATCGTTGTCGCAGGCGCTCGTCAGCCGATCGAGGTCATGGGCAGCTGGTTCCACGGTAAGCGCGTGCTCCACCGCTTTGGTTGAAAGACCAGCGACAGCACCTAGGTAGGTGACAAGATGGTTCTGTCCTTGCGTTGCCTCTAACTCGATCAGCTCGAGAGCGATCTCAGGCTCGTTCTTACCAATGAGACCCAAGGCCACTTCGTCGTTACGGACTGCGGAATGGTCGAGCAGGCCCTCGTAGACGTGGCCGATCTGTTCGACGTCGAGAGCCCGAAACGAAAGCCGGCGAGCTTCCTTTACTCCGCGACGATCTGTGAAGGTCAGAACCTGCAGTGCGCCGAGGATGTGAAGCACCGTACGATTGTCGATCGGGAGCGGGTTCGACGTGGTTGAACGCCACGACTCACCGGGTTTACGACCTTCAAGGAAAGGGAACCGGTCGGGATCGAAAAGACTGCCCCCGTAGGCCAGGAGGCGGAGGTTCTCGTGTTGAGCACCCGCGAACACCATGCGAAACGTGGCGAGAAGTCGGTGCCACGCGTCGGTTTGTCGCGCAATGACTTCCTCTCCGTAAGTGTTGGCTTCTTCTTCGAGCTGGGCGCGCAACGTCGACACGGCGTAGGTCGAGTCGTAGGTTTCGTCACCTAGCAGGAACAGGCCTCGCTCCTCGGCTGAGAGCAGGAAAACGAGGCGCATCATGACCGTGACCGCAGCCTCGTAGACGTCTGTTGTGGAGAGGTCGTCAAAGAGGTGGCCACCGCGGTCGCGGTTTGCGCGGCTCATGGCATCGACGAGGAGTTCAACGGCTGCTCGCACCTGCTTGCCCAGTTGGTCAGTGACCTCGGCTTCCGCGTTCGCACTCTCGGAGAGCATCGCGTCGAGGGTGTCGCTGTCGGCAACAGAGAAAAAGCGGCGAACACCAAGCAATGTGGTGAAGGCGTCGAGCGTGAGACGTTCCTCCAACCATAAACCGGCGTCCCACGTGGCGACGCCAGTTGCGCCACCGACCGGGGCGTCGACGACTGCCCACAGGTTTCCATTGGTGACGAGCCCGAGCCGGACGCCAGTACCCCGGCACAGCTCCGCCATGCGGTCCACCGCATCGGCGGACCATTTCGATTCTGTAAGGCGCTCGTCGAGCTTGGTGCCAGCCGGGAGCGTCGTGATCAGCATGCGAGCAGGTCGTCCCCCGCCGGGCGCGTCGGGGTCGACTATGGCGAAGTCGGGCCGCAACCTGACGCCATGCTCCGGAACCGTGTACGTGAGAGCCGGCCCGATCTCGGTGCCTTCCTTCACCACCTCGTCGGGAAGCGCGAGCAGGTCGTGGAGCACCCAGCGGATCCATCGGGGGACGAGGGAGTCGTCGTCGCTCACCTCACTCCACGCCACGCGTAGCTCATCGACGAGCGACAGAGGCGTGCGGTCGAGACCCAGGGGCAGCGCGCGCTTTAGCACTGGCAGCGTCAGGAACGGGCCGGAGATCTCGACGAGCGAGAGCCACTCGCTGTGCTGGGCAGCTAGTGAGGTGCTCATTGGGACTTCACCAGTCTCTCAGGGACAAGGAACTCCACCGCCGCCGGAAAGAGCCGTGGCGTGGGTTCGAGGTAGCGTCGGCGGACCGCTGCGGTCTCAGTTTCTATCTCGAGGGGAATCTGTTCAAGACGGTGCCGCAGAGCATCGACGTCGCGGTCGTACTGAGCTTGTTCATCTCCAAAAAGCTGGAGCTGGTGGACCCCACCATCGATGTCTTCGATCTCGGCCTGGATGGATCGGTGCAGCTCCTCGAGTACTTCGCGTACCGCGGTCGCGTCTTCTTCGGCCCGCGTGGCCAACTTGCTCGCCAGGCTTTCGGCTCGGTCCTGCTCACGACGGTTCAATGACGTCAACAATCCCTCGCTGACCGTCTCCCACGCATCGACGAACGGCTTCACTGCCTTGGCTGGAGGAACACCGAGGGTCAACGCGTCTGCCAACCGGGTGACTTCTCCGACCGCGGTGATCCGCGCGAAACGGCCATTTCGAACGCGTCCTCCGGCGACGATCACTTCCTCATGCAGGCGGTGTCCAGCTGCGCCAGTGATGACAAGCCGGGCATGAGCAAGTGTGATCAGCTCGTCGGCCACGTCGTCGCTCACGATGCGGGCAGTGACTCGGCTCATGTTCGCGTCGGCCCCGGATGACCAGATTTCCGCTCTGAGAAGCCAAGTGGCCTGCTGCACGAGTCGGTGCCCGAGGTGGGCGAGTACTGCATCGTCGTGCGCGGCAGCTACCTGATTGTCGAAGGTCACCGGTCGCTCGCGTTCGGTGACAGGGTGTAACAGTCCCTCTCGAGCACGCGCCCAGCTTCCCGTCAGCCGGGGCAGCTTGAACACGCGGGGACTGGGCTCACCCGGTCGGACAAGTGACATCTCGATGAGCGCAGGTTGGCCGGCCAGTTTGAGTGCAGTTGATACGACACGCTCCACGTTTCCGGGCGCGACGTGCAGTTCGGTGATGCTCTGGTCGAGCTGGTCTCGCAGCCGTTCGATACGTTCCCGGATGTCGCGCGTGATGCCGGCCAATCGGCCTCGAGGCGCGGCTTGGCCGATGGTGAAGTCGTCGAGGTTCTTGCGCTTTCCTAGCATCCGCTCTTCGACCTGGGCAGCGATGACGGGTCCTGCCGAACCGAGATCCTCTCGTATGGTTTCGACCTTGCGCGCAATAAGCGCCAAGAACTCGAGGTCGTCATCGAAGTCGTCGCCTCTGGACTTGTCGTAGCCGGCCCCGACGAAGTGATAAACGAGGGGCGGTTTGGTTTGGCCGTGGCGGTCGATACGACCGTTACGTTGCTCGAGTCGGTTGGGATTCCACGGGATCTCGTAGTGGACCATGCGATGGCAATGCAGCTGAAGGTCGATTCCCTCACTGGCCGTGTCGGTGGCGAGCAGGATGCGGACTGGATCGAGGGAAGGGTGAGCTTGGAAGACGTGCTTGACGTGTTCACGTTCGTCTTCGTCCATGCCGCCGTAAAGCTGGCCTAGCCGGTCTCCGCCGAGCCCGTGACTTTCGAGCAAGTCGAATAGCCACTTCTGGGTGTCGCGGTACTCGGTAAAGATTATTACCCGTTCGTCGTTCCAGTGGCGCTTGCCGTCAGCTCCCACCGGTCGGACCTGCTCATCGAGCCAGTCGAGGAGCGCCTGGGCCTTGGAATCGGCCCGTCCCCGGTTGCGCTCGGCCCATGCCCTCATATCCGAAAGCAACTTCTTCTGGTGTGCGCTTATCGGCTCGATGAATTCGGCGGATGTAGCGAGCGCATCGCGGATTAGCTCAGCCTGCTCCTCCTCGTCGCTGACCTCGTCCTCGGTACGCGCAACTGCCGAGGTCAGCACGCGAAGAGTAGGCGGCCTGCGTTTCTCGCGATTCGGGTGGGTCGCGGTCTCGGTGTGGACGGCGAGTGTGTTACCAAATGCCGCCGGCGAGGAAAAGAGTCGCTTTTTCAAAAGCTTCAGTGTGAAGTCGAGCGCAGTGCGGCTGGCTTCGTCATCGGCGCCCTTGCGACGGCTCTCGGCGTACTCCTCGAGCAGCCGATGAGCCTCGCGTTCCTCGGGTGGGTATACGACCTCGATGGCTTCAATCGTCCGCTTAGGAAACCTTTCCGTGCCGTCGGGCAGGGGGGGCAGCTCGGACTTCAGCCGACGCACCATGATCCGCTGCAGCTGCCTCGGATCGGGCTCGACGTTCCGAGCGAACCGCTGCGAGTCGAGGAGCTCGAGCAAGGCCGTCCAGGACTCGCGGTAGCCGTTGTGTGGCGTGGCAGAAAGAAACAATCGGTGCTCGAAGTGCGGGGCGACCGCTCGGACCGCCTGGGTGCGTTGTGAGTCGGTCGCGTACTTGCCCCGGCCGGACGGGGCAACGTTGTGAACTTCGTCGATGATTAGAAGGTCGAAGGTCCGAGGGTAGGCGGGGGCGCCCGTCACAGTCTCACCGAAGAGCTTCATGGGCCGGTCGCGCTTTAACCAATCCATAGACACGATCAGTCGAGGGAAGTGTGTCCACGGGTTGGCGCGCAAACCACGGCTACGGCGGAGATCTCGGAGGAGTTGAGCGTTCACAATCCGGAACTCGAGACCGAATTTCTCGGCCATCTCGTCGCGCCACTTCACGCACAGATTCGCGGGACAGATTACGAGGCAGGTCCGGGCCCGGTGACGAAGCAGGAGTTCCTGCAGGACCAGCCCCGCCTCAATCGTCTTGCCCAGGCCGACATCGTCAGCAATGAGAAGGTTGACCCTCGGCATGCTCAATGCTCGTACGACTGGGTCGAGCTGATAGTCCTCGATCGAGATGCCGGCCCGGAAGGGAGCCTGGAGCGCGGCGGAGTCGGCGCTCGTGATGGCACCCCAGCGCACTGCGTCGAGAAACGCTGCGAGACGCTCCGGATCGTCGAGCCGGGCTAGGTCAGGGGCGGGCAGGGTCGCCTTGTCGAGGATCCGCCTGCCAGCCTCGAGTTCCCAGATCACCTGGATCGTTTCGTCGTAGCGGTCGTCTTCGACCGAAGTAAGCGTGACGAGGTTCTCGGGCGCCCGATGGCCGTTGAGTGAGTCGACTGGAAGGTTCCCGCGAGAGATGTCGGCAATAACCCAGTGCCGTCCCCGGACACGGACGAGTTGACCAGGCTCGGGCACCTTTACAGTCTCTACCTCCATCATGACTGGTGGCATTCGAGCTCACTCATTCGCCGCTCGAACGACGCCACGGCACAGCCGCTCTCTTCGTGAACTTCACGAACCTCGAAGGAGTCCATGCCCTCGCTCACAACGCCAAGCATCAACTCGACCTTACGAGACGACAGCGACCTTTGCAGGAACGCCACGGTGTTGCGTCGGGGTGTTTATCCATAACTTGCCCGCTGTAGGCATCGCCCCGCGGCCCGTCGACGCCTGCCGACGAACGTTCTGGCGCTGCGACCGCTTCGTTGAGGGTCAGCGTTGCCGGGCAGTTTGCCTGGTGAGGAGCGCTCGAAACCCCTTCCGGGTACCTGAGTGCTCCCCGGTCATTTCAACGCCTCTACCGTGAAGCCCTAGGGCGCTAGCGGTGTTCTTGACAAGGGACGGATATCTGGTTTCTACTCGTCGTCGTTAGCAGGCGCCGCCCTTACGAAGAGTCCGTGCCGCGCCTGGCTCGCTCCTCCAGAATCTTGATGCGCCCAGCTGGGCTCAAGCCCTGGGAGTTAGCGAGGCGAAGGAACTTGGACTCAGCCTTGTTCCACTCGCTCCACAAGTAGGGCTTGACTTCCTCGAAGCCCTCCGTCTCGGCGACATCCATGACGTGCTCGAACAAGAGGTCCATCCTCGAGTTCACACGACAAAGCTTTTCGATCTCGACGTCGTTTGCGCCGATGAACTGGAGGTAGTCACCGCACCGAGCGTTGAGGTCTTGGTGCAGCTCCGCGGCGCGCGCCGAGATGATCTGCTCGCTGAAGGCTCCATGCCGGAGGGCGGCGAGATTGCCCTTCGCGAACGGCGCCCGGCTGTAGCCGCGAGCTGCTCCGTGGGAGACGGCCCTGCTCCCATCTTTCCGGGTCATCGTGACCGAAGCTGGCTTCGTCTTCTTGGCTTTGTCAGACATTGATCTCCCGGGCTCCCCGCGCACGCGGCGCAATTTTACCAACCGAGCGGGGCAGCGCGCGAAACGAGAGGGGGAAATTCTTCGCAACCAGCACCTGCGAAAGAAACTCACGAAGCACTAGCAAGCGATCCGCCCTGACTCGGATAGTCCAAAGAATCTCTGGAGAATCTGCCCGATTGCCTATTGACTGTCTGTTGTGACTCACTACAATAGACACTAGGTCAATTGACCGAATAAGAAGTGTCCCCGGCGGTGCTTGAACACCCCGGGGACTGACCGAGCACGTAGGAGGTGCCCGATATGGCAAGAGTGACTTACTCACCGGAAGAGCGCAAGGCGCGTCTCGACCAGGCAAGCGACAAGCTGACGCAAGCGGTCGAGTCCATCGTTACCGGCGACGATTGGCAGGCTTACCTTGGGTTCGCCGCGCAGCTTCACAACTACTCGGCCCGCAACGTCGCCCTGCTCATGCAGCAGGCCTACGAGCGGCAATGGGTCGACGAGAACGGCTCGCCAGTGCTCGGCCACGTCGCGGGCTACCGGACCTGGCAGTCTCTCGACCGGCAGGTCCGCAAGGGCGAGCGCGGGCTATGGGTGCTCGCTCCTTGCAAATACAAGGTCGAGGACGCGGAGACGGGCGCCGAGTCTTGGATAGTGCGAGGGTTCACCTTGGCTACCGTCTTCGAGGCTCGCCAGACTGACGGACCAGGCGAGATACCTGCCCCGGTCCGGCCGGAGCTGCTCACTGGCAACGGACCACAAGGCGCGTGGCAGGCTCTTGCGGAGCTTGTCGAGGCTCGCGGGTTCAGCATCGCTCGCGCACCGCTGGCGCCTGCCAATGGCACCACCGACATGGTGGCGCGAACCGTGACCGTGGCGGACAGGCTCGAGCTGGCCGCGGCCGTGAAGACCCTTGCTCACGAACTGGCGCACATAATCCTTCACAACGAACCGCTTTGCGAATACTTGGCGAGCCGTGATCGCTGCGAATGTGAGGCAGAATCCGTCGCCTACCTGGTCATGGACGCGCTCGGGCTCGCCACTGATCAGTACTCGTTCGCCTACGTGGCGCACTGGTCCGGCGGAGACGTGAAGGTCGTGCACGCGGCGGCGGACCGGGCGATCACCTGCGCCAACGAGATCATCGAAGCGCTGCAATCGGTCGAGGCTCGCGACCTGGTGGCCGCGTGATCATCGACCTGGTGGGCCCGGACGAGATCGCCGCTCGGCTCGAGGTCCGGTCCAACACTGTCTCGACGTGGCGGGCGCGCGGACTGCTCCCTGCGCCCGTCGCTGTCGTCTCTCGGGTCCCCGTGTGGCCGTGGCCGGTCATTAGAGCATGGGCCGACGCGACGCGCCGGCTCGGCTCGCACTGTGAGGCGCCGAAGGTTTCCCGCGACGAGGTGAACGCTGCTCGAGCCGTAGTGCTGGCCGAGCTGGACGCGCTCGCCGATGAGGCGATAGGGATTCTCGACTTGTGCGGAGTCTCGATCATGATTCGCAAGGCGCCGGCGCGCGAAGCGATGCGAGACGGTTCCGGCCGGTTCCGCTCACTCGACGGACGCGGGAACTATGCGGGCGAATGGGATTGGTACTTCCAGCTCAGTCAGCGCGACCGTGACTGGTTAGCTCGCTCGCACCAGGGACCCGAGCCACAGCTTTCGGCGCCCGATCAGGTCGCGGAGTGGATGGCCAGGTTCACCGGGACCGTCGACACGGACCGCTGCATGGCCGAATGGCTCCGGTGCGTGCGGATAATCGACGCCGCGGCCGCGATCCGTAAGCGCGTGCCGTGGCGCCGTTGTGCTCAGCTCTTCACTGGCGTCGCCACGTCCTACGATGTCGCGGCCCTGTTCGGTACCTACGCTGACGCTGCGAGCTACCTGGTCGGGATAGGCAAAGAGCCGTCCGACGACGAGGAGCCGCGACCGCTGATCGCACGTCTCGGGCCGTCGCCACTCGACATGGACTTTGACGCGTGGCGAGACGAACTACGCGAGCTGGAGGCTCGGGCCTCGTCGATCGAATACGCGGGCGAATGGGAGGTCCTCTGCACTGAGGACCAGGCGATACTCGACCGGCTCGAGGAGCTACTGCCGACCGCTGTCGCTGGCGTCGTTACCGGGTCGCTCGAGGACCTTTACGTGGCAGTTGTCGGCGCGTACTTGAAGACGGTCGCGTGATCGCCGCTCCGGCAGCGCGAGCGCGCGGCGCACCTGGGCCAGCTTCGCCGCTCGGCGACGCGGGGTCCAACGGATCTTTGCCACCCAACCACCCTATAGATCGGAGAACGAACGATGACGGATGAGCTCGTCGGCGTGAGCGAGATCGCCCGACGTTTGGGAGTGTCGCAGCAAGCGGTCAGCGCTTGGATCGCGCGCGGCTGGCCACCCGGCAAGCGTGGAGCTAAGCCAGTGAAGCCACCGAAACCGATCGGCCCGACGGTTTCGCGGGTCACCGCTTTTCGATGGAGGGACGTTGAGAGGTGGGCGCGAGCAACGGGGAGGCTGTCGTGAGATATCTGAATTGGACTACTGCCGATGAGCACGCCACCGCGAGCCGTTGGCCTGCACCTCTTCCTGCTCGCACTGCCTGTGTCCGCAGTGAACTGGACTAAGGGCCATTCCATGACCAAAGCAGCGGTTTGGATCAGGGTCTCCACGACCCATCAGGTCACGGACAACCAGGTGCCGGACCTCGAGCGGTTCGCCGAGCACCACGGCTACGAGATCATCGAGCGCTACAAGCTCGCCGAGAGTGCCTGGAATGGCGGCAAGGACGGGGGCCCGTACAAGGCGACGCTGCAACGTGCGCTCGAGGACGCGTGGCAGGGCAAGTTCAGTGTGCTGATCGTGTGGGCGCTGGACAGGATCACCCGAGAGGGCGCCGAAGGTGCGCTCCGCATCCTCCGTCAGTTCCGCGAGCGCGGCTGCAGCGTTGTCTCGCTCAAGGAGGGCTGGCTGAACGGCTCGCCAGAGATCCAGGACGTGCTCGTAGCCTTTGCCGGCTGGGTGGCGCAGCAAGAGTCACAGCGGCGCTCCGAGCGGATCAAGGCAGGGCTCGCTCGGCGGAAGACTGAAGGTCTCCCGGTGGGCGGGGCCGTTTCTCACCGCGGCAAAGACCGCAAACCGCGCCAGACGGCTGGTTATGTGCAGGCGTGGGCACGGCGTAAGGCGAAAGCCGCTCCATAACCCGCCGGATCCACGCGTCGCGAGGTGCCAAGGCTCTCCACGCATTTTCCTCGCGCGCGTGCGCATCGTTTTCGCGCTGGGGAATTCTGTCCCGTGCATGAGTGACGCGCTGCGGTCCTGAGCCCTGACCAGGGCATTCGCGAGGTGCCCGACTGCAGACTGTCTTGACACCGCAACTATGTACCAGAAAGCAGCCGTCGATGTGTACCGTGAGCGACGGCCCTGGCAAACTGCAGGCGGAGGAACCGTGGCTCTCGAAGACGATCTGCTCTGGTACCTAGCGTGGCGGTCTGCTGGTTACGGAGCGCCCACCACAAAAACGAGGTTGGTCAAGTACCTCTACCTCGTCGACCTCCGAACTAGCCGCGACATGCGCCAAAGAGCGACCGCACTCCGGTGGATCTACTACGACTTCGGTCCCTACGCACCGTCCTTCGAAGGCCTGCTCAAACATGAGTTGACTCACCAACACATCAGGCTTGAGCGATTGGCGACCCGGCCGGAAGACGGGAGGGAGCCCGTGCTCGTCCTGCCCGTTGCAACTCCGTCCCCGGATTCTTTGAGTCCTTCCCTTAGGCGCAATGCCGACGATGTTTGCTCAGAGTGGGCGAACTGGGAACTCAACGTGCTGCTCAACTTCGTCTACTTCGAGACGCCGCCGATGCGCTCTGCCGAACGCGGAAGCGAGCTCGATTTGTTGACCGCCTTGGATGAGGCGTGGCCGCCTAGGCACAGACCCTTGACTACTCCGAGCATCAAGCCCGACGTGCGTGAGCGCTTGGCCGACCTCCGTCGGAGCCACAACCGAGTCTTCCCTCGTCGATCGAGAGCTCCTGCTCCGGTCTGGGACGAGCAGTACCTCTCCCTCGTGCGTGAGACCGGTGAGTCGGAAGAGGGTTTGTTCGGCATTCGGGGGCTTCTCCGCAGTCCGGACGACTCCTCGACCTGAGCTTCGGTGTCAGGTACCGAGACATGCATGGGCTAATCGACCCCGTCTACGTCGATGATGCACGGGGTCGCGGGGCCGACGACGTCCGTCGCGGGGACATCTACCTCTCGCAGCCGGTGTACTTACCCGGACGTCATGCGATACGGATCCGCAACGTCGATCCGAAGGAGAGCAGGCCCCCGGAGTTTGAAATTGCCGGAAGGACGCAGGACGTGTTTCAGCACACACCGATCAAGTGGCCCCTAGACCTTCCGTGGGGCGAGGCGCTAGTGGTGAGCCGTGCCAAGTGGGAACGGCCGGTGATCGTGGTCTCAGATGGAGTCGCGTCCGAAGTGCTCGCTGGTCCCGGACGTAGCCGGCCGTCGAAGAGCTATCTATGTGTGCCCGTCTACGGGTGCGACCAGCATCCGACCGAAGTGATCGAGCGGATCGCGCGATACCAGTATCCGAATCTCTTCTACCTGCCGAAGTCCGTCAGGCCCGGGTTCGAGGAGGGTTTTGCTCGGTTCGATCACCTGCAGGCGATCGATGTTGGACACCTAAGAAGTCGGAAGTGCTGTCTCTCGGACGACGCGCTGGGCTTCTTCGACGAGTGGCTGATCTACTACCTCACCAACCGAAGACCCGCCGAAGGATTCGTGCAGCTGTATCTGGACGCGCTAAACGCATCCGACGAGTAAGCCGCCGTCAACGCGACGTTGCGGTCGGGCGCGTCATGCCACGCTCGCCTTGAATTCGCCTGATGCGATCGCCGTTTCAGGCACCCGTCGGCCGCGCGCATGCCATCCGGGCTCGTCTTCGGAAAGCTCACCTCCCGGCTCGATCGCTCCTAGTCTTACGGGGAGTGGCCGTCCTTCTCCGCCTGACTGACGATCGACTGCAGCGAGTGGGATGGCGGATGAACGAGAGCCGTCGATTCTCGACCACGCTGCCAGAGCGGACACTCCACCTGGGCCGCTACTGGGAGCTGTGCCTGGTGCTGACGGATGAGCCGATGACGTGGGACGGCTGGGGGTTTGCCGCCGACGAGGACGCGCCTGCCGGGCCCGCCGTGATCGCCGTCGCCCGTATCCGCTCCTCGCCTCGCCCCACGACCACAGATGATCGGGTGATGGTGGACGAGTCGACGGTCATCGACCCTTTGCCACTACGCGAACTCGTCTCCGGTGTTCCGAGCGCCCATCGTCCCGAAATCCGTCGCGCGAGCCGCAAGGTTGCCGCCGGGCTTACCGGGTCGGTTGGTGAAGCCGTCGTTGAGACGCTGCTCCGGCTCCGTCCAGATGTGCAACCGACTGTCCGCCACCTAATGCGCGGGGAAGACAATGAGTTCATTGAGGGTCCTGCTGGCCAGGTGCTCGTCCTTGAAAGGGACGCGGTTCGTGCTGCCCTGTCGATCGCGGGACTCGGCGTCGAGCCACTTCAGGAGTGGAGCGGAACCAATCCCCGGGGTTTTTTGGCCAGTCTGAAGTACCAGCCTTCCGAGGACGTGTTGGTGGCACACGACGCAGTTCGGTTCCCCGACTGGGATGTGCTACCGGGTGGGCGCCCCGACTGGACTGTCTTCAGTAACGGCCGAAGCCACATGCGGGTCGGCAATGTCAACCGCACGAGCTTGGAACACACGTTGGGAGTGGACCTCATCTATCGCCATGTTGAGGCCGACACAACTATCTTGGTCCAGTACAAACGGATGAAGCGGGGCGCTAAGGGCGAGTGGTTCTATCGTCCCGACAAGCAGCTGGCCACAGAACTGCAACGGATGCGCCAGGTGGACGCGCAACCGTCTAGGGACAACTCGCCACAGACGTGGCGGCTGTATCCGCGCGGCTGTCTGTTGAAGCTCGTCCGGCAACCCAATAACTTCGATCCCAGCAGCGACCGGCTGCTCCCAGGCATCTACCTACCGCTGGAGTATCTCGATGAGCTGCTCGCTGACGACAGTACGCTAACCGACCGAGGCGCTCGCCGGCTCGGATACGACACCATCGATCGGTACCTCACCAATGATCTTTTTGTCGCCCTTGTCAGACAGAGATGGATCGGCACTCGCGGACTAAGCACGAAGGCAGTCGGTGCGCTTATCGATGCTGCAGTGGGCTCAGACCGGTCTGTCATTCTCGCCGAGGAGTCGAGCGAGCAGACTGGCGCCGAACGACGCCGATAGTAAACCCGATCCTAATATGAGGCCGGAGCGTGTGTTACCTGCAGTGACAGCAACAATCAGATAAATGTGCCGAAACAGAGCGAAGAGTTCAGCACTCGAACGTGCAGCCGCGCCAGTTCGACGTCGACGCGCACACAGCGCGCTCGCACAAGGCGTGCCGCGTCGTCACGACTCCTGTCGGCATCGTACTGAGCGACGTACGCGTCGATCTCGTCGTCAAGACCGAGCGCCCAGACGACTCGATCAGGTTCGTTCCACGTGAGTCGGATCAGAGCGAAGAGCGCCGGGCCAGGTGCAAGGTGCCGGTCCTCTCGGCCGATGATCCTCCGCGATAGTTCGAAGTAGTCCTCGAAGTCTTCGCCATGTCGCTTTGCCAGTTGCAGCTGTCGCATGAGCGAGACAGATACAGCGACGTCAACGGCGACCCCAGCGTTGTGCGCGTTCACCGCGAGACCTCGTTCTCGTCGTACTCGGGGAAAGTAGCGAGGTAGGCGTCGTCGAGCCCGTCGAGATCGTCGGGTGGATTCTCCTGAGAGGTGCAGTCGAAATCGAGCTCGTTTTGCTTGATGACCTGGACATCTGCACCCCTCAACACCCCTCGCCCGTAACTTTCCCCATGCGCTCGCGTAGAGGAAACTTTGGGATATGGGGTGCTCAGGGGTGCATCCTCCCTGCTCGGGTTGGGGTTCTTCAACAGACCGATGCCTCGGGCGAAGCTCGTGCGGCCCCGATCGACCTCGATAGCGTGGGCGGTCAACCACTCGACGAAATCCTGGTCTCGGCCGATGGCTACACCAGCATCTTGAGCCCACGTCCTCCAGACGGCGCGCAGCTCCTTTACGGGGGTGCGACCCCGTACCTCGACCGTGTGCTCCGCGAGCCACTGCGCGAATACGTCCTCGCGATCCCGGTAGCGAGCCGTGGCACGTTCGACCGCGGCACAGGTACCGACTCCCTCGCGGTAGAACGCGACGGCGCCCTCCACGAGCCACGTGAGGATCGCCGGCCCGTACTGCTTGGCGAGACGTCGCCCGTAGTCGGGTATCCGCTCCGCGGGCGAGATCTGCACCTCGAACGGCACGACACGCAGCCGCCTCCAGATCGCTCGATCGGTGCCCTGGACCCTCGGTAGGTGGTTGGTCAAGATGACGAGGGTGTGCGAGGGCTGGAAGTCGAACCGCCGACCGTACATATGGCGGGCCGAGATTCGGTCGCCACCGGTGATCGTTTTGACCAAACCTTCGGCGAGTGTCGCCCGCTTCTCGAGCTCGGAGGACACGACGAGGCGCCGGCCGCGAAGCATGGCGAGACGCTCGGGGTGCTGCTCGTGCTTGCTCTCGACGAGGAGCCCCTCGGGCGCGACGGCTGCGAGCTCGCCGAGGATGTTCTGCACAGCGATGAGGAGCTGGCTCTTGCCGTTCTCCCCGTCGCCGTAGAAGTTCGGGAGCAGGTGCTCACCAACCTCGCCCGTGATCGCGTAACCGAGCAGGCGCTTCACGTAGGCGATCAGGTCCGTGTCTTCGGCGAGGATACGAGCCAGGAACCGCTCCCACTCGAGCGAGTGGGCGCTCGGGTCGTAGTCGAGGTCAACGCCACGGGTGATGAGATGCGCAGGGTCTGCCGGTCCTAGCTCGCCCGAGCGAAGGTTCACCGTGCCGTTCCGACACGCCAGCAGGTGCGGGTGGCGGTCGAGTTGGTCGACAGCGACTGCGACCTCAGGCCCGGCGATCGACAACATGCCGTCGCGCCGGCCTGAGCGGGTCGAGTCGGTGTAGTGCTTCGCCCGCTGCTTGAACTCGTCAGCGGTGGGTGCCTCGGCGGCCCAGGTCCGCAGGCCGTCGATCGTGGCGTTGGCCCGCTTGTGGACGAGGTCGAGACGATCCTCCTGCCACCAGCCGCCGGACCAGACGAACCACAGGCTCTGCTCGGGCGAGCAGATGACCTCGCCCTGGTGCTGTGCAAGGAAGCGAGCCGAGTTCAGGTGGTCGCCTGCGAGATCGACCGTTTCGATGGCTCCCGACCTCGCGAAATTGGGGAAGCGCCCCAAGCCGCCCCCGGTGCCATTCCCGTTCGTCGCAGTCGACGGTAGTGAGTCGACGGTCGGCCAGACCGGCGCCTCAGCGAACAGCCGCTCCAGCTCGACCCCTGTTCCGCCAGCATCAAGCCAGTCTGAGACGTCGCCCTTGGGCCGCAAGTTGGGTAGCTCCAGGATCCGCACGCTTCGCGCCAGATCCGCGAGAGATCGTGCGATCGTGACCGCGTATTTGACACCCGGTGGGTCGTTGTCGGGGACGACGACGACGTCGGCGTCGAGGAACCACTCGCGGTAGTCCTCGCGCCAGCCGCTCGCGCCTCCGGCGAAAGTCGTGGCGTTGAGCCCGAGCTCAGCGACGCGGTCGGCATCTTTCTCGCCTTCGACGATGACGATTGTCGAGCCATTCGCGAGAGCACGAACGAGCTCTCGCGCTCGATACGGTACGCGCCGCACGCCTTCGAGGTCGTAGACCCAACCGCCGCGACCGTCGAACCGCGACTGGCGAAAGCCTTTCTCGGGCCCAGTGCGCTCTACCCTGTAGAGCGGTTCCCCATCCTCGTCGGTGTAGGCGTATGTCGCGACCACGTACCTGCGCTCGGTATTAGCCTTTGGGAGAGCCACGATCTGACCGTCCTCCACGAGGTTCTCGCCTGGTGGGGCGTTCGGCGTGGTCACTGGCTCGCCCCCTTGTCCCCGTCGAAATTCAGCTCGTCGCGCTGGACTGCCGACGGTTCTCTTTGGCCTGCTCGTCGAGCCAGCGGTTCACTTCCGTCTCGCGGTAGCGAACGTGGCGGCCAACCCTGATGGGCCGCGGTCCCGTCCCCGAGTAGTTCCACCGGTAGACGGTCCCCACGGGCACGTCGAGCTTCTTGGCCAGCGTCTCGGGACTCAGAAGATCCTCCACAACCACCTCCGTGCTGGCCTGAAAACCAACACCTGAAGTGTCTCATGGCCGTGGGGCATTGTCAAGCGTTGACAACTAGGCCAAGCAACCCTAGGATAGGGAGCAATGCCAGACGATGCCAAACGACAGACGCTCGACCAGCTCATCGGTGAGAATCTGAAGCGCCTCCGCGGCGCTGACTCTCAGGACGTGGTGGCGCGAAAAGTGCGGGCAGCGGGCCTTCCGTGGTCGCGCTCGACGATCGCGGCACTCGAGGCCGGCACAAAGACACTCGACGTCGGGGAACTCGTAGTGCTGTCTGCCGGCACCGGATATGACGTAGCGGAGCTCATCGCCGGGGAGGACCTCGTCCAACTGGTTCCGAACTTCGCCCTGTCGCCACGCGCTATCCGTCACATGCTCGGGTCCGATGAGCAGATGACGACAAGCGACATCGACTACCAGCCGAGCCAGGTTCACGTGAAGAGAACCGTCGCTGAGGCCATCGCAGGCGGACTTGACGAGAGCGACGATTTCGAAGCCGTACTCGCTGATCCTGCTCTGGAGTCGAAGCTCGCACTGGGCAGCCGTCGCCTTGAAGCTTATGAGCGGATACTGCCCCGGATCTCCAACACCCAGCTACGGGCAGCTCGTGAAGCTGCGCGCGGCGAGACGGAGATGAAGTCAGCACGCAAATTGAAGCTCAATGATCCTGTCGTGCTGGCGGTTGCTGCCATCGCCCGGTGGGGGCGATCGCTCACCGAGGAGCGCGACGCGCGCGTTGAAACAGCGGCAACGCCCGATGTTGCGGCGCGGACGCTGCAAGCGCTCCGGGGACACGTCACGCGTCAACTGGTTGAGGAACTCAAGCCGATTCTGAGAGAGGAAGACTGATGGCAAGCGTGAAGCGCCGGGGCGCGGCGTGGCAGGCAACGTTTCGAGGGCCGGATGGTCGCGAGCGCACGCGGACATTCCCGCGCAAGGTCGACGCCGAGAACTGGGCAGCCGACGAACGATCAAGGATGATGCGGGGCGAATGGATCGATCCGCGCTCAGGTCGGGTGACGGTCAAGGCATTCGCCGTTCCCTGGCTCTCACGTCGACAGGACCTCGCGGTGCGAACCGTCGAGCTGTACCGCTACCTATTCGACAGCCATATTCTCCCTGCCCTTGGCGATGTTCCGCTCGCGGCTTTGACTCCCTCAATCGTCGCCGCGTGGCACGCCAAGCTCGCGACCGATCACAAGACGACCGCTGCAAAGGCGTACCGTCTCCTCTCTCAGGTCATGCGAGCGGCCGTAGCCGACAGGATGCTCGGGTCGAATCCGTGCCAAGTGAGAAGCGGCGGCGTCGAGCGGGCCGAGGAGCGTCCTGTCGCTTCGATAGCAGAGGTAAGCGCGTTGACTGATGCGATGCCGGAGCATCTTCGCATTGTCGTGCTGCTCGCGTCATGGTGCCAGCTGCGTCGAGCCGAGCTGCTCGGCCTACGTCGTCGAGACGTCGACTTACTCCACGGCACGCTTTCGATAGCCGTGACGCGGACCAAGACGATGGCCGGCGAGATGGTCGAAAAGGCACCGAAATCCGAAGCAGGCCGGCGTAGTGTTGCGATCCCGTCGAATGTCCTCCCGGCACTCAACGTTCACCTCGAGCGGTTCGTCGGGTATGACCCTGATTCGGCGGTGGTGGTGGGGGAGAAGGGCGGTCGGCTGCTCCCACAAGTGTTGTCAGTCTCGTGGTCGAAAGCGCGCGAGAAGGTTGGTCGTACCGATCTGCGACTACACGATCTCAGGCACTCCGGGCTTACGTGGTCGGCCGCTACGGGTGCGACCGTCGCCGAGCTAATGCGCCGAGCCGGACATGCCTCGCCGGCCGCTGCGCTGCGCTACCAGCACGCGACCGAAGACCGCGACCGGGCGCTCGCCGATGCGCTGGCAGGGCTAGTCGAGAGCGCGGACGTTGTGCGCCTCGCGGACATATCGCGGACAACGGCGGTGTCTGGCGAGTAGTGCCGGAGCAAAAACATGGTCTGACCAGGGAGCGGGCGACGGGAATCGAACCGGCATGACCAGCTTGGAAGGCTGGAGCTCTACCATTGAGCTACGCCCGCGACGCATGCTGAGGATATCTCGCGGTCAGCGGGTGCCCAGCCTGGACGGCCCGCAATGTCCCCGAGACGTCGGGGAGGCGGGATTTGAACCCGCGACCTCCTGCTCCCAAAGCAGGCGCGCTGCCAAGCTGCGCTACTCCCCGTCCAGATGGCCAAGTCTAGTCCGGGGCAGGTCGGGGGCAGAAAAGTGCCATTGAAAGGTATTACGTTCCTGTCAATCACGACCGAGTAGCAGGACCCCGAACACCCACCGCGTGTAGATGAGCACCCCTAGTGAAACAGCTCAAGCCGGTGGCCGAACGGGCCGATAACCAATACGGCGCGTTGGGCCACTGTGCTAACCACGACCGTGTCCATCCTTTAGGTACACAGATCGGACCACGCCACCTTTCCGGTGGGGATGGGCTTCGTCGTTTCGGCCCTCTGCCCATTTTGGCGATGATCGCGGTCGTCGTCGTCGTCGCCGTGCGCGTGGCCCGGGCAGGGATGGAGGGCGTTACTTCGACCGGGTTGATTGCGCAACTCGTTACGTGAGCACCTAGCAGAACTTCGGGTTGGATTGAGGCCAGCAGCGACCCGTCGTAGAGGCAGAGACGAATGTCATCGTGAAGGTCTGGCTCGGGATGTCCGGTTTCGCGGGGACCTGTGCCCAGTGGCCCTCCGCGTTGTCTGCTGTGACCTTCCCGCTATAGGCCTGGTGGAAGCAACCGGTCTGGACGCCGTCCACGGCGCATTGGCTGCGGTTGAGGTTGATCCCACCGGCACCGGTTGTCCCGGTGATCGCGTACGGGGCAAGATAAGGACCGCCGGGGCCAATGAACCAGGCGAGGCCCGTGACGTGGCCGCCGCTCACCTTGAGTATCCACTGGCCTGTCCACTTGTCGCTGCCCCAAAGTGTCACGACATCGTAGGTCCCAGACGACAATGCCCCCGCGGACATGGAGGGGGCGGGCTTAAAGGCTGTCGCCGAGGCGGTTCCGATGGCGGCGACCGGTCCGACGGTGACAACTAGTGCGGCGAGGACCCCCAGAACAGCGCGTGACAACTTCTTGTTGGTGTAGAGCACGACAACCCCCCTAGCGTGAAATCCGGGCACCATCGCCCAAGAAGCACCAGTCAGTGCGGGGACGTTACTGGCACTACGCGTCCCCCGATCAAGGAGAGGTGCAGTCCACTCCGCCGCGCGCTTTCGCGCGCGGTGCTCGGTGGGACGCGGACGGGACTCAATAGACGAGCAGGTCAGCAGGCTTGGACCCCCTGCTCCAGCGCAGGCGCGCAGCCAAGCTGCGCTACCGGTCACTTCGTAGGGCGACTCCGCGATCGTAGAGGCACCGGGCCGCCCGTGGCAGCAAGAGCGTGGCAGCAAGACCCTTATGTGCTCCTCGAACATGGGTGGCGGGAGTCACTTCGTGCGCCCGGTAGAGTACGCACGACCTATGCGTTCTACTTCTGAGGCCCTCGAGGGCAACCGAGTCAAGCTCACCGTCGAGGTCGACGAGGAGGAACTGCGAGGCGCAGTCGACGAGACCATTCGCCGGCTCCAGAAGGAGGTCGCTGTTCCCGGCTTCCGTCCGGGAAAGGTGCCTCGCCGGCTCCTCGAGGTCCGGCTCGGTGCTCAGGCCATCAGGTCCGAGGTGATCCGCCACGCGCTCCCGGACTATTACGCCCAGGCCGTCGAAGAGGCGGATCTTGACACGATCGCAGCCCCGGAGATCGACATCACAGCCGGTGAGGATGCCGGAGCTCTCGCCTTCGCCGCTGTCGTAGAGGTGCGCCCGAAGGTCTCGGTCGCCGGTTACGAGGGTCTTGTCGTCACGATCCCGCCTCTCGAGCCGACTGATCTCGAGATTGCTGCTCGCATCGACCGGCTCCGAGAGCAATTCGCCGAGCTCGGTGAAGTCGAACGACCGGCTCGAGATGGCGATCTGGTCACGGTCGATGTGCAAGGCGTTCGCGACGGCGAGGTTGCCGACGGGCTGAGTGCCGACGATTTCGTGTACGAGGTAGGCACGGGCGGCATCACGGACGGTGCAGACGACGAGCTGCGCGGCAAGAAGGCTGGCGACATTGTCGAGATCGATGCCCCCCAGTTGCAGGGAGGAGCCGGCAAGCTGCGGCTTTTGGTGAAGCAGGTGCGCGAGAAGCTGCTGCCTGAGGCGAATGACGAGTGGGCCTCAGATGCCTCGGAGTTCGACACGCTCGAGGAGTTGCGCAGCCACCTGACGGACAACCTCACCAGCTTGAAGAAGCTAGAAGCTCGCCTGATTCTTCGTGAACGTGCAGTAGACGCTTTGACAGAGCTTGTCCCCGATGAGATGCCGGCGACCCTCGTTGCCGCCGAGGTGGAACGAGTCCGCGAGGCCCTCGCCCACCGCCTCGCGGAACGCGGGCTGACAATCGATCAGTACCTCGAGGCCTCCGGTCAGGATCTCAACGAGCTCGACGCAGAGTTCGAGCGCCAGGCGGTCTCCCAGGTCCGTGCCGATCTTGCTTTGAGGGCACTCGCGGATGCCGAGGAGATCGTGGTCGACGACCAGGATCTTGCAGCCCAGATCGAGCGTCTCGCGTCCCAGACCAACCAGGACGCCCGGAGCCTCGCAGCCCGCCTTGCCAGGACCGGTGGCCTCGAGCAGCTACGCTCAGATATCCGGAACGAGAAGGCGGTCGCATGGCTGGTCAACTCCGTCGACATCGTCGACGAGCAAGGGGCCCCGATGGATCGAACATTGCTCCTCGAAGCGGTGGGCTCCGAGGAAGAGACTGCGGTCAGCGCGGACGCCGGGGTGACAGGCGGGGATGTCGGGGCCGTGGACGAGAACGCGGCCGACTCGGCAGAGGACAAGGAGGGCTGAGCTTTGGCCGCGCATGACTACCTCGTCCCGACGGTCGTCGAGCAGTCGCCGAGAGGTGAACGTGCCTATGACCTCTTCTCACGATTGCTTCGTGAGCGGATCATCTTCATAGGTACGCCCATCGACGACACGATCGCGAACTTGGTGTGCGCCCAGATGCTGTTTCTCGAATCAGAGGATCCCGAGAAGGACATCAACATCTACATCAACTCCCCCGGTGGCGATATCACCGCGCTGTTCGCGATCTACGACACACTTAAGTACGTGAGACCCGACAAATCGACCTTCTGTTTTGGCCAGGCCGCGTCGGCGGCGGCCGTGCTCCTGGCCGCAGGTACCAAAGGCAAGAGATTCGCGCTTCCACACGCCCGGATCCTGCTCCATCAGCCCTACGGTGGGGGTGGTGGGCAGGCGAGCGACATCGAGCTGCAGGCCAAGGAGATCCTGAGGATGCGAGATCTCTTGAACCAGATGCTCGCAGACGACACTGGTCAGTCCGCTGAAAGGCTCCAAAGAGACACGGACAGGGACTTCATCATGGACGCCGAGGAAGCCAAGGAATACGGCATTATCGACGAGGTCATTGCCAATCGGGAGGTCGTCGGAATCGCGGCGACCATCGGCGCAGCCTGAGCTACGGGGGACAATGTGGCCAAGTTCGGGGATGGTGGAGAGCTAGTCAAGTGCAGCTTCTGCGGCAAGTCGCAGAAGCAAGTCAAGAAGCTGATCGCCGGACCGGGCGTCTATATCTGCGACGAGTGCATCGAGCTGTGCAATGACATCATCGAAGAGGAGCTTTCGGAGCCGACGGAGGTCCGTTTCGAGGACCTGCCCAAGCCCAGGGAGATCTTCGACTTCCTCAACGACTATGTAGTCGGTCAGGAGCAGGCCAAGAAGATCCTTTCCGTAGCGGTCTACAACCACTACAAGCGGGTGCAGGCCGGCGTGTATCGCGACGGCGATGTCGAGATCGCGAAGTCCAACATCCTTCTTCTCGGTCCGACCGGTTGTGGCAAGACCCTGTTGGCCCAGACGCTGGCGCGCATGTTGAACGTCCCGTTTGCGATCGCCGACGCAACGGCGCTCACCGAAGCCGGCTACGTCGGCGAGGACGTGGAGAACATCCTGCTCAAGCTGATCCAGGCGGCGGACTACGACGTCAAGAAGGCCGAGACCGGGATCATCTACATCGACGAGATCGACAAGATCGCCCGCAAGAGCGAGAACCCTTCGATCACGAGAGACGTTTCGGGTGAAGGTGTCCAACAGGCGTTGCTCAAGATCCTCGAGGGCACAACGGCCTCGGTCCCGCCCCAAGGGGGACGCAAGCATCCCCACCAGGAGTTCATCCAGATCGACACGACGAACATCCTGTTCGTCTGTGGGGGCGCGTTTGCCGGCTTGGACAAGATCATCGAGAACCGCATTGGCCGTGCCGGCATCGGCTTTCGCGCCGATGTGCGTCACAGCAAGCACCGCGAGGAGGGCGAGGTCCTCATGCAGGTCCTTCCCGAGGACCTGCTCAAGTTCGGCCTCATCCCCGAGTTCGTCGGTCGCCTCCCGGTCATCGGGGCAGTTCGCAGTCTTGACGAGGAGGCGCTCGTCCGCATCCTCGTCGAACCCAAGAATGCCCTGGTAAAGCAATTCCGCCGCGTGTTCGAGCTCGACAACGTCGAGCTCGAGCTGACCGAAGACGCCCTGGAAGCCGTCGCGCAACAGGCAATGTTGCGAGGCACGGGCGCCCGGGGCCTCCGCGCCATCCTCGAGGAGGTCCTTCTCGAGGTCATGTACGACCTACCGAGCCGTGAGGACATCGGGCGCTGCGTGGTCGACAAGTCCGTCGTGCTCCAACGGGTCGCGCCGAGCCTTGTTCCTCGCACCACTGGTCAGGAGAAGTCCGAGCGCTCACGCCGCGCGGCTTCCTGAGCCGGCCGGCGCTCCCCAGCTTTCTCGAGGCGTGTCCCAGCCTGACCAGCAGTTCGGAATTCCCGCCGAACCTCCTTTGCTCCCTGTGCCGGGGGCCGGAGCTCCCTCTCTCGGCGAGACGCTGGCGTGGCTCGACCGGCACGTCAACCTCGAAGCGATCGAATCGGGCCGGGCGGGGCATCTCGGCCTGCCCAGCCTCGAGCGCATCAGTGCGCTGGTTGGTGCGCTCGGCGATCCACAAGCGACGTACCCCATCGTTCATGTCACCGGGACGAACGGCAAGGGTTCGACGTCTCGGATGACCGCCGCGATTCTTCAGGCTTGCGGATTGTCAGTCGGCACGTACCTGAGCCCACACCTGGAGCGGATCAACGAGAGGCTTGAATTCGACGGCGTCGAGATCAGCGACGAGTCCTTCGTGAGCGTTCTCGGTACGGTGGCGGAGATCGAGCGCTTCCTGGGCATCCGCGCGACCTGGTTCGAGCTCGTGACAGCGGCCGCCTACGCCTGGTTCGCCGACATGGCCGCAGAGTCCGCTGTCGTGGAGGTCGGCCTCGGGGGCCGGTTCGACGCGACGAACGTCGGCAACGCGGATGTCGCGGTGGTGACGAACGTCGAGCTCGACCACACCCAGATCCTCGGAACGACGCGGGAGTCGATCGCGGCCGAGAAGGCAGGGATCATAAAGAGCGGGTCCCTTCTCGTGCTCGGCGACGAGGCGCCGGCCGTGTCCGCGATCTTCGAAGAGGAGGCCGAACTGGTCGGGGCGCGGGCGGTCTGGCGACGGGGGACTGAATTCGGTTGCAGCTCGAATCGGCTCGCGGTCGGGGGGCGCCTGATCGACCTGTGGACTCCGCTAGGGCGGTTCTCCGACGTGCACCTACCCCTTCATGGCGCACACCAGGCTGACAATGCCGCGTGTGCCGTCGCCGCTGCCCAGGCTTTCCTCGAGACGACGATCGAAGAGGACGTTGTCCACGATGCGCTCGCCGCGGTCAGAGTGCCCGGGCGTCTCGAGGTCGTGCGCCGCCATCCGCTCGTCGTGCTTGACGGGGCTCACAACCCGGCCGGAGCGGCAACGGCCGGCTGGGCGCTCAGAGAGGACTTCGGTGCCGGGCGACGCGTGATCGTGGTGATGGGCTGTCTTCGCGGTCGCGATCCCGGAGAGCTGCTCTCGGCGCTCGGGCCTGAGCGGATTGCCACGGTCGTGGCCTGTCGCCCTCCATCCCCGCGGGCGCAGGAGCCCGCCAGCGTCGTCGACGCAGCGCGGGCTCTCGGGCTCGTCGCCGAGGAGTCGGGGACGACTGCCGAGGCTGTGCAGCGAGCTCTCGAGCTTGCAGACCGGGACGACCTCGTGCTGGTGACAGGCTCTCTCTACGTCGTAGGGGCGGCACGCACGGCGCTGTGCTGACAAGGCGAGCCTGCCCTGCGGGCCTGACATTGCCCCGCCGGCTCGGGGCGATTAGGGTCGCCGCCCGTGGAGCGCACCCTTGTAATCTGCAAGCCCGACGCCGTTGAGCGCGGTCTCATCGGAGAGATCGTCAGCCGCCTCGAACGCAAGGGTCTTCGCATCGTGGCGGCCGACCTGCGTGCCATCGACGCCCACACTGCGAGCCGGCACTACGAAGAGCATGTCGGCAAGCCCTTCTACGCCGACTTGGTCGAGTTCATCGGTCGCGGCCCTGCGATGGTCATGGTTGTGGCCGGTCCGCCCGGGACGTGGAAGATCGTGCGAACGCTCATGGGGCCCACCAATCCCGCCGATGCGCCGCCCGGCACGATTCGCGGGGATCTTGCGATCGAGATGACCGAGAACCTCATTCACGGCTCCGACGGCCCGGAGTCAGCCGCCCGGGAGATCGAGATCTTCTTCCCAGGGCTCGCCTGAGGCTGGGTTCCGGTTCGTGGGCTCCTGTCGAGCCCGACGGCATCCGAGCGAGAGGAAGCGGAAAGTGCGCGGTCGGCGTACCGGCCGCGTCGTCAAGTTTCCTCTCGTCATGGCTATGAGGGCGACCGCTACTTGGTGTCGATGCTCGGCAACGAAGCGAACTGGGTGCACAACATCCGGGCAGCTGGAGGCAAGGCCGTCCTCCACCACGGCCGCCGCGAGAGCGTGCGCCTCGAGGAGGTGGAGCCTTCCGAGCGCGCCCCGATCCTGCGGCGCTACCTGGCTTGTGCTCCGGGAGCCAGGCCACACGTCCCGGTCGACCGGGGTGCTTGCCTCGAAGCCTTCGCAGAGATTGCCCCGCAGATCCCGGTGTTTCGAGTCATCCACGCGTCACGGGCCAGGTGACGCGTTCCGTCAGACCTGGGAAGAAGCAAACGCGCGACGCCCCTAGGGTGCGGACCGGCTGACCACCCGACCGTCTTCGATGACGTCGACCTCGTCGAAGGCCGACAGTTCGTCGAGCCGGTGGGTGACGTACAGGATGCTCTTACCTGCCGTGGTGGAGATGACGTCGTTGAGGAGCCGTTCGGCCGTCGCCTCGTCCAGCCCCGAGGTCGGCTCGTCGAGGACGAGGATCGGCGTTCGGGCCAGCAGGGCACGGGCCAGCGCGAGGCGTTGGCGCTGGCCGCCGGACAGCTGGGCGCCTTGCTCGCCGACCTTGGTGTCGAGGCCGTCGGGCAGCGAATCGATCCAGTCCCCGAGTTGTGCCGCCCGTGCGGCTGATGTGATCTCGGACTCGGTCGCCTCGGGTCGGGCGAAGGCGATGTTCCCCCGGATCGTCGTGTTGAAAAGGTGGGTGTCCTGGGCGACCCACGCGATCATGCGGCGGGGAGTCTCCTGGCGGAGACGCTCCAACGAGGTCCCCCCGAGCCTGGCTTCGCCGCCCTCGAGTGCCCAAAAGCGCAGCAGGGTGTTCACGACACTGCTCTTGCCTGCGCCGCTCGGCCCGACGAGTGCAACCCGACGCGCCGCCGGGATCGACATCGTGAGGCCGTCCAGGGCCCAGGGACTGTCCGGCCCGTAGCGGAGGGCGGCGTCTTCCAGGACGATGTCCGTCGCTGTGGGCTCCGCCACGGGGTCGGAGGGGTCGATGACCGGCGTCGGCAGCTCCGCGATGGCAAGCACGCGGCGCGCGGCAGCCAGGTGGTGCGAGAGCCTCGACACGGCATCGGCCACCGGTGGCACGATCTCGAAGGCGCCGAGGCTCACCAGTGGCAAGACGGCCAGCATGTAGCCGGGGAGGCGGTGGGCTCCGGCGGCCGGGATCGCGACCGCCAACAGGCCGATGACGGCAATGCCGTTGAACGCGATGGCGAGGCCGGACACCGCGCCGGCCGTCCACGAGCGGCGGCGTGCGAGACGGGCGAGGGCCTCGTCGTCGGCGAGGGCCCACTCGAGGAGCTCCTCGTCGCGCCCGAACGCCACCAGGTCCGCCGCTCCCCGGAGGAGCTCGACGACGTCGGCCGAGAGCTCACCCCGTAGCGCCGCCTCCCTCGCACCGAGCCCGCGCTGGTGCCCCCAGGCGACCGCTGAGGTGAGACAGAGGGCGCCGCCCAGGCAGCCTGCGAGCACGAGACCGGCAGCCGGCAGGATGATCGCCACCAGGCCTACAGCGAACAGAGAGCTCAAGACCCCCACCAGCACTGGTGAGATGCCGCGCAAAGCCAGGTCCTGGAGGGAGTCGACGTCGGCCATCGCTCGAGAGAGCAGGTCGCCGCTGCGCCAGTGGCCGAAGGCCGCGGGAGTCCGCGGCTCCACCTCGTCGTAGAGCCACAGCCGCAGACGCCCTATTGCCTGCAGTGCCGAGTCGTGGCTGAAGATCCGTTCTCCGTAGCGCAGCGGTCCCCGGCTGAGGGCGAGGATCTGCACCCCGGCCATGAGAACCGTCAAGGTGTAAAGAGGCGGCCGGAGCGCTGCCTTGTCGATGAGCGCGCCCGAGCAAGCCATGAGAGCGACCGTGCTCATGGCGGCGCCAGCGCCAAGAGCTATTGAGAGCAGGAAGCGTCCTCGCGGCGGGGCGGCTATGACGAGCAGGGCCCGCAGGGTGGCCATGGCGGAACGCCGCGGGACGTCGGGGACGCTCACGGTCTCGCTCCGATCGCCTCGGGGACAGCCACGCCGGCTTCATCGACCCCGACGAGCCGGCCGCCGACCAAGGCGAGAGCACGGTCGACACGCCCGACGAGGCCGAGGCGGTGGGCGGCGACGAGGACGGTCCGGCTTTCGAGCCACGGTCCGAGGGTTTCTGCCAGTGACAGTTCGCGGCCGGTGTCGAGATGCGCCGTCGGCTCGTCCAAGAGCACGACAGGAGCGTCTCGCAACATGGCACGCGCGATGGCGATGCGTTGGCGCTCTCCGGCGCTCAGCGTCAGGCCTCCCTCGCCGACCGGGGACTCGAGACCGTGTGGCAGTCGTTCGAGAGCTCCTGACAGGCCCGACTGCTCGACCGCGCGGGCGAGAGTCTTCTCACTGGCTCGAGCGTCGCCGAGGCGCAGGTTGTCGGCGATGGTCCCGCGGACGAGATAGGGGCGCTGCGGTACCCACGCGATCTGCTGTCGCCAGTCGCGAAGTGGGAGGTCGCCCAGCTCGACGCCGCCCACGGTGAGCTTGCCGCCGGCGGGGGCGACGAGGCCGAGGAGGACGGCGAGCAGCGTGGACTTGCCTGATCCGGACTCCCCAGTCACCGCCACGTGCTCGCCGAAGGCGACCTCCAGGTTGAGCCCGTCGAGCACCGGGATCCCTCGGGCGGCGTAGCGGACCTCTAGATCGGACAGCCGGATCGTGCTCCGGGCGAGAGCGGCCAGGTCCGGCTTGCCGCCCGCGCCGGAGCCCGCGCCGGACGCCGCGGCGGCCGTGCTCGTCGCGGTCGGGACCGCCGCGCCGGTGCCCCCGTCCGTCTGAACGGCCGAGACCGGGCCCGGCTCGTCCAAGACCTCGAGGATCCGCTCGGCTGCCGCCTGGCCTGCGGTGCTCGCATGGAACTCGGAGGCGGCCCGTCGCAGTGGCAGGTACACCTCGGGCGCCAGCACCAGGACGGCAAGAGCGACTGCGAGGTGCAGCGTGCCGTCCAGCAACCTCAGCCCCAGGAACAGCGCCACGAGCGCCGTGCCCACCGCGGCGAGCACCTCGAGGGCCAGTGATGACAGGAAGGCGATCCGCAGCGTGCTCATTGTGGTCACCCGGAAGTCCTCGGCGGCTTTCTCGAGCGTCCGGCGCCCGGCGTGTGCGCGGCCGAAAGCACGCAGGGTAGGAAGGCCCTGGAGCAGGTCGTAGAAGGCGGCCGCCAAACCCGAGAGCCGGTCCCACTGGCGTTCGGCGCGGCGCCTGGCCTCCAGGCCGAGCAGGACCATGAACAACGGGATGACCGACACGGTCACCGCGAGGATGAGAAACGAACGCCAATCGGACCACAGCACCCACGCCAGCACGATCGGTGGCGCGATGGCGGCCACGACCGCGGTCGGCAGGTAGCGGGCGAAATAGACGTCGAGGGCTTCGACGCCCTGTGTTGCCACCGAGGTGAGCTCGCCGGTGCGCTCGCCGGCCAACCACGAGGGTCCGAGCGCAACCGCCCGCGTCAGAAGCTGCCGGCGCAACGCCGAGGTCACGCTCGCCGAGGTGCGGTGCGCCGCCAGCTCGCCCAGCCACGACAGCACCGCCCGGGTTAGGAACGCGCCGGCCAGGCCGGCGAGCAAGGGGACCAGCCGACCGACAGGCCGATGGCCGAGAAACGCACGTTGGACGACCACACCGAGCAGGATGGCCTGGACCACCAGGCACACAGTCGACGCGACACCGACGGCCACGGCCGCCGCGAGGTAGTGGCGGGTCACCGCTGGTTTCCCAGCCAAGCGAGAATCGATGAGCCCCCCGGGCCGTGCCTTGGTCGCAGTCAGCTCGTGCCGCTTTCGGTGAGCGGGGACGCATCGAAGTCTGCTCCCGCCACGGGTTCCACGGGCCCGGGCTGTGCCGGCCTGCTCAGTCGGCCGCGGAAGACCCAGTAGGACCACCCCTGGTAGACGAGCACGAGCGGCGTGAAGATGAGCGCCACGACGGTCATGACCTTCAGCGTGTAGGGCGCTGAGGCGGAGTTGCCGATCGTGAGGTCGTACGCCGGTGAGATGCTCGAGACCATGACCCTCGGGTACAGGTTCAAGAAGATCGTGGCGACGAGGCAGATCAGCCCGACCGCCGTGGCGACGAAGGCCCAGCCGTCCAGGTGCTCACGCAGCAGCCACCCGACGACGCCGATCGAGGCGATGGCGAGGATCGGGACAAGCGGCGGGACGAGCCCGGTGTTGTGGGCGTGGTGGGCGTTCACGTAGGTCCACGCCAAGAAGGCCACGATCGCCGCAGTGGCGGCCGGCGCGACGACTTTCGCCGTACGAGACGCCCGCGCCTGGAGATCGTCGGTGGTCTTCAAGGAGGCGAAGACCGCGCCGTGGAGGGTGAACAGGAGCAGTGTCGTGACCCCGCCGAGCAGTGAATAGGGATTGAGAAGGTTGAAGAACGACCCCAGATAGGTGAAGTTCGCGCCGATGGGCACGCCGCGCAGGATGTTGGCGAAAGCCACTCCCCACAAGAGGGCCGGGAGGAGGCTGCCCCAGAAGATCGCGTGGTCCCAGGCGACGCGCCAGGCGGGAAGCGAGCGCTTCGAGCGGAACTCGAATGCCACGCCGCGGAATATGAGTGCCGCCAAGATCAGGAACAGCGGAAGGTAGAACCCGCTGAACAGCGTCGCGTACCAGTTCGGGAAAGCGGCGAAAGTAGCGCCACCGGCTACGAGCAGCCACACCTCGTTGCCGTCCCAGACCGGGCCGATCGTGTTGATCAGCACCCGGCGGTCGAGGTCGTCCCGGGCCGCCACGCCGAGCAGGATGCCGATGCCGAAGTCGAACCCTTCCAGCACGAAGTAGCCCGACCACAAGACGGCGATGATGATGAACCAGAACACCTCGAGGCCGCTGTGGGCCGAATTGACGCTGGCGAGGATGAGGGCCACCGAACCTCCTTTCCTCAGTAGACGAGCGCCGGCACCCGGTCGCCACCGGGCTCGGGCTCAGGCTCGTCGTCGTGCTCGTCGGTCTCGCCCTCACCGCGGGCAAAGCGGGCCATGAGCCCGAAGTCGATCGCGGCGAGCAGGCTGTAGATCGCCGTGAAGCCGACCAGCGTCGTCACGACGTAGCCCGTGCCGATGTGCGAGACGGCTTGGGAGGTCTTGAGCAGTCCGTAGACGACCCATGGCTGGCGGCCCATCTCGGTGAAGACCCATCCCGTCGTGTTGGCGACGAACGGGAGCGCGATGGCGAAGACCGAGACCCGCAGGAACCAGGCCGACCGTTCCAGCCGCCGCCGGCGCACGAGCCACAGGCCCGCGGCCGACAAGAGGAGCATGAGGATCCCGCAGCCCACCATGATCCGGAAGGTCCAGTAGGTGACCCACAAGATGGGCTTGTAGTTCCCCGGGCCGTACTTCGCCACTTCTTTGGCCTGGATCTGGTTGACGCCCTGCACCGGCCCGTCCCAGTTGTTGTCCGCCAGCACCGAGAGCATGTGGGGGAGCCGGATCTGGAAGATCGGGTTGCCCGACAGGTCCCCGATGGTGAGCAGCGAGAAGCTCGCACCGTTCTGGGTGTTGTAGATGGCCTCGGCAGCGGCCATCTTCATCGGTTGCTGGCGCTCCATGACACGTGCCTGGTTGTCACCAAAGAACATCGTGGCGACAATGGCGACCGCTCCGACGACCAAGGCCAGCTTGGCCGAGGTCGCGAACAACTGCTGAGGTGCGTGCGCGGCGCGCCGGTCCTTCAAGAGGTGCCAGGCGCTGACGCCCAGCAGGAGCATGGTGGAGGTCACGAGGGCCGAGAAGAAGACGTGCAGGAACGAGCCGATCAAGGTGCTGTTGCTCATGACTGCCCAGAAGTTGGTCATGACGGCGCGGTTGCCGACAACTTTGTAACCGACCGGGTGCTGCATCCAGGCGTTCGCCGCCAGGATGAAAAGGGCAGACAGCATGGTGCCGATGCTCACGAGCCAGATGGAGGCCAAGTGGACACGCGCCGAGACCCGGCCCTTGCCGA
>Ga0224558_1000889_pt1 | contig 33929 bp, 25 predicted proteins | sample 714S32024metaG_FD_180682 | JGI IMG/M metagenome (GOLD analysis project Ga0224558, IMG submission 180682) | Peat soil microbial communities from Stordalen Mire, Sweden - 717 S3 20-24 | ecosystem: Environmental > Terrestrial > Soil > Wetlands > Peat | place: Sweden: Norrbotten County, Stordalen... | reverse complement strand
AAGTTCCTCAACTCGTATTCGCCCGAACGAAGCCAATTCGGCGGCGGCATCGGCTACCTCACCGATGGAACCGAAACGCTGAGCACCTTCTATTCAGGCGGCTATCCGGGCGGCGCACAAAGCTTCGACCGTGTCTTCGGCGTCGGCTACTTTCGCAAGAAAGTCGCAAGCGCCAACTACTCCATCGACCAGGCCATCGTCGCGCCCTTCGGCGACGATCCCGTGCTGCTCTCCCAGGTGACCATCGGCAACCACACGCAGTCGCGCGCCAACCTGCGCTGGATCGAATACTGGGGATGCCAGGTCTATCAGTTTTCCTTCCGCTCCTACATCGAACAATTCGGCGGCGGGAGCGCGGTGGATCTGCGCCGCAAGTTCGGCGATCGGTTTACGCACTTCTTTCGCGTGCTGCATGGCAATGCCGGACTGCTCGAGGTCAAACAGTTCGCCGGCCGCGATCCCAAAGAGGAGGAACTGTTTCAAAAGATGAAGACGAGTCTGGCGACGCACGCCAACCCGTTTCTTGCGCCTATAGAAGAGCCTGCGCCGGAAGCTTCGTTTGACGATCTCCATCCGCCCGGCACCTTCCTCGCTTCGTTGGACGCCCCCGCGGACGGGTTCACCACCGACGCCAGGAGTTTCTTTGGCGCGGGCGGCGCGGCGGCGCCAAGCGGCCTGGCGGGCGCGCTCGACGGCAGCCTGGACGCCGGCGGAACAGAAAGAGGGCTGCTGCTGGAGCGACGCATCGCGCTTGACCCCGGCCAGCAGCGTACCCTCTATTTCCTTTACGGCTATCGGCCCCTAAAGGTCGATCCCGGGCCGCTCATCGAGAAGTATCGCGGCCGCCCTAGCGTGTGGAAGGATTCGAGCCAACAATGGAAGGCCAAGGGCCTGCGCTTCGAAACCAAAGCCGAACCGTGGGTCAAGCGCGAGACCGCCTGGCATTACTACTACCTGCGCAGCAGCCTCACTTACGACGACTTCTTCGGCGAGCACATCCTGTCGCAAGGCGGCATCTATCAATACTCCATGGGATTTCAGGGCGCCGCGCGCGACCCGCTGCAACACGCGCTTCCGTTCCTGTTCAGCGACCCCGAAATCGTCAGGGAGATTCTGCGCTACACCCTGAAAGAGGTTCGTCCGGACGGCTCCATCCCATACGGCATCGTGGGCCACGGCGTCATCATGCCGGCGTCTTCGGACAACTCCAGCGACATGCCGCTTTGGCTGCTGTGGGCGGCCAGCGAGTATGTGCTCGCCACCCGCGATACGGCTTTTCTCGACGAAGAGATCCCCACCTGGCCGCTTCGTGGTCCAGCGGCGGGCAAAGAACCGGTGCGCAAATTACTGGCGCGCTGTTACAAGCATCTGGTTGAAGATGTCGGCGCCGGCGAGCATGGCGTGATGCGCATGCTCAACGACGACTGGAACGACGCGCTGGTCATGTTCTGGGGCCAGCGCACCATGAAAGAGACCGTAGCCCAGGGCGAAAGCGTCCTGAACTCCGCCATGGCCGCCTGGGTGTTCGACTATTACGCGCGCATGCTGGCCTACTCGGGCGATGACGCCGCGCCCATCGCCCACATCCGCCAGAAAGCCGATGAGAACCGCAAAGCGGCGCGCGCCCAGTGGACCGGCAAATGGCTGCGCCGGGCCTGGCTCGGTCCCACCGCCGGATGGCTGGGAGAAAAGGGATTGTGGCTTGAGCCGCAGCCGTGGGCCATCCTTGGGGGAGCGATTAATGCGCAGCAAACCGGCGAACTGGTGGCCACCATGGATGAGTTGCTGCGCCGCAATTCTCCGATCGGCGCGATGCAGATGAATCAGAGTCCCGACATCGCCTCGCAAGCCATGGCCGAGCCTGGCACGTCGATCAGCGGCGGCATATGGCCCTCGCTCAACGCCACGCTGGTTTGGGCCCTGGCGCGGGTAAACGGGGAAATGGCTTGGGACGAGTGGAAGAAGAATACGCTGGCCCGTCATGCCGAAGTGTATCCGGACATCTGGTACAACACCTGGAGCGGCCCCGACACTCTCAACTCGACGGTAAGCAAGCACCCCGGCGAAACCGTCAACAGCGGCTTTCTGCGCTACACGGACTTCCCCATCGGCAATCTGCACTCGCACGCCTGCACGCTCTACTCGGCGGCCAAGTTGCTCGGCCTCGAATTCACCGCGGGCGGCGTGGATCTTGCGCCGCGCCTGCCGTTGGAATCGTATCGCTTCGATTCGCCGCTGCTGGGTGTGATCAAATCGCCGGCGGGCTACGAAGGTTGGTACGCGCCATCGAAGGCCGGCGAGTGGCACATTCGTCTCTGGCTGCCAGGCGATGAAGCGCGCCGTCTGCGCGCGACCCGCACGGCGGATGGCGCCATCGAAATCCGCGGCAAGAGCGCACCCGGAACGCCGTTGCGATGGGCGGTGCGGCGCGCATGAGTCTCCAGACCCGCCCCATCCCGGCATTCCTCGCTGGGTGTCTGATCTGCGCCGCAGCCTTCGGCCAGGACGGGCCAGCGTTGCTGCACAAGATGCAGCAGGCCTTGGGAGGCGCGGGCGAAATCGACAACATTCACGATTTCGAGCAACTGGTCCGGGCCGCGACCTGGGATCGCAAGGGCAATCCGATCAGCCAGGTTCGAAAGCGCACCCGTTGGATCAAACCCGACCACCTGCGCCTCGACCAGGTGGGGCCAGGCGATCCTGCCCGGCAAGCACTTGGCGGATCTGGTGGGCGATGAACTGGAATTCGCTCGAAGGTATCTTTCCGGTTTCACAATTAGCATCTGGCTGGCCGACCGCAATCCGGATTACGAGATCGCGTCGCCAGCCGAGAATGTTGTCCGCGTCTCAGCCCGCAAAATCGCGAACGACCAGCTCGACATCACGCTGGACCCTGTCTCATGGCTTCCGGTGAAGCAAGCCTCCATCTCACTCGCCGACCCGGCCCATCCGGAGTCCAGCGAAAATCAATTCAAAGAGTGGATGACCGTGGGCGGAATCAAATTCCCCCGACGCGTGTGTATCCCTCACGACGGCATCCGCTTGGCGGATATCACGACCGGGGAGATCAAGCTGAACGGCGGCCTGCGACCGAAGTCGGCTTACTGCGTGCCCGGTTTATACGCGATGCAGTCGATCTCGACCTTCAGCCCCGGCATCGCAAACTGGCAAGCCACCGTGGTGCGCGCCGGTTTGTGTGCGCCAAAGAACTCGGCGTAAACCTCGTTCATCGCGGCGAAATCATTGCCGTCCGCCAGAAACACGGAGCACTTCACCACGTCCGCCATGGTCGCGCCGCAGCCTTCCAGAATACGGCCGATGTTGGTCAACACCAGGCGCGTCTCGTGCTGGATATCCCCCAGCTCAACTTTGTCGGTCGTGGGGTTAACCGGCACCTGCCCCGACACGAAAATGAAATCGCCCGCGCGCACCGCCGGCGAATAGGGTCCGCGCGGCGCCGGCACGCCCGGCGGACTCAGTCGTTCGATCATCATCAATGTCCCTCCGCTTCCAGGTACCGTTCCGCTTCAATAGCCGCTATGCAACCGGCGGCCGAGGCCGTAATGGCCTGCCGGTAGACGCGATCCTGCACGTCTCCGGCGTGGAACACGCCCGCAATATTGGTCCGCGCGCCGCCTTTGGAAATGATGTAACCGTCGGCGTCCGTGTCGATCTGCCCCTTGAAGACCGCCGTGTTGGGGATGTGTCCGATGGCCACGAAAAAGCCGTCCACTTCCTGCTCCCACACCGCGCCCGTGGCGATGTTCTTCAATCGCACGCCCGTGACCCGGTGTTGGCTGGCGTCGAAAACATCTTCCACCACCGTATTGGGGAGCAGCTTGATTTTGGGATTGTGCTGCACGCGGTCCAGCATGATCTTCGACGCCCGGAACTGATCGCGCCGGTGTACCAGCGCCACTTCAGAACCGAAGCGCGTCAGGAAGTTGGCCTCCTCCATCGCCGAATCGCCGCCGCCCACCACCATGATCTTCTTGCCCCTATAGAAAAACCCGTCGCACGTGGCGCAGGAGCTCACGCCGTGGCCGATGAGCTTCTGTTCGGACTCCAGCCCCAGCCACCGCGCCGATGCGCCCGAGGCCACGATCACCGTCCGCGTTTCGATCCACTCCCCTTCCACGTCGATGCGGAACGGGTCGCCCAAAAGCTCGGCGTCCAGCACGTCGCCATGCATGTATTCGGCGCCGAAATTCTCGGCCTGCTTCTTGATATTCTCAACCAGTTCGGGGCCGTCGATGCCTTGCGGAAAGCCAGGAAAATTCTCCACCAGCGTGGTCAGCGACAACTGCCCGCCGGCATGTTTTCCCGCCACCACCAAGGGCTTCAAGTTAGCCCGCGCCGCGTACACCGCCGCCGTATTTCCGGCGCATCCGGACCCAATAATCAGCACATTTCGCATCTGCTTTTTAGATTCTACAATGTAGCACGGCGATGCGAGGGGCAGGCTCCGTGGCCGGGGTGCGCTGTTCTGTTGGCAATCCGGCCAAGCCTATCTGGTGGCCGCCTGGCCTTGCGCGCCACCACCAGGGCAGATCTTCACTTTCGCGATCTTCGTAAAACAGCCCAACGGCCGATGCGCCGAGCCGGCATTGACAAGATGACGAGAATGCGGATCAACGGCGTTGGTTTCCCTCCGTCTCGCCATGGGGGCGGAGGCGCGGGGGACGTTTCTGCTGGTGCCGATGACTGCCCCACTTCCTAAGTTTCCGGCGCTACCTGCCGATAAATATGCAGAGCGGAGTCATGACCACCAATCCGGCCGGCAGCCAACTTTCGAATCGATCTCTCGACGGGCAGGCGCAAATCGTGCAGCGGGCAGCCTCCGCCTGGTGCGCTCTGGCCGGGTTCCTGGTGCTGGTGGTGGGCTGGGGGTTCGGCGTGAGCTGGGTGCGCACGGTGCTGGCCGGCGCGCCCTACGTGCGCGTCAACGCGGCTATCGGGCTAATGGTTCTGGGCGCCGCGCTGTGGCCCAACCGGCGATGGCGCCGTTTTGCCGCGATGGCCGGCGGTCTGGCCGCGCTGATCGGTGTCCTTACCGTCGTCGAGTATGCCTTCGGAGTGAATCTGCGCATCGATGAACTGGCGATGCGAGACAACATGCCGCAGGTCCCGGGGTGGCCGCCTGGGCGAATGGCCCTCACCTCGGCTGTCTGCTTCGCGCTGCTGGGCGCCGGGCTGGCGCTGTCGGCCTTCGGCCGCGCGATCTCCGCCATTCAATGGCTGGCGCTCCCGGTCGCCGGCCTTTCGATGGGGGGTCTGTTTGGCTACGTTTACGGCGTTCCGAATGCTTACGGCCTGGCTTGCTACATGAGCATGCCGGTGCATGTTGCATTCGCGTTCTTCGTGGCCGCCATGGCGCTGCTCTTCGCGCATCCCCACCGCGGCGCGATGCGGATCGTCATCGGCAACGGGCCGGGAGGCGGGATTTCCAGACGCCTGCTGCCGGCGGCCCTGCTCCTCCCGCCGTTTTTCGGATGGCTCCGTTGGCAAGGCGAACGCTTGGGTTACTACGATACCGCTTTTGGCCTGTCGTTATTCACCTCGGCCAACGCGATCAGCTTCGCCACCCTGATCTGGGCCGTCGCGCGCGCGCTCGACCGCACCGATGCGCGCCGGACGGACGCGGAGCGCAACCTGCGCGCCAGTGAGGAAAAGTTCCGGGCACTGCTCGAATCGACGCCGGACGCCATGATCATCACCGACCGGGAAGGCAGGATGGTCCTGGTAAACGCGCAGGCCGAAGCGCTCTTCGGTTACCGGCGCGAGGAACTGCTGGGCGAGCCGATCGAAAACCTGGTCCCGCAGGAGGTGCGCGCCGGGCACCGGGAGCATCGCGCCGCTTTTGCGGCCGCGCCCGAGATGCGGGAAATGCACCACAGTCTGGCGGGGATTCGGGGCCTTAAGAAGAATGGCGAGGTGTTCCACGCCGGCATCGCTTTGAACGCAATCTGGACTCCGGACGGTTTGCGCGTGATCGCCGTCGTTTGCGACTTGACCGTCCGCGACCTTGCCGAGGCGGCCCTGCGCGAAAGCGAAGCGCGTTTCCGCCAGCTCGCCGACGCCATGCCCCAGATCGTGTGGACCGCCGGCCCCTCCGGCGATGTCGATTATCATAACCAGCGCTGGTACGCTTACACCGGGCAAACCTCCGCGGAAAGCCTTGGTTGGGGATGGCAGCCGGTACTGCAGGCCGGCGATCTGGCCGACTGCATCGAGCGCCGGACCAGGGCTATCGCGGCTGGCGAGGCATATGAAATCGAGTATCGATTGCGCCGCGCGGCGGATGGCGAATACCGCTGGCACCTGGGGCGCGCCACGCCCGTTCGCGATGGGGCCGGCGCGGTGGTCCGCTGGTTCGGCACCTGTACCGACATCGACGACTACAAGCGCGCCGAGGAGGAAACCCGCAGAGCGTGGCTCGAAGTCAAGAGCCTGAACGAGACCCTCGAACAACGCGTCCGGGAACGCACCTTGCAACTGCGGGATAGCGAAGCGCGCTTCCGCCACATGGTGGAAGGGGTGAGGAATTATGCCATCCTGACGCTCGATCCCCAGGGAAGCGTGATCAGTTGGACGGACGCCGCGGAGCGTCTCAAGGGATATTCGGCCGCGGAAATCCTGGGCTCGAATTTCGCCCGCTTTTTCACCGCCGAGGACATCGCAGGCGGCCATCCGGAAGAGGCTCTCAGGGCCGCCGCGCTGCATGGCCATTTCGAGGAACAAGGCTGGCGGGTGCGCAAAGACGGCTCCCGGTTTTGGGCGGACGTCTCCCTCACCGCGATGCGCGACGAGACGGGAGAGCTGCGGGGATTCTCCAAGATCGCGCACGACGTCACCGAGCGCAAGCAGAGCGAAGACAAGATCCTTCAGAGCGAAGAAACGTTTCGCGCACTGCTGGAGTCGGCTCCGGATGCCTTGGTGGTCTCCGACGCGCAGGGGACCGTCGCTCTGATCAATGCGCAAGCCGAGCGGATGTTCGGCTACGGACCGGAAATCGTGGGGCAGCCGGTCGCCATGCTGCTTCCCGTTCGCGCGCCGCAGATGGGCGTCGGAATCGAGTTGAGCGGGATCCGCAAGAATGGGGAGGAGTTCCCCGTCGAGGTCAGCCTGAGTCCCGTCGAGACGGCCCAGGGTTCCTGGGTGGCGGCCGCCGTCCGCGATATCGGCGAGCGCAAACGGTTTGAGCGGCAACTGGTGATCGCCCGCCAGCAGGCCGAGGACGCCAACCGCGCCAAAAGCGCCTTTCTGGCCGCCATGAGTCACGAGATCCGCACGCCCATGAACGCCATCCTGGGCATGTCGGACTTGCTCAGCGAAACCGATCTGGACGATGCCCAGAGACAGTACGTGCAGATCTTCCGGCGCGCCGGGTCCAGTCTGCTCAGTCTGATCAACGATATTCTGGATCTTTCGAAAATCGAAGCCGGACATCTGGACCTGGAGCGCACCGAGTTCCACCTTCGGGAGCTGGTGGATCAAACCGTCGAACTGGTCGCGCGCAAAGCGCACGACAAGGGCATCGCGCTGGTTCGGCGTTTCCGTCCCGGCATCCCCAATTGGTTTGCCGGAGACCAGGCCCGCCTGCGGCAGGTCCTGATCAACCTTTTGGGAAATGCCATTAAGTTCACGGATGCGGGCGAGGTGGTTTTAACGGTTCAAGAGCTGCCGGGGGGACCGCCAGGCCACCTGGAGTTTCTGGTCTCCGATACGGGTATCGGAATCCCGCCGGAACAACTCGCGACCGTTTTCGAAGACTTCACCCAATGCGATTGCTCCACCACCAGGAAATACGGCGGAAGCGGGCTGGGACTGGCGATCAGCCGCCGCATCGTAGAGCGCATGGGTGGCGCCGTTGCGGTGGTCTCGGAGGTTGGAAAAGGCAGCACCTTCCGCTTCAACGTGCCGCTCCAGCCGGCGCCCGACCGGCGGGAAGAGCAGGTGGAGGTCCGGGACTTCGAGGGACAGCGCGTCGCCATTATCGACAGCAATACCACCAACCGCCTGATCTTGCGGGAGACTCTGGCAGGCTGGGGCCTACAAACGACGGAATTCGCTTCCTCCGAAGACGCTCTGGCCGATCTGACCGGAATGCCGCACGCGCAGCGCGCGTATTCTTTCATCATTGTCGATAGCCGGGTCGATCGCCGGGTCAGTGGCGGTCTGGCGCCTATCGACGGCTTCGAAACCGGCGCCCGGATCCGCACGATTTTCCCGGATTTGCCGATGGTCATGCTGTCCTCCGACGACCTTCCGGGCGATGAGGCGCGCTCCCGCGAGAGCGGGTTTTCGGGCTACGCGGTGAGACCCGTAAGCCGCGCCGGCCTGCTGCAACTCGTTTCCAAGGCTCTGGGCGGTTCGCGCACCGAAGCCGCCGCGCCGGCCGGACAGCCGGCGCCGGGAAGTTCCAGCGGCATCGCGCCCCGGAAACCCTTGCGCATCCTGGTCGCCGAAGATTCGCCGGACAACCGGCTGCTGGTGCAACTCTATCTGGAGGGCAGTCCCCACTCGCTAACCTGCGTCGAGCATGGCGGCGAGGCGGTGGACCGAGCCGCTACCGAGGAATTTGACGTGGTTCTGATGGATGTCCAGATGCCGGTGATGGATGGACTCACCGCCACCCGCAAGATTCGCACCATGGAATTGGCGAGGGGCAGACGCGCCGTTCCGATCCTGGCGCTGAGCGCCAATGCGCGTCCCGAGGATATCGCGAGCAGCCTCGCAGCGGGCTGCACAGCGCATCTCTCGAAACCGATTTCCAAGCAACGCTTGCTGGCGGCTTTGGATGAGCACGCCAATGCCCTGCCCGCCGGAAACCCCCAGTAAGGGAATGCCGGCGGAACCGGGACGTCTTTAAGGTCCTACTACTTCGACCGATTCCAAGTGCTCTTCCACCGCCGCGGCCCAGGTCCGGAGATCGGCGTCGTCGCGGGCGCGGGCGGCCTGCTCTATCGAAGCGCCCGTTTCCGTCAGCAAGGGAAAGCCATAGGCGCCCCCGGAACCTTTCATGCGGTGCCCGTACATGCCGGCAAAATCGTAATCCGATCGCTCAATGGCGTCTTTCAACGACTGCACGCCCTTGCGGCAATTGTCCAGGTATGTGGCGACCACCTGGTACGGGAGGTCCTCCGGCGGATGTACCAGAATTCTCGGTTTGCTGCCGGTAGGATCTTGTGTTTGAGACATCTTGGATTCCATTTCTCTTCCTACCTTATCGGCACGGATGCGCGATGTTTGATCCGCCGGCCGCTTCGCCGCGCCCTAAACCTAAAGATCCCAGCCGGGGCCGCCGATTCACCTATTGATATGTTTGAATGGAAACCCGAATATAGCGTTCAGATTCCTGAAATCGACGCCCAGCACCAGCGGCTCTTTGGCTTGGCCTCCAACCTGCACGAGGCCATGGCGCAAGGCAAGGGCAAGACTGTCCTCGAACAGTCGCTGGCCCAATTGGTGGATTACACCAAAGTTCATTTCGCCGCCGAAGAGCAGTTCATGGGCAAGTACCGGTATCCCGAAATCGCCGCTCACAAGGCTCAGCACGATCAACTCACCGCCCAGGTAATCGAACTGCAGAAGGAGTTTAGCGCCGGAAATACAATGTTGACTGTTAGCCTGATGACTTTCCTGAAGAATTGGCTGGAGCACCACATCGCCCGCTCCGACCAGCAGTACAGCGTCTATATTCGCAGCAAGCTCGCCGCCTGATCGAAGCTGATGTGCAGGCCCCCGGCTGAGAGCAGAATTGCCTGTGCCCCGAATGCCCTAGCTGGGGACGATGCGCAATCCGCTGGCCGTCGGCGCGATGAGTGGGGCAGGCTCTCAGCCTGCGGCGGCCTCTCAGGCCACCCTGCTGCTAAGCTACCGCTGCGCCCAATAGCGCCCGCGCGTCTGCACCGTCAACCCTTTCCGATGCGTAGTCACCTGTAACTTGCGCCACTCCGAGACACTCACCGGCTGCTCCGACTCGTACCCGATGTTATACTGACTCCGTAACTCCTCCTGAATCTGCGCGAAGATTCCATCCAAGCTCTGCTTCTTGGATACCTCGAAAAAGCCGCCGCCGGTTTCCCGCGACATGCGCATCAAAACGGCTCGCCCATCCGCGCCGCCGCTGAAGATGCCGTAGTATCCCTCGTCGGAGAACAGGATCGAATAGATGAGCGTGTCGGCCCGCTGGGCGGCCTCGATCGCATCCGCGACGCTCGCCTCGCTGCCGGTATCCACGCCGTCCGTGAGCACAATGAGCGCTTTGCGGCCGGTCTGCGGCTGCATGATTTCCCTGGAAGCTTTCCACATCGCGTCGTACAGCATGGTGCCGCCGCCGGTCTGGCTTCGCAGATCGTTCATGCTGGGCACGTCCACGCGCTCCAGCGCCTCGCTCAGCTTCAGGAATGAGGAGGTCAACTCCTGCCGCAGGATCGGCGACAGATCGAACTGCATGATGAATACCTGATCCTTTTTCTCGCGCAGAACGTGCTCCAGGAAGCTGTAAGACGCAATGCGCTCCGCTTCCATGACGCGCTTCTGGCTCAGGCTGGTATCGATCATCAGACCCAACGTAAGCGGCAAATCGGTCTCGCGCGAAAAATAGCGGATGGTTTGCGGACGGCCGTTCTCCAAAACCGAGAATTCGTCTTTGCCCAGATCGCGAATAAATGCGCCCCGCTTGTCGCGCACGGTCGCCAGCACGTTCACCACCTTGACTTCGGCCTTGAACGTCGGCTGTTCCTCCTGCGCGGCAACCCGCGCCGGCGCAACGGCGAACAGTGCCGCCAGGAGCATGAATAGCCCGTGGCAGGCTTTAGCCCAGCAGGGCGGCCTGAGAGGCCGCCGCAGGCCGGGGGCCTGCCCCACAGGACCTGGAACTCGGCCCCACCTCATCGCATCCTCCACGGCTCGGGGCCGTTACCCAGGTCCGGCATCCGCTCGAATAGTTTCGGATTGTACTTGGCGTCGATCTCATAATCGACGTCCCAGATCGATGCGCGAACTCCGTCGATCGACGTCACGCGCGCCGGCAGCATCACGCCCTGGAAGTCGCGGTACCGCTGCAGCCGGTAATCGTATTGGATCTTGGGCTTCTGGCCGGGCATCGGCGGCGATAGGACGCGCTCCGGCAAGTTCGCACTGTTGAGAAACAGTCTGTACGTGCGCCCCGCCGCCTCGACCACCAGAACGTTATGCCGCACCTCGACCGGCCGCGCCTGGAGCCACGCGCTCTCCAGCAGGAAGACAATCTGATTCAGCGCCAGCCGGTCGTGTTCGTAAGACGTGAGATGCCGGGCGTTGCGCGGTATGCCGGTGGAGTCCGTGGCGACCCGGTCCGCGGTCGCATCCACGACAATCGCGCGTTGGCTGCCGCCGGCGCCCGCTCCGTCAAATTCAAAATACCGGTCCGGAAAAACTAAGAGCCAGTTAGTGGCTGGTCCCCTCAGATTCACATCGGCCGGCTTCATGTAGATCGCCAGCGAATACACGCCGCGGAGCCGCTCGCGCCCGCCCTTGGCTTTGACGGCCTGCTCCCAGACTTCTTGCGGATCGGCCGCGTCAGCGGCGGCGATCCCGGCAAGCAGCGCGGTAATTGGAAGCCAGCGATGCATCGTCAGAAATCGTACTGCAACCGGACGCTCGCGCCGCGCGGTGGCGCAATGGCTGTGCCCGAAAACAACCCGGCAAAGTTAATGACGTTCAGACGGTTGGTCAGGTTCTCCACCACCATCTGCAGACGCAGCGTCCGCTTTTCCTGTTTCCATAAGTCCGCACCGGCGCTCAAGTCCAACGTGAAGTTCGGCCGCACGCGCCCCGCCTCGAAATTAACGCGATCGATAATCTGCTGCCCGTACTGCGACACCAGGGCGGTGAGATCCACGGCGCCGTCGATATCCACCGGCAATCCGCTCCCGTAGCTCGCAACCATCGCCACCCACAGGCGCGCATGAACCTGGTAACGAAGCCTCGCGCGCGCCGTGTTGCGCTGATCCTGGGAGATGGGAAACCCGCCGGTCACCCCCACCACACCCACCGCGTTGTCCCCCAGAAACAGGCCACCGGCGACGGGCAACTGCGCAATGCCGATCATATTCGAATAACTCAGAAACCCGGAGAACTTGCCCCAATGCGGCACGGCCAGCTTTACGTCCACGCCGCGAATCTGCGCGCTCTGGAACGCGATCGGGAAGCTGATGCCGGTATTCAGGAAGACATCGTCGTCTGCGTAGTTCGCGAACGTCCGCCGGTAAAAACTGGCGTCCAGCCGGGCCTTTCCCAACAGCGCTTTGCTGAAACCGGTCTCCAGGAAGTTGCCGAGCGAAGGCCGCAGCGGAATGCGCAGCACCAGCGGGTCCACGCTATCCACCTGCGGCGAACTGGCCAGCAGCAGGTTCTCCATGGCGGGCGTGATGAACGTGCGGTCATAGGAGGCGCGCAGCACCACGCCGGCTTTAGGCCAATACCACGCCGCGCCCAGACGCGGGCTCCAGGCCTGGTCGCGCACCACCAGCGAGTAATGGTCCCAGCGCACGCCCGCGCTCAGCGTCAGGTTGCCCAATCGCATGGTGTCCTGCGCGAAACCGGCCTGCTCGCGGTCCAGCCGATGGTCGAAAAAGCGGAAGGCCGGCGGCGTGCCCGGATCGAAATAGGACGGGTCCGCGATCTGATACTGCAGAGCCTCGGTCACGGGCGCATAGTAACCATCCGCGCCAATCTTGATCTCATGCCGTCCCGTATGCGCGGCCAGCGTGGCATTCGCGTAGCCGCGCCGGAAGCCGCGCTGTTGGAAAGCGACGATTGGCGTCGACAGCGTGTTCGACCACAGGTTCGCCGCAAGATCCTCCACCGCGGCGCGCACGCTCAGCAGCAGCCGCGCCGAGAATTCATGCGTCCACGCCGCCTGGCCAAGATCCTCGCGGCTGGTGCGGTCCTGGCGCTGTCCGGCGGCTTGCTGCAAATTCTCGTTGGGAACCTCGAAGGCCGCCTGCTTGCGATGCACGGAAAGGTGGATGCGATCGGAATCCGAAAGATCCTGGTCGTAGACCGCGGTGGCGCCATCCAGCGTGCCGGTATTGGTGTAATTCCCCAGCACCGGCGGATCCAAATAATGATCGGTGTGCTCGCCCGAAGCGCTCAGCGTGAACGCGCTGCGCTTCCATCCATACACCACCGACGCCAGACCGGTGGCTTCGCCAAAGCTGCCCCCGCCGATCTCAGCCTCGCCATGCAACCCCGGCCGGATGTCTCGGCTGGTGGTCACTTCCACCACGCCGCCCAGTTTGCGCCCGTACTCCGCCGGATAATCGCCGGTGAGCACGCTCATGGATTCCACCTCTCCGGTTTCCAGGTCGGGCGCAAAGCCTGGTGAGCGGTTTTCGTCCATCGGCACGCCATCCACCACGAACAGCGTCTGGTTCTCCGAACCGCGCGGATGCAACACCGCATTGGCTTCGAAGAGCCATCCCGGCTGCATGTTCACCAGGTCCATCAAGCCGCGGCCCGGAATCGCGGACTGCTGCTCCTGGACCTGTTGCGCGCCCACCGCGTAATTCACGCCGGTGCTGTGCGGATCGATCAGCGTGGCCGCGTCGGTAACCACCACTTCGGTGGCCGCGGCCTCCACCTTCAATTCCAAATGGATCTCGCGCGGCACCGCCGACCGCATCTCGACGAGCGACGACGAGCGAGTGAAACCGGCGTGCTCCACGTTCAGCCGGTACATGCCGAAGGGAAGATGCTGGAAGGTGAACCGTCCGGCGTCATCCGTTTTGAACTCGCGCCGGGTCTGGGATAGGGCGCTCACCAACGTTCCGGAAGAAGGCAGCGCCAGGCCCGTCGAGTCGCTGACCGAAAGCCGCAGCTCGCCGGTGTCCACCTGCCCCGACAGCACCCCGCACGCCAATAGCAGCAACCCGATCCGCATTCCGATACCTCCAAGTTAGCAGAGTCGTGCCAAGACGCGATACGCTGTTAGATTACGTGTGTGCGTGACAAGAAAGTGGAGGGCGCCTTTGTATTCCGATTTTTCGTGGGGCAGGCCCTCGGCCTGCGGCGGCCTCTCAGGCCGCCTCTTTTGGTTGCGGCTACGCTGCTCTGTGGGGCAGCTTGGTGAGCTGCGGCCGATTGTCAATCGGCCAACAGCCTGCCCCACATAACAGTGCAGTGTGAGGACCTAGCCAGACCAGCGACACCGATGCCCTCGGAAACTGTCCGTTACGCCGTAATCATTCCCGCCTATCGTCCCGAGGAGAGCCTGCTCCAACTAATCGGCGCGCTGTCGGAGATGCCCATCCCCGCCATCGTCCTGGTGGATGACGGCAGCGGCCCCGATTACCGCGATATCTTCCGCCGCGCCGCGGAGTTTGAAAAGGTCCGGCTGGTGCGCCACGCGGTAAATCTCGGCAAGGGCGCCGCGCTGAAAACCGCTTTCAACTATGCGTTGTGCGCCTTCCCCGAATTGCAGGGAGTGGTCACCGCGGATGCCGACGGCCAGCACCATCCCGACGATATCGAGCACGTCGCCGATGCGCTCGCGGCGGAGCCGGATCGCGTCATCCTGGGGGCCCGCACCTTCAACGCCGCCGTCCCCCTGCGCAGCCGTGTGGGCAATATCGTCACCCGCACCGTCATGGGCGCGCTGGTGGGCCAGCATGTCTCGGACACGCAAACCGGCTTGCGCGGTATCCCCGCTTCCTTGCTGCCTCACCTGCTGCGGCTGGAGGCCAACGGCTACGATTTCGAGCTGGATATGCTCATCGCCATTCGGCAGCGCGCCATCCGCATCGCCGAAGTGCCCATCCGCACCATCTACGAACCGGGCAACCGCACGTCGCACTTCAATCCGCTCATCGATTCGATGAAGATCTACTTCGTGCTGCTGCGGTTCAGTTCGGTTTCGCTGATGACCGCGGCCATCGACGCGTTGGTCTTCTATCTGGCTTACCGCCGCTTCGGCAACGTGGCCGCATCGCAGGCTCTCGGGCGGCTGGTGGCCGTGGCGTTCAATTACTCGATGGTGCGGCGGGCCGTCTTCTTTTCTAAGTTGCGGCACGCTTCCGTGCTGCCGGAGTATCTCCTGCTGGTGTGCGTAAGCGGAGTCGCTTCCTATGCCGGCATCCAACTGTTGAGCTCGCGTTTTCATTTCCAGTTGCTCCCCGCCAAGCTGTTAGTCGAAATGCTCCTCTTCTTCGCCAATTTTGCGATACAACGCGACTTCATTTTCGGCAGAAACCCGAAGGGGTCCGGCCCGGAGCGCGCCCGGCCGGCCTGGATCGACGGGTTGCCGTCCTGGATTCCGCGCGCGGTGCTGGCGGCCCTCGCCCTCCTGTTGCTGGCGAGTGTCCTGCACGGCTTCGGCGTCGAGCGGATGTGGCCGAATGCGAATTGGTCGCCGACCGGCCAATATCGCTTTCTTCACTACGCCAAAATCTTCTGGGCGGCGAGCCTCGCCATCCTGCTGATCGTTCCCACTGCCTTTGCGCCCATCGTCGCCCTTCTTGTCGCGGTGGCTACGGCGCTCGCTATCGGACCGCTCGCGGTGCTGGCGGTGGCGGCCTTTCTGATCGCCTCGTGCGCCTTGGGATCGAAACTATTGGGCGCGAGCGGCGAACCGTCCCCCGAGAACCAGCTCTGCGCCACCATGCTGGGCATCGCGGTTTATATCTTTCTGATGACCTTCATGGCGCGGCTGCCCGTGAATTACCCGGCGGTTTACCTGGCGCTACTGGCGATTCCGGTGCTGCTCGATATCCGCGGCGTAGGGCGGCGATTGGTGTCATGGGCCAAGGCGCTGGTGCCATCCCGCAAGCGCTCGCGGCCCCAGGCGGCGGCCTTCGCGCTGCTGATATTCGTGCTGGGCATGCACTGGTTGATCGTGCCCCAGCCCGAGTCCAGCGCCGACGGCCTGGCCATGCACCTGGCGGTACCCGTTAATATCTCCCTGCACCACGTCTTCACCTATCTGCCCGGCCGCATCTTTTGGTCCGCGATGCCCATGGGGGCGGACTGGTGTTACACCATGGTCTACTTGCTGGGCGGAGAGTTTGCCGCGCGGCTGCTCAACTTCGCGATGTTACTGCTGGTGGAGGCGCTGCTCTATCGCGCCGTGCGCCGCTTCGTAAGTCCGGTGATCGGATTCGTACTCCTGGCCCTGTTTGCCAGTACTCCGCTCGTGCAACTAGTCACTGGCTCGCTGTTAGTGGAAAACTTCCTGGCCGCCATGGTGGCTGGCATGGCCGTAGCGATCTGGCAGTTCGGAGACACCGGCCAGAGGCGCTATCTTTATGCCGCGGCCGTACTGGGCGGTACCACGCTGGCGATCAAGTTGGGCGGCCTGGCGTACATCGTGGCCGCATTGCCCGTCGCCGTCATCGAAGTGCGCCGCCAATGGGATCGCCTGGGTTCCAGGCCGGCGCTCTCCAGTGTCATCGCCGCCATCCTGTTGGTCTCCGCCGCACTGCCCACTTACGTGATCTCCTGGCGGCTGACTGGGGATCCGGTATACCCGTTCCTGAATCAGACGTTTCCGTCGCCGCTGGTGGACCGCACCGTATCGTTCGCGGACCCCCGCTATAAGCAACCCATCGCCTTCCGCGAGCCCTACGACTTGACCTTTCACACCAATCGTTACGGAGAAGGGCGGCCTGGCTCCCTCGGCTTTCATTACCTGCTGCTGGTGCCGCTGGGCGCGGTCGCGCTGCTGGCCGTCAGGCGCCGCCCCGCGTTGAGTGCGGCAGTGGTGTCGTTCGGCGGAGCCCTGATTGTCCTCAAGTTCCTGCCCAATGACCGCTATCTATATCCGTCGCTGCCGCTGGTGCTGGTGCCGCTGGCGGCTCTGCTGGGATGGCTGGCGCCCGGCGCTCTGCGGCGCGCCTTGATCGCGCTGGCGGTGGGCTCGGTGCTGCTTAATGCGTGGTTCATGCCGTCTTCAAACTACTATCACGGCGATTTCTATGAGAAGGCCCCTCTCTCGCGGACCATGCGCCAGGTGTACATCGACAAGCACTCACAAATCCGCGAGGTCGGCGAATACATGAATCGTGCACACCCGGGTTCCCCTGTGTTCCTGGCTGACGGCGCCGATCTCGCCGCATTCAACGCCGAAGTCTATTCCAATGGCTGGCATCAGTTTAACGTGTTTATCCGCCTGCTGCGCGCCCGCGACGAGCGGGACATCGCCGATATTCTCGATCGATGGAACGTCCACTACGTAGTCGCCCCCAAGCCCAGCCTGGGAGTCACACTCTATCCGCCGGCTTTACGGGACCTTCTGAAGGATTGCGTCACTACGGAGTTCCAGACAACCTGGTTGTTTCTGGCGCGTATCGATAAGGACTGTCAGCACCAGCCGTCGCTTGTCCAGCCTGGCATATACGACGACTTCGATCCCGCCATCGCGTTTCAAGGGCACTGGATTCGGGACCAGGTATGGCCCCAAACGCACGCGCACACAGTAACCTACTCCAACGTGCCTGGCTCCGAAATCCGGTTTGCCTTTCAAGGCGACATGCTGACCTATACCTACACCAAGGCTCCCAATCGCGGGCGGGCGGATGTCTCGATCGATGGCGCGCGCAAGGCGACCCTGGACCTCTATTCCGCAATCACGCAATGGCAGAGCAGCACCGTGTTCCGGAACCTCGGCCGCGGCCGCCATCTCGCGGTCATCACTGTGCTGCCGGACAAAAACCCGAAATCGTCCGGTCGATGGATCGACGTGGATGCTTTTGAGGTCCGATAGCGGTCATGCGCGCGGATAAGTTGGGCAGAGCGCTGGCATTCGCTGTGGGACTGGCTCTGTTTGCATGGTTCGTCTTCGTGGTTCGCGCCGGGCTGGCTTCCTGGTTCGACGCCGACGATCTGATAAACATTCACAGGTACTGGGTCAAGCCGTGGTCCGCCCTGCTGAAGGCTAACCTGGCGTTCTGGTCGAGCTACTACCGGCCTGCCGGAGGCCTATTCTACCTGTCGATCTACGATCTGTGGGGATTTAACCCGCTGCCCTTCCGAATCGCTGTGCTGGTCTTGCTTTCGGTGGACTTCGCGCTGCTGGCAGTAGTGGTATGGCAGCTTACGGGATCGCGTTGGGGCGCCCTGATAGCCTTGCTGCTGGTTGGCATCAACCCCTCCTTCGCCGCCGCGTACTTCGATACCGGAACCATTTACGACGTTCTGGCCTACGCCTTCTTCTGGGGCGGGTTCGCATTGTACGTGCGCTTTCGCCACGCTGGACGCCCGCTTGGCTGGGGCCGTCTGGCAATGGTTGGTTGTCTGTTTGTCCTGGCGCTGGATGCCAAAGAGATCGCGGTATCGCTGCCCGTTGCCCTGGGTTTGTACGAGTTGGTATGGCATCCGCCCGCGAACGGGAAGTTCGCGGAATTGTGGCGCTGGATACGGCAGGAGGGTCGATTTGCGCTGATTGGCGGCTTTGCGGATATTGCCTATATCGCTGGAAAGCGTTACGGCCCGGATTCGTTGTGGGAAGTGGGGCCATACCAGCCGCACTACTCGGTGGCCGCTTACTTCCAGTCGCTCTCGGAGTATCTGCGTCAACTCATTTACAAGCCAGTGACAATCTCCTCCTGGCAGATGGCCGCGTTGTTGGCGGCGATGCTGGCGGTGGCTGCGGCGACCCGGCGGCGTTGCCTGCTGTGGGCGGTGGGATTCATAGCCGTGGGCGTGTTGCCGCTGGCGTTTATCCCCGGGCGGGGCGGTTTCGCTTATCTGGTACCTTCGGTTGGCTGGGCGGTGTATGCTACCGGACTGCTGGGGTGGCTGCTTGAAAAGCTCACCCCCGGACGGGTTGGGCTGCGGCACGCCGTGCAGGTGCTTTTGCTCGCTGCGCTGGCCGTAATACTGATGCCCTGGCAGCGCAACTGGATTGCGATGCACGGCCACGCCGCGCACGATTCGCAATCTCTCCTCCGGCACTATATCGGGCAGATCCACGCGTTGATTCCCGCGCCCCGCAAAGGCGCGCAGATTCTGCTGCTCTCCGATGCCGAGGGAAGGGACGACTGGAACGTCTATTTCGTGATCCGGATGTGCTATGGGGACCCCAAGCTGCAGGTGTATCGCATGACCGTGTGGAACAAGAACCACGTGCAAGTGGACCCAAGCAGCTACGACTACGTACTGGACTTTGTAAGTAACCACTTTATCTTAGTAGGCGGCAAATCGGCGCCGCTCTCGCCCGTCCAGCCTGGCATTTACGACGATTTCGACCCCGCAATCGCGTTCCACGGGGCCTGGATTCGGGACCGGGTATGGTCCCAAACGCACGCGCATACAGTAACTTACTGCAATGTGCCTGGCTCTGAAATCCGGTTTGCCTTTCAAGGCGATACGCTGACCTATATGTACACCAAGGCAGCCAATCGCGGGCGGGCGGATGTCTCCATCGATGGCGCGCGGAAGGCGACCCTGGATCTCTATTCCGCAATCACGCAATGGCAGAGCAGCACCGTTTTCCGCGACCTCGGCCGCGGCCGCCATCTCGCGGTCGTTACCGTGCTGCCGGACAAGAACCCGAAATCGTCCGGTCGATGGATCGACGTGGATGCCTTTGAGGTGCGATAGCCGGCATGCGCGCGGATAAGTTGGGCAGAGTACTAACCCTCGCCGCGGGATTGGCTCTATTTGCATGGTTCGTCTGGTTGATCCGCCCCGGGCTGGCTTCCTGGTTCGACGCCGACGATCTGATGAACCTGCACTATTACTGGACGCGGCCGTGGTCCGCCTTGCTGAAGGCCAACCTGGCGTTCTGGTCGAGCTACTATCGCCCGGCGGGAGGTCTGTTCTACCGGTCGATCTACGCTTTGTGGGGGTTCCACCCTCTGCCCTTCCACATCGCCGCGCTGGCATTGCTTTCGGTGAGTTTCGCACTGCTGGCCCTAGTGGTGTGGCAGCTTACGGGATCGCGCTGGGGCGCGCTCGTTGCCTTACTGCTGGTCGGCATCAATCCCTCGTTCGGCCCCGTGTACTTCGATACGGCGACCATCTACGACGTTCTGGCCTTTACGTTCTTCTGGAGCGCGTTCGCGTTGTATGTGCGATTTCGCCAAGCGGGGCGCTTGCCGGGCTGGGGCCGCCTGGCGCTCGTGTTTGGCTTGTTTGTGGCGGCGCTGGATGCCAAGGAGATCTCCGTGCTCCTGCCCGTGGCCGTGGCGCTGTACGAGTCATTCTGGCACCCGCCCGCGAGTTGGAAGCCCGCGGAATTGTGCCGCTGGACATGCCATGAAGGTCGCTTTGCGGCCATCGCCGGACTAGCCGATATCGTTTATATCATTGGCAAGAGATACGGTCCGGATTCGTTGTGGCAGGTAGCCGCCTATCGACCGCATTACTCGGCGGGCGCTTACTTCCAGTCGCTGTCACACTATCTGTGTCAACTCATTTACAGGCCGGTGACAATCTCGTCATGGCAGATAGCCGGGTTGCTGGTTGCGATGCTGGCGGTAGCCGCGATTGCTCGGAGGCGTTGCCTGCTGTGGGGGGTAGGATTCATCGTGGTGGGTGTGTTACCGCTGGCGTTCATCGCCCCGCGCATCGGCTTCGCTTATCTGGTGCCCTCGGTTGGCTGGGCAGTGTATGTTAGCGGGTTACTGGACTGGCTCCTGGAATCGCTCACCGGCAGGCGGGTCCGGCTGCGAAACGCCCTGCAGATGGTTCTGCTCGCAGCCCTCTTTCTAGCGTTGGCGCACTGGCAGCGAAAACATATTGGAATGCAAGAAAGAGCGGTGCACGAGGGGCAAGCCCGCTATCGGCGCTACACCGAGCAGATCCACGCGTTGATCCCCGCCCCCCGCAAAGGTGCGCGCATTCTGCTGCTCTCCGACGCCGAAGGGCGCGACGGTTACGACGTCTACTTCTTGATGCGGCTCTATTACGGCGACCCCAAGCTGGAGGTGCAGCGCATGACCGTCTGGAGAGGCCAGCACGTGAATGTGGACCCGAGCACCTACGACTACGTGCTGGACTGGGTAGACAGCCGCTTTGTCTTAGTCCCCCGCCGATGAGGGCCTTCTCTATAGCGCCAACTGCGTCACCGTCTCCAGATGATACGTTTGTGGAAACAGGTCCACCAGCGTCAACCGCTCGATCCGGTATCCCGCGCCGGCCAGACCCGCCAGGTCGCGCGCCAGCGTAGCCGGGTCGCAGGAAACCAAGGCCAGCTTCGGCGGACGCAGTTGCGCGAGCCGCTCGACCATGCGCCTGCCGATCCCGGCCCGCGGCGGATCCAGCAGCACGAAGTCCGGAGCGGTCTCCAACTGTTCGATCCACGCCTCCGCATCCGTCTTTTCCACGCGCAAGGCGAGCCCGGCCCGCTCCGCGTTGAATCGCAAATCGCCCGCCGCCCGCGCTCCCGATTCCACCGCCGTCACCGCCGCGAACCGCTGCGCCAGCGGCAGCGAGAACAGTCCCACGCCGGCGTAGAGATCCAGCGCGGTCTGCCCCTGGGCGCCGTCGAGCGCCGTCTCCACCAGCTTGCCGGTCAGGAACCGGTTCACCTGGAAAAATGAGCCGTGGCTCACGCGCCACGTATGATCCGCTGCGGGGTAGTCGAGCGCGCCCGAGACCAGCCCGGGGATGCGTTCCGCGCACCAGTCGAAGAAACGGCGCGCGACAGGGTGGTCCGCCTGCAGAACATTAAGCTGCATTTCCGTTTCATTGGTGAACAGTTCGATCTGGCGCAGAAAGCGCGGCCAGCGCGGGTCGCGCAGCATTTCGCGCAGGATGGCGATGGCCCCGTTGATGGCCGGCGACGCGATGGGGCATTGCTCGATCCCGCAGAGCTTGTGCGATTGCGCCTCAAGATATCCCAGCGCGCCGTGGGCGATATGCAATTGCACGCGATTGCGGTAACCCCAAGGCTCGCCGGATACCACGGCGATCTCCGGCGGTGCGATCTTCCCGATGCGCCGCAACTGGTCTTCCAGGATGGCGCGTTTGAGCGCAAGCTGCGTCTCGTAAGGCGCATGCTGATAGTGGCAGCCGCCGCAGCGCATGAAATACGGGCACGGCGGCGCGACACGTTCCGGCGCGGCGGCCAGCACTTCCAGTAATGCCGCGCGCAGCAGGCCCGGCTTCCGGGCAACGCCCCGCAAGCGTACGCGCTCGCCCGGCAGCACGAACGGCGCCAGTACCGCGCGGCCGTCCAGCCGGCCCAGCCCTTCGCCGCCGTACACCAGCTTCTCCACGGTGATCTCGAAATCGCTTAGGATAAAAATTACTCCTTTAAACCCACTTACCATGAGAGCACGAGTCTTCTCCGGCATGCAGCCGTCCGGAAATCTGCACATCGGCAATTACCTGGGCGCATTGAAGAACTGGGTGCGCGTGCAAGCGGATTACGAGTGCATCTTCTGCATCGTGGACCTGCACGCGGTGACCGTCTACCAGGACCCCGCCGAGTTGCGCGCCAAGATTATCGAGATCGCGGGGCTGTACCTCGCGGCGGGCATCGACCCGCGCCAGTCCAGCATCATGGTGCAATCCGCGGTGCCGGCGCACGCAGAACTGGCCTGGATGCTCACCTGCGTCACGCCCGTCGGCTGGCTGGAGCGCATGACCCAGTACAAGGCCAAGGCCGCCAAACAGGAATCCGTGGGCGACGGGTTGCTGCAATATCCATGCCTGATGGCGGCCGACATTCTGCTTTACCAGGCCGCCGCCGTGCCCGTGGGCGAGGACCAGGCGCAGCACCTGGAGCTGACGCGCGATATCGCCCAGCGCTTCAATTCGCTCTACGGCGAAACGTTCGTGATGCCCGCCACCAGCCTGCCCGGCGTGGGCGCGCGGATCATGGGCCTCGACGATCCCACTACCAAGATGAGCAAATCGGCCGCCGGCGCGAACCACGCCGTGGCCCTGCTCGATCCGCCGGACCGCATCCGCAAGATCGTGATGCGCGCCACCACCGATTCCAACCCGGCGGTGGATTTCGAGAATCTGGGCGACGGCGTGGCCAACCTGCTCAATATCTTCCAAGCTTTCGCGGGCTGGACCGGCGACCAGATGCGCGCGCACTTCAGCGGCATGCGCTACGGAGACTTGAAAAAGCAGGTGGCCGAGATAACCATCTCCCAACTGGAGCCGTTCCAGCAGCGCTATCGCGAGATGATGTCCGATCCGGATTACATTCCAGGCATTCTGCGGGAAGGCGCGGCGCGCGTCAGCCCCATCGCCAATTCCACCGTGGATCTGGTGAAGCGGCGCATGGGCCTGTATACCGAGCCGCGACCGTAAGGGAGCGGTTTTACGCTAAAATAAACATTACCAACCTCATGAAATCATTCCTGTTCTTCCTGTTTACAGCCGCCGTGTGGGCACAGTCGGCCGCGCCGCCCGCGGCGTCCCCGGCATCCCCGCCACCAGCTCCACCGCCGAACACCGTGACTGCAACTCTCGACGCCGGCCAGGCACTCGCCGCCGCCGCGGCGGGCACCGTGGTGGCGACTTTCGAAGATGGCCGGAAGATCACCCTCGGCGAACTGAACAGCTTCCTGGCGGCCATGCCTCCGAACATGCAACAGTCCGCGCGGCGCGACCGCAGGGCATTCGTGCAGCAGTTCGCCATGATGCACCGCCTGTCGGAAATGGCCGAGAAAGCCAAGCTCGACCAGCAGAGTCCCGTTCGGGAAGCTCTAGCCTTCAATCGGATGTACCTGCTCATGAACGCGCAGTTGCACGAGGTACTCACCACCATCAACGTGGCGCCCGCCGAGGTGCAAAGCTTCTACGATGGGAACAAACAGCGCTTCACGCAGGTTAAGGTCAAGGCGCTTTACATCGCCTTTTCCGCCAATCCGTCCGCGGGCGGCGCGAACGAACCGAAACGCCTCACCGAAGCCGAAGCGCAGGCCAAGATCGCCAGCCTGCGGGCCACCATCGCCGCGGGCGGGGATTTCGTGAAACTGGTGAAAAAGAATTCCGAAGACCAAACCTCCGCCGCCAAAGACGGCGACTTCGGCACCCTGCGCAGTACCGACAAGCTTCCGGATGCCATCCGCACCGCCATCTTCGCGCTGAAAGCGGGTGAGGTGAGCGAGCCTGTCAGGCAGCCGAACGGCTTTTATCTGTTCCGCGCCGAAGAGGTCGGCGTGCAGCCTTACGCCGAGGTGCAGGAGACCATTCTCAACGAGTTGAAGCAGGCCCACTTCAAGCAGTGGATGGATGAAGTCGGCCGCGGGCTGAATCTGAAGGTCGAGAACGAAGCCTTCTTCACCGAAGGCGGCGCAGCCCCGCCGGGCAAGCAATGACCCGGTGGGGCAGACGATCGTTTTATGTCGTCTGCCAGCGCTGGCAGACCGGCGCTACTTGCCCGCCAGCTTCTCCCACAACTCCGGATTCAGCAGATTCGGCGGACGCCGCCCCTCCATCCCCGCCACCGCATTCTCCGCCGCCATCATCGACATCTTGCGCCGCGTATCCACCGATGCGCTGGCGATGTGCGGCGCCAGCACCACGTTCTCCAGCTTCAGCAGCAGCGGGTCGACGCGCGGCTCGTTCTCGTATACGTCCAGGCCGGCCCCCGCAATCACGTGCCGTTCCAGCGCCTCCGCCAGCGCCGGTTCGTCCACCACCGGCCCGCGCGAAGTGTTCACCAGGATGGCGGTCGGCTTCATCATGCGCAGCTCACGCGCGCCGATCAGGTGGCGCGTCTCCGGCATCAGGGGCACATGCAGGCTCACAAAATCCGCCTCGCGCAACAGCCGCTCCGCGCTCACCAGTTCCAGCCCCAGCTCTTTCTCGACCGCCTCCGGCGCCCGCCGCGAGTCGTGATAAATGATGCGCATCGAAAAGCCGGCCGCCCGCCGTGCCACCGCCTGCCCGATGCGCCCCATACCGAAGATGCCCAGCGTGCGGTGATGCACGTCCTGCCCCAGCAGCAGGTCCACGCGCCACTTCGTCCATTGCCCGGAGTGCACGAAATGGTGGCCCTCCACCACGCGCCGCGCGGCGGACATCAGCAGCATGAACGCGAAATCGGCGGTCGTATCCGTCAGCACGTCGGGCGTGTGCGTCACCAGGATGCCGTGCCGCGTGGCTGCCGGCACATCGATGTTGTCGTAGCCCACCGCCACGTTGGCGATCACCTTGATGCCATCCAGGGTGGCCAGGACCTCCGGCGTGAACTTGTCCATAAGCTGGCTCACCACGGCCTGTTTGCCGCGGATGCGCACGGCCAGTTCCTCGGCGCGCATGCCATCGTCCGATTCGGCGTAGTCCACGTCCGCGTGCTCCTTCAGAAAGGCGATGGCCTCGGGAAATATGCGTTTGGTAACCAATACGGCAGGTTTCATGGAACGCAAATTGTCGCACATGCCGCACCCGGCTTACAATTCAGTCATGGCTAAATTAGGTTTTTTAGGACTTGGCATCATGGGCTATCCGATGGCCCGGAATCTTTTGCGGGCAGGTCACGAGGTGGCGCTCTGGTCGCACAGCGCGGCGAAAGCGCGCGAACTGGCCGCGGCGGAGAAAGGCCGCTTCTGCGCCACCCCGAGGGAAGTCGCGGAAAACGCGGACGTCATTTTCTTAATCGTAGGCGACACCGCCATGTCGCGCGAGGCGATCCTGGGCAAGGGCGGCCTGCTCGAAGGCGCGCGCCGCGGCACGGTAGTCGCCGATGCCAGCACCATCGCGCCCAGCGCCAGCCGCGAGATCGGCCAGGCGCTCGCCGCCAAGGGATTGGATTACCTGGACGCTCCTTGCACCGGTTCCAAGCCCGGCGCCGAGGGTGGCACCCTGACGTTCATGATCGGCGGCGACCGCCAGGTTTTCGAGCGCATCCGCCCGTATCTGGAAGTGATGGGCAAGCGCTTCTACTACTGCGGCGGGCCGGGCATGGGCCTGCATGCCAAGCTCTCCCAGAACCTGATCCTTTCGAATCTCCTGCAGGGCTTCAACGAGGGCATGGTGCTGGCCGCCAAGGCCGGCGTGGACCTCGACCTGATGCTGGACATCCTCAACAACAGCGCCGCCAAGTCCGGACTGGTCTCCGCCAAGGCGCCCCAGGTTCTGCGCCGGGCTTTCGATCCGGCCTTCTCCGTGAAGTGGATGCACAAGGATATCGGCTTGATGCTGGAGTCGGCCAATGAGCTGCATGTGCCCGTGCCGCTGACCGCCCTTACCGGCCAGATGTTCCAGGCGGCTATCGCTAAGGGCCATGGCGAGGAGGACATTTGCGCGACGATCAAGGTGCTGGAGGATCTGGCAGGCGTGGTAGTAAGAGGAGCCGAAGCGCCGAAGGCTGAAGCTACGTGATTTGGTAGCCGTTACGTGCGTTTCGTCACAGCTACGCCCGCAAGCTACCAAAAAGTATAAAAAACTATTGCTTTTTCGGGCAGGATATTCTATTATTGGAATAAGCCGGGGAGGCAACTCCCACCAAAGCGAGACTAACCTCTAAATAAAAGACCCCTGAAGCAAACCTCCCCGGCGCCCGAAAGGGTTGGGTCTTTAAACCAAACAAAGAAAACAAAACACTTAACGAACAGCCCGCAGCGTCATGCCGCCGGGGGGGCGATGCGCACGCTGCTGGCAGCCAGTTTGCCAGTGCGGTCCATGCCGAGTTCGTAGTGCAGCCGCGTGCCGGGCTTCAGCGTAGTGGGGTCGCCCTCAGCCAGGCGCGAGACGTGGAAGAACACATCCCGCCCACCGTCGTCGGGGCGCAGAAAGCCGAACCCTTTGGCTTCGAAGTAGGTGACCACCGATCCAATCTGCTCGCGCGGGCCATCCCCCGCTCCGCCTTCCCCACCGCCCTGCCCGCCGGGCCGACTGCTCTTGTCGCCGACTCCCTGCTTGATCAGAGCCAGATCTTCATCGGACAGTTCGGTGGCGGGAGCCGTCTCGGATGGCATCTTGAAATCGGGATTCTTCTTGCGGGCTTCTTCGAATAAGCGCTTTGCTCGGGCGTTCAAATTAATTCCTTTTGGCGTCTCTAGTGTACGGGCGCCGGTACGACGGCCTTGGGTTTCCGGGCGCGGGATGCGCGTTTCTCGGCGGGTGGTTGCCGGTCGCTCTTTTTCAACTGCCCCATCACCATGGGGGTCACGAACTTCTTTTCGCCGTGATCGTCGAATTTGATCACAATGCGCTCCTCACTGCTGGTGAGCACAGTTCCCAAGCCGAACTTGTCGTGCTCTACCTGGGCGCCTTGGGAATAGTTGTTGGATGCCATTAGTTTAGGGTGTACTCCTTATGCTTTCCTGATCGTGGCGAGGTTAGACGGACGGATTCCGGAGGATGCGGACAACGCTGGCACAATCGTCTTTCCTATCGTATCACCGAGCGGCACGTCTCGGCAACTTTTACCTGCTGCCGTTCCAGGTTCAGGGTTTCACTGTAAGAAAAGTACCAGTGCTAATTGCGGCTCGGCCAGAAAGGCATTAACATTTCATTAAGACGATGCAGGCTACCCCCTTGACCGAAGACTACTCCGGACCGGAAGACCGTCGATTCCGCGAACTGGTCGACCAGTCCCCCTTCATGCTTTGGTCATCCGGCCGCGATGGGCTCTGCACCTTCTTCAATCGACCCTGGCTCGAATTCCGAGGCCGGACGATGGCGCAGGAGATGGGCAATGGCTGGCTCGAAGGCGTACATCCGGACGACCGGCAACGCTGTCTGGATACCTATAGGCGGGCGTTCGACGCGCACCAGTCCTTTGAAATGGAGTACCGGCTGCAACGGGCCGACGGGCAATACTGCTGGATTCGGGACGCAGGGACGGCCCAGTTCGACAAAGACGGCCAATTCCGCGGCTACCTCGGCTCCTGCGTGGAGGTCCCTGGGCCCGGGCGCGCAGCGGTGGTCAGTCCACTCACGGCGCGCGAACTGCAGGTGGTGGCGCTGGTGGCCGAAGGCCATTCCACCAAGAAGATCGCCACCATGCTGGGCATCAGCTACAAGACCGCCGATTCGCATCGCAGCCGCATCATGGAGAAGTTGGGGGTCCACGAAACCGCCAGCCTGGTGCGCTACGCTATCCGCCAGGGGATTGTGCGCGCATAGCCCCTACCGGCCGTGCCCCTTCTTCTTCATGTTCTTCATGGCGATCGCTAGCGCCAGGCCAGCCGCGAGCAAACCGACCGTCCCCGGTTCCGGTGCGCTGGGCGGTGGGGTCCCGCCGATGGAGGCATCGCCGGTGATGCCCAGCGATGCATATATCACGTCCTCCTCGCCGGGAAGAGCATACGTAACGTAGCTGTCCGGCTCGCTTACGCTGGCCGTAAACGGCTGAACTCCAGACCCAATCAGGGTGCCCGCAGGCAGCGTCAAAAACGCCTCGACTACCGGCGCGAAGCCATATTCGGTCACGCTAAAGTCCAGGATCGCAGTATCCGGACCGGAGGACGGCGCGGATAAGATCAGTTCCGGGTTGTAGCCCGTTAGCGTCAGTAAGCCCAGCGTGATTTGCACGTCGCCCGACAGGTCATAGACATATGCGCCGCCTGAGATGCCGATGGGAACAGCGCCTGCATCGATCGCGCCCGTAGCCGTGAACGTCGCGCCCGAGAGGTGTATTGCATCGCTGCCCTGCAACACCGGGCCAAGCACTCCAGTAACATCGATGTCCAACGTACCGGCCATACCCGGCGCCGGCAACATCGCTAATATCATAAAGAACGCTGTCGCTAATAACTTCATTTACTCTTGCCTCCGAATCTAATTGAACTGTGGGGCAGGCTCTCAGCCTGCGGCGGCCTCTCAGGCCGCCCCTGCCGCGCGAATAACTTGTCTAACTTGTCTATATGTTGGCGTGGATGGCGGGTCGAGTCAATGGACGTCGTACTGGCGGCCCGGCGGTCTTGCTAAACGGTACCCGTTTCAGATAGTACCGTACTGTGGCGCGGCGGCAGGCGAGCGTTTCGCCGCGGCCAGGGCCTTCATGGACAAGCCGATGCGCCGGGTCTTGGCATCCGCCGACATCACCTGCACGCGCACGATCTGGCCGGCCTTGACCACCTCATGCGGATCCCTCACGAAGCGTTCGGCCAGTTCACTCACGTGTACCAGCCCGTCGTGATGTACCCCCACATCCACGAACGCGCCAAAGTTGGTGACATTGGTGACCACCCCTTCCAGGATCATGCCGGGTTTCAGATCGCCGATCTCCTTCACGTCGTCGCGCCACTCGGGCGCCGTGAACTTCTCGCGCGGATCGCGTCCCGGCCGCCGCAGTTCTTCCCGGATGTCGGCCAGCGTGTAGTCGCCCACCGTCTCGGTCCGGAACGCCTCGAGCCGCAGGCTGTCGAGCAATTCCGGCCGCGCGATCAACTCCGGCACGTTCACGCCCAGCGACTGCGCCATGCGCTCCACCACCGGATAAGACTCCGGGTGTACCGCGGTCATATCGAGCGGATCTTCGCCGCCGCGGATGCGCAGAAAGCCGGCCGCCTGCTCGAATGTCTTGGGACCAAACCCGGCCACCGCCAGCGCCTCCCGCCGCGCATGGAACCGCCCATGCTCGTTGCGGTATTCCACGATCTTTTCCGCCGTGCGCTCCTTGATCCCCGCCACATACCGCAGCAGCGCGAAGGATGCCGTGTTCAAGTCCACCCCCACCCGGTTCACCGAGGACTCCACGGTGGCCTCCAGCCCCTGCTTGAGTTTGCGCTGATCCACATCGTGCTGATACTGTCCCACGCCGATCGACTTGGGATCGATCTTTACCAGCTCGGCCAGCGGATCCTGCAGCCGCCGCGCGATGGAGATGGCCCCGCGGATGGTCACATCCAAATCCGGAAACTCCTGCCGCGCGATATCCGATGCGGAATACACCGAAGCTCCCGATTCGCTCACCACCACGCTGAATACATGGAGCAGGGCCGCCTGCCGCAGGAAATCGCGCACCAATGCCGATACCTCCCGCGAGCCTGTGCCATTGCCGATGGCGATGGCGCGCACCTGGTGGCGGGCGATCAATCCGGCCATCGTCTTCACCGCGCCGGCCAGGTCGTTGCGCGGCGCCAGCGGATAGATGACCGCGCTTTCCAGGAACTTGCCGGTGTCGTCCACCACCGCCAGCTTGCACCCGGTGCGAATGCCGGGATCGACGGCCAGCACGCCCAGCATGCCGGCGGGCGGCGCCATCAGCAGATCCTCCAGGTTCTCGCGGAAGACCCGTATGGCTTCGCCGTCGGAACGGTCCTTCAACTCCTGCCGCACCTCGGTCTGAATCGACGGATTCAGCAGGCGCTCGTAGGAGTCCTCCACGGCTTGCTCCAGGTGCGGCGTCCAAGCGCCGCGCACGCGCATCACGCGGCTCTTCAGCCAAGCCACCGGCGGCGCCGGATCCAACTCGATCTCGAAGGTGAGAAAGCCGTCCTTGGCGCCGCGCCGCACGGCCAGCATACGGTGCGACGGAATCCTGGCCGCCGGCTCGCGGTACGCGGCGTACATTGCATACTTGCGCTCGGGATCTTCCACGCCTTCAATCGCGCGGCTGGCGACCACACCATGCTCCGCCACCATGCGGCGGATGGCTTGGCGGAACTCGGCACGCTCGGCGATCCACTCGGCCACGATATGCCGCGCGCCGGCCAGCGCTTCATCCGCCGAGGCGACCTCCTTTTTTGCGCTGACGAAAGTGGGCGCGAACCGGTCGAGCGGCACGCCGGTATCCCGCTGCTCCCAAAGATAGCGGGCCAGCGGCTCCAGCCCCTTATCGCGCGCAATGGACGCCTTGGTCCGCCGCTTGGGCTTGTAAGGCAGATACAAGTCTTCCAGCTCGTTCTTTTCCAGCACGGACGCGATCCGCGCGCGCAATTCCGGAGTGAGCTTGCCCTGCTCGCCGATGGAGTCAAGCACGGTGCGCCGGCGATCTTCCAACTCGCGAAAGTACTCCAGCTTTTCCTGAATGGAGCGGATCTGCACCTCGTCCAGATTCCCGGTGACTTCTTTGCGGTAGCGCGCAATGAAGGGAACCGCGCCGCCGTCGTCCAGCAGTCCGATGGTGGCCGCCAGGCTGGCGGGAGGCACGCCGAGTTGCACGGAGATGTGCCGGAGAAGGGCAGAGGAAAGCGCTTCGCGCGGGGCTGGTGCCGGCATGGGAGTGGCTCATTCCCATGATACGCAAGGATAGGCAGGCACGGCCGCTTTCTCACGCGGCGTGCTGTCTACCGCTGCGCTGCCCACTACTTCGGTGCTGCTGCCACTGAGCTGGATTAGCTTGGCCTGGGTCAGCTTCAGCGGAGTAGGGGGGTCGGAGAAAACGCCGCTATATAAATTGGCCGAGATCCACCAACGCCGGTGGAGAATGGCCAGCGGAAGGCCAGCTACCTTTTTATTTTCATGTTTTTTCCGGAGTGGCGCACCGTTTGCAATGTGGATGGCCGGAGGAGATATGAAAACCAAATTGCTCGCTGTTCTCTTATTGGCCGGAAGTGCGCTCGTGGCAGCGCCGCGCATGGTCGTTGGAATTGGCGTAGGGGTGCCACCGCCCGCTCCGGTAGCTGCCTATGTCGCGCCGCCGGGTCCCGGTTACGCCTGGGTCGGTGGTTATTGGGCGCGCCGGCCTTATCCCCGCGCCTACTGGGTCGCGCCACGTTACTTCGGCCACCGGTATTACCGCGGCAACTGGCGCCGGTAGCCGCTATTGGATCGCAATAGTGATGGTGTTCGACTGGAGACCGCCGGAGGTAGCCACCACTGGCTGGCTACCCGGCGCCAGCCCCGTGGGCACCGTTACGGCCATCTGGTAAAGCCCCGCCACATACGGCGGCGCCGCGATCGAATAATACACATTGGCGTTCACGCCGCCAATGGTTACGGTAACCGGCGCGGTGACGTAATTGGCCGAAGGAACGATTTGGCCCGTGATGAGCGGGGGCGTGGTCTGCCCCATCCCGGTGGCGTAGAACACCAGCACGTCGCCCGCGTGCGCAGGGTGCGACGAGCTCACGATGGAGAAGTCCGCGTTCTCGAACGCGAAGTTGTACAGCGCCGGGGCCACCGCGGCCACTTGCAGCGAAATCGGAGCGCTGGTCCCATTGGCATTGGTGAGGGTGAGCGCCTGCAAACCAGTGGGAGCGCCGAAGGGCAATAGCGCATCCACCTGGCCGGGTGACACGTAGAGAAGGCGCGCACCGTGGCCGCCCAGAAGCACGGACACGCCGTTCAGCGGGCTGGGTAAAGATACGCCCGGCCAGCCGCTGAGATCGGTAGTTACCGGGGACAGGTTAGTGCCGTAGATTTCCACTAACTCGCCCGGTGCGAAGGTGGATAGGTCCGTGACTTCCACAATCGGAATCACGGCAGCCACTACCGGAAGTGCGGGGTTCGCAGCCGCCAGCGGGGCGCTCATGGTGGTCGTGGTGATGACGTCGAGTTGGTGCGCCGCCGGATTGGCAACAACGCCGTTCAGCGATGTCAGGCCGGCTCCTCCGCCGACGGTGACCGCGGCGAATGCGTTGCCCGATCCCGATGGGTCGATGGACACGGGCGGCGCAGTCACAGTGCCATCGATATCCATGCCCGCGATCTGCGCGCCTGCCGCCAGGCGATAGTTGACATCGAAGACAACGGTGCCCGCCGCCACGCTCCCGGATTCCTGGCGGAGCGTGTGCAGGCCGATTGCGGAAGCCGCGCCCGCGCCCGCAAAGCCGGGGACCTGGCACGTCATGAAGTCCGTGCCGCGCAGTTGCCCGGTTAGGGGCGCGGAGGGATTCTCCACGGTGTCCACGCCGACGGAGAAACCGGTAAGGCCGCCGAGCAGCATGCTCTGCGCCGCCTGCACCATTTGGGAGTCGGTCATGTCGATCTGAGTAGGCGGAACGGTCAACACACCGGCGCCGCTGGCGGCGGACGGCGTGCCAGGCATGATGTCCGCCGCTACCGCGATTGGCCCGCTCTCGCCTTGGCCGGCGTAGACGCGCATCCCGGAGAAGGTCACTTGCGCTGGGAATTGATAAGTCAACTGGATGGCCACTTGCGCGGATGTAATGGCATCCGCGGGTCCGGTGTAAGAGACGATCACGGTAGCCACGCCGGTGCCCGCGCTCGAATTCAACAACGCCATGAGGAAGGTGGAATTGCCGGGTTCGAGCGTGCCGGTCATGGCGCCAGCGGAGGTGCCCACGCTGACGGAATACTGATCGGGATTCGCCAGCAGTCCGGTCAAGATCGCCAGTCCGGTTTGATCGGACGCTGTGACCTGGACCTGTCTGGAGATCCGGCCGCTGCCCGCGGCGGCCTGAACCGGCGATATGGCAGCGGAAAACGCGGCAGGGCCGCCGCTGATGCCCAGATCGGTCACGACCTCGTCATCGGGAAATTGGTAGGCGAGGTTGAGGTCGATGGAGCCCGAGAGGATATTGCCCGACGAGTCCTTCACCAGGTGGAGCAGAAGGTCTGTGACGCCTGAGTCGCCGCTGGTGGACGTCATCGTGGCGCGAAACAAGGAAGTTTGCGCAGTCTGCGCGGATAAGGAGGATGCCAATGCCAGGACGGCTGCGATCAGTTTGGGTTTCATGCTTCTGACGATCCGATTATCGCACCTCGCGAGAACCGCTCCCTAACGGTCGCGGCTCGGTAACGCCGCAAAAATCGGTGACGCCGCAAAAATCGGTAACGCCGCAAAAATCGGTAACGCCGCAAGAGTTACCGAGCCGCGACCGTCAGGGAGCGGTAATGCAGCGGGCCACGGCGTCCTTCCAGCCGGAGAACAGGCGCTCGCGAGTGGCCTCGTCCATGGCCGGCTCGAAGCGCCGCTCGGCGCGCCAAAAATTCTCGACTTCGGCCACGCTCTTCCAGAAGCCGGTGGCCAGGCCGGCCAGATACGCAGCGCCTAAAGCGGTGGTTTCGATGTCGGCGGGCCGAACAATCGGGCAGCCCAGAATATCGGCCTGGAACTGCATCAGGAAATTGTTGGCGGCCGCGCCGCCATCCACGCGCAGTTCCAGGATGCGCTCGCCGGC
>Ga0224558_1000879_pt1 | contig 34190 bp, 23 predicted proteins | sample 714S32024metaG_FD_180682 | JGI IMG/M metagenome (GOLD analysis project Ga0224558, IMG submission 180682) | Peat soil microbial communities from Stordalen Mire, Sweden - 717 S3 20-24 | ecosystem: Environmental > Terrestrial > Soil > Wetlands > Peat | place: Sweden: Norrbotten County, Stordalen... | reverse complement strand
TGAGCACGGGAATGGACTGGAAAATGTCGAGGACCGCGATCATCCATGTCTCAACGCGAGGATTGTAGGCGGCCGTGTAGCCGTAGGAAACCGCGAAAATCAGGCTCAACAGGTAGGCGATGGCGATGCGCACAACGGAGTAGAAGGCATAGAGCGGCAGGGCGCGAACAGAGAGCGAGATCGCAACCGCGGGCACCGGCTTGGCAAGCCAGTAGCTGGCCATGTGCACGATGGCAAGGAACAGCGCCAGGCCAAAGGCTCCGACACTGAGATCGGTGAGAATCGGCCAGGTGCGCGCGCCGACCAGCGAGCGGGCTAGGGTGAACTGGGCTTTCACTTGGCTCCCTCGTCGGTGGCAATTCCCTCGTCCTGCGCATCGGGCAGCACGAAGCGGCGATGCCCGGCATCGTAGTCGAACAACTCCGCATAGCGGCCCCAGGTGACGGCGGTTTCGATCTGACGCTCGCATTCCTCCTCGCTGAACTGCTCGTCGAGCATGTCCAGGAAAAAGTCTTCCGGAACGGTGTGGTCGCTCTTGGCTTCCAGCGCTCTGCCAATTTGCCGGAGCAGCAGAACATGGGAGACGGCGGCGTCGCGGAAAAGCTCCTTCTGGCGGAGAATCTCGGAGTTGGCGAACTCCGTGCCGCTCTCGGTGATGACGGCGTCGCCCTCCTCGATCTGTAGGAAGCCGAGCAACTGCGCGGCGTCCACAATGGGCAGCAGGTCGTCGATCTCGAAGCTGAGGTCTTCGGCCAGGCGGTAGATGTCGTCGCGGCCGCCCTTGTCGAGCAGCAGTTCCAGCAGGCCAGCGACGCCGCCGGGCCGTGCGTGGGGCAGCATCTGATAGTGCATCTGGCGCTGGTCGCGAACCGGAATCTGCTGCTCAGGCGCCTCGGCGGGAACCACGTCGGGGCGGGTCAGCACCTTGTAGACGTAATCCACCAACTGCATAAAGGGCTCGGTTTTACGGTCTCTGGGTTGGGGCAACAGCACCCGGAAGTCGGTGCGAATGTGGCCGGGGTTCCGTCCCAGCACGATGATGCGGTCCGCCAGCAGCACGGCTTCTTCAATGTTGTGCGTAACCAGGAAGATGGCCTTGGTGGGCATGGTCTTCTTGGTCCATAACTCCAGAAGCTCGCTGCGCAGATTCTCTGCCGTCAGCACGTCCAGGGCGCTGAAGGGCTCGTCCATGAAGAGCACCTCCGGCTCAACCACCAGTGCGCGGGCAAAGCCGACCCGCTGCTTCATGCCCCCGGAAAGTTCCTTGGGATAAGCGGCTTCAAAGCCGTCCAGGCCGACCGTGTCCAGCATCTTCATGCTGCGGTCGCAGCGTATATCGGCGGGAACGCCGCGGGCCTGCAGTGGAGCCTCCACGTTTTCCAGCACCGTCAGCCAGGGAAAGAGCGCAAAGCTCTGGAAGACGATGGAGACATTGATCTCCGCACCGGCGATGGGCTTCTCGTGCCAGTAGACTTGGCCAGCCGTGGGCTTCGAGAGTCCGCTTAACATGCGCAGCATGGTCGATTTGCCTGAGCCTGAAGGACCAAGCAGGGCCACAATTTCTCCGGGGACGATTGCCAGGTCCGTGGCCGAGATGACCTGGATGCGGTTCTGGCTCGGTTGCGCATAGTATTTTTCGACCTTGTCGGCGCGAATAATGGCGTCCGTGGCTGGGGATGCGGTCAGGACCGTATTCTGGCTCGGGTTGGGAATGCCCGCTTCCTGCATGGCTGGTCCTCCGAATTGGGGTCCGCGGGCCTGAATCCGCGTCCGATCATTGCTCTTGAGTGTAGAACTTTCTGGTTTCACAGAGATGAAACAGCATCGCGGCTTAACACGAGTGGCCTGGAACTCACCGACGGCCCATTCTTGTCCTCTGCGAATCAAAAAACCTGTTGCGTAAAATACCTAAACTGAGCGTATCATTAGTTAAAAGCGCTTTTCCAGAGATTCGGATTCATCGGTTGTCATTCGGGAGCGTATTGCGCAGTTCGGCGGTAATATGTTGTTTTCAACTCGATCTTGCCCCCAGGAGAGAGCATGCCTGAAGTTTCCACAAAACCCAGAGTCCTGGTTGCCGATGATGAGCGGGTCATTGCCGACACGCTGGCCATGATTCTGAATCAGAGTGGCTTCAATGCGCGTGCTGTTTACTCGGGCGAGAAGGCAATCGAGTTGGCTTTGATTTTCAAGCCGGAGATGATTGTCTGCGATGTCATCATGGCCGAGTTGAACGGAATCGACGCGGTGATTCAGATTCGCGAACTTTTCCCAAAAATTAAAGTTCTGCTCTTTTCCGGGCAAGCCGCCACTGCCAATCTGCTGGATAAGGCGCGCGCCAAGGGCTACAAGTTCGAGATTCTGGCCAAGCCGGTTCATCCCCAGGATTTGCTGGCGAAGCTGCGCGGATAATACCTCCCGGAAATGTACCCATCCGAAATGTAGCGACGGCTTCCTGGCTGGCTGTAGCGAGGGTTTCCCAACCCGCGCTTCTCACCCAATGAAGCGGATTTATGTTGTCAGAGACATTAGGGAAGCTCTGAATAACTTCAGTTTTGAAAGGGTACGACTTTAGTCGTGCCGATAAAGTCTGCAAAATCAACGGGGCTTCAGCCCCTGAGGAAATACGGATTGGACCATTGAGACTTATTCAGAGTTTTCCTAGAGTTCTCTTCGTCCTTCCAATGCCTGCGCCATCGTCACCTCGTCGGCGTACTCAATGTCGCTGCCGGCGGGAACGCCTGTGGCGATGCGGGTGATCCGCAGCGGAAAGGCGCGCAGCGTGTCAGCCAGCCATGTGGCCGTGGCCTCGCCTTCCAGCGTGGGGCTGGTAGCCAAAATGACCTCATCCACTTCGCCGCGACTGACGCGCTCGACCAGCGTACTGGTGCGCAGTTGATTCGGGCCGATGCCGTGCAGCGGTGAAAGCGTGCCGTGCAGCACATGGAAGACGCCCTGGTAGCCTCCGTGCGGACCACGCGCCCGCTCGACGGCGCTGATGTTTGTCGGTTCCTCGACCACGCAGACCAAGCGGTGGTTGCGCGTGGGGCTTGTGCAGTAGGCACAGGGATCAACGTCGGTGACGCTGTTGCAGATCGAGCACAGGCGCAGGTTGGCCTTCAGGCCGCGCACCGCCTCGGCCAGCGCCGCAGCATCCTCGTCGCTGGAGCGCAAGATATGAAAGGCAAAGCGCTGGGCGCTTTTGGTGCCTACCCCCGGCAGTTTTCTCAACTCTTCAATCAGCCGGGCCATCGGCTCGGCATAGCGGCTCACGATGCGCGCCTCCTGAAAAACAGTGAACAGTGGTCAGTAAAAAATTCACTCTTCATGTGCTGGGGACCTCATCTTCGGCGCGTCCTAGCTTCTTGTGCCACGGGTGGGAACCCTCGAACTTCAGCGAGTCTGATTCATTCCATTCCCGGCAGCTTGAGCCCGCCCAGAATCCCTTGCATGCTGGCCTTGATGGCCTCATTGGCCTTGCGTCCGGCCTCGTTGACCGCAGCCACAATCAGGTCTTCGAGCATTTCCACGTCTGGCTTTTCGCCGCCCAGGCTGACGACTGCGGCGGGGTCGATGTGAATTTTAAGAAGCTCTTTTTTGCCGTTCATGGTCGCGGTTACGGCGTCGCCGCCGCTGGAACCCTCCACCACGGTTTCGCCCAGCTTCCGCTGAACCTCTTCTTGTATCTGGCTGGCCTGGGAGAGCATCTCGGAGATTTTGAGCGGGTTCATCACGGCTGGTACTCCTTTGGGGCGTGCGTTTACTTTTGCCGGAGATCGACGACGCTGCGAACCTCGGCCTTGAAGATTTCCTTTGCCCGCTGGACCAGAGGATTGGCCATCGCGGCTTCCTGAATGCTGCCGGCCAGCGGCGTGGCAGAGGGGGCTGCGCGTTGCACGGATTTGTCGCCGGGAAGCACCATGAAGCGCGTTGGCCCGCCCAACCGGCTGAGTTCCTGGCGAATGATCTTTTCCGCTGCGGCATTGATCGTGAGGCCCAGCATCTTCTTTCCCATGCCGGGGACCTCGATGCGCAGGGTCGAGCCCTCCAGGGTCCAGGTGCCGGTGCCGAGCAGCTCCGAGGCCGATTCGTGACCGGCCTTGGCCAGAGCGGTACTGATAGCCTCCCGAATCGATTCGATGCTGGGAAGCGTGGATGCGGATGCAGCGGCCTGCGGAGCCCGCGCCAGAGCGCCTTCGGTCAAAGGCGCAGCGGTTGCAGCGGGCTGAGAGGCCCCGGCGGCAAAGGGCGTGGAGCCTTGGAACGGGCTCACGGGTGCTGGAGCGGAGACGGCTGCAGGCGCTGGGGCGGCCATCGTTGCGACCGGGCGTGCCGTCGTTGCGGGCTTCGGGCTGGAGTCCAACTTTGGCCCTGAACTCCAACCGCCGCCCATTGGGCCGAAGGGCGAAAGCGGCGTTGCCGCGGCTGGGGCAGGCTTTGGGGCAGGCGCGGCCGGGCGCACCGGAGCAGAAGGCGGCCGTATCGCCGGACTCGCTGGCCGTGCAGAGGGACTTGACGGAGCGCCAGAGCGAAGACCGCCTCCAGCGGCCACGCCGCTCAGCAGTTCCTCAATTGGCAGCAAGCGCTGAGCCTGAATCAGCTTGAGCAGTCCGAGTTCGAGGTGGAAACGCTGCTCCTGCCGGTAGTTCAGCTCGTCGAAGGTGCGCAGGACGATCTGCAGGTTGCGCGTCAGCTCATCCTCGGTAAACAGCATCGCTGTGCGGGCTGCGCGGGCGCGCTCGTCTGCGGAGATTTGCAGCAGTTCCGTCTGTTCGCCGCCGATCTTGGCCATCAGCGTATTGCGCAGGTAGCGAGCCATCTGCCGGGCCAGCGACGAGGCGTTGTGACCGGCATTCAGCAGCAGGTTCAACTGCTCCATCAGCTCGGCGCTCTTTCCGGCGGCTACGGCTTCCAGCAGCCGCTCGAAAACCGCGTTGGGAACCGAGCCCATCAGCTCGCGAATCTGCTCGACGGAAAGCTTCGGACGGCCCGCCTCCACCGGAGCGGAAGCAATCGCCTGATCCATGATGGAGAGCGCATCGCGCATCGAACCGTCGCCAGCCTCGGCCAGTAGGGCCAGAGCGCCTTCTTCGGCTTCGATCTCCTCGTGTTCAGCGATCATCTTCAACTGGGACAGAATGTCCTCAAACTTGACGGCGTGAAAGCTGAAGTGCTGGCAACGCGAGCGGATGGTCTGCGGAATGTCCTCGGGCTGCGTCGTGGCCAGCATGAAAATGGCCCACTCCGGCGGCTCTTCCAGCGTCTTCAGAATGGCGTTGAAGGCCGCTTCCGTAATCTGGTGGGCTTCGTCGAGCAGGAAGATCTTGTAGCGGTCGCGCGCCGGCTGCACGGTTGCCTCGGCGCGGATGGAGCGTACGTCGTCGATGCCGCGATTGGAGGCGGCGTCGATTTCAATAAAGTCGAAGGACTGCATCGCCTCGTTGCCGGATTCGCTGCTTCCGCCCGAAGAGATTTCCCGGCAGGAAGTGCATTTCAGGCAGGGCTCGGCGGTGGGTCGCTCCGGGCTGCCGACCTTCTCGCGGCAGTTGAGCGCCATGGCCAGAATGCGCGCGATGGTGGTTTTGCCGATGCCGCGGTGGCCGCTGAAGATGTAGCCGTGCGCGATCCGGTTCTGGGTCAGCGCATTCATCAGCGTGCGGGTGACATGATCCTGGCCAGCCACGTCGGCGAAGCGCTGCGGACGATATTTCCTTGCCAGAACCTGATAACCCATCGCTGAACCCGCTCCTTTTGGCTCGCCCGGAACGCAGACGGCCTAGAGCCGATTGTATCGTTCCGGGGCGGGGAAGCGGCGGAGTGAAAATCGATGGCTGTTGAGGCTTCGAGTTGCTGGCGATTCCCCGAAAGATGTCCACGTGGACACGCCAACAGGTCGGGTGCTCCCAGCAGTCGAGAGACTTAAATTTGCGTGGTCGCCGTATTTCTTGCATATTGAGTGGTATAAAGGTTGGACAAAGGATGGAATGAGCCTATTTGCATCTTCAGGGTTCGCCCTGAGGACGGCTCTCATCCTCAGGTGTCTGCAATGACCACGCGAAGCCTGAAACTGCTTACCCTGGCCCTGGCATATCTCGCGCTACCCGCTTTGTTCATGGGGGAGGATGCAAACATCCCGCCGCGGGCTGAGGCCTCCTCACCTGCAAAACCGGCTGATTTTACCGATGGAATCTATTACCGGAACAAGCTCGAATACTCCCAGGAAGTGGGAGTGCTCCCCTTCAATATCCCTTTTGTTTTCGACGTCTTTCAAGACGATAATTACATCGAAAGGCCTCTTCATTACACTCTTGTCCCCATATTTTCTTCGCTCCGTTGGCATATGAGCAAATTAGAGGGGCCAGGATTTCTGCGCGGGAATACCGATCTGACAGTGACCCTGTCTCTCACTGCGATTCCGAGAGGCGCGGAGACTCACTATGAGGCTTTCGATCTAGGAGTACGGCGCAATTTTGTCCATCGCAGATGGAGGACAGCACCCTACTTTGAGGCACGCATCGGAGCTGGGTTCATTGACGCTCAGGGTCCGCATGGCGTGGCATACGCGCAGGGACAGGATTTTACTTTTACTCTAATGATGGGCAGTGGAGTGCGATACAACTTCAACCCTCGCTACAGCATGGCTTTTGGTTGCAGCTATATGCATATATCCAATCTGTACTTATCCGAGCCAAAATATTACAACAACGGAATCAATGTCTACGGTCCAATGGTCGGATTCAATATGCGGATTGGCAAACCCAAACAAATACTTGGGAAGTGAAATCGGGATACGTGCGGCTTGCCGCAAGTGATGATAAACGCATAGAAATCCCCGTCGATAACGACCGAGCCGTCGCCGAGTCCAAACAAATAAAGGAGACTCGATTCTTTTAGCGGCCGGAGGCCGTGTCCCAGGTGAGGCCGCGAAGGATGCTCCCTATGCGAATGTGCGATGCTCATCTTAATACTTCTTCGAACCGCATCCGGCCATCGCGGGCATCTTTGAGAGAATAGAAGAGATGAGACGGTTTTTCCCAGTTGCGCTGGTTTTTTCTGGTTGCCTGATGGCGGCGCCGCTGTGGCTTGCCCAGGCGCCGGTTGCGGGTGACACGGCAACCGGCCAGAACAAGCCGGCGGGCGAAGGCCAGCAGCCGGCGGCCTCCCAGTCCAGCACCAACCCATTTCCCGAGGATACGAGCACGGTTCCGGTCATGCCCTCGAAGGCCGCGCCGGATTTGCCGGAAGGCACTTATAATGGGGCAGAAAACGCGCCCCTTCCGCTGTCGGATGAGGATCTGGACCCGGTGCGCAGTCCCGACGACCCCGCGCCTGCCGCCAGCGGCACGGAGGATTCCAGCTCCAGCCTTGCGGGCCTGGAAAAGCTGCTGCCGAAGCCTGAGGACGATCAGCCCAGCAAGAAGAGGAAACTGCTCGTCAAAGAGCCTACCCACCAGGAAGCCTCGTCCAAGGACATCGAAGTGGGCGACTATTACCTCCAGACCAAAAATTGGAAGGCGGCTCTCTCGCGTTTCGAGTCCGCCATGGTGCTGGACCCGGAGAATCCCGAGGTTTATTGGGGCTTGGCCGAGGCGGAGCATCATCTGGGCGACTTTGCCAATGCGCGCGCGCATTATCTGAAGCTGTTGGACTATGACCCGGACGGTCCGCACGGCAAGCAGGCGCGCAAGGAGCTGAAGGACCCGGCAATTGTTCATGCGCAAAACGCCCAGCCCAGCCCGCCTGCTGCGCATGAATCGTCGAAGTAGCGTCTCTTTACCGGATCGAGATCAATCGGCGCGTTCAGAACCCAGCCCAGCGCAAATAGGCGGCGATCAGGGACTGGCCCCACAAGCTGCTGACCACGCCGCCGATGCAGAGAAAACTTCCCAGCGGCAGCTTCTGCGCTGCCCATGTGCGCAGGTCTAGCTTGGTGGATGGTACAGCCAGCAGAACCACGGCGACGGCAGCTCCCAGCGCCACGCCCAGTCCAAAGGCAAGCAGCGCTCCAGGCAGGCCGAGCCACGCAGCCAAGAGGGCCATCAGCTTGGCGTCGCCCAGGCCGATTCCTTCGCGGTGGCGAATCAGCCAGTAGACCCAGCGCATGAGCAGGATCAGCCCCGCGGCAACAAAAATGCCGAGCAAGCTGGTCATCGCGGTCCATCCGGCTCCGCGCCACTCCGGGTAGCTCGCAGGCACAGCGTGGAGAATGGCATCCAAAAGAGTAAAAAGGAACCCCAATGCAATTCCCGGCAGAGTGAGAAGGTTTGGGAGCCAGAGATTTTCCGCATCGAGCAAGGCCAGGGCGATCAGCAGCCAATAGAAGATCATCTTGCCCATTGTGCTTGCCAGACAGGAATAGAGACTCAATGCGGTCCCGCTTGGGTCAAGGACGATCGGCAGCGACTGCCACGCAGTAACGGCCCACAACACGCCCACCGCCAGCTCGACCAGCGGATAGCGCCAGCCGATCCAGGCGCGGCAGGTGCGGCAGCGTCCGCGCAGCGCGAGCCAGCTCATCAGCGGCACATTCTCCCACCACGTCAGCGTCCGGCCGCAGTGGCAGCAGTGTGAGCGCGGCTGCACGATGCTCTCGCCCTTCGGCCAGCGGCTCAGGCACACGTTCATAAAGCTGCCGAAGGCCAGCCCGAGCAGCCCCGCAAAGATCGTTCCCAGAATGCGAATCATCGAGGTTGAGTATACGTCGCAAGGTAGACTGAAAGGTTATGAAGATTCCTCCAGAACCCTCCAAAGCACAGCTTTCCACGCAGCCAGTTGCCTCCGATCCGGAGCGTGCGGCGGTCTTATTTGCGCAATCGGTCAAGATCATGGCGCAGTTGCGTGGTCCCGACGGTTGCCCTTGGGACCGCGAACAAAACTTCGATTCCATCCGCAAATACACCCTCGAAGAGACCTACGAGGTCTTCGACGCCATCGAACAGCGCGACTTTCCGCACTTGGCCGAGGAACTGGGCGACCTGATGCTTCAGGTGCTGTTTTATGCCGAAATGGCGGCCAACGAGGGCCAGTTCACCATCGCCGATGTGCTGGAGGGCCTGAATCGCAAGCTGGTGCGCCGCCATCCCCATGTTTTTGGCGAGGAGGCTTCGCGCAAGGCAGGGAACCGGGCGGATGTCGATGCTGATGTGGAGGGCTCTTCGGCGGCGGTGCTGCGCAACTGGGACGAAATCAAGGCTGCGGAAAGGCGCGCCAATGCTCCTGATGATGCAGAGCCTTCCTCGCGTCTCGACAGCGTGCAGCGGGCGATGCCTGCCTTGGCCGAGGCCGCCAAGCTGGGAGCCAAGGCGCGGAAATCCGGTTTCGATTGGCCAGACTGGCGCGGCCTGTTGCCCAAGCTGGCCGAAGAGACTGCGGAGTTGGAGGTCGAGGCCGCTTCCGACGATCCGGCGCGCAAGCCCGCGGTCGAGGCGGAGTTGGGCGATCTGCTGTTTACCGTGGTCAACCTGGGCCGTCACCTCCATGTGGATGCGGAGATGGCTCTGCGTGGCTGCAACCGGCGCTTCCGGCAGCGCTTTCGCGAGATGGAGTTGGCCTCCGCGCGGCCGCTCGAAGAGCTTTCTCCCGACGAGCTTGAGACCTTGTGGGCGCAGGCCAAGCGGAAGCTCGCCGCTGCGTCGGAAACTCAACCTCGTTAGCAGTCTGTGGTGAAAGTCGGGTTTTGAAAGGGCACGACTTTAGTCGTGCCGTAAGTGCCGTAAAATCAACGCGGGCTTTAGCCCCTGAGGGAAGGTTTTTCTCGGATTCTTACTTTCGCCACAGGCTGTTAGGAATGAATCGCCACCTGTCTTTACTCGAAATGAAACGCGTTGCAAATGTGTGTAAAGTTAGCTAACATATGCCTAGCATTATGGAGGCGCAATGACTGAAGCCACGATGTTTGAAGCCAAAACCCAGCTTTCCGATCTGGTCAAGCGGGCGCAGCGGGGTGAAAAGGTTATTTTGACCAAGGGGCGGAAAAAGACGCCGGTGGCCATGATTGTTGCCGTGAAGCCGGTGAAGGAGCGGGTCTTCGACCTGTTTCCACATCCTGATTTCGAAATACCGGCCGACTTCGACGAACTCCCTGAAGACGAACTCAAGGCGTGGCGTGGAGAGTGTGAGTGAGATTTTTCATTGACACGCATTACGTGCTCTGGGCGGCCCTTCATTCGACTCGCATGGAGCCATGGGCCAAGAAGATGATCGGCGACCTTACCAACGAGATTCTGGTCTCCGCCGCGTCCATCTACGAGATCAGCCTGAAAGTGCGGAACGGCAAACTTCCCGAGGCAGTCGAGTTCGAGAGCGACCTGATCGTCAATATCGAGAGTCGGCTCGGATATACGATTTTGCCACTGGAGCCGGTGGTCATGATGCGTGCCGCGCGCTTCGAGGACGCACATGCCGATCCGTTTGATCGCATGATCGCGGCGCACGCAATTCAACACAATCTTTCTCTACTCAGCACAGATGCCCGGCTTGACGCCTTCGGTGTCCGCCGCCTGAAGAAACCCAAGCGGTAAAGAAGCTAGAGCGGTTCTCCAATAGCTGTAGACCGAAGCCAGTAAGCTGAGTGGCTTTTTCCTTAAGAAAAAGCCACCTTCGATGAAGTAAGTTAGGCTATACCAATTGGAGAACCGCTCTAAATTAACAGAGTGAAAGCCAGGGTAACTGATTCACCAGCAAAAGCGTCAACAAGTTAAGCGTAAATTCGCATGACAACCTGCTCTTCACGAGATAAAAGATAACATTAGAGCCACTTGCAAAATTCCATTGAGAAAGCAAAAAGTGTCAGGGCACGACTTTAGTCGTTCCGAAAGAGCAACAAAACGACTTTGGGCTTTAGCCTCTGCGTCATTTATTTTCAGATGTTTATAACTCCGCAGCGGCTAAAGCCGGAATCTATATCGTCCATTTGGGGCACGACTGAAGTCGTGCCCTGACAATCCAAAGCCTGAAGATAATTTTGCAAGCGGCTCATTACTTTAACATTTGTTTATATCTACTGAACCTCGCATAATATAGCGACAAACTCAGTCGTATAGCAGTAAGCTGTATGACATGAAACGATCCAGTGCGCCGCGTCGTGACTTCGCAGGCATGCAAGAACGCCGCCGCCGCGCTGCGCGGATGTTTGCCGCCGGCAAGCGTTCACAGGCAGAGATAGCCCGTGAACTCGACATCAGCCGTCAAAGCGTGAGCCGATGGTTCGAGGCGTGGCGGCAGGATAAGCCAAATTGGATTCGTGGAGCGGGACGGGCAGGTCGTCGACCGAAACTGGATGGGGCGCAGCTCAAGCAGGCGGACAAGGCTATGGAAGCTTCTTGCCGCTCTGGAGTGGAGCCTGCAACGACCGGCCAAGCGGGCGCGAGAACGCAATGAAGAAGGGCGGCGGCTGTGGATGGCGAAGCGGTGGCCGGCAATAAAAAGGACGCCCGGCGACGAAAAGCCTGGATACTCTTCCAAGACGAAAGTGGAGTCTCGGAGCGACCGCCGGTAAGACGGACTTGGGCGCCGAAGGGGGAGACTCCGGTGTTGGTTTATGCCTTCAACTGGAAGAAGCTGTCGATCAGCGCGGCACTCGGCTATAGCTGGGACGGCAAGCGATGCCGGCTTTGATTTCAGCCCCGGCCGGGCAGCTACAACGACGCGCGCCTGATTGCTTTTGTGCGCGATCTGAAGAAGCACATGCGCGGGCAGGCAGTGATCCTGATCCGGGATGGATTGCCTGCACACAAAAGCCGGAAGATGAAGCAGTATCTGGAAAGCCAGCGTAGTTGGCTGCAAGTGGAAACGCTTCCGGGTTATTCTCCTGATCTGAACCCGGTAGAGGACTTATGGAGCAACATCAAGGGTCAGGAACTTGCCAACCGCTGTGTTGCCGGACTTGGCGAGGCTGAAGACAGCGTGTGCAGCGGCATGGATCGCGTGCGTCAAGCCATGCTGCCGTTTTCTTTTCTGCACCACGCTGGGCTTTTTTGACCTATCGTGTAACCCTATTATGTGAGGTTCAGTAGATCATCAATTGGTCCATCCGGTTTCTCCTTGACGTGTGCTTTGGTCGGCTCACGTCTGGAGTTTCTTGGATGGACTCCCGTAAATGTCAAACTCCTACTGTCACCCCGCCAAAGGCGGGGAATATCCTCTCCCTTTAGACAAAGACTTGCCATTCGCTCAGGACAAGCGCGCGGTGCGGCGTCAGAGTATTTTCCTAAAATTCTCTAACACGTCGCGATGGCTGCTTGGTTCTTCTTTTCGACAATTCTGTAGTCTTTGTAACTGATTCCGTATTTCTGCATGCGGAGCGTTAGGATTCTGCGCGTAAGGCCCAGTTCTCTTGCCGCTTCCGTCATGTTGCCCTCTTTGGTCTTCAGGGCATCTACGATCATCTCGTATTCAATGGCGCCGAGCCTAGCGGTGAGTCCGCCCTTTTGCACGGTTCCCGACAAGACCGGCGTTTGAAGAGAAGGAGGCAGATCGTAGCCATGGATGACGCCGCCTTCAGAGAGAATCGTTGCCCGCTCGATTACGTTTTCCAACTCGCGGACATTGCCGGGCCAGTGATAGCTCATCAGCATATTCAGCGCAGGAGTCGAGATTCTCTTCACATCCTTGTGGCACTCCTTGGCATACCGGGAGACAAAAAAGTCAGCCAGGGCAATCACATCGCTCCCGCGCTCACGAAGAGGCGGAATGGTGATGGGAAAAACATCGAGCCGGTAGAAAAGGTCTTCTCGAAACTCGCGGTTGTTAACCATCGCGGACAGATCACGATTTGTTGCCGCCACAATTCGGATGTCAACTTTTATGGGCCGGTTGCCTCCCACCCTTTCCAGTGTCTTTTCCTGCAGAACGCGCAGAAGTTTTGCTTGTGCGGGCAAGGGAAGGTCGCCAATCTCGTCCAGGAAGATAGTCCCTCCATCCGCCTCCTCGAAACGGCCTTTTCGGAAATTGGTTGCGCCGGTGAACGAGCCCTTTTCGTGCCCGAACAGTTCACTCTCAACTAGATTCTCCGGTATGGCAGCGCAGTTGAATTGCACGAGGGGCGCTTCTTGACCGATCCCGGAATAGTGAATTGCATTGGCTACCAATTCCTTTCCTACGCCGCTTTCGCCCAGGATCAGCACCGTGGTCTTTGTCTTGGCAACCTTCTCGATGAGGGCATAGACCTCCAGCATTCCCTTGCTGTTCCCAATAATATTTGAGGGGCGGAAGCGGTCCTTCAGTGCGGTTTGCAAGCGCCGGTTCTCATTCATCAAGGATACTTTTTCAACATTCTCAACAAGGTAAAGCTCTACGGCCTGGGCCATCATCGCGGCGACAATGCCTAATAGTTCTGCGTCCAGCTTAAGAAGCACATCGTTATCATAGAGACGCTCGGCGCTGATGGTTCCCAACACTTTGTCCCCACGCTTGATGGGAACACACAGAAACGACAGATCGTCATCCTCGGCCGTACGCGTGCGCGTCATATTGAGAAAATCATGATCGTCCCCGATCCTGGGAACGATCATCGCATTTCCGGATTCGACAACCTTGCCTGTAATTCCTTCTCCGAATCTATAAATGCCGCGCGCTTCCTCTTCTTCCGACAGGCCAAAGCTTTCATGAATATAGATGGTTCCGGCTTGCCGATCGCAGAGGCTCACAGTGCCGCGAACGACTCTCATATACTTTTCCATAATCCGCAGAAGAATTCTGACGGTGTGGGACAGGTCCGCACTCTCGGCAATCACCTGACTCATTTCGTACAAGGAAGGCCAAGCCTTTATCCTGCATTCGCCGGCGAGACAAACCCAATCGTCATTCTTTTCACTTCCCATTGCTTATCCCCTCAACTGGGTCAAGATGATTTGCCCGAGCATTCAAACTGTGCAACCACGGGTAAACATAGAGTCCATCACAGATGATAGTTTTTATGATGCATCCCAGCACTAAGACAACTCCACGTTGGCACCGTCTGAACCTGGAATTTGTGTGGGAGCTGGAAAGCACTCTGGATGATTGCCTGTAGGCCTTGCGCCTCGGCTTGCAACATTCTTCGCTTGTTCGACCTACAGAGAACTACTCCATGGGTAGACATGAGTAAATTTACCATGAATCCGACACGACCGTCAATGCATAAATTACGACCATCCTGTTGCTGCCATTGATCTTTCGGAGCTGCATCTCTCTTCACGCACTCAACTGAGCACGCGCGGGCGGAGAACGGAAAGCGAGGCTTTCAACATCGTGCACTTTCCATGGCGAGGTGAGAAGTGCCATTCCTCTGCGCCTCGTGAATCATAGAGAAGTTTCACTCCTGTATCCTGGAAAACTCATGATGCCAGCTTCAACTCAGATTCATGATGGACGGACAGCGGTCTGCATTGCCTCTTTACCATGCTGTAGAAACGCCATAGCTCCTCGCGTGACGGCGGTACTTTGTTGGTTAGATAATGATCGCGAACGCAAGCCAGAATCTCTTTGGCCTCTTCGTGCTCGAGCGTGATTCCAAGCTCATTGAACGCCCACTGAACAGTTGCGGCACCGGAATGCTTTCCTAGCACAATCTGATTCGAGCGTCCGAATGCCGCCGGGTCCAGAAATTGGTAATTTAGCGGGTCGCGGAGAAGGCCGCTGACATGGATGCCCGATTCATGCGTAAAGATTCCGGAACCGACCACCGCCTTGTTGACCGCGATGGCACGGCCGGATGCGTTCGCTACCAAGGTTGATAGCATCTTGAGGGCGCCCGCATCAATTCCAGGCTCCTTCTTTTCGAGCAGCCGCATTGTCATCACAACCTCTTCCAGAGGCGCATTGCCAGCTCGTTCTCCCAGGCCATTGACGGTGGTGCTCACGTGTGTTGCGCCGCCGCGGACAGCAGCCAGCGAGTTTGCCGTAGCCAGTCCAAGGTCGTTATGCGCGTGAATTTCCAATTCCATTCCAGTGGCTCTGCGCAGTCTCTTAAACTTCTCCAACGTAACAAAAGGGTCCAGCACGCCCAGCGTGTCAGCGAAGCGAAAGCGTGTTGCGCCCGCTCTTTCCGCTACCTCCAGAAGCTCAAGCAGAAAATCCATGTCCGCGCGCGAACTGTCCTCGCCGCCGAGAGAAACCGTCAGGCCGCTTTCACGCGCGCTTTTGATCAGCCGTTCCGTCTGTTGCAGCACCCAACCTCGATCACGCCGCAGCTTCCGCGTAATCTGCTGATCAGAAACAGAGATCGACAGATTGACCATCGACACGTTGCAAGCGAGTGCCGCCTGCAAGTCGTCGTTGTGCATACGGCACCAGACAATCAGTCTGGCCGGCAAGCCAAGAGCCGCCACCGCGCGAATCTCACTTACTTCGCGCTCGCCCATGGCCGGAATGCCAACTTCAATCTCTGGAACTCCCGCCGCTGCCAGCGATGAGGCGATCTGTAGGCGCTCTTCCAGCGTGAAAGCCACGCCGGCTGTCTGTTCGCCATCACGCAGGGTAGTGTCGTTGATGACCACTTGAGGCAATGTCTGTTCAGGCAAGGCTTGTGTGTTCACTTAGCTACCTCCGTCGTACGGTTAGCTCATGCGACCATAATGTGCGGGGAGGGTCGCGACTCCCGCATCAGTCCTTCCAGGCAGGAAAAACGCGAACCGGCCTGCCGAGTGTTTCCGTAAGATGCCTGCGAATTCCACCTAGTGTTTGGCCTGCCATGTGGCATTCGGCACAGGCGCCGCTCAGTTCGATGCGAGCAATGTCATTTTCAAAACTGAGTAACTCCAGTTCGCCGCCATCGCTTTGCACTCCAGCCCGGATGGTATCGATGGCGCCTTGAATCACGTGTAGTTCTTCTTCCTTGGTTGGCATATTGTTCCTTTCCATGAAAGTTGAGATGATTGAACCTAGGAGCAGCCGTCTGCTTCTCCGCTGCACGACGACCCACAGACGAAGCCGGGTTTCACCATGAACATCAAATCGTTGCCTGCTGCCGTGGCGCCGAGCGCCTCGTCGATGACCCCTTCTACAATAGCGACCGTGATTCCATGGTGAGCGAAGATCTTTCTCGGCATAGCTCCAGCCCCGCTGACCAGAATGCCGCAGCAATCCTTGAGTTTGTCGATCATGTTCAGCCACCGTGCCGAACCGTCAGCATCGGTGGTAAGGCTGCGGATATCGATAAGTGTGGAGCGCCGTTCCAGTGGTTTGTACACCCTGATGATGGTAGCTTCGCCGAGATGCTGATTCACAAAAAGCCCGTCGCGGCTGGCCACGGCAACATACGGCCGCTCCTCGGTAGGCATCAGCCGCAGTTGGGGAGAGAGCGTCATGGGCAGTCCATTGCCAGCATCCAAAGCCGTGGCGCGCATAGATGGAAATTCCTCCTGGTGAGATTGCGCCGAGATTTGAAGAAGCTCGACGTTCTTCTGCGAGTTTTCCTCCCCAATGAGACCCGCGGCATCGGCGCGGCACCGTGAGCAGTGAGTCATCTGCGGCAGATAGCGCACGGCCAGCGCGCGTGCCTGCTGAATAGCCTTTCTGTCTGGTTCCTTGATGGTTGCAAAGGTCGTATTCGGAACGGGAAGCAACGGCATGATGTTCAGAATCGACGCTCCCAGGACGAATACTGTCTTGGCGACTTGCTCGATGTGCGTGTCGTTGAGTCCGGGCACGTAGATGGTGTTGATCTTGACGATTACACCCTTGGCCGCGAGAGCCTGGATCGATTTCTGCTGCCTCTCCCAAAGCATGGTTGCCGCTTCCAGTCCCTCATAGCGCTTTCCATCCATCGACATCCATTCGTAGAACTTTGCGCCGATTACAGGATCAACCGCATTGACAGTCACAGTGATATGCGAAAGGCCAATATCCGCCAACTCATCCACATACGGAAAGAGATTTAGCCCATTGGAGGCAACACAAAGCAGAAGATTTGGGAACCTAGCCTTGACCATCCGCAGCGTTTCAAGCGTTTCATTGGCGCAGGCAAAGGGATCTCCAGGCCCGGCAATTCCCACAACGCTCAGGTTCGCTACCTTCTGCGCATACTTTCCAAGGTATTCGATTGACTGTCCTGGAGTGAGAATCGCGCAGGTGACTCCCGGTCGGCTCTCGTTCACGCAACTGTATTTGCGATTGCAGTAGTTGCATTGCATGTTGCACCGTGGGGCCACGGGAAGATGAATGCGCGCATGAGTGTGGCGTGCCTCTTGATTGAAACAAGGATGGTTCGCTAGCCGGGAGGTGCTTTGATCGGTTGTACCTGCAACAACTGCGTTCATGTGACCTCCTTCAAGCTTTGCGGTTTGGCTTTCCGCATCGAAGAACTGCTCCGGCCTTGGTGATCGACGGCCGGAGAAGGGAAGTGGATATACCTTTCAATGCAATTGCTGCTCCATTTCACATCTGCCAGATTTTGGCTGCAAAGAAGACCTTCAGATTTCTGGGCCGCAGGCGAATCAACGCCAAATATCCTCGAACAAGAAGCGATAACACTTGTGCAACGTCATAAGTTCTAAAGACTTATGGCATAGCTGCGCTCTTATGCCGGAATTCGATTCGGAGGGGCATCCTGTCGTGATTTATGGCTGCCCGGCGGACACGTTGCTAAACAGAGCGCTTGCCACAGATGTACGTTTACGTCGAGATCAGATCCTTTTGTACGGAAATGTTCTCAGCGCAGGAGCTTGTGCGAACAGCAACTGCTTCAGAAAACCAGCTTCGCGGCCAACTGCAGAAGCCGCGGCGCGGCGGCGCTCACCACGGCGCCGAATTCGCTGCTATCGGTAATGTCTCCATTGACGGACTGCGGACCGCAGAACTGAGCATGATTGAAAACGTTGAAGGCCTCCGCGCGAACCAGCAAGGAACGCGAATCCGAGAATTTGAGGCTCTTCTGTAAACTCATGTCGTAGTTGTCGATTCCTGGCCCGGAAAAGAATCGGCGACGCGCATTTCCTGGGTCTCCACTGGAAGGAAGACTGAATAGATTCGTATTGAAATATGCCTTTTTATCCCGTGGATTGTGGTTTAGCTGAAGCGAGCCAGCCTGATAGTTGGGCTCATCGGCAGGCATATTGTTGACGCCATTCGACTGCGTTCCCCACAGCGAGGTATCGCTATAGTTAATGAGCGTTATGGGGAATCCCGTGCTGAAGCGGGTAATTCCAGAAAGCTCCCAGCCACTGCTCCAGTGTTTTGAACTATGGATGAACTGTGCCACTGGAAGCTGCACAGTGTAACTCACTACGAAATCATGCCGCATGTCGAAGGCTGAAAGACCACGGCTTAATCTTGGATTTGTCGGGTTCACCTGATCGCCGAAATTTGAGGCCTGATCGATCGACTTGCTGTATGTATAACCGGCGAGAACCCGAACCTTGTTACTCGAATAGCGCACACTTGCTTTCAACGAATTGTAAGTCGAGTTGCCAATGCCAGTCTGGTTGCTGACGCTTCCAAAGGCGGGTCCAAGAGGTTCGCGGGTGCCGTCAATCGTTTCCCCGGCCGCGCTGGTGTATGTCGTACTCTCGCCGAAAGGACCGCAGGTGGAACTGCTCGCGGCGACTTCACTGGCTTGGCTTAAGCTAAGGCATAGCGACGGGTCTCCTGGATTGGCCGCCTTGAGCACGAGCAGTCGATGGGCCTGATTCCCTGCATAGGTCAGGCTGACCAGCGTCTGCGCCCCAATCTGCCGCTGCCAGGAGAGCATATACTCCTCGGTATAAGGAGTCTTGTTGCTAGGAGAATAGCCCGGAACTGCGCTGATCGGCTCGAACTGCGACCAGTCGATATTGGAATCCGGATTGGATCTGCTTACCGTGAGTGGAGCCAGATTGGCAGGGAAGCGCTGCCCTTCGGAGTTCCCTGTTTGCGCGTCCATAAATGGCGTGGTGAATAGGGGAACCGCTGGGCTTGTGTAAGTAAATCCATACGGGGCATTGTCGCTGATTAATCCCAGAGTCTCTCCGGGAATGCTGGTAAAGAAGATGCCAAATCCGGCATGAATACTGGTGGTTCCAGGCCCTCCTACGATCTTTCCTAGAAGGGAATCATGCACACGAGAAGGAGAATAGGCAATTCCTACGCGTGGCGCAAAATTGAGATTTTGCGCTGGCGCGAGGGTGCGCGGAATTCCCGGATCGCCAGGGTACACAATCCCTTTCGGCGCAGTCGGAAAAACCACAGACTGTTCGCCTGCCACCAGCGTCATGGCGTTGTTGTACTTTTCCCACCACGGTTCGATGCGGTCCCAGCGCAGGCCGACATTGATGGTTACGTTGGGACGGGCACGCCAACTGTCTTGCGCATAGAGCCCCACGTAGTTATTGCGCTCATAAAAAGGACGCAAGCCGTTCTGGTTGTATTGGCTGGCAATGCCCAAGAGAAAGTCCGCGAAATCGATGCCTGTTTCTGTTCCATAGAACTGGAAGCTGCCGTTCAGTTGCGCATAAGGAACGGTGTTAATCTCATCGTAATCTGCATGAAGGCCGGCCTTGATGGTATGACGCCCCCATATCGTGGAAAAGTCGTCAGTAACTTCATAGGTGTTATTAATCTGCCGATATTGGTTGGGATCGCTGCCGATGGTGAAGTTGTTGAAGGCCACACTTTCCACACCTTGGGCGTCCGATTGGCCGGGAACTATGCCCAGCGTTCCCGAGCCTGTCTCAAATCCCTGGGAAGCAAGGCTTACGCCCATGCCTCCTGCAGGTTTGCCCATATCGTTTGTCACGCGAGTATAACTGATGAGCGCCTGGTTATAGGCCGTGGCGCCAATGGCTTTGTCGTGCTCCAATACCAGCAACTGAGCGCGGCCGGTGGAGAGGGCATTGAAGCCCGGGACATTCGCGCCGCCCTGTGCAGTCGGGTAGGGATTGTCAAGGTCGTAATCATCCAGCGCGTAGTATGCGGAGACTCTTCCCCAACTTACATTTCCGTCCAAACGCAGAGCGGCCTTGTCGTCATGCAGTTTCTGGTTGTATGCCGATGTTGAATACTCGGTGTTTGAAACGCTAGGCCTTGGAATATATTGCAATAGCGCTTTCGCGGGCGCCGACCACGCACTCTGCGGAAAAGTCGCATTCGGGAAGACGCATTCTGCCGAGGATGTGCAATCGTGCGTATAGGTCCCAAGTGTCTGCGTGCTATTTACCGAGGCGATATAATTCTCCCCATTTGTGAAGTAGTAAGGCTCGTTCTTGGTCACTGTATAACCCAATGCCGGACTAAGAACCTGCGTAGCGAAATATGAGCCGCTGACGGTTGTTGGTACAGTGACGGCCTGGTTGTTGATACTCTCGGTCGTGGTCATGGATGCGGACTGATCCGACAGGTTTCCCGTGCGGTCGAGTTGTGATGGAACGGGAATCAGACCGGTATCCTCTCCTTGAAGCTGCCGCGTTCCTTGATAATCGGCAAAGAAGAAGAGCTTGTCGCGCCGAATAGGACCGCCCGCTGTTGCGCCATATTGATTCTGCCGAAATACGCCGCGATCGGTCGAAAAATAGTTTTTGGCATCGAGTGCGGTATTGCGAAAAAACTCGAATGCATCGCCATGCAGAGAGTTGCTGCCAGACTTGGTGACGACACTGATCTGGCCGCCGCTATAGCGACCATATTCCGCGTCGAGGTTGTTGACCAGGATGCGGAACTCGGCGATTGAATCGAGGTTGGGAATGATGGCGGCTGCCATGCTTCCTGTCTCTTCCGCATTGGCACCATTCACGATATATGCATTGGCCGATTCTCGTTGGCCATCGATGGAAAGCACTCCCGCGTTTAGGTCGCCGGAAGGCGAAAAGACGCTCTGCCCAAGTCCTTGAACTGTTGAGGATGTCATGGTGGTCATCGGCGCCACACCTGCCTGCAATGCCAGCAGGTCTGAGTAGCTGCGTCCATTCAAAGGCAGAGCATCGACCGTCGAATGGCTTAGCACTTCACCCATTTGCGTGCCAGCTGTATCCAGGGCAACCTTTGCGCCTTCGACCGTAACAGTTTCCAGATTCTTGCCTATCTCAAGAACCGCGTCCGCACGTAGGATGCTACTCACGCTCATGACGATTGCCGTATGGCGATAGGTGCGAAATCCCGCCGCGGAGACTCCGAGATCATAGGTGCCCACGGGCACGCTGGCGAAATAGTACGATCCGGCACTGTTTGTTACAGTCGTCAGCAACACGCCGGTCGTTGGACTTGTCAAAGTAACTTTAGCTCTTGCAATCACCGCTCCACTTGGGTCCTTTATTTCTCCAGACAGACTGCTCGCTGCATCATTCGCGAAAGCAATGGATGAGAACAAGAGCGCAAAGGCGCACCAACGGCCAATGCTTCTTAGAATACAGATGATGTTGACGCTGTCCTTGTATTCAATAGATTGCATATTGTTCCTCCTTGAAAGAGAGCAGGGCTCTCCTGTGCGTGATTCATCACGAAGCGCAGTTATAAAATAAGTTCTTGTTATGCTGCTGCGTTCTGCTGGCCGTACTTTGCGAATACAGCAAGTCTTTCAACGACCTTGTCAGTCAACCGCTGTATCCGCAGGCTTCCAAACTCCAGGGCAATCTCTGCACATGCGCCAGCAGATCCTTGCCGACCTCCGATGTTCGCGCATTTCTAGCACTACGTACAGATCTTTGATTTGGAGCGTCACTTGCCCATCAAGGGTAGAGTAGCTATACAAATTGATCGCAAAGTCCACCGGCTTCCCGTCGCGCTAGGCAAAAAGGCAATGAGAGAATGGCCCCACTCCGAATCCATCGCGCTCGATGCCTGCCTACGTTGCATGGATTGCCAAGTATGCTTCGTTTCTGCAATCCAATCGTACTAGGCAATCATGCAGGAAACAGCGCCAATCACGGCGCCCATCATGTACGGGGTTGCGACCTTCCATCGCGCGGACAATGCCTGGCTCATGACGCAGTGCTCGGCAATGGCGGTCGACACAGCGACCAGAATCATTCCCGACAGCAAGGCCATCACTGGCTGCTGAAGACCACTGGAGAAATGCAACATTGCTCCGAGCGGAATCATTAAGCCAACTGAGGCCGCGAGCGCAAAGCGAGTTTTCTCCTTAACTCCTTCCAGCATGGCGAAGGTCGCCATGCCCTCCGGCAGCTTGTGCAGGAGGGCGCCCACAACGAGCAGAAGTGAGATGGGCCCGGTCATGGCCGCAAACAGGACGCCTTCCCCAAGATTGTGCAGGGCCATTCCTGCAACTGCAATGGTTCCACTTCCATTCGTGGAAGCATTTCTAGACTTCTGTTTCCCGAAGCGCCACAACCCGAACATAATAACGGCGCCCAGAGCGAAGAGAGGATAGCCCATTGCATAGTGTTCAGTGGCATCCGGCAGGAGATCGAACAGAACAATGGCAATCGCGAAACCGAAACCGAAACTGGTCATTAGCATTCGCAAGCCGGCATTCTTGGTTTTGAAAAACCAGTACGCTCCAGCCATTTCCGCAACCGCAAGCATCATTGTTCCTGCTAGTGTCAGATTCGTCATATCGTTTCTCCTGTGTGGATTGTGAGTCTGCTGCGTTCCGCTCTTTGCGCTTACTTCCTGCTATTGCACGAGCATTGCCAATATATGTCCAATCGAAACAGTTGCCATCTCTCGCGCAAAGATTGTCAACGGATTTGGACGGTTAAGCCTATGAACTAAGATGTTTTATTACCCAATTGCGAGCTTTGCAACTTTTCCCACATATTGAGCGTGCTCTGCTGTTGGTGCTGTGTTTTGGTAAGAGGACGATGGAGCGCGGCTTCATCAATGTTCCGACAAGTGCGTTTTTAGTTCGCTCAGTGCGAATTTGTACATCGGTTGTTGCCGATTCACTGAACGCTGCTCGACTCAGATCGTTCGAAATTGCGAGGAGAAACAACATTGTCGTGTACCGTTTGGTGCATTTGTGACGCGAATGCACTGGATAGAACATTGCGCGGCTGCTCTTTTATGCCTCTTGCAGATGGCTTGTCTTCTGGAATCCTGAAGCATATTTCATTTTGACTATTGCTGCACATCTTTCAATCAATACATTTACTTATAGCGATTCCCCGATTCCCCTCAAGCAGAGTTGTGGTGAGAAAGCATTTCATCCGTACTTTGGCATCCTTCGTGCATCACAGGCAGCAGGCACATAAAAAGCATCTGTTCGCAACGTTTACTGCGCAGGCACCAACAAGAAGTGTGCAATGGCCAACGCCCTTGCCAACAAACTTTGGACGATGAGGAAAAACGATATGAAGATGATCAGAGCGATATTGCGCCCGGAAACAGCCGAAAGTGTTGCAGAATCACTTGCAGATGCCGGATTTGTTTCCATGACACAGGTTCATGTGTTCGGACGCGGCAAGCAGAAGGGCATTACCGTTGGAACGATCCATTATGAGGAGCTTCCCAAAACGATGATCCTGATGGTGGTTGATGACAAGAATGTAGATCATGTCATCGCGATCATTAAGGACGGGGCGTATACGGGAAATTTCGGCGACGGCAAGGTCTTCGTTAGCCCTGTCGAAGAGGCCTACACGGTTCGCACCGGCACCAAGGGACTATAGGAGAAATTCATGAAGGAAATCATTGCCATCATTCGTCCCAAGAAGGTCGGGGCGACACGGGACGCACTCGAGCAACTTGGTTTTCCCAGCATGACTGCCACGGCAGTAACCGGCCGTGGCTTGCAGCGGGGCATTGCTGGAGAGGTTAACGTTAAGTACGCTCCAGAGGCGCTCGCCAAGGGGCTTTCCGGCGGCATGAAGTACGTTCCGAAGCGGCTCGTATCAATTATTGTGCCCGATGCCGAAGTGGACGTGGTTGTAAAGTCAATCATTGAGGTAAATCAAACTGCCCAAATCGGTGACGGGAAAATCTTTGTCTGCCCGATCGATGATGCTTTGCGGGTACGAACTGGCGAACAGAGCGAAAGCGCTATTGTATGAAAACGCGAGCAGGCCTTTGCCGATCAGAGGTCTGCTCGCATTGCGAAGGTTAGAAATCCCCGCAATCGCAAGAAACTTTTTCGCGGCGACATCCTTGGTCTGATGCCGGTGGCCTATCAGTGTTCGTTCAGGTCTACGCTATAAAGATTGACAGTGGAGGTGTGCGCGCTCACCACTGGCAGGTCGCCAGGCGCCAAGCCGATCAGACGATAATCGGTTGCGGTCACGGGACTCAGACTGCCGATTGTGGCCACCAGCTTTGCTTGCCCTGCGGGAACGGGGATGCGGTAGATTAGCTTGCCTTCCTCAAGAAAATCTTGAAAATAGAGGGAACGGCCATCATGGGACCATGTCGGATCTCCGACCCCGTGGGTGGTGAGTGTGGTCCACTGCTTTCTGACCGGAGCGATAAACCGGTAGCCACGTTTGGCCAGCGTTTCCACGAATCGCGGATTCTCCGCCTTGTCGCCCAGAGCTTCGCGCAGCTTGTTGACGGCCGTCCCCAAGCTGTGGTCGTAGTCAACGGTCGTGTCCGCATCCCATAGCTGACGCTGAAGCGTTTCGCGGGAAACGACTTCGCCCGGCGCTTCCAGCAATGCGGCAAGCAACTTGAAAGGCTGCTCCTGCAGACGGATGCGCACACCGGAACGGCGCAGTTCGCCACTTCTCAGATCGGCTTCAAAAATTCCGAACTGCACCAGTTTGGCGCTGTTGTCGCGATTTTCAGTTGCCATGACTTCCTGGGGAACCTTGCACTGTAGTATAGCGGAGAAGCACAAAGCGCTTCCATTTTTGCCTTGGTAGTCTGGCCGTTATGGCGTCGTTATCCAAGAGATACGCGCTTCCAACTTGCCGAGAACAAATGATTTATCTGATGAGAATCAATTGACGGCGAATAGGCAAGGCGTGAATTGACTACTATGTATCTTGGGGAGTGTTGTCATAGAAGCTCCAAAATGAACGTATCCTGCATCATCTTCATCGCTTTTGAAACATACAGCAGTCAATGTTCGGGAGACAGATAAATGAAAACCATTTTCAATCACCATTGCACAGCAATCTTCCTTCTTGCCATCGGCGCCGCGTTGTCGGCTCCGCTGGTCGGTGCGCAACCTGCGCCTCAAACGCCTTCGGAAATCTCTCATATGGATCAGTTGCCGAATGGCATCCAGATCTCGGGCCATGACGTGACGATGCGCGTGACAGCCTTACGCGAAGACGTGTTGCGCGTGCGCGCTAGCCGGAATGGGGATTTCACGAAAGACGAGTCCTGGGCTGTGCTGGCAGGAGCCCGCGCGGCGAGTGTTCCGGTCACGCCGGAAAGCAATGGCTTTCGGACCAAGGCTTTGCGCGTGAGCTTTGACAGCAGAATGCGGATGACCGTGAGCGATCTTGCGGGCCACGTGCTTCAGCAGGATAATCGCCCGCTCGAATACCACGGATCGTCCTTCCGGCTTTACAAGACCATGGCCCCGGCTGAGCACTTCTTCGGACTCGGCGACAAGGTAGGTCCGCTTGATCGCCGCGGCCAGGCATTCACGGATTGGAATAGGGACGCCTTCGGCTGGCAGGAGTCGACGGATCCTATCTATAAAAGCATTCCGTTTTTTCTCTCATGGAATCAGGGGCGCGTTCTAGGCGTGATGTTTGATAACACGTGGCGCGCAAGCTTCGACTTCGGCAAGGAATTCTCCAATGCATATTCCTTCGGTGCGCCAGACGGTCCGGTCGATTATTATCTCTTATACGGCCCCGGTCCGAAGCAGGTTGTCGAGGACTATGCTTGGCTGACCGGTCCCACGCCGATTCCGCCCCTTTGGTCTCTTGGCTATCAGCAATCGCGCTACAGTTACTACCCTGAAGCGAGATTGCGCGAGATTGCGGATCGTCTTCGCGCCGACAAGATTCCAGCGGATGCGATCTATCTCGACATCGACTATCAGCAGGACAATCGGCCCTTTACAATAGATCGGAAGAAGTTCCCGGCTTTCGAGCAGATGATCAAGGATCTTGCCGCGCAGCACTTTCATGTCATTGCGATTACAGATCTCCACATCGCCAAACTGCCGAACGCGGGGTACGCTCCCTTCGACGCGGGAGTTGCCGGTGATCAGTTTGTAAAAAATCCTGATGGCTCGACTTATGTTGCAAAGGTGTGGCCAGGAGATTCTACTTTTCCTGATTTCACTCAGCAGCAGACGCGCGCCTGGTGGGGTTCGCTTTACAAGGACTTTGTCGCCGATGGCATTGCCGGCTTCTGGAACGACATGAACGAACCTGCCATCTTCAACGTGACGACCAAGACCATGCCGGACGATATTCAGCATCGCATCGATGAGCCTGGCTTTGGAAAACGCACGGCCACACACCTCGAAATTCATAATGTCTATGGCATGGAAAATTCGCGTGCGACTTATGACGGATTGCGAATCCTGGAGCCTAACGTGCGGCCTTTTGTGCTGACTCGCGCAAGTTATGCGGGCGGGCAGCGTTACTCAGCCACATGGACCGGTGATAACAGCGCCACTTGGAATCACATGCGGCTGACCACCCCGATGCTCGAGAATCTTGGCCTGAGCGGTTTCGCGATGAGTGGAGCGGATGTGGGTGGCTACGCTGGCTCGCCGCAGCCGGATTTGCTTACCAAGTGGCTTGAGATTTCGGCCTTCCAGCCGATCGACCGCGATCACACAGCCGCTGGAACCCTCGATCAGGAGCCGTGGGTGCATGGACCGGAGCAGGAGGCGATTCGCCGCCACTACATCGAAGAACGCTACAAGCTGATGCCTTACCTCTACACCACTGCGGAGGAAATGTCGCGTACAGGGCTTCCAATTGATCGCACGCTCTTCCTGGAGTTTCCCGATGCGGCGCAGGACCTTCATCCAATTGACCTGGACGCGCCGAGCGAGTTTCTCTTCGGTCCCGACCTTCTCGTTGCACCCACGCCTTACCCGGATGAAGTGGACAGCTATGAGGTGCAACTGCCTCCGGGCGTTTGGTACGACTATTGGACCGGCGAACAAATCGATCGCTCCATCGCCGCGGAAAGCCGCGATGGAGAGCAAAAGAAGGGAACTCAGGCCGAAGCGGGTGTCGCTGCGCTGAAGCCGCTCATCGTTGAACCAAGCCTCGCCGTTCTGCCAGTTTATGTAAGAGGCGGATCGATGCTGCCTATTGCGCCTCTGACGCAAAGCACCATGGAAACGCCGGTCGGTCCTTTGACTCTGCGCGTCTATGTGGGCGATAACTGTCGCGGAACGCTCTACCAAGATGACGGTAAGTCCTACAATTTCCTGCACGGAGAGTTTCTGCGCATGGAGAGTTCTTGCTCCGTGGAACGCAATACGCTCCACGTTCATCTCGGTCAGCATCAGGGAAGCTACAAGGCGTGGTGGTCGGAGATAGCCATCGAGGTCTATGGATGGCCAGCCTCTGCGGGACATGCCAAACTTGTAGATAAGTCACTCAATCCTATATGGAACAGCACAACCCATGCTTGGCAGGTAACCTTGCCCGATAGCGGAAAAGGACTGGATGTTACTTTTCAGTAGTTATTGATTCGGCACGAAACCATTCCATCCAAATCGTGTTGAAGTTGTACTAGTACGGTGACCGCGTGATTTGGTAATTGCATGAATGTAGCGCCGGCCTCCCGGCCGGCTGTAGCGCGGGCGTCCTCGCCCGCGCTTGTCCATGGCTAATTACCAATTCATGTAGTCGTGACACTAGCATTTGGAGGTGGCTTTTTCTTGAGGAAAAAGCCACTTAGCAGCGTGGCTTCGGTCTACACCAATTCCGAAAATGCTCTAATGCTGGGTGCCCAGGTCCCGATTTTGGGACCTGGGAAGGTTTGAAATAGAGATACGAAATTATGCAGTCAGAGAGCTAGAAAGTGAAGTGAACCGCCAGCTCCATACTGCGCGGACCGCCTCCGCCGAGGTACGGGTTGCCACTGCCCACATCGGGGGTTGCCGTAGTTGCCAGATACTGCGCACCATTCGTGTTGGGGTTGGAGCCTGCCACGAGGTTGCTTCCATCCGTGTGGTTGCTGCCAAAGGCGTCGATGCCAAAGCCCGGCAGCAGCGGATTGCTGAAATTCGGATGGTTGAGGATGTTGAAGAAATCGATGCGAAGTTCCATCGCAATCTTTTCGGTCAGATGCGAGGTCTTTGTCAGCGAGAAGTCGAAGTTTGTAAAGTCCGTTGCGTTGAAGGCGTTGCGACCCTCGTTGCCAGGATGACCTGTATTTGCGACACAGCTTCCGGTTACGTTATCCCCTGACCAGGTGCAGGGCGCGGCGAAGGCGGCCAGATTCAGCAGATTTGTTCCGTGCGCGCCGGCGTGCGGATTGCCGATAATATCCGGCCGTCCAAAATATTCTCCACTGTTGCTGTAGTTGCCCCCGCCCAGAGTTTCAAACAGGTAACTTACTGTGTAGGGTTGGCCGGTGGCAAAGTTGAACATGCCATCCAGTGCCCAGCCGTTCAGAATCTTTTGCGCTGTGTGGAACTTCGGCAAGTTGTAGGTCCAGTACCACTGCACGTGTTGCCGCATGTCAAAGTTGGAACTGGCGCGCTCGGCGCGAGGATTGAAGCTGTCCTCGGGCATTGCCGCGTTCGGAACAAAGTCCATGCCGTCGCTGGCCGTGTCAATCGAGTGCGCCCAAGTGTAGTTCAGCGTGGAAGTCACATTGTGCCAGTTCAGCAGCTTCAGCGTCCCTTGCAGCGAATTGTAATTGGACATCGCGCTGGTTTCGATCTGGTTCACATAGTAAAGCGGAGTGTCGGTGAAGGAGCTTACCGAGTAGGTCGGATAGCACTGTTCGCCATAGGCGATCGTTTTGCCGTTTCCGCAGGTTACTACTCTGCCCGCCACGTTGTTCACTTGGTTGAGATCGCGGAAGCGGAACAGGTGGCGTCCCTGCGAGCCCACGTACCCGATCTGAACGGCAACCTTTTGTGAGACCTGCGACTCGATATTGAGATTGTAGGAGCCATACCTTGGCGTCACCAGGCCTTGATCCACGCTGAATACGCTGCTGGGCGTGTAGTTACCGAAAATCGCGCTGCCGGATGTAATTGTGGGAGCCACCGACGTTGCAAAACCGATGGTGTTGAATGCGGGTCCGGCCTGTGCGGCGTTGGTGTTGTAAGCCTGATTGCCTACAAAAATGTCTTGCGAGGGGCCGTCGTAAAAGAGACCTGCGCTGGCTCTAATCACCAGCTTGCCATTGCCCGTCAGATCGTCAACCAAGCTGACACGCGGCGCAAAGTTGCCCCAAGCCTTCGGATAAAGCGACTTCGGGCTGCCCTCGGCGCCTATCGTTTGCAATGCTCCGGTTTTCACGTTGAAGATGCTGAAGGCGTTATCCTTCGCGCCGATCACCCCGAGATAATCCCAGCGCAGGCCATAGTTGAAGGTGACCCTCGTGCTCAAGTGCCAGGAATCCAGGAAGTATGCGCCGCTGTTGTTCTGGTAGGTATAGCGCGTGCCGTCGCCTTCGGCGGAACTGCCGCTGTCAATGTTGCCGGCCAGAAAATCGTCGAGGCTGTTGAAGACCAGCTTGCCGCGATGCCCTGAGTTGATGAAGCTGTTGATGAAGGTGCGACGCCACTCCAAACCGGCCTTGAAGTTATGCCTACCCTTGGTATACGAGACGTTGCCGAAGAGTTGGTAGTTGGTGTCGACGCGGCCGCGCGCGTCGCTGGAGGTCGAGCCGATGGGGCTGTACTCAGCGTTCGCGCCGTAGACATTGATCGTCGGCAATCCGAGGTCGCGCGACGAGTAGCCCTGCGGCAGCGTGTTCAGGCCATACGTTGTGTTGGGATTCAGGCTGTTGTCCTGCGGCAGGAATTGCTGCAGGAGGCGGTTGTAGCCGCCGCGTACTTCGATGATCAGGTCCGAGCGCGGAATGGTTGTATAGGAAAGCGAAAGGATGTTGACGTGTGTTGGCGTCGAAGTGTTGAATCCCGGCGCGCTGCTCCCGGTGTAGAGCATGCCCAGAGGAAAGCTCTGCTTGCCATGGCTGTAGAAGTAGCGTCCCGTCAGCAGGTCGCCCGGGCTGAGCAGCTTCAAATGCTGATCGAACTTGGCGATGACGTTGTCGCTGTTATTGCTGAAGGGTGTTGTAAAAGTCTCACTGCCGGTGCCGGTTTCCGGCAGGGTTCCCCAGGGTTTACTCGCCAACAGGCTTTGGATCACCGGGTTGATTCCGCCCACGGGCGTTTTGGCGGTGATGTCGAATTGTGTTGGCACTGTGCCCTGCTGAGGCATACCGCCATTTTCCCTCTGCCCTTCGTAGGCAACCGTGAAAAACGAGCTGTCCTTCAGAACGGGACCATCAATCAAGCCACCGAACTGGTGGTTCGTAAAGGAATTTTTGGGTTGATCTGCGGTGTTGAAGTAATTGCGCGCGGTAAAGGAGTCGTTTCGGAAATACTCAAAAGCGCTGCCATGAATCACGTTGGAGCCGCTCTTGGTCACGATGTTGACCGTGGCGCCCGCGCTTCGGCCAAACTCGGGCTCTGGGCTGCCGGTCACTGGAATCTCGGCCAGAGCGTCCACGGGGAGAATGGTCGAAGGTGCGCCCCACACGCCCGCCTGATTGATTGACGGCAGGTTGCGGTAGCCGTCGTTCATGTCCGTGCCATCCAATAAATAATTGTTCGAGCGGCCGCGGTTGCCGTTCAGGCTGAACAGACCGTAGGAACCAGCCGATTCATTGGACCCCTCCGGATCGCCTGAGGCCCCCGGAACCATTGACAACAGTTTGGTAAAGTCGCGTCCGTTCACCGGCAGTTCGCCTGCCTCTGAGGCTTCGATCGTGCCGCCCGTCGTGTTGGTGGCGGTCTCCACCAACGGAACATTGGCAGTGACCTCGACCACTTCATGAACCATGCCGGTATCAAGCTTGGCGTCGGCGCGCGTCGCCGAGCCTACGCTGACTGGAATGTTTGTCAGCGTCATGGAGCTGAATCCGCTCTTTTCGATGGTGATGCTATAGGTGCCCAACGGCAACTCGGAAGCCACGTACCGCCCCAGATCATTGGTGAGGACCGTTCGGGTCAATCCGGTGCCAGGGCTGAAGACTTTCACCTGTGTTCCGGATATTGCCGCTCCGGTGCTGTCGGTGATCGTACCTTGGATGCTTCCGCGGAAACTCTGCGCACTTGATGTACAGGCAAAGATTATGGAGAAAAACACAAATAGTGCCACAGTTCTACAGCTTTTCATTGGGCGCTCCTGAAACTTCCGAGAATATTAAAATGCTACCATGTATGCGACTGCTTCTGGATAAGGATGGCATAAGGATTGCTCAGATCAAGGCACCATCCATATGACTGACTGGTCTACGCGTATTCGATAACCTCTCACCTTGGAGCAATCGCGTACCAGCGCTTGATCCAAAACCGCGCTGCGAACCGGAAGAGGCCCATAGGAGAATGACGACCGGTGGTTGATCGCAGCGCTGACGGAAGCGTGATTCCTGCCTGCTTATGGCATTGCAATCAGAACACCTTTGCCAGTAGGCTGGTGAGGGTGGAAGCAGGACTCAGCGTGGCTGTCGCGCTGACATGGCGAAAAAATAGACTGCTAGCCAGATCGGCCATGAGTGGAAGTCCGGTCTCGACAAGAAGGCGTAAACTTAGAGCATCTAGTTAGAAAAAAACGAGTTGTAAGATGTGGCCCCGTAGCTCAGGTGGATAGAGCAGCAGTTTCCTAAACTGCGTGTCGGAAGTTCGAGTCTTCCCGGGGTCACCATATTCTAAAGGGCTTACCGGCTTTCTATGAAAAAACATTAGGACAGATTTGAGACACCGCAATCAACGTCATAAACAATCAACAAGCTTCCGAACAAGAGGCCTTCCAGGCTTTGACTTCATGTCTTGCGCCATTTATAAATGTTGATGGGGTGGAAATCAGTTCCATACCATCAGGCTGCTCCTTCCATGGACAGCACACTTCACCACGGCAATCGCCAGGATGTTCGGGAAGGCGGTGAAATTCCGCCACTGCCCCGCAACTGTGAGCGCTCCTGCTTGTTGGCCCGTTCTATCGGTCAGGGCAGGGAACCAGCCAGGGTCTTTTCGCTGTGAGCGGAGAGTTCTTGTGAACCACTGCGGACGAGTCCTTTCGAGGGCGTCTGTGGGAAGGTGCTGGGAAGACGCGCGAGTCAGGAGACCGGTCCTTGCGCCCTCAACCCACTTGCGTTCCGAGGGGAACGAAGGAGTCTTCATGTTTGTTTACCTACATTTTTTTCCTCGTCCTTTTTCCGCTTTATTGCCTCGCATCTTTGCCGTTTTTCTGCTCGCGGCCAGCGTCGTTCTTTGCCCGGCTGCTTCTGTCCGCGGCGTGGTCACGGACGCTTCCGGCGCCAAGGTCAGAGGTGCCAGCGTGATTCTGATCAGCGGTGGCAACTCCGTCAGCTCTGCCGTAACGACCGCAGACGGCAGCTTTCAGATGACTACCGGAACTGAGGGGCGCTTTTTCCTGATTGTTTCTGCCAAAAGCTTCCGCCAGTTGGAAACGCCCGGTTTTTATGCTGGCCGGCTCGACCTGATCGAACGCAACTTGGTGCTCGAACCTGAATGGGTGCGGCAGTCGATCGTTGTGACGGCCACCGGGACCCCCACGCCACAGCCGCAGACCAGTGAGGCCACCAGTGTGCTCGGCCCGCTGGATCTGGCTCTGCGTAGCGATCTGGTGAGCGCGTTGCGGCTGATGCCCGGTACGGTCACGGTGCAGAGCGGACAGATGGGCGCGCAAACCTCACTGTTCATTCGCGGCGGAAATTCGTCGTCCAACAAGATCTTGATGGATGGGGTGAGCGCGGGTGATCTGGGCGGAAACTACGACTTTGGCCCGCTCTCAACCACGGCTGTTGAGCGCGCCGAGGTCTATCGCGGCACGAACTCGAACCTCTATGGCGCCGATGCGTCCAGCGGGGTGGTCAGCCTGACCACTCCGCATGGCACCACCAGCAATCCCTCGATTTTCCTCCAGGCAGATGGAGGCAACTTGAACACTTCTCGCGAAGAGTTGGAGGTGGCCGGTGCACACAACAAGCTGGACTATCTCGGCGCCTTCAGTTGGCTCCAGACAGACAACAATCTGCCCAACGACGAGTATCATGTGGCGACCACGGCTGCCAATCTCGGCTGGCAGGTTACCGGGGACACGCAGATTCGCGCCACGCTGCGCTACGGCGTCGATGCCACCGGCCTTCCCAACGCCTGGAACTTCTATCATGTTGCGGACGATGCGACCGAGAAGGATCAGAATTTGTTTATCAGCGCTTCGATCGACAACCAGACCACGGCCAGTCTGCACAATAGCCTGCGCTACGGAGCGACCCGCAAGCGTGAGCAGTGGAATCAATGGGCGCACGAAGGCAACCAGGATAGCTACGGTGATTATCTGGGCAATATGGTGACCATCACCGGCGCCAATGGCTATTCGGTCACAGGCCGGGCGATTCTGGACTACGGGGGAACCTATCCGACGAGCGATTCTTTCGTCAACAATCGCGACCAGCTCCTCTATCAGGGGGATTACAAATTCACGCCCCATTTGACCGCGCTGATTGGTTTCCATTTTGAAGACGAGCGTGGAACGTATGTCTATCCCGCTTATGGTGAGAACGATGGCACCGATCGCACCAACTATGACTATGTGGCGGGCGTGCATGGCGATTTCAAAAACCGCTTCTTCTACACGCTGGGCGGCAGCCTGGAGCACTACTCGCTCTTTGGAACGCAGACCTCGCCGCGTGCCGGAGTTTCTTTTTATGCTCTGCGCCCGCGCAAGGGCGTTTTCAGTGGCACCCGCATTCTCTTTAACTATGGCGATGGAGTGCGTGAACCCACGCTGACCAATGAGGTCAATTCGCTTTACAAATTCCTGAAGAACGGCCACAAGGCCGATCTCGAACAATTGCATATCGAACCGCTATCAGCGCCGGCCACCAGAACTTATGAGGGCGGTTTTGAGCAGGCATTCTTCAGCGAACGTCTGTTCTTTCGAGCCAGCTATTTCCATAATCAGTTTGGCAAGGAGATTGAGTCGGTTCCTGCCCTGGAATTGATCAAGCTGTTTCCAGACCTGACGAAGGATGAGCTTGGCAAAGATTACACCTATGACACGGGGCTGACGGTCAATACCCAAGCCTTCCGTGCACAGGGCGTCGAGACGACCATCGAAAGCGGTATCGGCAGGAATCTTTTCTTGCGCGGAGGTTACACGTATCTCGATTCGGTTGTGCAGCGCTCCTTCACCAGCGCCAATGAGGCT
>Ga0224558_1000877_pt1 | contig 34246 bp, 34 predicted proteins | sample 714S32024metaG_FD_180682 | JGI IMG/M metagenome (GOLD analysis project Ga0224558, IMG submission 180682) | Peat soil microbial communities from Stordalen Mire, Sweden - 717 S3 20-24 | ecosystem: Environmental > Terrestrial > Soil > Wetlands > Peat | place: Sweden: Norrbotten County, Stordalen... | reverse complement strand
CAATTTGTTCAATGAGGCGGCCATCTGCTGAGCCAGTCCGTCAACCTCGTACGAGAAGAGATCGCCGACAATTGCTACTAAGTCAGGATGTTGCTGGTTAATGAGGTCGATCACCTCGCCAAAACGCGCAGCGTTGAGCCACTCATCCAAATGAATGTCCGCGATACTTGCAATCCGGTATCCGCGAAACGCGGGATCGAGGTCGGGAATGGTCACGTCAACGTTACCGATCTCAACAGCGCTCGGCTCAAATTCGCCCCGGTGCATCTTCTTTAACAGGCGAATTATCGCGAGCTGCCTTCTGCGCCGGCGCTGAAAGCTTTTCGAGGACGCGAACCTTTCATTAGTCACTCTTTGACCCGAGCAATTTTCAAATCACGGCTATTTTGTACAAATCCGCGTGTCGCAAGAAATGAAAGTTGATATCCTCAAATGGAGGCACGAGCGGATCGGTGCAACTGAGCCAGTACACTAAGTAGCGATATATTTAAACATCTGGCGGTGTGAGCGCGGTCGTAGCTGGAATTTCGCGCTACCTTCTAACGGGCCGTGCCCTCGTCGGTAGACCAGAATTCCCGCTGTCAGTGCATACGCCGGCTTGGTTAGTGTTTTTATTCACTCGGTCGTGCCAGACGCAAGCCGAGATTTTGATTAAGCGATCGATTGCCTAGGCTCCCAAGCTTCGGTCATTGCCCAGCTACGGTTTCAATCAGGCCTTCAGCATGCGAGCCGTGTGAATCAATCGAACAGAGCGAGTACAAGCAAACTTTGTCACGATAAGACGTATTATTACATGTGAACGGCTACACTATAGTGTCGACAATGCCAGCCTGGCGGAATGGCTACGCAGCCGCCTGCAGAGCGGCGTATCCCGGTTCAACTCCGGGGACTGGCTCTCATTTTTTTGTCCCTTCTGACACCCTGTTTGCGTGTATACGTAGGTCAATTCTGATCCTGACACTTCATTTTTCTTTCTTTCGGTCGCATTGAGTGAGTGCCCGCGGGGCTAGCATTTTGTTCTTCTCAGATGATGCACAAGACTAGAGAGTAGTCCCCAGTTGTGCACGCACGGGCAGGGTTTTTGCAAAGGAGCGGCCATCGACTAAGTCGCTCGGTGAACAACCCTGAAGCAGAAAAGGGATGCCGCTCGTCTTGTCTTTGCTCGCTATGAGAAATCGTGCTGCGGCGTCAGCATTTATTGAGAGCGTATTCGTGTAAGTCTCAACGACAAACGAGGGCTGCTCCTTCTTTCATCGCAGTGCCTGACCCTTATTGTCGTCTCATAGCGACATCTCCAATAGGAGCCAGCTTATCAAGCAGAACTTGCTTGTTGGATCGGGGCGATCGCGATGGTGTGCACAGCCCTTTCTTTAGATACACCAGCTGGTGGCGATCGAGTTCGTGATCAAGGGCAACCACCGGTCCGTAGAACCGGCTACTCAAACAAATCACTCGTGCATAACTGTTTTATCGTATCGAACAGAGCGTCCATCGAAGTATTCGTCTTTAGGGGCACATCTTCATCAAAATGTATGTTTTCCTCAAGCGCCGTAGACCACTGGGAAGCGGTCGAACGCATTCCGACGTTTATTGCGTGGTCGATTATAGAGGGAATCATTCCGACCGTGTTTTTTGTGTGTGTCACTATTGAGCTGTCTCTCGCGATTTTGTTTCGTTCAAATCGTGTTTTCAGATCATTTTGCGTGTCGATGACAAACGCTATCTGCTCCTTAAAACCAGCAGCTTTCCTCGTTGCGATCGCACGCTTTAGATTGTCTAATGCTGATATTGCCTGGTCGATGTCCGCGAGAATGAGATCCAATTCGTTGCCGATGATTGCTGCGTCGCACGTTACCGCATTCCTCATAAGATAGTATTCCGATCTTACCCTTAATAGCTCCAAAATCGCATCCAACTGTCCAACGCCTCCGTATATATCTCTCGGTCTCCAAGTGGAAACGACGGGAAACTGCATGCCGAGCTCTTTGGCTATCCTGCTCGCTCGGCTGAGGTATTCGGCGCCGCCTTTGCCCCCAACATAAAATGTGATGCCGATGCCACTGAAAGCGATCAGCATAGACTCCGCCCTCAGCGATACGTTTGGCAACATCTGTTCTAGCGCTTGACGCATGCCTCCTTTGAACTCTACGGTTGTATTGCACGCACGGCACGTCGCGACGAGCTTGTGATCAGGTGAGCGTACCACCTTGACGTCAGCTTTACCATTGCAAGGGCAATGATACCAAATAGGGGTGGCGATCTTCGTAACTGGATTTTTCTGCGAATCGACCATCAATTTTGCGTACTGATCGAAGTGTTCCAATATGAACGCGATTTCGTCCTTGAACACCTGTTGGCATTGTGAAAACCGCGCGAAAGCAGTTTCATACCCACATTCCTGAATGAGGTACGCGAAGAAAAAGGCATTAAAATCAGCCGCATTGGTGCTTCTTTCGTTGGCTCGATCGATCACATCAAACACCTCACGGGTACAGAGATCAACATCCGGGGGCTGTAGTCCCAAATGCTTAGAGTGCTTCATGATTGAATCTCTTGACTCGACCGTCCAGCGTTGAATCTCGCTTTTTATCTTCTCTACTTCGTTATTGTCTGGCTTTGGCACGGCGCGCATGATCTTATTGTTGTACGTTGGGGCGACCGACAAACGCAGGCTGAGCGTACCGTTTCGACTTCTGACACTCGGGAGCTGTGCCTCTCGGAACCACCGTTCTTCAGCAAAGTCTTGATCCGCAAAACAAAAGAGCTCGGCGACGGGACAGCCGATTACGTTTCGCAATTGCTCGGCCACCGCGTGAACGAGCACTGCCTTTCGCACGACGCCACTGTACGGAAAGAGATTTGGCTGGTGGGCCGACATCAGTACAATTCCTTCGTAATCCGCGCGAAGCGGGATCTGAGCATCATTATGAAACGCGGCGACATGTTCGGCGAACGCCTTGCGCTTGTCCAGCATCTTGTCATCCGGGTAGATGGCGTGACCTGCAACAACTCTTGTCAGCTCCTGCAGGTTCGTACACTGATCTCCTTTCATGAGTAACTCAAAAAATGCAACTTGAAACGTGCAAACCCTCAGGGTTTGCTCAGTGGGAGTAGTACGCACAACAATATGATAGTTTCTTTCGCGGCAATAACTGGCGGAACCAGTATGCCGGCGCAAGTGTAAGCTACCGAGCGCGCCACGACGATTGCTCCTAACAAACTTCACTCGTGACCCAAAGAGATTAGTACAGAAGGCATAGCCGCCATGAGCTTGAGGCTGGGCTAGCATCAAATGGTTTTGAAAAGAATGGAAGCTGTGAGGCAATCGCGCTCATGTGTCGCACTTTAGCTGTCGAGCTCTTGAACGCGTCTAACTTCCTTGTTTAATTCGAGAGATTGTGCTACTTGTCCCCGTCATTTTTTGGATCCCGTTTTGGTCACGCTAATGCTTTCATGCTGGATGCTCTCAAGGTTTGGTCACTCTCGCAAGGAAAAAGGAAAACAGCGTGTGACGGGCTACGTGCCTTACCAACCACTCTTGCAGGAAATGGCTCATCTCATGCCTCTAAGGCGCACGCGCTACTAATACCTGGGTAACGTTAAATATCGCGGACTCTACCTCATACGAGTGGCCTTGGTTGCTTATCTTCCGGCAACACGGGCAGTTTCATAGTGTTAATGAGTATCGGCGTCGTGACTTCCTTCGCTCGCTCGAGCAACAGGTCCTTTCCTTTTTGAGACAACCCGAAAAGCGGCACGCTCGTTCCAACCTGAGCGAGGGCTTTATCCGCCACCACTCCCCTTATAGCTCGTGATGCACATCCGGTCGTTATATCTACCGTATCGACGAAGTTCTTCGCATCATCATCTTTGATTCCGGTCACGTGCACGCCGATGATAATCACGTTGGCGCCGGTTTCTTGTTCTATTTCACGGCATTTCCGAGCGTCGCCTAACGTCGCAACAGTAACAGCCACGTTCTTAAAGCCCAGTTCGATCGCGCGTGCGACGCCCATGGGCTGATTAATAATGGCGCTCTTCCCGTCGAGCACAATTCCGCCTTTTTCCTCCACCCGGCGCTTCAACTTCGGTATGAGCGTCGTTTCGATAACTCCCGAAATCCGTGCCCCGATACCTTGGGTGAGGATCGGATTAGACGTGATGACCGTGCCGACGCCCTCACATACCGTTATGCTGGAGTCAATCAACCCCCGCCGCAAGCCTGTCATCATCACCTCCGAGGCTCCAAATCCGACGAAGATTTCCATCTCTATGTCACGCTCGCCGGTGCACATCCCAAAATCGCGGATCCGGAACTCGATATTCGCTTTTACGACGGCCGGATCAATTCGTTCGATGCCGCGCGCCTTGGCAAAAATGGGACAGTATTCAATCAGCGATTCTCCAACTTCAACCACGTGACCATCTTCGACCACGATGTACGATTTTCCCATCGCTTCCATCACGTGTCTGTCTTTCATCGTGCTTTTTTCTGAGGCCTTAAGCCTCATAACTCTTACGACTGAGTCAAAATTCGCCGGGGTAGTCTTGAGCGAAGGCGAGAAGGTCTTGCTCCGGCCAGTATTCGCGCAAGTGAGGTGAACGTAGGCACCGCCCCTTGCTGGGCGAAGCGCGGCCGACAAACGAAGAGGCTAGCCTAACGTTTCAAGGGATCGAGGGCAAATTTGGCCTGCTTCCCTCGTTCTATAACGAGTCCGACGCATGGGACGTGAGCTAAGACTATCATGACTACTAAGCAGCTCAGCGACTTGGACCGTATCAAACAAGCTCCCCTTGGTGTTAAAGACAGTATTCGAGCTGATGAGAAGATTAGCGTGGCGTATCCAAGCCCCCTGGGGCCCAGTAAAACGCTCTTGGCTGAATTCGCGCATTTTGCTAGTGACTATTTGCAGGTTGCAGGACCAAACCCTTCCGAAGAGGTAAAAAAGAACGCTCGCTTGTACTCGTGGGATCTCACAAACTACGAGGAACGCTATCGGCAAGAGATAGCGGGCAGACCTGAGGCACAAGCAGAGCTTCACCGCATTTTAGCTAGGGCTCGGCGAGGATTCACTATCCTACTTTATAGCCGCGAGAAGGATTGGCCTTGCCATCGGTTTGTGCTATTGGACATTCTTAGAGCAATGGCTGAACAGCGGGAAGGGCTAGCTGAAGTGCTGCGAATGGCACCATAGACTGCAAGGCTAGACTCGCAACCCTCTTCAGACTCCTCCTCGCCCGCGTGGGTGCAGAACAGTAGGCGCGCGAGCCCGAATAGGAGTTGTGAATGTCCAACACGTGCAGGGTGGATCCCAGACATAGTCAGGCGTCCGGAAATCAAAGCACTATTGAGAAGCGGGTCGTAATCAGAGGGGCGGTTGCTTTTTGTAAAAGGCTATTCGCCAAAAAGGAATAGTAGACACTGGGAGTGAAACTAAATTCACCAAAAAAAGCCAAAACTAGGCGAACTACACATGAACGAACTGGAAGACAAATTGCTTACGTACCTGTACATTATCGTGTTCACCAAACTACTTCGCGAGGCGATAGAGGCTTTGCCGTGCATCTTCTATGTGAAAGATGCGCGCTACGAACCCGCCTTCTTTGAGTCTCTTAACTGCGTATCTCACCGTTCTATATGGCAAGTATGTCTCCTTTTCGATATCGCTCAAAGTCATTGTTCCGTTGTTCTCAAGCGTCTTAAAGACCAATTTCACACTTGGAGGATACTCTCTGAGCCTCTTTGTGAAGGGCTCGTTGTTCGAAATTGCTTCAGCAATCACACCGTTCATGGTATTCACCAAATAAATTAACGGCGTTAATACTATAAAACTATTTCTTGATTTGGGGCTTTGTTTATTAAGTCGCTTCCAAGCTAGACTTTTTAAACAGCGGCTTGACTTTTTATACAGAGGGTAGTTTTTAAACAAAGCTTTGATTTGGAGCTTTGTAGATTAAGTAGGTTTTTCGAGCGACTTCTTCTGCACGCGCCCAAGTTTTTCTACAGAACTCCCTGAGAGAAGCAAAAAAGATCGAATAAGATACTGAAGAGGTAAGAAAGCTAGGCGCTGAAATCTACGAAATCGGGTTCAGGGACAAGCAAAAATTGCTGTCGGGACGGCGGGAGCTTCTTGAGTCCTCACCTTACCGATGTGCGCGTGCCCATGAAGAGCGCAATTTGGTTCTCGGGGGCCGATTTGGCGTCCCCCCAATAGCCCTCGTGTTGCGACATACCAAGGTTGAGGAGAACAACGTTTTCCGACTATGGAAACTTGCGAATTAGAGCTTAATAAGATACTTTAGGGTCTATTGGGTCATAGAGGATGCCGTGATCTTCTTCATACGGCGTCGTGTGGAGGACCGTATTCGAAAGAAGGTCTTCAGGGATCTGGCGCTTTGGATCAGGGAAAGCGTCGCAGTTGTACAATCTTTCAGCCGGGTAGGCGTCACATTTGTCCCCCGTATAGAAATGTTTGCAATTGAAACACTGCGGAAGCATTTGTGTTATTTTCTCACCTCCGTGCTGCGTGCGTACCGTCTCTTTCACGCATATAGGTTTTGATGATGACAGTTGACTGCCAGCACCGCAGACGAAACGCCGCCGCTTCGATAAGGCCGGAACGCAAGAAAAGCTGAGAAAGAGTTATCGTTCCAGAATGTTATTCTTCTAGCGATGCTCTCATCAAAAACCGATGGCGTAAGCTATTCCGAACATCGAAGGGGTTTTTTAAATCGAGAGCGACGCGCTCAACGAGGAGCGTGTTGAATTCAACTACGTAAAGGAAGTGGAGAAATGCTATTCGTTTTATGGTATAAATTCGATCCCGAACATACTGAACGGGTTCGCGAGCTGTGGAAGCACTTTAAGTTTCCAGAAAGCGTCAAGGTGATAGGCCGTTACGTTCTCATAGGCAGACATATGTCCGTGGCAATCTTCGATGCACCAGATGAAGCATCATTGCTGAAGATTACCGGCCCGTTCAGCAGCTTTGGCGTGGCCCACATCGCGCCGGCTATGCCGCTCGAAGAGGCGAACCAAGTAACGTGGTGAGGAAAGAAGAGCAGACGAGCACAAACCGATTCCTCGATTTATCCGTTTGAAGAACGGAGGCGCCGAGAAGCGTCTCGCATAAGTCAGCCGATAGAAAAGCTACATCCTACAACCAAGTCGAAAGGACGGGAAGGCGTCTTTGCCCAACCTGTGGGGGGTACAGAAACAATAGTTCAGCTGCTTATCGTTCGCACTTCAGATTTTCAAATACAAACGCATGCCCCGCAACAAATGAACGCATTTTTCGAGAGACTGTCGCTGCCCTTTTCTCACTGTGCTATGGCAACGCACTGAAAATCCACTCCGTTTTATTGGTGCGTGAAAAAAAAGAAAAGGCGGGTGTGCGCCCGCCTGCGATGTTGCAAGCGCTAGACAGCGCTGGGACCGCGGTCGCCTGTTCTGATGCGGATCACGTCGTCTACCGGGGCGATGAATATTTTCCCATCTCCTATGTTGCCGGTTTTCGCAGTTTCCAAGATCGTGCGGACAATACGCTCCACGTCTTCTGTCTGGACGACCATGTCAATCTGCGATTTGGGCAAGAGATCGAGGCAGTACTCGCTGCCTCGGTAGACCTCCATAATGCCCTTCTGCCTGCCCTGGCCTTTGACGTCCGTAACCGTCATCCCAGGGCCGAGCTCTCGCATCGCGTGCTTTACTGCGTCGAGTTTTTCCCGTCTTATAATGGCCGTGATTCTTTTCATACGCTCACCTCCACGCTGTTTGTTAAACTCCCCGCCCACGCGGACGTGGTGCGGGGACACACTTTCGGCCTGAGACACGGCGAGCAACTTCTTTTTCGAGGTTGCCTGTCCAGCTCAGAGCCCGTAGCCACCATCGTACCCTCCTACCCCCATTTCTGGGACGTCTAGGCCGTCTACTTCGGTTTGCGATCCGACCCTCAGTCCGACAACTTTGTCTATGAACGCGAAGATCGCAAGTGAGATCGCCGCTGTATAAACGAAGCATGTCGCCACTCCGATGCACTGTGCAGTCAACTGACTGGGATTTCCGTAGAGAAGACCGGTTACCGCGCCGGAAACGCCGTTCCAGCCCGCGCCGTACGTGCCATCTGCGAAGAGTCCTAGACTGAGACACCCCCACGCGCCGCACACGCCGTGCACGGCCACCGCTCCGACCGGGTCATCAACTTTTAGCCTTTTGTCAATGAAAAGCGCGGCTTCAACTACGAGAACCCCAGCGACCAATCCGATGAGGACAGCGCTTTGCGAGTTAACGAACGCACAAGGGCCGGTTATTGCGACGAGTCCGGCAAGCATCCCGTTGCACATGAAGCTTACATCAGGTTTGTTGCCGCGCACGCGCCAAACCCAGATTGTTGCCATCACCATGCCAGCGCACGACGCAAGCATTGTGTTGACGGCGATGACGCTGATACGGAGGTCGGTCCCTGCGAGCGTGGAGCCCGGATTGAACCCGAACCATCCGAATGCGAGGATGAGCGTTCCGAGCACGGCCATAGGGATGCTGTGCGGCGGAATGGCGCGGACCTTCCCGTTGACGTACTTACCGATACGAGGGCCGAGCATCCAAGCGCCTACAAAGCCGATAGTACCACCTACCATGTGCACGACCGTGGAACCTGCAAAGTCGACGTATCCGTTGCCTAAGCCAAAGTTCGTGCCGAGCTGCGAAAGCCATCCACCGCCCCAAACCCAGTTGCCAAAGAGCGGGTAAATGATTGTCCCTATGAATAGACCGTAGATGCAGAATGCCAGGAATTTCCATCGTTCGGCCATGGCCCCGGTCGGAATCGTGGCAGCGGTATCCATGAAGACGACTTCGAATAGGAACAGCGCAAACACGCCAACGTCATAGGCACCGGTCAGCGCAAAACCGTGAGCACCGAGCAGTCCGAACGGATGTCCCAGTAAATTGACCGTCACCTCGCTGCCAAGTCCGGTAAACCCGCCCAAGGTACCAAGCGACTTCAATCCGCCGAACATGATGGCGAAACCGCAGAAATACCACCCGAGCACGCCAAGCCCGTAGATCAATATGTTCATGCCCATCGTGTGAGCCACGTTCTTTGAGCGCGTGAAGCCGGTTTCAACGAGTGCAAACCCTGCCTGCATAAAGAAGACGAGGAAGCCGGCCATGAGCGTCCATACGAAGTTAATGGCCACTATATTGTGGCCGACAGCATTGGCGAGCTCAGTTAACGTCGGTTGGCCAGTTACGTTTGCTGGGACGTTAGCCGAGCCGATGCTGCTGCCCGTTGGGTCGGGTTGACTTCTGTCAGGCAGCGCCTGCGTAGCGGCAATTGGCGTTGAGGCGTTCAGCGCTGAGTTTGTGGGCTGTTGGGCCATTCCTGTGATGTACCCCGATTTTGCCATCATCAAACTCACGAATACGAGTATCAAAAGGCAATTTATTACCAATTTTTTACTTGGTTTCCATGTCATTTTGAAACCTCACGTTCTGCGGAATGTGGGCCGGTTTTCGGCCTGTTTCACGTAGATGAGTGGGGGCGCACATGGAGGATGGAGGCGCCCCCCTACGCAGTTCCGCAACTGCGTTTGTTAGTAGGAAGCTATATCTATAGGAAGTAGGTTTCCTGCTTCCTACCAACAAAATGCGTAAAGCAATTATCATATTTAAATTTTACGAAGCAAACAAAACAAAATCAAACAACATTGCCAGTTGGTCAGCCGCGTAACGAAACTACCGTCCCACCTTCAAGCTGATCAGCATATCTTCGTGACAGCCGGAGAAACGGTAGGTTAGCGATTACTACTTATTGTTCCATTTCCAAGTGTTCGGCACTAAGCCAAGATATAGGAGACCACTCGTTGAAATCCAATGAAATCGATATGCGCGGGAAGATCGCTATCGCCCTGGATCTCGTGGAGGGATGCAAGGAGTTCGCAGCCTTGATTCCCGAGGTCAGGACTAACCTCGTTTACGCTCGGCTCAGTTCTAGAAGCAGAGGTGATGTTTTAGGAATAGACGGACGCATAACCGTCGTGAACGGCTTACCTCACGCTGCAGGCAAGCCCAGATTCGGCGCGTCAAGCCACATGGCCCGACTAATGGTAGAGCTGGGCAAAGCCGATTCGACGTTTAGGGCGGGCGTGAACTTCGCCAACACTCCCGCTCTTACGAAATGGCTCAAGGAGTATTGCAAAGCAAAAGGATGGGTTTTCAGCGTGATCGACCGCACTAAAGAACCAGAAGAAATCAAGGAAGCGGAAGGCGCCTCGATGCCCTGGAAAGTTCAGCAAGCGATAGATGCCGCCGGTGGCCTCGTCCCCAAGATCTTCTACGAAACTGGTGCCATCGGCAAAGAGCCCGTGTCGGTTCTTGTCGGGCGGGATCCTATAGAAGTCGCAGAGCAGATCTGTGAAATCGCGAGACGCTACCATGAGCGATAAGATCGGAAAGATAGACCTCGACGCTTTCACCTCCTTTCTGCTTCCGCGGCTCGGCAAAAAAGATGACTCGGTAATCGTGCCACCGAGAACGGGTATCGATGCCGGAGTTATCGACATCGGCAACGACAGGGTGCTCATAATAGCGGAGGATCCAATCTTCGCTATCCCGCACCAGCCCTTGGAGATGTTTGGATGGTATACCGTCCACATCGGCGCGAGCGACGTGGCGGTCATGGGCGTCAAGCCCAGATACATGACCTATTCACTGTTGATGCCTCCCGAGACAAATGAAGAGGACTTCCACACTATTGTGGATGCCATTCACAGAGCTGCTGTGGAGCTTGACATAGCGATCGTCGGCGGGCATACGGGGTACTATCCAGGGTTTGTATCACCGACCATAGGCGGAGTCACCGTCTTTGCCATCGCAGACAAGCACGGTTATGTTACGTCAGCCGGAGCGAAGGCGGACGACGATGTGATTCTAACTAAAGGGCCGGCAATAGAGACGGCGGGAATCCTCTCTGTGATCAGAGAAGAGGAGCTCTTAGAGAAATATCCATCGCCTCTGGTCGAGAAAGCTAAAGCCCTCTGCATGCAAATGACCGTGGTAAAAGACGCCTTGTTAGCTATGGGATCCGGAGGCGTAACTGCCATGCACGACGCGACCGAGGGCGGCGTTATCGGCGGGCTCTTCGAGATAGCGAGCGCTAGCGGAGTGGGGATGGAGATAGATGAGGAGGAGTTTGTCTATCCAGAAGAGGTAAGGATGGTCTGCGAGGCATTTGACATCGATCCCTTGGCAGCGATCGCCGAGGGCTCACTGTTGATTACCGCAAGGCCGAAAAATTCGCAGAATATAGTAAACGCGCTTCGCGCTGGAGGCATAGCAGCTTCCGTTATCGGCAGGGCAACAAGCGACCCAAGAACAAGAACAATTCACCGGCGCGACGGGACAATCGCGGCTCTAGCGATCCCAAGCCAGGACCCTTTTTGGCCATTGTTTTTTGACTCACTGTGACTGCCGAGCGGGGGCCGTAACGATGGCCGACACGAATGCTGCCGTGCTTAGAATCGTTTTGCCGGTTGGGGCGCGGCACGCCTACTCTCGCGCTAATATACGAGGAGCAGCCCATACGAGTTTAAATCGGTGTGAGTTATCTTCCCGTAAGCATTGTTCTCGCACGGAATTACCTCGATCGGCAAGTTGAGCTTCCGCACCGTTGCAAATACGTCGACCCCGACGGCTTCCATCGAAGTTCGCACCTTCTCCGCGTGCCTGCAGTTCCTTTTTAGCGAGAGATCTACGACTCCTTCTGATTGCTCAGCCACGCACTCCTCGCAGTAAATGCACGGGTACGCTGCAAATGCGAGAGATTTATAATAGCCTCGGTAAAACGCGTGCTGCTCGAGCTCATACACTGTATCTCCTATCCAGCGGATGAGCCTTTCAAGAAACAGATGCCAGTCTTCAGGTATGCTCGTAGGGTCGATACCTTCCCTTCCGGGTATTCCTTTGAAGTGCACGATATATGCTTTTGAATACTCTTTGAGGAGGGCTCTCGTCTCCGAAGGGCCTGGGACATACGGGGGACAGCCGAGGTGCTTTGCGAAGCCCTTGCAGCCAAACACGCACCGCCATCTCACCCATTCACTCACCACAATTTCACGCGGGTCAATCTCATAAATTTGGGCGTTGTTTTTCTTAGCTAGCGCCTTAAGCTCATTTTCTAATGTCTTATCGTCCATATGCATCCCTTTAAAGATTATCAAATCGCGATCGTAAGGCCTCACGGTCATACTTTGACAATATGCACGCAGTCTGTCATTCTTTTTGCTATTCCCTAAAACTATTTCTGTTGCTGTGGTTCTGTGCAATGCGTGTGGTATCTGCCATGATTGCGATGAGCTTGTTCAGGCAGGTGCAACGTTCAAAAAAGATGTCCACGAAGCTGAGAGGAATCTTTTTCCGGCGCGAGGCTGACCTTCTGTAGGCATTTCAAGCACTATCTGCAGACTTCCCGCTCTATGGATCTTGAAATCGACACAGAGCTTCTAGGACGGTCGAACGCTGATCGTTGGGCGAACATTCGTTGTTTAGTTTTCATCAGGCTCTCTTGAAACATATTTGGCGATCCCAGCTTGCACCGCTGACGGAAGCCTGCCTCGGCTTTTGTGCCCTCCTGGCACCAGGCGTGGGCCGGACAGCTTGAGCATGGGGCTTATGGTATTAGTCTGCTCGTCGAGTGCTCCTGGTGCCACAGGTCACTATAAAAGCACCGCCAGAGAAGCGCGTCGTCGCGCTCGCGCGGAAGCGCATTGGGGGGTTCGCGCCTCGCTCCACCCACCACGATACCGCATTCTGAAAACGATCTTTCCAACCCTCGATGAGGAGCGCGGGGTCTTCCGCGGACATCTCCCCTCGCGCGGCCATGCTTTCCCACCAGCTTGCGGCGATCACCCACTGGGGCAGGATCTTGCCGCGTCGCACGACGTACGACGTGAAGGTCTTGCACCCGCGCACGACGGTGTTTTTCACCATATTGGGACGGAGACATGCAACGGCCCATTCCTCGGGGCGCAGTGCGTTAAGCAATATAGAAGCCCACACGGCGCTGTCGCCGGCTGGCGGATAGTTCCACTTCCATTGGGAGAGATCCCGCAACAGGTCCGGGCCATAAACATCCTTGAGCTTTGCGACTTGCCTTAAGTGCGACTCGGAGAGTGCATTTATCTGCACGTGAAAGGTCAATGGTGCGGGTAGTCTGTGTAAACCCAGTCTAGGGGCCATGCCGCTCTCTCTCCTTGCGCGCAGCACCCGTTTGGACGCATGTATAGCAGTGCTAGACGTCCCGATGCGGTACAAGATCGCAGCCCGTACAGGGCGCGCACATCGTTTTAGCCAAATCAGCTCGTAGGCCGTACTGGTCGAGGAGTTTACGCTCTTTTCGCGCTAATCGCAAGAGCCGTTCTGCGTTCGGTCGTCGCATGCCTGTTTGTGACCGCAAGGGATGCTCGACAACTGCTCTAAGGATAGGTATCACGCCTATTCCAATAAGTTCTTCCATGCCGTTGATGATCGTGTCATCATCCTCTCCCAATCCGACGAGGATATTGGAAAAGACTTTGTTTCGGCCGAAGGCCTCTACAGCGTCCTTAAGGGCTTCCATAATGAATTCGAGTGAAAGCCCTGGACACATCGTCTTGAAGAGTTGACGATCCATCGTTTCCACGTTATACTTTAGCTCATCTGCTCCAGCGTCCTTCAATAGCTTTGTGGAGTTCTCGGTAGGATAGACGGATACGCCGATGGGGAGATCGTACTTCGCCCTTAATGCGCGAACGATAGCTGCGATCCTCTCAACTTCGCGCTGTGGTGACTCTTCGACACCGGAGGTCAACGCTATGGACCTTAATTTACGAGCGAGCTTCGGATCGGCGAGAATTCTTGAAATCGCCGTTTCAACATCGCTCTGTTCTTTTACCGAACCTCCCAAGAGTGGCACGGGGCAGTACTGGCAGTTGAATATGCACACCTCGCTTACCGTGATATACGCTTGTTCAGGACAATGGGCAATCGCATCTTCAAGGTACCCACGGACGATTTCTTTTTCGTGGTCGCGAATGACCACTTCATCTCCTTCAAGCGATGCCTTGAGACGGGAACTGTGTTTTATTCCCAGGCGCACCCGGTGACCGTTAAATCGTAAGAAAAAGGACGTCAGTCCGGCACCAGGCCCGGACGCAGGAGTCGTAATGCGCCCAAGTATGCGTTCATCAATGTCGACGCCTCCCTCTGCAATAAGAAAAGCTTTCGTCTCCGCACTCTTATCCATCGTTTGTGCCCTCATTTATCCTTTGATCAGCTGTCCGCAGCAATGACGCGCGCAAGTTGCCCCTGTTCAATTGCCTCTTCGTTGTGGTGCCGTGGGTCGAGGAGCCATCGGCGTTACGCGCGTTGTTGTGCAGTTGCGTGTTACAGTACGTTCATGGTCACGGTGAGGATGTTGGCTGGCCTTCGACCTCACGTCCGCTCAAATCGTAAAAAGGTACTCGCGCGTTGGAATACATATATGCTAGGTTCCTTACAAGAATTGTTATCATCTGTAGCATTATATCAAAATCATGTCGAGTGCAACCAAGCAATGTCGATCCGACTCACCAAAGAAACAGCGGGAAACTACTGCCATCAAGATTTTGAACTTGAAAGGGTCGTAGCATACATGCGATCGCATAGCAGTGCAGTGATAGCATTTTCAGGCGGAGTCGATAGCTCGGTCGTTGCTGCGCTCGCCAAACGGGCTTTTGGAGATGCAACAGTGGCCGTGACGGTAGATAACGGTGCGCTTCATCACGGCGAGGTCGAGCACGCGGCTGCGATCGCCAACGAGATCGACATTCGCCACATAGTGATTAGCCTCAATCCGTTGACTGTACCAGAAGTGAAGCAGAACGATCCTGAACGATGTTACTACTGCAAGAAGTTGGTCTTTGGCGCGCTGCGCGACCTGGCTGACGAACTGCACTTCACTGCGGTCATGGACGGCACAAACGCCTCTGATCTTAATGGCTACAGACCAGGTTTGAAAGCTCTGCGAGAACTCGGCGTCGTGTCGCCGTTGCTCGATCTCACCAAAGATGAAGTGAGAAGCGTCGCGCGCAGACTCGGCTTATCGAACGCTGATGCGCCGTCTGCCGCTTGTCTCTTCACCTCATTTCCTTACGGCACGATCATAACCGGCGAGAGAATTGAAAGGCTTAGAGAAGCTGAACGTGCGTTAAAGGCGATCGGCATCGCGCAAGTGAAAATCAGAGATCATGATCACTTCGCTCGCATTGAAGTCGACAGGGAAGAGGCCGGGAAGGTCCTCACGCATTCCTCTGCTATAGCCGACAAGCTCTTGGAGCTTGGGTTTATCTACGTTACTTTGGATCTCGAGTGGCTGCGATCAGGCAGCATGGACATTGCGCTGAGTGCTGCAAGAAAAGAGTCTACAAATGAGCGTTGACCGGCGCTTGTTGAGCGTCGGATTCACCATTACAAAATCCGTATGTCCTCTAATCGGACGTGAATACCAGCACGTTTCTTTAGTACCATGTTAACAACTGCGGTATGCGAGAGATTGATCATGCAGTATCCAGGCAAGAAGCGTTGCCTCTTGCCAATAACCGGTCCGTGGTGAATGACCTCTGCAATACCCTCGAACGCGTGCACGTTATAGGCTTGAACGTCGTGTGACTTTTCTTTCCGAGCAGCAAGCGGGCCCAGCGTGTGACACTCGAGCACTCCCGTTATGGGATTAGCAGAGAGAACGCGGAGAGCGTGATACAACGGACATCCCGGACCGGCGGGACGACCAGTCACAAGGTCTCCTGCTGCAATGCCCCAGCGCTCCACCAAATCGGCGCGAAAAGGAACGATGAATTTGCGCGCCGAGGGCTCGCCCGGCAAAGGACGGAGCACGAAATCGTATTCATTCCCTAGAACGTCAGTCCCAGAGTAGGTTGGAGCTTCCCTTCGCACGCCCTCTTCTGTCTCGTAGTAGGGACAATCTTTGTACGATTTTTCTCCAGCGCGGACGTGCAAAAGAAATTGCTCGCACGTGGCCGTTCCGCAGGCTCCACAATCTTTTCCGCCCGGCACCCAGGCCACGCTCAGTCACCCCGATAAATATTATCGGCCTCCTCGAGCGGCCGTATAACGCCAAAATGGTGCTGCCATCCGATCTCCTTCTTCCCGACGCAGATGGTACAGACTCCAAGCGGAGGTGACCCACGGAGGACGATTTGCGCGGCGTCGCTAAGATCAGGATATGCGCTGAGAGCCTTCATCAGATACCGCATACCCGTACCCTGTATCGCATTGGTTTCAATAATGTCGATTGAGGGGGCGACCTCCTTAATGTATTCGCGAAAAACTTCCTTCTCGGCCTGGGAAACGAGGTCAGTCTTCGTGACAACGGCCATGTCGGCCTGAGCAATCATCGGGGCCATTTTCAGCGGTGAGTTGCTTCCTGAGACTGCCGAAAGAACAGCGATACCGAATGATTGGGTGGTATAGGGGGTGCATCTGAGACAGAGGCCTGCGCTCTCGATGATGAGAAGGCCTGAGCCTAAGTTCTGCGCCCACGAAATGGCGTCTTGGAGCACCATTATGCCCGCGTGATCTGGGCACAGGTCACCGGAGTATACCTTTCGCGTCGGGATCCCAAATTCTTCTCTGAGCTCTTCGTCTTCAAACGCGCGAACTACGTCGATTTTCACGTATGCAGGATTGCAACCCTCGCGAAATTCACGAATGATCTGCCGAACGACCGCAGTCTTCCCGACGCTGGCGGTTCCCGCGATTATGGCGAGTTTCACGCGGGTACCCATATCTTCTCGTCTATTGCATCTTCTTCACCGATTAACTCGCCAGATCTGATTCTCTCGCGGAGGCCCCAGAGCAGATCATCGATCTCAGAAACACGTGCAATCGTCGCCCTCTCTCGGTCGTGAGGTTCAAGCACCTTGACCACAGCCCCATTGCTCATCACAATCCGGCGGTCCGTTCTCAGGGCGAGATAGGGATCGTGTGTTACGAAGATGACCGTTTTCCTACACTCCTTTATGCACGAAATGACGCGCTCCTTGAAAATACCGGCGTTCTCTACTTCATCGAGGAGTAAGATCGGGGTCCTTCCGATGAGAATCGCATCCGCAATAAGAAGCGCACGCGTCTGTCCCCCTGACAGAGCGGTCATACTCATAGCCTCGGTAATCTGCTCTCCCGTGAACTCATTTGTTAGGGCAATCGTATTTTCAATGAGGTCTTCTATGTGCGTTTGCTTGCGTGCTTCAATGTGCAGCTCCAGAAAACGCGACACGTCCAGATCTGCAATTACGCGCGTGCTCTGCGTAATAAGTGCAATCGGTTTTTTCGACGGATCTCGAGCCATCTCATCAGAAGGAGGAACGCCATTTACGAGAATACGCCGGCCCGTAACCGTATCAGCCTGCGCCAGTACTTCGATATCATTTATGAATGCTGATTTTCCAGACCCGGTTGGCCCCACAATCGAGAGAGTATCCCCAGGGCGGATGATTATCTGGTCAAACCCTTCTCTTTTGCCACTGCGGTTGGTTCCCGCGAGGACGGTAATCTCACTCATCTGATCGCGCCGCATAAAAAACTCTTGACCTGATGGCTACAAATAGTTTTCGAAAGAGGCAAAAAATTGTCCTGTAAGTAATAGAAGAAATTATGATTTAACCTACTAAGGAAAAAAAGTAGTCAGAACAGATATGCGAAACTAGCTTCGAAGCCGGTTTTAATGTACTAGGTAGAACGAATACGCTGTGCAGCGACAAAAATCGCAGGAATTCGAATATCCTCTTCTAGATAATTTGGATTCGCGACCAGCACGCGGTCGGCGGAAGAAGATTTGGTTAACTCTAGCAAAGACGAGGTAGTTTCGCTTTGTTATCATGCATCAGGTGCATTGATTCGTTTGGCTTCACCCACATTTTTCACGGAAACTAAGGTGAGATCTGCTCTCTCTAAAGTGATGCTCAAAGCGGGCGATGCGCTATTCAAAGCACCGACGAGCCCATTATTCGTAAATCTGCTCGGGGGTAACTTGGTCGTCGCTCACACACTACGGTTTGGTATCCAATGCTCTCCTTATGGCTCGACGCTACAATTTCGTAGTTGTACTGCTGATCGCCAAGCAATTGTGGCCAAAGGCGTAAATGTGAGCAAGAACGTCTTAGAAAATGCGATGAAGCTACGTGGAGAGGGGTTTGATGAAGGAAGCTAATCATCTCTCACTAAGAATCGGGCATCTTCCCACTCTGTACCATACGTCGTTCCTTCTCATGGGAACAGCCCTTCTGAAGAATAATGGCGTTGAGGCCGAGTGGACACTTTTCCCATCGGGCCCCGATCTTGTGGATGCCATGCGGGATGGACACCTCGACATTGGCTACGTCGGGCTTCCCCCGGCTATCATTGGGGTTGACAAAGGTATTGGGCTCATATGCATCGCTGGAGGGCACATTGAAGGAACTTTGATCGTCGGGGGACAAGATGCAAGAACGGTTGATCAGTGCAGGAGCATGTCAGCGTTCCTCGGCCAGTTTTCGGGGGCAGCCATAGGCTGTCCACCACGGGGCTCGATTCACGATGTTATTGTCAACGAATTGCTGAAAGAGTATCGTATCGAGGATGTCCATGTGAACAACTATGCCTGGGCGGATTTTCTTCCTGATGCGCTCATGGAAGCTGAAATAGCAGCCGCTGCAGGCACGCCTGCCCTCGCCGTAGCAGCTCGGAGGTACTATGGGGCACACACGATAATGCCCCCCGCACGATTATGGCCCTTTAACCCAAGCTACGGAATTGTGGCGATGCGAGACGATTCGATCCGTCACAGAGATGTTCTCAGGAGGTTTCTTGTCGCTCACGAGACTGCATGTGAGATGATCAGACATCACTTGGACAAGTGCGCGAGCATCGTTGCTCGAACGACAGGGGTTGTGGATGCAGCCTTTATAGCGGAAGCGTATCAAATCTCTCCGAAGTATTGCGCTTCTTTGCCTCCGGAATACGTTTCATCGACGATGAAGTTCGTGAACACGCTTGAAGCGCTTGGATACATCTCGAGGCGAATGAGCGAGACGGACATATTCGACGTATCGCTTATTAATGAGGTGCACACGGCGCCGCCACACTACGAGTGCGGGTTACCACGGTCTTTGTAGTAAGCTCGGAAAATGCGAAATGCGCAAATCGCAGTGGGGCCTCTCAGGCACGTGGAGGAATCGCTACCTGGCAACATATCGAGCGTAAATGCTCTTGGCAGCCTCTGGGTCACGCGTACCCTTGATTATTGCGCGGCCGTCACGAAAAAGGGTCATCTCGAAGTCGGTGTGAGGGTCTTTGAACAGCAGAGTGTACTCGTTATGCTTAACCTGCCCGATCCGGTCGAGATTGCCGGCGAGCTCCGCCAATTTGATGGTGCCGTCTCGGGCCGGGGTAATCTGAATGGCGTCGCGGCCACAGAGTGCAGTGATTTTATCGCCCTTTTTAGCGTCCAAGAACTCAAACTGTGACTGGGCGCAGCATCGACAGGAGGGGTCCTTTACAACGTTCATCTTTTGTAAGGTTTGTTCCCAGACATCATATATGATAAGTTTTGTATCGGTCGCGCGTTTGGTCAACAAGATCTTAATGGCTTCCGTGGTGGCAATTGATGCCATGATAGTCGGTATTGTATTGAGCACCCCGGCCAGATCGCACGTTTGCAGAACTCCTTGGGGCGGAATGTTTGGGATGAGACAGCGCAGGCAAGCGGTTGCGCGAGGGATAATCGGCATCACCATCCCGTGAGTTCCAACGGCTCCGCAGTATACCCACGGTATCTCGAGTTTGGTGCAGACATCATTCACCAAAAAGCGTGTCTCCATGTTGTCGGTGCCGTCAATGATCAGATCCTGATGTCCGAGGATGTCTTCCGCATTGTTGAGGTTGAGATCCTTAATAATGTCGTGGACAACGATGTCTGAATTTGCGCGTCTCACCTTCTCAGAAGCCACGAGCGCTTTAGGCAAGTCGAGGTCTCCCTCGTCAAACAAGACCTGTCGCTGCAGGTTCGTCAGCTCGACGAAGTCCCTGTCAATGACAGTCAGCTCTCCGACGCCTGCCCGTGCCAATAAGTTAAGGACTGTCGAGCCTGTGGCTCCGCATCCCACTATCGAAACGCTGCTGTTCTGCAGTGCGGACTGGCCGTCAGTCCCGATCTCGGGGAGAATCAGTTGTCTTGAATAGCGCGCATACTCGTGCCTTGTATTCACTGCGGAGAAGTTAGCGTTGACGAGCTTATGGCAATCGTTAGGTACCATTTTTGTCCCAAACGCAAAGATTAAGTCCAATGCTTTGCTGCGCGAGCTAGGTCGAGGTTGGTTAGAGATGATTTGCTCGCGCGTCGCCGTCTGGTAGTCAGCGTCGAACGGCAATCACGGGATTGCAAGCTGCGTTCTTTATTGCGAGCGGCCGGGACCTTTGGTAGCTTGGTGCAGAACCTTCTGTTCAACCCGCGCGGCTCATTCTCTGTGCGATTGAATTGGGACTACTTGAAGGCTATTGCTATGCTGAGCAGCATCAAAAACAATACTAAGATGCTTAAGAAACTGTACAGTAAGTTCCTTTTCGTCGCGAAACTCACGAGTGCCACACTCACCCATATCAACGGAGAAACTATTGTTAAGAGGATTCCTAAAGCGGTGACGCTGGGCGCACTAAAAGATTTGAGGCCCGTCAGCGCGCCTTTGAGAGGTAGCGCCGTGTTATTATTTAGACTTGGGTTAGCAGCGAAAAGCAAAATGCCAATCAGACACACAGAAATACTGACGGCAGAACAAACCGCCAATGCTCTGCCTAAAGATGAGCCCTCTCCTGTTATGATAGCATCACCTGTTTCACGTTATGACCTCAATACCATTAGCGACGCCAAAATGACTAATACGACAGCAAAGGTCGCAGTTAGCGCTTCGTTTCGAACCTTGCCCTGCAGACGCGGCCCGACCAAGGCGCCCACAAAGACCGCTTCAAGTACAATTGCCGCGAGCAGGGGCTGCACGAAGCCGTTTGCATAGTAGATTATCGCACCAGCCGAGGTCGTCAGCCCGATAATTAGTGCGCTTGTGCCGGTCGCTACCTTGATAGGAACTCGCATCCCGAGCGTCATAACTGGTACGTTTATGATCCCTCCCCCGATACCTAAGAGTCCTGATGCGTTGCCCGCTACGAATCCGCTTAGCAGCCCTAAGAGTGGGTTTCTTACCTGATAGGTGACTATGCGCTCAGTCACGGCGTTAGTATAGCTCCCGTCCAATTGGAATCTGTTGTACTGAGCGCCGCGTAGACCGGTCGATTGCACAGCGTCGACGTCCTTGCGTCGCAGAAACATAACGGCAGCTGTGGCGACGAGGGCCGCAGCGAAGACCTCCGTAAGCAGTGTCCGGTTTATCTGTGCTGCTATTTCGGCTCCGATAATCGCTCCGAGGGTCGCCGTAGTGGCAAACCACAGAGCAAGCCGTAGATTTAACCTGCGATCTTTGACGTACGTCATTGAAGCGGCACTCGAGTTGGCTATCGTGCTGACGAGGCTCGTTGCTATAGCAATTTGGATAGGGATACCTGCGGCGAGTGTGAGAAACGGAACCAGAAGAACTCCCTCTCCGATGCCAAACATCGAGGTGATCACTCCGACGAGCACAGAAACGAAGAAAATTATGAGCAGGATTAGTGGATCCATCTGATCGCTCTTGCACAAGCAGCAGAAGCTTCGCCTAGCAACAAAGTGTTACGGTGGACAGCGTAATGCGGCAAAACGATCGGCACGATGCAATATCTAAAAGCAAATTTCAGTACTGTGCTGCCCCCTTAGCGGCGTATCCACCTACCGTCGCCTACTTTCCCGATGAGTAAATAAGTACACTAAGCCGACACCCGGAATCGAACCGGGATAAGCCGCTCTGCAGGCGGCTGCGTAGCCATTCCGCCATGTCGGCACAAGTCGATGTGCGTAGGCACTCGATCATCGTAACGCAACTGACTTAACGGCTGCGATCAGGACAAAATATGCCCACAGTTTGCAATCGTTAGCCGAATGAGAATGCAGAAATGCGTCGCCAAACGACTCGTTTTGGACCTCCTGATCGGGATCCTGTCGGGGTATCGCGCAGTGGCGCGGGGACGATGATGGGGTCAGACGCCGTAGTAGCGCTCAATTTGGTGGTAAAACTTGTTCGCTTTGGTTTAAACCTTCTGTGGATGAGTCTAAACCGTCACTTGTCGAAATAAGGAATGCAGTTTGGCCGTCTTGCATGATCTAAAGAGATGAGCCCTCTTCCTTGTTAGGTGGGCATACGTCCTGGGCAGACGGAGCTGCGGGTACGTCCCGCCGTTGCCGGTCGCGCCTATCTTTGCATCGCCGACGTATTGTAGAGCGCCAGTCCTGATTTCTCTCTTGGACATATCGAACATGATTGACAATCTTATTGATTTGCACTGCTTTTAAAGTTCTCGAATTCGGCTAGATTCGCACTACCGCCTCGAATCCCCACATGCCCTTCAGGATCGGTTATGACACTTAATCCCCTTGCTTCCGTCTTTCGGCGTTGCGCCTTTGCAATGCTTTCCACTGGATCGTCTTCTGTCAATACGGGTATCACGAAGTCTTCTACCCCACCACAGAATATGCTGCAGCGAGTCCGAATCATTTCAATCTGTTGGGGTGCAACCCCTTCTACTTCAGTTGAAGCAGAGTCGCACTCCAATCTTGCTATCCGTTCAATAGTCCTACGCACGAGTGAGTGCTGAAATATTTGAAGCCCCTTGCAACTGTGAACAAACGAATATGAGCGCGTTGGACCACTCAATTAACAACCTTTTAATACGATCCTCATTTTCTTACGTTGTTTGATATTCAGGGGCCTTTAATGAGGATTGAAACATCTCAGATCGTGATTACGACCGAAGAGCGACTCGATGGTGACAAAGCGCGCGCCGTTAGGGGTTTCTTCGGCACGTTATTCAAAACGGTCCCGGGCTTCCACGGACACGATGGAACGGGGCTCGTCTACCTGATCCCGATCCTGATATTAAATCTGATCGTGGCGGTCTGCAAGGCGGGCTTCGTTGTTGAGTATTTGAGCAAGGTCCGACCCGATCTTCTTGTACAATGAAAACTCCACCAAGCTTAAACGGGGCGATCAATCACTTCAGAAACTTTCTGGTATCTGGAGGGGGACTCACTCTCGCGCTTTTTATTCTGATTCACGGTTTTATTTTTGGGTTCTTATTTCACCTTTATTTGACCACGAACACAGATATTGGCGTATATTTTGCGGACGCCTCAAAACTCGCAAGCGGTTTGTTGCCTTACCGTGATTTTACCCTCGAATATCCTCCATTGTCTCTGATCTTTTTTGGTTTACCCAGAATAATAACTTCTTCTGATGCGCTCTATACCAAGATTTTCCAGTTCGAACTCCTGGTTTTCGATATTATCGGACTTCTTCTGATATTTGATATCGCCCGTCGGTTAGAAGAGGCCCCTTGGAAAGCACTGTCAATTTATACCCTGGCCGTGTTGGCGGTTGGGCCGATCATCATTCAAACGTTTGACATCATCCCGGCCGTCATGACGCTCGCAGCTATCTATCTCTTCTGGCTTGGGAAGCATAATGCCAGCTGGGCCGTGTTAGCCTTGGGTACATTGACTAAGATATACCCGATAGCGATTGCACCTATCTTTTTGCTCATCTATTTCAAAAACCGTCAACTCAAAGAAATCCGCGATGGGGCGGTCACCTTTCTCGCCGTTTGCATGATCACGATCCTGCCTTTTATTATTCTGGGATCTGGCAGCATCCTGAATTTGGTAAGCTATCATAGCCAGAGAGGAGTTCAGATAGAAAGCACGTATAGCGCAATTGTACTCGTTCTGGCTAAGTTGGGCTTCACCACAGTTAGCGCAGAGTACTCGTTCGGTTCGCTGAATATCGTAAACCCGGCGGCCACGGTTCTCGCTAAATTCTCACCCTACATTATGGTGGTCAGTTTGCTGATAGTTTACTGGTTTATCTACCGACAGGTGAAACCGGGCAAAAGCCAATTTACCCGTCTCGGTGCTTATGCCTTACTGATACTAGCGACCACGATGGCCACCAGCAAAATCCTTTCGCCGCAGTATTTCGTTTGGCTAATACCCATTTTTCCGCTAATATGCGGCCGATGGCGCACACCGATTTTAGCGACTTTTGTTCTCATCGGTGGACTCACCTACGATATTTTTCCCTTGCATTACTCTGAGCTGCAGAATTTTCAAGCCACCGCGGTGGCTATCCTCGTGGTCCGCGACATCCTGTTAGTCCTGCTTGCAATCTTGGCGGTGGTCTCCTTGAAGCGGATGGATGCTTCGAATGAGTCATCGGATCCGCACGCCCCGGCCAATGTGATTATACAATAAGGCAAAGCCCAATAAGAGGCACCAACTGTCCGCACTTCCAAAGAATTTATCGTCGAGGTTGGCAAGGGCTCCGCGTTGCTACTTTCCACTTAACTTAGAGTTGCAGTTATTCAGGAGGTGTGATGAAATATCGACGGGGTTTCGGGGTATGAGTTGCTTCATATTGTGATCCTTAAGGCATGATTCGCCCTGTCAGAGTGTCCCGCATATCTCACTTTGAGAAATGCAAAAACGTTCTGCACGTCTTCAATGGTCACGATACGTCCTGTCACCAGCTTACGCGTTTTTACAGCTTTTGGCAACTCTAGGAACAGTCTAAAGGATTCATAACGGGCGTCAAGCTTCGTTTTGGCCAGGTAAGTGAGGGACGCCCTGGCATAATAGAGCGATTTCGCCTTTGAGTCGTGGCAACGAAACTTGTCGAGGGCGTACGTCTGTAACGCCTCCATACGCGCTTTGCTTATCCTCCCTTGCGTGGATTCCCAGAATGCTGCGGCGGCACGGCGCGGCCAGCCAAGCGAGTCGCGTGACAGCCCGGCCAGCCGGAAGGTGAGACATGATTCAAGCTATTCGGGCGTGTAGTACAGTTCTAGCCCTGCGAGGGGCACACGGACCCGCTGCTATCGTCGCCGAGCCGTAACGCGTGGCTCCTGTGTTTTTGTTGGTGGAACAGACTTTCACCGCCCTTGTTTTCATATTCAAGTTGGTGTCGCCAAGCGACTCGTTTTTTTTGCTACGTCGAGCTGCATCCAACAGGAGGAAGCGCAGTCAGAAAGACCACAACGAGCCAAACTAACTGCAGGTCATTCTCCGAACGTGATAAGTAGCTTTGAGTTCATGAATCGGAGCGAGAAAGACCCGAAACGCATCATTAAAGCTGCTATGCCAGAAGAAAAGTACAGCGCACATTCAGTGAGACCATGCAAAGGAGGCGGCATCTTAGTTGAAGGCACGTTCGACAAGCCGTTTTCAATGGAAATACTATGTCGGATTCTGCGTGATACGGGCAAATGCGCTGAAAAACTCGGCGTGGCGCGGCTCTTCTACGCAGGATGCGGTGTCACATTATACAGAAATGGCAGGGTTGACGTTCATCGCGTCCAATCGACTGAAGAAGCCATAGAGATTCTTGACGAGGTGAAAGTAATAGTCCGCGAGGCGTTCGTGCAGGGCGATTAAAGCTCCATCCTTGTGGCGAGTCGAGTGAGCTTGACAAGATTATAACGTCGGCTCCCAGGTCCACCACTGATTTCCGCTATAGTTCCACAATACCGCTACGCCTATTCCGATGAGTTGCGACGTTAAGTAGTATAGACCAAATAGACTCGTCAGTAACCACAGGGTCAGCAGGTTCAGTACGATCCCTAAAAACCGTACGGCATGATCTCTATAAAGAGCCGTGAGTGTGTATCGAAGCCCGCTTGTGACTCTGTCTCTAAATGTCCACGACCGGTTCAAAATGAAGTTAGATAATAGACCTGCTTCTATGGCAATGACTCCCGATAGCAGATAGTAAACCCCGAGTTCAGTAAACGCATATAGTACCGTTAAATTCAAAATAACGCCAACTGCGCCCACGGCGACAAATTTCCAAAAACGATGAAACTCTCCGGATCGCAAAAAGAGACTCGACGTATGATGGAGATAATCGACTGCGTTTTTCGCTCCGAGTTTGCTCACCCCACCCCCCCGCTTGTCAAACGTATAGCCGACCTCTGAGACCGTCTTATAATCTCCTTGAACAAGGATCTCAAGCAGTATCTTATAGCCTACCGGGCTAAGGTTTGCGTCGGCAATGACGCTCTTTTTGAAGGCGAAAAACCCGGACTCGGGGTCCTTGATGCTGCGTATCCCTCTGAAAAGCGTTCGGGCGAGAAGATCCGCACCTTTAGATAGTAATTGTCTTGAGAAGCTGAAACCTTCCAAAGCGCTTTGCTCAGCAAACCGACTTCCGATCGCTATATCCGCTCCATTTTGCACGAGCGAAACTAGTTCTGGTATCTTTTCGGGAGGATGTTGTAAGTCAGCGTCCATGACGACTACTACGTCATAATTCGCTGCTTGAATCCCCGTCAGCACGGCGGTAGCGAGCCCTCTCTCGCCATGTCTTCGTATGACCCGCACCCGATCACCGTTTGACTGCTGTGACGCAACTTTCCACGTTTCGTCAGGGCTATCATCATCAACAATGACGATCTCAAAAGGAGCCCCCAATGATCCCATGGAACGATGGATTCGTTCCAGAAGTTCGAGAACGTTCTCTCGCTCATTGTAGGTGGGGATTACGATAGACGCGCTGCTGTTCGGCATAGATCTCCGGAAGCTCGACGCTGAGCGCCGTTACGTTCCTGTCAAAGGGAAGGTTGTCATTCTTTCCATAAGAGCCTTTCATCGGGGCCGAGAGAAACCAGAGGTCTTTTCGGCAAAAAGAGCTGAAACGATGCGGCCTGAAAACTGCAGTTAGTGCAGGTTCCGGCGCATTTGCGCCATGAACCTATCAGCATCAGGTGCGACTGTAGGCCACACGAGGCAGGTCGCCGGACAACGAAGCAGAGTCGCGGGTGGTTCTGTCAGTACCTATTCGGGCTTTCCGTAGCCGTTATCCCTGCACGCACAGAGAGGCGACATCTGCCGCAGCTGATCAACGATCTCGGGGAGGACTTCGTTTACGTATCGTACATCTGCTTCCGTTGTTTCTCTACCTAAGGTGAGCCTCAGACTGCCGTGAGCATCAACGGGGTCCAGGCCGATCGCCAGCAGCACGTGTGATGGTTCAAGCTTCTTTGACGAGCAGGCGGAACCAGTGGATCCAGCAATCCCCTTTGCGTTCAAGCGGAGCACGAGAGACTCCCCCTCGATGTAGCTGAAGCTGAAATTGGCGTTGTTCGGAAGACGGTACTCCTTTCCACCATTGAGCCGAGTGTCGGGTATTTCTCGCAGTACGGCGTCGATTAGCTGATCTCTGAGTCTTTGTATGCGCACATTATCCGCGAAATCTTCCATTGCCAGTCGCATTGCCTCACTAAACCCAATAATACCCGAAACGTTCTCGGTGCCGCTTCTGAGGCCGTGCTCGTGGCCGCCACCGAAAATGAGCGGTTTCAGTTTGGTGCCCTTCCGAACGTAAAGGCATCCGACCCCTTTCGGTCCATATATCTTGTGTGATGACACGGAGAGCATGTCCACATTGAGGGCGGCCACATCCACTGAAATCTTCCCGACGCTCTGGACGGCATCTGTGTGCATGTAGACGCCGTGTGACGCTGCGATCGCTCCGACCTCAGCTATGGGCTGTATTGAGCCGATCTCGTTGTTAGCGTGCATGATCGATATGAGTCGCGTGTTGTCCTGAATCGCCTCTTCCACGTCGCCGGGATTTATCCGGCCGTCGACATCGACAGAAACGTACGTCACCTCGTGGCCAAGCTGCTCAAGAAACTTGCACGTCTCGAGAACTGCGGGATGTTCGATCGCGGAGGTAATGATATGGTCGCTCTCGCCACTGCGATCGCGTAGCACTCCACGCAAAGCCATGTTGTCCGATTCAGTTCCCCCTGACGTAAAAACGATCTCTGGCGGGGCCGCTCCAATCGTGTGCGCTATCTGTTCTCGCGCATCCTCGATCGCTTTGCGCGCCTCAAGCCCATAGGCGTGGAGGCTCGAGGGGTTTCCGAAGCGTTCTAAAAAGTATGGGCGCATCACTTCGAGGATCTCAGGGCGCATCGGAGTTGTCGCGGCGTGATCAAGATAAATCATGGTCTCACATTGTGTCGGTTGTTGAACGTCGTACTTAACCTCTCCCTATCAGGCAGAAGGATTTGGCACGTTTAGTACTAACGAACGACTCCTGCCCATGCACGAACGCCGCTTGCCTTACGCCCCGACCACCTTGTAGTAGTATGTGTACCCATTAGTGTAGATCTTGTCAACTCCTGTGGCGTTGTTGTCAATCGCTGCGATGCCCGCGCTCCATTGTGTGGTGTTTTGGGGGCTGAGCTTCCATTGTCCGTTCACAAGGTGGTCGTAGTAGTACTTTGGCGGCGTCGCTGTGAGGAACAAGTAGTTGATTCCGGTGTGACCTGCGCCATTCCATTGCTGCAGGTATCCGGGATAGACGAAGTTGAGCACGGTATAGTTCTCCAGCGGACTGTCCGGAGGGTGCATCACCAAGGCGCCGGTATAGTACCAGTAGATAATCTCATCTCTATAGTCGGTCATCGTGACGTTGTCAGGGTCTTTTCCAACGGTCCAGAGAGCGGCAGCGGTGACCCGGGCGTCGGGCGGGGCAGTTATGGTGAAGGTTGTGTCGTAGTTCACCGCAAGAACGGTCGCATTCACCGCTGCTAATATTAGGAGCATCGCAGCTACTGAAGGAGCCAGCCACCTTTTGTTGATCTGCATCCCGTGTGATACCAAGATCAAACCTACAGTGGCGATTATGCCATAGATAAAAGCAACCCAAACGATCAGACGGCTGCCAAGATCTAGAGACCCAAGCGCTTCGATTGAGCTGAGGTAAGCAGGAAGCGTGATTCTTGCGGTGTAGAACTGCAAAAAAAATCCGAGCGCTGTCACAGCCGCGAACAAAATAAGACTTAGAAAGAGGTAGCGTATATAGGCAACATCCACCTGATCCGCTTCATAGCTGTGGGGGGATACTGAATGAGCACCGGCATAAACAACCAGGGGGGCCAAAGGCAGAAAGAAAGGCAGGTAACCTGACTGTAATCGCGTTGCGAGAGCGTACACAATCACACCAGCTCCAAGCACAATCGTCAACGCTGCGGCAGATCGTCGGTAATCAGTTAATCCTGCGAGCGTGTTCCGCAGACGCGCTAGCAATTGCGTGGTGGCTGCACGCGACGCTTCCGTGCGCCAAAAAACAGCGTAGCACAGCACAGAGACTGCGTAAAGCGCTGCCAGACCTAGCGCCGTGTAAAAGAAGAGACCGACATACACGCCGTTGTAGCCGTTAAGCACGTAGTAATAGCCCCACCAGGGCACAAACATAGCAGCGATGTAGACAGGAGCCGCGTACTTGACCGAGGATACGAGGAACGGCATAGTGAGTATCCCGACGGCTAGAAAGCTCAGATGGTGGGTGAAGATGGTCGCGAGCAGTATCGCTGTGAGCATCGAAAACGTATACTCGCGCGAGGTGCGTCCGATGTAGTACAGGTAGAGGAACAGCAGCGCGCCACAAAAGAGGATGAAGCCCACGTTCTCTTCGATCATGAGCGACTGTTGGTGCGTGATGCCCTCGAACATGCCGATTAGAAGAATCATCACTGGGATCGCCCAGCTCGTCAATCGGCCCGAACGCGACGTTATCAGGTAGGCAACTACAACCATGACGATAGGCGCCGCTATTTGCAGGAAGTACTGCGCGAGGACGATGAGATTAATGCCGGTAAAAACTGTGAGCGACGCAAGCAGCGCTTCGAGGCCGACTGAATAGGCGCCGTAGTACATCGACTGCGTCGCAGATGGAGAATAATGCCCGGTTACAACGTACTTGTTGGTATCGCCGATGAGCATCCACGGATCGGGGTCGATCGAATGGCCCCACACGGACAGCGAGTATCCGACTCTAAAAACGACGAGCACAATAGTGATTGCGACCAGCGCAGCGAGGTACTTCTTGTTCAAGCGCTCACCTCCGTACCTCGGCGCGCGTTTTCAGCAGACACCTCAACATCGCCAGCGTATCGCGCGGAAGGCTGACCTTGCTGCTCGCCTTATTGCTCCACGTTATGGGCACTTCGACGATGTTGAACCCCTCTCGGTGCGCTTTTGCGATTAACTCGGCGTCAAACGCAAATCCATCGCAGGTGATAGTGATGGCCTCCCACACCTCGCGCCGAAACGCTTTGCAGCCGCACTGAAAATCGCGTATGGTAGTGTCGAGCAGTAGGCGGGCGAGCATGCGGTAAATGGATCCTGAGAGCCGTCTCGAGAGAGGTTGTGGGCAGGCAATGATCGACCCGCGTAGCTTTCGCGACCCGACGGCGAGATCGGCCCCCTGCTCGATCGTTGCTGCGACGCGCATGAAGTCGCTGGGATGAATCGATGCGTCGCCGTCGACGAACCCGAGCAGCTCTCCTGTTGCCAAAGCAAGCCCGCGTCGCACCGCTGCACCCTTACCGGCCAAGACTGGGCTGCTTGAGAGTATGACGTTGCTGTTGTGCGTCGCGAATTCTTGCACGATGTCATGCGTGTGGTCAATGGACGCGTCTTCGGCGATGATGAGCTCCAGGCCTTCAAAGGCACTGAACTCCTCGAGCAATCTGCCGATCTCGTCGGCCTCATTATGTGCTGGAATCACGACAGAAATCATTCTCTTTTCCTACACCGCGCCAGGGGCATAAAGATTGTTCTATTTCAAAGCGTGAACACGCACAGGTCTAACCGTTCGCTGAGCTTCAATCAGCAACAGCGCACCAAAAAAAGCTGTATTTCAGAGTGCAACAAGGATAAATAATAGCTATCGCTATACGATCACTGTTCACGCGGCGCAGTGACTATTTTGGAGGAGCGGTGCCAAAAAGCTTAGAGGAGATCAACGAGCGCATTCGTGATGGAAGCGTTCATGTCGTGACAGCTGACGAAATGACTGCGCTCGTGGGCGAGCTGGGGTCAGAGAACGCGGCAAGAGAGGTCGACGTCGTGACCACGGGAACGTTTGGCGCGATGTGCTCGTCCGGCGTGTGGATGAATTTCGGTCACTCAGATCCGCCTATCAAGATGAGTCAAGTGTGGCTTAACGATGTCGAGGCGTACACCGGTGTCGCCGCGGTGGATGCGTTCATTGGTGCGACCCAGCTTTCGGAGACGCGTGGTCTCGAGTACGGCGGAGCGCACGTCATCGAAGATCTTGTGGCCCACAAAGAAGTCTATTTGAAGGCTGTGGGCTATGCTACTGACTGCTATCCGCGCCGCAGCGTAGAGGCGTCTATTTCGATCGGGGACCTTAACGAAGCCACCATGTTAAATCCGCGTAACGCTTACCAGCGGTACAATGCGGCGACCAACTCCACCGACAGAGTGCTTTACACGTATATGGGGACGCTGCTTCCCCGGTTCGGGAACGCGACTTACTCTGGTTCAGGCACGCTCTCGCCCATCTATAACGATCCGGACTATGAAACCATCGGCGTCGGGACGAGGATCTTTCTGTGTGGTGCGCAGGGGTACGTCGTCGGCAACGGGACGCAGCACGACCCGGCGAACAGCTTTGGCACGCTTATGGTGTGTGGTGACCTCAAGGCTATGAGCACCGATTACCTAAGGGCGGCGACTCTCCACAAGTACGGCACGTCGCTCTACGTAGGCATCGGCGTCCCTATTCCCGTCCTAAACGAGGGGATTGCGCGAAAAACTGCCATCAGTGATGCCGACATCAAGACGACGGTCCTGGACTACGGCGTCGGTCGCCGGTCGCGACCAAAACTAAAGACGATCAACTATGAGGAGCTAAAATCCGGGATGATCGATCTCAATGGCAAGGAAGTGCGCACATCATCTATGTCGAGCTTCTTCAAAGCAAAAGAAATCGCCACCGAACTCGCGGCGCGCATACAGAAAGGCGTGTTCGAGCTCGCCCTGCCGACAGCGCGGCTCCCGCAGCAGGCTACACAGAAGCCCATGAAGCAACTTTCTGCGGTGCCGCTTGTGCGTGAAGTTATGCTGCCAAGCATCACCGTGCGTGAAGCGATCAGCGTACAAGAGGCTGCCAAGATCATTATCGGCAAACAGGTCAATCACTTGCCGGTTATCTCAGCCAGCAACAAGCTTATCGGCATAGTCACGGCGTACGATATCTCTAAAGCGGTCGCGCTAAATAAAGGCGATAGCCTGAAAGGTATAATGACGAGGCGCGTCGTGACGGCGACGCCTGATGAGCCGATCGACCTCGCCGCACGGCGTCTCGAGCGACACAACATCTCGGCACTTCCAGTTATCGATCAGGCGAATACCGTCATCGGCATCATCACCAGTGAGGAACTGAGCAAGCTCCTCGCGTGTAGGTAAGCGGAGGACAGGGGGGCAACCGTGAAGATCGTGTTGAAGTTTTCACAAAAGATTATGCAGGATCCACTGCTTGCAGACGTCGTGCTCGAAACGGGCGTCCGCATCAACATCGATCGGGCATTTGTTGACGCCTATAACGGGGAAATCGTGATCGACGTGCCCGACGAAGGCGTCGAAGAGGTTGCCGCAGCCTTCCGGCGACGCGGGACTGAGGTGCGCGAAATGGACACGCCAATCATATTCGATGAAGCGGAGTGCGTGCAGTGTGGCGCGTGCGTATCAGTATGTCCTGTTGAGGTATTTGAATACAAGAATGACAGGACGATTTCGATCAATCTCAAGCGCTGCGTGCTCTGCAAGACCTGTATCACGATGTGTCCGCACGGCGCCCTCAAAACCGCCGAGGAATGAAGGAGAAGTTTCAGCTCAAGCAAACGATCGTCACAATCGTCGCGGACGCATGTGTGCACATCGAAAACGCAAAAGAGGCGATACGCACCCACCGACGCGACCTAGAGCGTTTCATCGCACTCAACCCGTTTTTCCGGTTCGCGCTTGAACCTCTCGATCAGTATGTTGGAGTTCCTCCGGAGATCGTGCGCCGCATGCTGGAGGCCTCTTCTGCGGCGAATGTAGGCCCGATGGCTGCTGTTGCGGGCGTTATCGCGGATCTCGCGGTTGAGGCAATGGTTGCCGCGGGCGCATCTTATGCCATCGTCGACAACGGGGGCGACATCGCGCTCTCAACTGACCGCGAGGTGACCGTTGGGATATATGCGGGCGAGGCAGCCTTCAAAGACGTTGCATTCAGGATTAGGCCAACACCATTCCTCGGCGTTTGTACATCCTCAGCGACGGTCGGTCCGTCTATAAGCTTCGGTACGGCAGACGTCGCGTGCGTGGTTGCCGAAAAGGCGTGTTTGGCCGACGCGACTGCATCGGCGCTCGGCAATTCGAGCACTGATCCAGAAGCGGCATTTGGTGCGATAAAGGACATTAACGGAATTCTTGGCGCCCTATTAATCGTGCAAGACACACTCGCTACTTGGGGTACGCTGCCCACGCTCGTCCACGCGTCTTTTGACGGAGCGTGCATAACGCACGCGTAGCACGCGAAACAACTGATACAATCAAAAGTGTGTGCTAAAACCGCCCCCCTTCTTGGCCCCACAAAGCACGCTATTGCGAAATGTCACAGTTGACTCTGGACTAAAGGTTGTCGCGCCACCACTCTATCGTTCTAGTCAACCCATCACGCAGGCCAACGTGGGGTTGCCATCCAAGCGCTTTGATGCGCGAGATATCTGCCCACATCCTGTCTATTTCGATAGCCGCTGGTCGGCGCTGTGCGCGCTGAGATGCTACAGTTATGGGTTTGTCAAGGATCTGCGCCACGTGTGTAACCAGTGCTTCAATGCTCACCTCGACTCCTGATGCGACATTGTAGATCCCTTCGCCAGCATCAGCGAGTCGCAGCAGAGCCTCGACAACGTCATCTACGTAGGTAAAGTCCCGCGTCGGCGCTAGGTTACCAAGCGTCAGCGAGTCGTGGGTAAGCGCCTGCCTGATAATCGATGGTACGACAAAGTCAGGATGTTGACGAGGGCCGTACGTGTTAAACAGACGCGCGATCACTGCCGGCATGCCGTATGCAGTGCTGTATGCAGATATGAACGTCTCTGCCGCAAGCTTACTTGCCGCGTAGGGCTCTTGAGCGTGAACGGGGTGCTCTTCGTCGATTGGAACGTATCTGG
>Ga0224558_1000876_pt1 | contig 34292 bp, 34 predicted proteins | sample 714S32024metaG_FD_180682 | JGI IMG/M metagenome (GOLD analysis project Ga0224558, IMG submission 180682) | Peat soil microbial communities from Stordalen Mire, Sweden - 717 S3 20-24 | ecosystem: Environmental > Terrestrial > Soil > Wetlands > Peat | place: Sweden: Norrbotten County, Stordalen... | reverse complement strand
TGGCGTGCCAGCGCCCACGCAGCCCCGGCCATTGAGGCGGCCGGGAGGTGGCGGACCTCTCCATCCAGCTCGGCACGCATCCGGGACGGGTCGCCCCCGACGGCCACGACCCGGTGTCCCCGGGCGGCGAGTCCGTTCGAGACCTGGCAGATGTACCGCTCCACGCCGGCGAAGGCATCGCTGCGGACGACCTGGACGACACTCAGATGACTCGGCTCGCCCGGTGCGGGCGCCTGTTCCGGCATCTCCTCGTCCACGACTCTCACCAGGTTCCCCTTGGTCCGGCTCCTATCATGCCTGACTGGCCCACCGATCCACGACGAGGGCCGGCGGGCGATACCCGAAGCGAGGACGATCTTGGACGGTCCAGAGGTTGCCGTGGTGTTCCCCCAGCTGCACCGGCGCGGGGGGATCGAACGCGTCTGCTGGGATCTCCTCGAGTACCTCGGACCCCGCCACCGGACGGCATTCGTCGGCACCAGCGCTCCCGACGGTGTTCCGGAAGGCGTCCGGTTCGTGGGCGTGGTCGGGCCTTCCGAGCCGGGCCCGCTCGGCATGTACGCCCGTCGGTCCCGAATCGGCCGGTCGATGGAATCGGTGGGGGCGGGGACCACCGTGACCATGGGCTCGGTGGTGCCACCCGGCGACGTCCTCTGGGTGCCGAGCGTGCACCGCGCCTGGCTCGAGGCCGCCCGTACGGTCACGATGGGGCCGATCACGGTTCCCGCGCGGCTGCGGTTCGCCATGCCCCAGCACCGCGTGCTGCTGGCGATGGAGTCGCAGTACTTCCGGCGCTCGCACCCCCGCCATGTCCTGTGCACCTCTCGCCGCGAGGTCGACGACCTCGAGCGGCTCTACGGCGTCGATCCTGGGCTCACCACGGTGGTCCCCAATCCGTTCGACCCCCAGCGCTTCAATCCGGAGCGCCGGCAGCGGGACCGTGACGCGGCTCGCGCCGATCTCGGGATCGACCAGGGTGAGCTGGCCATGATGTTCGTAGCCAATGAGCTGCACCGCAAGGGGTTCGGCCAGATCGTGCAGGCGATGGCGGCGGTCGGGGACGAGCGCTTCTCGCTCCATGTGGTGGGCAAGGCCGGGCTCGGCCCGTACCGCGCACAGATCGATCGCCTGCACCTCGCCGCAAGGGTGCATTACCACGGTCCCTCCTCGGACGTGGGCTGGCCGCTGGCTGCCGCCGACCTGTTGGTGCTTCCGACGCAGTACGAGCCGTTCGGTCTCGTCATCGTCGAGGCCCTCGCCGCCGGCGTGCCGGTGATCACCACCCGCCTGGCCGGGGCCTCGGAGGCCGTCCGGCCCGGCCGGACGGGCCTGCTCCAGGACGATCCGTACGACGTGGAGGAGCTGGCCGGCCTCCTGGAGGCGGCCGGCCGGGCCGACCTGGAGGCATGGGGACGCGAGGCGGCTTCGTCGGTCGAGGCCTACCGCCGGGACAGGGTCATGGGCCGTGTGGAGGACATCCTCTTCTCGTAGGCGGTCCCGCCGACCGCTCAGTCTCGCCGACCGGCGCCGTGGGGCGCCTCAACGAGCTCGGACTCGGCACGACAGGGCCCACGCCGGTACAGGCGGAACCGGTCTGCCGCCCGCCGCCCGCGGTCGCCGGGGACGCAGATCGCCCGTGCCAGCGCGCCCGCCATCACGCCGGTGCGGAAGATCCACCAGCCGCCAGGGCCGTGGTGCTTGCGCATGTAGCGCTCGTTGGAGGCGTGGAAGTGGAGATCGCGCTCGGTGGCGTCCCCGCCTGTCCCGGCCCCGACGTGGGTGGCCACCACCTCCGGGCAGAGCGCCGAGCTCCAACCCCGTTCGTAGGCCCGGCGCTGCCAGTCGGTCTCCTCGGCGTAGAGGAAGAACCTCTCGTCGAACCGACCGAGCTCGATGAGCGCCGACCTCCGGAGCAGGAGCACCGAGCCGATCATGAACTGGTGACCGCGGCGCAATCGGCCGAACCCCACCGCCTCCACCCAGGCCCCGAAGGGTGTGGGGAGGGGCCACGCCACCCGGGCTGGCTCGCCTGTGGACGGGTCGAGCTGGGCCGGAGCGACGCATGCCCGGTCGGATCGGGCATGCAGGCAGCGGACCAGGGCGTCCACACCGGCGCGGTCGATGGTGGCATCAGGATTGAGCAGCAGGACGTCGGCCGACGAGCGGCACCGACCGAGGCCCAGGTTCACCCCGGCGGCGAAGCCGAGGTTGCGCTCGGGGTCGAGGTAGGTCGCGCCGTGGCGTTCGGCCGCCGACCGGACCTCGGGATCCGACGAGTTGTCGACCACCGTGACCGAGATCCCCGCCCCCAGGGTCGTGAGGCACCGTTCGAGGAGCTCCGGTGTGCCGTAGGCCACCACCACAACCTCGACGTCGACAGGCATCAGTGTGGTCGGCCCACCCGACGGGCCCGCGTCGCCCGGTCCGTCACTGCTTGTAGGCGTACGACTGGTACGACTCGGTGCTCGAGCGGCGGACCCGGTTGACGGCGACGCCCAGGACACGGCAGTGGGTGGTCTCGAGCCGCCGGATGGTCCGTTCGAGGTCGGTGCGCTCGGTCCGCCCCTCGGAGGCGACCACCACCGCCCCGCTGGACATGCTCCCGAGGATGGCGGTGTCCGGTACAGCCAGCACCGGCGGGGTGTCCAGCAGCACCACGTCGGCGAGGAGCGGCAACTGGTCCAGGACCGGCTGAATCCCCGGGCTGCCGAACAGCTCGCTCGGATTCTGGAGCTCGGTGCCGGCCGGGAGCACCTGCAGCCCGTAGATCCCGCTATCGATCAGCATCGAGCTTACCGAGGACTTGTCCGGTTCGGGCTTGGAGTCCCTTCGTGCCCGCGAGGGGATCGGACGCGGGTTGGACATCGGACGGCGATCGCCGGCGCGGTCGGTTCCCCCCTGGTCCTGGGGCTGCGCCACCGGTTGGGTGTCCTGCTCGGGGTTCTTCCAGTTGGACTTGATCAGGTCGGCAAGACCCGGGAGCCCTGACGTCTCCAGGCCGAAGATCTCCTCGAGGCGAGGCCGCCGGAAATCGGCCGAGACGACGATCACCTTGCTCCCGCTCATCGCCCAGGCGGCAGCCAGGTTGGCGGTGACGAAGGTCTTGCCGTCGCCCGGCTCCGGGCTGGTCACGACGATGACGGGGCAGGGCGTGTCGTCGAGAATCACCCGGAGGCTGGTCCGGAGCTCGCGGATCGACTCCGCCATGAGCGACTGCGGGGCCTGGACCATGGCGATCGAGACCTTGCCGGTGCGGACGTCGCTGTCCTGGGGCAGCTCGGCCAGGATCGGGGAGTCGGTGATCTCCTCGATGTCGGGGCTGGTGCGCAGGCGGGTGTCCAGCTGGTCGCGGCCCAGGGCGATGCCGCAGCCGACCAGGAGCCCGGCGATGATCCCGATCGCCCCGAGCTTGGACTTGCTGAGCCCGGTCGGTGCTCCCGGCAGCGTGGCGGCGACCTGGATGGAGGCGTACGGCTCACCGAACTGGATGTTGCTCTGCTCGGTCTGGAGCGTGCTGAGCGTGTTCTCCAGTCCGGTGAGCTTGGCCGCGGTCACCGCACTCGATCCACCCTGCTGCTGGAGGAGGGCGATCTGGTCGCTGAGGGAGATCAGTGCCGCCCCGATCTTGTCGATCTGACCCTGCACCAGAAACTGGGTCTGGTCGACGAACGCCTGGGAGTAGGCCGTGGCCACCGCCTGGGCCCGTTGCGGGTTGGAGTCGGTGGCGGTGATCGAGAGGGCCCCGGTGGTCGGGTCCACGGTGCCCGTCACGGCCGCGGCGATGGCCGAGACGTCAGGATCCCCGAGGATCTTGGCCGCACGGAGCTGGACCGCCGTGCTCCCCAGTTCCTGGACCGGGTCGGGCAGCGTGACCTGGGACGAGCCCGAACTCGTGCCGGAGGACGTGGTCGCCTCCTGGACGAGTGCCGTCGACTGGTACTGCGGGGTCTGGAGCTTGGAATACCCGACCGCGACAACGACCGCGACCACGACGCTGACCGCGATGGTCAGTTTGCGGCGCCACAAGGCGGAGAGAAACTCAGTGAACGTCAGTGGAAACTCGCTTCAGGAGGGAGATCGGGTGGGTACAGACAATACGACTCTGGTGCGGGGACTCGCATGTCGGGGCGGGCCGGCAGACGTGGGTCCAGGGGAGCGCTGCCGGACGGGAGCGCGACGCCACGTGGCTCGAGGAGCGGAACGGGGTCACCGGGGCGCACGTTCGCTCCGCACCCGGTCCATGACCGAGACCATGTTCTCGGCACGATCCCTCCACGACGGGACCGGGGTGTCCTCGAAGCTGGTCGGGAGCCCAGCTGGGGCGGCATGGGCCAGGGCCTCGGATGTGGCCTGGACGAAGTGGCCACGGTCGGCGACGACGACCGGGGCTCCGAGACCGCGGAACCCGGCCACCGGCGTGGCAATCGTCGGCCGTCCGGCCGCCAGGCACTCGTAGGCCTTGATCGGGTCCAGGCTCTCGGTGAACGGATTCACCAGGTGGGGGACCACGACCACGTCTGCGTGCTGGAGGTATGCGGGTATCTGGTCGTAGGGCTGGGCGCCGAGGAGGCGGACGGTGGGCATCCCCTCCAGGCGCGAGGTCACGTCTGCCGGCAGCAGGTTTGGTCCGACCAGCACCACCTGGAGGTCGGGCCGGGACCGTGCCAGCTCGATGACGAGCGGTATGTCGATGCGCTCCTCATGGAGGGTACCGACGTAGAGGGCCACCGGAGCCGGGGGAAGCGATGCGGGACGGGGTCGGGGGGTCCGGAACAGGTCCACGTCGACCCCGTTGGGAATGAGCTCGACCGTGCGGTTTGCTCCTCGCGACCGCTCGAGGTCGCTCGAGCAGACCACGACGGCGTCACTCCGTTCGAGCAGGAGGCGCTCGTCCGACAGCAGGCGGGCCCGCTGTCGGGCGGCCAGCGGGGCGAGCAGCCAGTCGTCGGTGATGTCGTAGAGGCTCGGCCATCCGGTCCGGACGGCGAACTGCGCGTAGGAGGCGTCGTTGATCCAGAGCAGCGGCCGTTGCAGACCCAATTGGCCGAGCGCATCGAGGAGCTGGCGCTCGAGGGAGCGGTCGGCGAAGGGTCCCAGTGAGCGCGGCCACCACTTGCGTGGCCGGAGCACGTGCATCCGGGGGTGGACCCGCTCCAGCCGGGGCCCGACGATGCCGTGGGTGTCCCCGTGCCTCAGTTGATGGGGGACGTCGACGGCGGGCGCCACGTACAGCACCTCGATCGAGGGTTCGAGGCCCACGATCTCGTCGACCAGGATCCTCATCCGGCGGTGCACGTCCCCCCAGGGCTCGAGGGAGCAGACCACCAGGGACGTGGTCTCCGGAGCTCGGTCGCTGGAAGTCGCCGTGCCGTCCCCGGTGCTCTGACTCTCCATGTCCATTCCCTTGATGTCTCGTCTGCGGTCGCCCGTGGCGCTTGCAAGGTGCCGATCCACCCGCTTGCACCGGGATCGTAGATACCCTCGACACCGTACCGGCTGACCTTGAGAGACTGGCTCACGTCGAGGTCCGACGATACGGTGGCGGCAGGCCCCACGGGCGGGGCGGGCGGCTCTCGGGCATTCAGGGGCCGGGCTCCGAAGGCGTGGGAACCGGCCCAGAAGGCACAGGAGCGCACAGGGCGGGCGCTACGCTACGTACTCCGCACCTACCGATGCATCCGCGGCCATCGAGCCGGAGAGCGCACCCATGATGAGCCGGAACACCACACAGCACCCAGGCCAGATCTTCGGCCGCCGGCGCTTCGGGAAGCGCAGGCGGCGGATCGCTGCGACTGCGTCGGCGTGGCTGGCGGTGGTGGCCATCGCCTCGCTCGTGGGGGTGGCCGTGGAACGGAGCCGGGCGGTCGGCTTGGCCCTGGCGGCGCTGGTACTGGGGACGGGCATCCTGATCGCCGATCCACTCCTCCTGGTGGTGATCGCCCTGCCCGGCTCGCTCCTCATCCAGCGGGTCGGTGGAGGCGGCACCAACCTCAGTGCCGCAGACCTCCTGGTCTTCGTGGGTGCCGTCGTCTCGCTCTTCTTCATCCGATGGAGCCAGGCGCCCACGCTACGTCAGTTCATGCGGGGAATCGTCTGGTTCCAAGCCGCCCTGGTGCTGGTGCTGGTGGCTCATCCGTTCCGCGACAACATCGTGGAGTGGTTCCACCGCTGGTCCTACCTGGGTGGCAGTGTCCTCGTCGGTTGGGTGATCGCCACCTACGGCCGTACCAAGCAGGCGGTCCGCCTCTACCTCGCCGGTTCCTCGCTGGTGGCGCTGATCGCCATGGAGCATGCGGTCACCCAGCACTTCATCCCCGCCCAGTGGGGCGTGTACCAGAAGAACGGCATCGGAGCGATCATGCTGGTCGCCATCCTGATCGCCCAGATCAACCCGTCGTGGACCGGGATCGGCCGGCGCGAGGCACGGGTGAACAAGTACCTCTGCATCGGGGGGCTTCTGGCCTCCCAGTCGCGCCAGTCGGCCATCTTGTTGATCCTGGCCCTGGTGCTGACCTTCTTCCTGAACCCCGAGCTCCGCGGACGCTCCAAGCTCCTGTTGGTCGGCGCTATCCCGCTAATCGTGGCCCTGTACTACAGCTTCACGATCAACGCCCGCATCAATCCCAAATTCAACTCGGTGTCGGTTCGGGTCGACCAGATCTCCGCCGCCCTCCACGTCTGGCACCTCAGCCCCCTTTTTGGGGAGGGAATGCGCTTCTACAACCTTCCCCAGTTCCTGTACGTCACCGCTCCGCCCAACGTGCTCATCGACAATCTCGCCTCCACCGGCATCATCGGCTCGCTCGCATTCCTCTTCATGGTCTTCGTCACCATGAGGACCCTGATCCGCATCCCCTACGCCTACGGGACGCTGGGGCTGGTCGTCCTTCTTGCCCACTACTTCGACGGGCTCTTCGACATCTTCTGGATCGGCGCGTCGTCCATCGCCCCGTTCGTCATGGCCGGCATCTCGCTGGGCGTCGCCGATCTGCACCGGCCCGGGGGGGGTCTGGCGCCACCGGAATCCGCCACCGTCGACGCGGGCCCCCACGACCACCCGGCCAGGAGCAGGAACCGCGCATCCCAACGCGGGACCCACGCACTCGCGCGGTCCCTCGGGGCGGTCCGTCAGTCGGCCAGGCTGGCAACGTCAGGGGCAGCGCGGGCGATGGTCCGGCACCTCCCGGCCCGCTGAGCGCGCCGTGAGCGACCGGCTCCCGCGTCTCGTCTACAACGCGCTCCCCCTCGACCCGAGGGGAGGCGGGGTCAGCACGTACATCCGCGAGCTCCTGGCCGCCCTGACGGTGGAGCTCACCGCCGAGCTGGTGGCTGCCGTCCATCCTGCGGGACTCGCCGAGTTGGCCCCGGGGATCGTCCCCCTGGTGAAGCCGGCATCCCATGGCGTCAGGCGGGCGATGACCAGCGCCATCGGATTCGGTCCCGCCGACCTGACCCACGGCCTCGATGTCGACCTGCCGCTCCGCCGGTCGGGCCTGATGGTCTCGACCGTGCACGACATGGCCATCTTCGACACACCCTGGTCGTTCCCGAGGCACCGGATCATCGGTGAGCAGCAGGTCCTGCGGCACTCGCTCCGCCGTGCCGACGCCATCGTCGCCGTGTCGGCGTTCACCGCCGAGCGGGTCCACCAGTTGACCGGACGGCACCCCACCGTCGTGCACTCCGCCCCCAGCCCGGGCATGGTGGTCGCCCCGGCAACGGAGATCGGCCGGGTGCGCTCGCTCTACCACCTGCCGGACCGGTTCGTCCTCCACGTGGGAAATATCGAACCCCGCAAGGACATCGCCACGCTGGCTGAGGCCTGCCGGTCCGTCCCGATCCCCCTGGTGCTGACCGGTCACAGCCTGTGGGGGCACCGGGCCCCGGACGGCACGGTCGAGATCGGCCATGTCCCGGTCTCCGACCTCCCCGCCCTCTACGGGGCTGCGACCGTCGTCGGCTACGCCTCCCGCTACGAGGGATTCGGGCTGCCCCCGGTCGAGGCGATGGCCTGTGGTGCCGCCGTCGTCAGCACCCCGGTTCCGGCGGTCGTCGAGCTCGTCGGCGACGGGGTGGAGACGTTCCGCCCCGGTGACGTGGAGGGGCTGTCCCGGACGATGGGCGAGCTGCTGCACGATGAGCCCCGTCGCCGCGAGCTGGCCAGGCGGGGCAGCGAGCGGGTCCGGGAGCTGACCTGGGCCCGTACCGCCAGGGAGACGGCCGATGTCTACCGGTCTCTGGGGCTCGCCGTCTGAGGCGGATCGGGAGCGGGACGGCGCCCCCGGAGGTCGCCGGGCCCTTCAGGGGAGGCCCGCATCTGCCGATGAAGGGTGCGTGGGGCTGGGCACGAGGCGTGGGCAGTACGTCCTGGATCAGGAGATCTCTGCCACGGCAGGGTCGGAGCGCCTGCGGGAGGTCTATGTCCCGCCCGAGATGCTGTCCGATCTCCACGATCCGCGTCTGGTCATCACCCCGGACTACGTGGGACGGGACCGGCGGCGGCCGGGCATCGGCCGTGGCCGGCCGGCACGGGGAGGGCGGCCCTCACTCCGGCTCCGGGACGTGGTGACGGTAGCGCTGGTGACCGCCGCCGCGGTGGTCCCCCTCACCCTCATCGCCTCCCAGCAGGCCCCCCAGTCGATGACCACCGGCAAGGCGGGGCACGCCGTCCGGGCGACCGCCGATGGCCGGACCCGCCGCTCGCCGCACTCGGCCTCCCGGGCGGTGCATCACACAGCCTCCGTCCGTGTCGGGGCCCGGGTTGTCGCGCCGCATGCGCCGGAGGCGGCCGCCGCCCGCTCCGCACGGGTCGATGCCGCCGAGGCGCTGCGGGGGACCCGCCGGGCTGCCCGGCAGCTGGCCTCATACCGGGCCGCGACGCTGGCCCAGGCACGACTGGTGGCCCACCAGGCTCGCCTGGCGGCCCGCTCGGACCGGAGCGGCGCAGCTCGGCCCGGCTTCCGGGCCACGCCCTGAGGCTCGGACACCCTTGCCACCGGTGCGGCCCGGGCGCTCCCGGTCGCCGGCTTCGACCGGGTGGTCCCGGCGTGGCGGGCTTCAGGTCCGGAGGGTTCGTGCCGATCTGACTGCATGGCGCAAGGGCTGACGGAGCGGGGCTCCGCCACTTCGTTCGGTGACACCGCGATCACCGCGTGGGACTCCCTACTCCGAGACGGTGCGTCCGGCACGGCGACCGTCGATCTGAGGCCGACCGCCACGGTCGGCATCGTCCCGGCTGCAGGTCCCGACCTCGGAGAGGACCTCCCCGATAGCCTCCTCGCCGATCTTGACGAGCCGAACCTCGTCTTCTCCGCGGGCTACGTCGGCCCCGACCGGCGGGCCATCGGCCCGTGGGGCCGCCTGCGCCGCGTCACGTTCCACCCACGGCGGTGGTTGCTCAGGCTCGAGCTCGTCGTGGTGGCCGTCGTGGCAGTGATGGTGACGGCTTCGTTGCTGCTGGTGGGATCGGGTCCGGGTACGTCCGAGGCCTCGGCGGCCCACTCGGCCGCGGGTCCGTCGTCGAGCAGCCATGCCGACAACCCCTTCGAGCCAGCCCTGCCGTCCGCGTCTCCAGCCTCGGCCTCGGCGGCGACGCCTCAAGTGGCACCGACTCCGACTGCGGCGCCGGGCTCGTCACCCGCCGCCGCCGCTCCCGCCGGTGCCTCCGGTCCCGCCGGTGCCTCCGCGGCGAGCACGGCTCCCACGACCCCGATCGCCGCCTCGGCGCCGGCCCCCGTCCCGACGACGGCCCCACCGGCGGCGGCGGCGTCATTGACACCCGAGCAGATGGGGGCGCAGGCACTGTCCCTGGTCCGCTACCCATGGCAGAACATCCCGGGCTACTCCATCCAGTTCCTCCCCATCTCCGATGCGCCGTCTGCCGGCTTCTACGGCAACACCACCTTCACCTGGGGCCAAGTCGGTGGGACCTCAGTGATGTACGTCTACCCGGGTGAGACGGTCGAGCGGCTCGCCGCCATCACCGCGTTCGAGATCGGGCATGAGGTCGATGCGGCCGCGGTCGAGCCCGAGGGTGGCGAGGCCCAGATCGAGAACGTCCTGGGGATCCACCCGGCCAGTTGGGCCCCCGACTGCGACTGCGCCGAACAGGACTTCCTCTCCGGCTGGTACGCCGCCGCTTTCTCCAACTACTGGTCACCCGGCGTCGGCAGTTGGAGCCAACTTGCACCGGAGCCGTCGGGCGCGGTGCTGGCTGCCGTCGAGCCCTGGTTCGACCCGACCATTCCCTGACCCACCGACCCCTGACCCACCGACCCCTGACCCACCGACCAGTGACCCACCGACCCCTGACCCACCGACCAGTGACCCACCGACCCCTGACCCACCGACCCGTGACCCAAGGACAGATCGAGCGACCATGACACCGAACACCCGTCCGACCAGCCAGCCCGCCGCCGGCGTCGTCCCGCGTGGTCATCGACCGCTACGGGCGACCACTGCTGTTACCGTCGGTCGTGGGTGCGGGCTCCTCGGAGGCTCGTGGGCCTGATGCCCGCTGATCACCATGACCCGGATCGCCCTCCTCCCCAGCTCCTATCCACCATCGCTCGGTGGCGTCGAGGAGCTGTCGCGGCACCTCGCCCTGTCCCTCCGTGCGGCCGGCGACCACGTGGAGGTGTGGACGGGCCAGCCCGACGACGCCGAGCCTGAGACTGTCGAGATCCTCGACGGACTGGTGGTCCGTCGCCTGCCGATGCCGCTGCCGGCCACCAACTGGTCGGCCATCCACCGCACGGCGACCACCGGCCTCCGGAGCCTCTTCTCGCTGCGGAGCGCCGTAGCCGCATTCCGACCGGATGTGCTCCACGTCCAGTGCTTCGGCCCGAACGGGGCGTATGCGGTCCCACTGTCCCGACTGACCGGGCTGCCCCTGGTCATTACCCTCCAGGGAGAGACGCTGATGGACGACGCGGACATCTTCGACACGTCCCGGGTCCTCCGCCATGCGCTGCGGACCGGCATCCGCCACGCCGCCGCCGTCACCGGTTGCTCCGCGTTCACCCTCGCCGACGCCGAGTCCCGCTTCGGGCTCGAGGCCGGGCGAGGCTCGGCCATCCCGAACGGGGTGGACCTCGCCGACGACCCCGACGGCGTCGGGGCCCGGACCGACGCACTCCGGGCGGCCGGGGCACCCGACCGCCCGTACGTCCTGGCCCTGGGCCGGGTGGTTGAGAAGAAGGGGTTCGATCTCCTGATCGCCGCGTTCGCCGCCATGGGACCGGGACAGCGAGCCGTCGATCTGGTGATCGCCGGCTCCGGTACCGCACTCCCGAGCCTCCGGCAGGACGCCGTAGCGCTCGGTGTGGCCGACCGGGTCCACTTCGTGGGCAAGCTGAGTCGTGACGACGTGGCTGCAATGATGGCCGGCGCCGAGCTGTTCGTGATGCCCAGCCGCATGGAGCCCTTTGGGATCGTCGTCCTCGAGGCGTGGCGGGCCGGGGTCGCGGTGGTGGCCACCGATCGTGGCGGGGCACCGGAGTTCGTACGCGACAGCGTCGACGGCGTGCTCGTCGACCCGTTCGACACCACCGGCTTCTCGCTGGCGATGGCTGATCTGCTCGGCGATCCCGTCCGGCGGGAGGGAATCGCTGCTGCCGGCCGGGCCCGGGTCGGTGCGTTCGCGTGGCCGGTCGTCGCCGAGCGCTATCGGGAGGTCTACGCATCCGTGGTCGACGGGACGGGTGGCGCAGCTCACCACCGCGGGACCGGCCACGAGGGCGGTGTTGCGGCGGATCACGCACGCACCCATCAGGGAGAGGCGGTCCGATGACCCCGTGTTCCGCAGCCCTGATCGTGGACCTGGAGCGACCGGTGTCCGAGGCTTTCTCGCGGCTCAATGGTCCAGGAGTCCGGGTCGGGATCGACCTCGTCGTCGTGGCCGACGTCGCCGAATCGCTCGAGCGACTCGGCCAACGGTACCTGCAACGGGTCTTCACGCCGCACGAGCTGTCGTGCTGTCGGGTGCGCCCGGCGTCCGACGGACAGTACGGCTACTCGGCCGAGGCGCTGGCGGCTCGGTTCGCGGCGAAGGAGGCAACCGTCAAAGTGCTGCGTCCGGTCGGAACGCGACCTGAGTGGCGTAGTATCGAAGTGCGCCGAGCAGGCGGCGGGTGGTGCGAGATCGTCCTTTCGGGAAGCGCTGTCTCGTTGGCTGCCGAAGCCGGCATCGACGAGTGGGCGGTCAGCCTCACGCATGAACCGACGGTGGCAGGCGCAGTTGTGGTGGGTGTGTGCGGGGCAGCGAACGGACCGATGTCCCGGGCCCGGCTGTCTACCGGAGAGAGGAATGACCATGGATGAGACCATCCGACAGGTACTTGCCGAGCACGGGCGCTTGGCCGTCGACGTTGCCTCGCTCGACGACGGCACCGACCTGTTCGCCGCAGGGATGACCTCCCACGCCAGTGTCAACGTGATGCTGGCGCTCGAGGATGCGTTCGACATCGAGTTCTCGGAGAAGATGCTGAAGAAGTCGACCTTCGAGTCGATCGGCTCGATCCGTGCCGGTGTGCTCGAGATGCAGGGCGAAGGGTGAAGCCATGACCAACATGACGCGTGAAGCGCCCCTGTCCTCCGATGCGGCCGACGTCGTCCAGATGATGGCCCGGATCGGTGAGCAGGTGGCGGCCCCGTCAGCCGACGAGGTCGATCAACAGGCCAGGTTCCCGGCGGAGACCATCAGCGCTCTGCGGGTCGAGGGGCTGCTGTCGGCGCTGGTGCCCCGACCGCTCGGCGGCATGGGGGCCTCGTTCGGGGAGATCTCACAAGGCCTGGTGGCCCTGGGCCGTCACTGCGCCTCCAGCGCGATGGTGGTGGCGATGCACCACATCCAGGTGGCATGCCTGGTGCGCCACGGGACCAACGACCTGCTGCGGAACTACCTGGTGGAGCTCGTCGACCGCCAGTACCTGCTGGGCTCGGCCACCACCGAGGTGGGCACCGGGGGGGACGTGGGCAGCAGCGTGTGTGCGGTGGACGTCGCCGGCGGCAGTTTCACCCTGGAGAAGCAGGCACCGGTCATCTCGTACGGGCGCTTCGCCGACGGGATTCTGGTCACCGCCCGACGTTCGGCCGACAGCCCGGAGAACGACCAGGTGCTGGTCCTGTGCCGCCCCCCGGACCTCGAGCTCGAACAGGTGGGGGAGTGGAACGCCCTCGGCTTCCGGGGCACCTGCAGCCCCGGCTTCATCCTGCGGGCCAACGGTGACGCCGCGGCCATCCTCGACGATTCCTACAGTGACCTCTCGACCCAGACCATGCTTCCCGTGGCCCATCTGCTGTGGAGTTCTCTCTGGCTGGGAATCGCCGCGTCGGCTGTCGACCGCGCCCGGCGGTTCGTCCAGGCCGAGGCCCGCAAGCGCCCGGGGATGACGCCGGCGGCCGCCCTCCGCCTGGCCGACACCAGCGCCCTCCACCAGCAGTTCACCGAGTTGGTCCGGGGCTCGGTCCGGAGGTTCGAAGAGATCCAGGACGATCCGGACCAGCTCTCCACGCTGGGTTTCGCCATCGGCATGAACGCCCTCAAGGTGTCCGCCTCCACGCTGGTGGTCGACATCGTGCGCCAGTGCATGATGATCTGCGGGCTGGCTTCCTACCGGACCGACACCCCCTACAGCCTCGGTCGTCAACTGCGCGATGCCGTGGGAGCGTCGCTGATGGTGAACAACGATCGGATCATGGGGAACAACGCCCAGATGCTCCTGGTCCACCGGGGCGAGTGAACGGGGTCCGGTGGACATGACCGACACAGACACGGCGACACAGCCGGCAGCCCCGGGGGACACTACGGCGGACGAGCTGTGGGAGCCCTTCCGCAAGCAGCTCCTCGGTACCGGGACCCTGATCCCCACCGGGGTCGAGGGCATCTACGGCCGCTCGGCCCGGTACGAGTCGGTGGCCGACGCCATGGACCGCCTGGTGCTGCGGGTCGGTGCCGACCAGGCTGCGTCGTCGGTGCGGTTCCCGCCGGTCATGCCTTGGGCGACCTTCGAGCGGAACGGCTACCTCGAGTCGTTCCCCGATCAGATGGGCTCCGTGCACACCTTCCGGGGCGACGAACTCGCCCACGCCGAGCTCCTCCGGCGCACCGAGGCCCACGAGGACCGGGCACCTCTGCTGGAGACCACCGACATGGTGCTGTGCCCGGCCGTCTGCCATCCGCTGTACCCGACGATGACCGGTGTCCTTCCCGATGGGGGAAGCCGGGTAGAGGTGTACGGCTACTGCTTCCGTCACGAGCCGAGCACCGACCCGTTCCGGATGCAGGCCTTCCGGCAGCACGACTACGTATACCTGGGCACCCCCGACGGCGCCCGGGACCACCGCGACCTGTGGATCCTGCGTGGGCTCGAGGTGCTGTCAGGCCTCGGGCTGTCGGTGGAGTCGGTGGTGGCCAACGACCCGTTCTTCGGCCGCCCCGGGCGGATGCTGGCGGCCAATCAGCGGAACGAAGAGCTGAAGTACGAGATCGTCACCCCGGTCTACGCCACCGATCGGCAGACTGCGATCTCGTCGTCGAACTGCCACCTCGACCATTTCGGCCGCCCGTTCGGCATCGAGACACCGGATGGCGAAGCGGCCCACACCTCGTGCTTCGGCTTCGGGATCGACCGGATCACCCTCGCCCTCTTCCACCGCCACGGCACCGACCTCGACCGCTGGCCGGCAGATGTGCGGGCCACGCTGTGGCCGTGAGTCACCGATCCCCCAGCCGCCCGTGACCCTCGCCCTGCTCCCGCTCGCTGCGGACACCTACCGGACCCACGAGCTGCACGCCGTCGAGCGGGACTGGACGGAGACCAACTGCTACGTCGACGTGTGGATCGAGGTGCTCCACGCGTTGGGTCTCGACCCGGTGGCCGGCGCCGCGTTCACCCTCAGCACCGATTTCGAGGGAGACCAGTGGACGTTCTTCAAGTTCCCACCGGAGGACCTCCGGGCGGTGTACGGGCTCGAGGTGGCCGAGCTCAACGTCTGGAAGCCGGTGGTCGACCACGTCGCCGAGCAGCTCGGGCTCGGCCGACTGTGCACGGTCGAGGCCGACTCGTGGTACCTGCCCGACACCCGCGGCGTGTCGTACGGGATCGCCCACGTCAAGAGCACGATCGTCCCCCAGATGCTCGATCTGGAGGCCCGGCGGCTGGGGTACTTCCACAACGCCGGCTACTTCGAGCTCGAGGGTGACGACTTCGACGGCGTCTTCGGGCTCGGCGCCCATGTCGCCCCCGCCGGGCTGCCCCCGTACGTGGAGGTCATCCGGCTCGACCGGGTGCGCCGCAACGACCCCGAGCTCGTCGACCGGGTGGTGTCGCTCACCCGGGAGCATCTGGCCCGCCGGCCGGCCGACAATCCCGTCACCCGACTGGGTGCCCGCCTGGCCGAGGACCTTCCCTGGCTGGCGCAGCAGGATCTCGAGACCTTCCATCTCTACTCGTTCGGCACCTGCCGGCAGTGCGGGGCCACCGCGGAGCTCGCCTCGACCTTCGTCGAGTGGCTCAACCGGTTCGACGGACCCGGAACCGCATCGGCCGCGACGGACTTCCGTGACCTCTCGTCGGGGGCCAAGGCCCTCCAGTTCGCCATGGCCCGGGTGGTCCGCGGGCGGCAGGTGGACCTGAGGGCGATCCTCGGCCCGATGGAAGAGCACTGGGCGCGGGCCATGGGCACACTGGTCGAGCGCTATGGGAGCTGATCGCGACCTGCTTGTCGGCGTGGAGTGGGAGTGCGCCGGCACACCGGCCGGAGAGGTAGAGGGACCCGACGCACTGGCTGGGGTTCCCCTCCGGTGGATCCCTGCCGCGGTCCCCGGAACGGTTGCCGGAGCGCTGAGAGCCGAGGGAGTGCCCGAGCGTTCGACGACCGAGCTCGACGGGCAGGACTGGTGGTTCCGCTGCCGGTTCCCCCGGTCGGGGGGAGGAGCATTTCACGGCTCCGACACGCACTTGCTCGAGCTGAGCGGCCTGGCGACCGTCGCCGACGTGTGGCTGAACGGGGAGCATGTCGCCCGTTCCGAGACGATGTTCGCCACCCGCCGGGCCCGAGTCGGATCGTTGGGGGCCGACAACGAGTTGGTCATCCGGTTCTCAGCGCTGCTGCCGTTGCTCGGCCCGCGCCGGCCCCGGCCGCGTTGGAAGACCGCAGGGGCGAGTCACCAGAGCCTCCGGTGGTTCCGCACGACGCTGCTCGGGCGTCAGCCCGGCTGGGCGGTCACCCCGGCCCCGGTCGGGCCGTGGCGATCGGTCCGGCTGGTCCCCTGGTCGTCGGCCCAGGTCGTCCGCAAGCGGCTCCGCGCCATCTGTCCGCCGCCGGTGCTGGGGGTGACGGGCGAAGGGGCGGCCGGCCCGGTCGGCGGTTCGGTGTCGGTCGAGCTCCTCTGCACCACGGAGGGCGAGGCGGTTCCCGACTCAGTCCTCGAGGTCGCGGGCACCCGCACCCCGCTCGACGTCGAGCCCCAGGGCGATCACCTGCTCGTCCGGGGCTCGGTCGACCTGGCCACCGTCAGTCGGTGGTGGCCCCACACCCACGGGCCCCAGGCCCTGTACCCGGTGGACGTGGTGATCGGCGGGACCCGCCTGCACCTGGGGAGCGTCGGCTTCCGCACCGTCGAGGTCGACGACGCCGGTGGCGCCTTCGCCGTCTCGGTCAACGGGGTGCCCGTGTTCTGCCGGGGTGGGTGCTGGTACCCGATCGACCCGGTGTCGATGGCGGCGTCGGACGACGAGGTCGAACGGACACTTGCCCTGGTGCGTGGGTCAGGGGCGAACATGGTCAGGGTTCCCGGTGGGACCGTCTACGAGGACGACCGGTTCTTCGCCCTCTGCGACCGGCTCGGCATCATGGTGTGGCAGGACGGGATGTTCGCGTTCCTCGATCCACCGGACGACGCCGAGTTCGCCGCCACGGTGACCGAGGAGCTGACCGAGGTCCTCACCGGAGCTGCTGCCCATCCGTCGCTGGCCGTCGTGTGCGGCGGCCAGGAGCTCGAGGAACAGCCGGCCATGTTCGGTCTGTCCCGGGAGAAGTGGCCGTCGGCCCTGACCCATACGCTGATCGCCGAGCTGGCAGCCAGCTGCGCTCCGGGAATCCCCTACCTGACGTCGTCACCGACCGGGGGAGTCCTCCCGTTCCAGGCCGTTCGGGGAGTGAGCCACTACACCGGCGTGGGAGTGTTCCTGCGTCCACTCGACGACCTTCGACGGGCTGACCCGAAGTTCGTCAGCGAGGGCCTGGCATTTTCGGTGCCACCGGAGCGGCCGACGGTCGAGGAGGAGTGTGGCGGGGCCCGTCAGGCCGGCCACGACCCGGCGTGGAAGCGGGCGATCCATCACGACACCGGGGGATCGTGGGACCTCGAGGACGTCCGCGACCACTACGTGGGCGTGCTGTTCGGGGAGGATGCGCCGCTTCTGCGGCGACAGGACCCCGAGCGTGCACTCGATCTCGGCCGCGCCGCGGTGGCCCAGGTGATGGCCGAGGCGGCAGCCGAGTGGCGACGCCCTGGCTCGTCGTGCGCCGGGATGCTGCTGGTCGGTCTCCGCGACCTCCGGACCGGTGCCGGCTGGGGCGTGATCGACGCCCTGGGGCGACCGAAGGCACCCTGGTTCGCCCTGGCCCGGGCCTGGCAGCCGGTGGCGTTGCTGGCCACGGACGAGGGCCTCAACGGGCTCGGCCTCCACCTGGTCAACGACGGTGCAGAGCCGGTGTCCGGCCTCCTCACCGTCGAGCTGTACACCGGGGACCACCTGGCGGAGGACGCCAGCCGCCCGGTGGAGGTCCCGGCCCGAGGTGGGGTCGGTCTGTCCGCCGATGCCCTCTTCGACGGCTTTCGCGACCTGACCTACGCCTACCGGTTCGGACCGCGCCGCTACGAGCTGGTGGTCGCCCGGCTGACCGACGGGCTGGGTGGGACGCTCGCCGAGACGGGATTCCTCCCCGGGGGCCCGGTGCGGCCGCTCCAGGCGGAGATCGGCCTTCAGGCCGAGCTCGAACGAGCCGATGGGCAGACATGGTGCCTTCACGTCTCGACCCGGCGTTTCGCTCAGTTCGTCTGCGTCGACGTGCCTGGCTTTCGGCCCGCCAACTCGTGGTTCCATCTGCCCCCCGGTGGTACAGTGGTGACGACCCTGTGCCGGGAGGGTTCCGGGGAGGACGTCCCGAGGGGTCAGGTCCGGGCCCTCAACTCGGTCGAGGTGGCCCGCGTCTCGCCCTAGCTCCCGGGTTCACTCGGGCGGGAATTCGCAGTTGTGCTGGACCTTGTTGCTCGTTTACCATGGAAAAACTTGGCGGAAGTGGTTCTAGTGGCTGATCTCTCCACGGACTCGGGGGAGGGAAGGTTGACCACCGGTGCAGGAAAGGGCAGGCCGGCTGGAATGGCGATTTTGGATGCAGAAGTGCAACGGATTCTTCGGGAGCCGGCTCCTCCGATCGCCCAGGAGCCCGATCGGGGCGGGATCCAGGTTGACCGTGTGGGTCCCGTGGCACGGGTCAGGCGCCATGCCCTGCGGCGCCTGCTGATGGCCGACGTCGTCGGCTTGGCACTCGCCTCATTCGTCGGTCCTTTGATCCTGTCGGCCATCTCGAGCAATCCCGACAGTGCGGCCAGCCACGGCGAGCAGGTCTATCTCTTCGATCTGGCGACGATCCCGTTGTTCATCGCCGTCTTCGCCCTCTACGGGCTGTACCGCGGGGTGACCCGGCGCATCTCGAAGAGCGTCTTCTCGGACCTCCGGAACATCGTGCACGCACTGATGATCAGTGGGTTCCTCTACTCCATCGTCGCCTACGTGGCCAGGAGGAACTTCGGTTTCGAGTCCCTCACCGTGGCCAAGATCGCATCGATGTGCCTGGTGGCGGTGTTTGCGGTGCCACTCGCCCGGGTGGTGGCGTTCGGCCTGCTGGGCCGGGCATCGGTCGGGACGGTGCCGGTCATCGTGGTGGGCACCGGCAAGTTGGCCCAGACGGTGGCCAGCCATCTGCGGGCGCACTCCAGCGTGAATTTCGTTGGCTTCGTCGACGACAACCCACTGGGTAGGAGCGACGTGCTCGGCGAGCTCGAGGACCTGCCCGACCTGTGCCGCGAGTTCAGCGTGGCCCGGGTGGTCGTCTGCTTCTCCCGCACCCACCCCGAGCGGACGACGGAGATGCTCAAGAGCCTTGCCGGCCAGGTCGGGGTGTCCATCGTTCCCCGGTACTACGAGCTCATCACGAGCCGTTCCCACGTCGAGGACCTCTCCGGTCTCCCGATGCTCGACATCGCGCCGGCGTCCCTGAGCGTCGGCTCACGGTTCCTCAAGCGGTCGTTCGACATCGTCGCCTCCTCGGTCATCCTGATGGTCCTGGCGCCTGCGTGGCTGGTCGTCGCCGCCATCGTCAAGGCCACCAGCCCGGGGCCCGTCTTCTTCCGCCAGGTGCGTACCGGCCGGAACGAGCAGCCGTTCGCCATGATGAAGTTCCGGACCATGTATCGGGACGCCGAATCCCGCCGAGACGAGCTCGACCACCTCAACGAGGTCGACGGGCCGCTCTTCAAGGTGCAGAACGACCCCCGGGTCACCAGGGTGGGCCGGTTCCTCCGGCGAACCAGCCTCGACGAGTTCCCCCAGCTCATCAACGTCTGGAAGGGCGACATGTCGCTGGTCGGCCCGCGGCCGTTCGTGGTGTCCGAAGCGATGAAGATCGAGGGGTGGGCCCGCAAGCGGTTCGAGGCCCGACCGGGGATGACCGGACTGTGGCAGGTGTCCGGCCGCAACGAGCTGTCCCACCTCGAGCTGTGCCGGCTCGACTACCTCTACGTGGCCTCGTGGTCGTTCTGGTGGGACATGCAGATCCTCTGGCAGACCCCGAGCACCATCTTCCGGGGCCGCGGCGCCTCCTGATCGCGGGCCGCCCGCCGGTCAGGCACCTGGGTCAGGACAGCCGGGTCAGGACAGCCGGGTCAGGACAGCCGCCGCTCCTCGTCGACCACCTGATGCATGCGTCGGATGAACCGGTCGGCCGAGAACTGCCCGGCATGCGAGACCAGGGTGGCGGGGTCCCAGTCGGTGCGACCCAGCCGCTCGACCGCGTCGGCGATTAGGCGTGGCTGAGGCTGGTCGAAGAAGACGCCCGTGCTCCCCTCCACGGTGGTGTCGAGGAAGCCCCCCCACCGCAGGGCGGCGGTAGGCTTGGCGAAGCTCGCCGCCTCCACCGGGGTGAGACCGAAATCCTCGTAGGACGCGGCCACCAGCCCGGCCGACGAGGCGTAGAGCCATCGAAGGTTGGCGTCGCTGACCGAGCCCATCACGGTGACGTTGGCAGGGGCGGCGGCGATGATGTGCTCTCGGAGCGGACCGGTCCCCACCACGAGCAGGCGCTCGCCGGCGAGGTACCCGAATGCTGCGGTGACCGCCTCGACGTTCTTGTAGGCCAGCAGGCGCGAGACGCACAGGTAGTACCCCGGCTCGACGCCGGCGACCGGGTCGGCCGGACCGGTGGTGTCGAGGTCGACCGGCGGATGGACGACATCGGCGTCGATCCCGTAGACATCGGCGACCCGGGAGCGGACCGCCTGCGAGATCGCCAGGTACCGGTCGGCGCTCGCCGCGGCCCGCCGGTCCCACCGCCGCAGCGGGGGCGCCAGGAGCGAGAGGGCGGCGGCCGACAGTCCCGATGCACCGTTGAGGTACCGGTCGGGCTGGTAGAGCCAGCGAGCCGGGGTGTAGCAGTAGACGATCTTGCGACCGCTGACATGGGCTCCATGGGCCCAGCCACTCGAGGAGCAGATGGCCACCTCGGCATCGACGTGCAGCCGTGAGAACGAGGGGGCGAGGATGGGCAGGGCCAGGCGGTGGTGGGAGCGGAGCACTGGCATCCGGTTGATGGGAAGGGTTCGGACGTCCAGTGCCGAGAACTCCGGGAAGGTTTCACTGGGCTCGTAGAGCGATGTGTAGATGGGCGGCCCCGCGAAGCCCGTTGCCAGCGTCAGCACCACCCGCTCGGCACCGCCCCGTTGGGTGAGGTAGTCGTGGACTACCACGACATCGCCGGTGGGACTCACGCGAAGGCGGCGCCCACCGCGGCGGTGTCCAGCAGGGTGTCGACGGACTTCACCTTGCCGTCGGAAAGCCGCCAGATCTGGACCTCTTCCATGTCGACCGGTCGCCCCTTGGGGCTTGTGAAGGCCACGTGGAGCCAGGTGATGACCAGATCGCCCTCGGACAGGAGGGCCTTGAGGGTGAAATCGGTGAAGGTGACCTGGGAGAGCTCGGCGAACAAGTCCGGGAGCGCCCGCTTGCCCTCGTAGACCTTGAACCACGGCGCAGCCTCCCGATCGGTGGCGGCCACCGCCCACCTGACGTCCCTGGCCACGAACCCCATGACCGACAGGAGATCACCCGTTCCCAGGGCCTCGGTGACGGCGGTGACGATCTCGGCGTTGGAGAGCACGTCGCGTTCCTTTCAGGTCGTGGATGGGGTCGGTCTCCGCGTCGCCGGATGCCCCGTGGGGGCTGAGCGTATGCGCTCGGGCCGATGGAGGTGGCGATGACCGACCGGCGCGGACGTGCGCCGACACTGCCTGTCAGGGACCGTTGATCGGTCGTCCCGCCGGCCCGGGCGACGGAGCCTGTGATGTGACCGCACGGGAAGCACGTGCCGAGAGGCGGGTGCCGTTACAATCGGGCTGTTCACTTCCTCTTCGTCTGCACCGCCAACCTCTGCCGGTCTCCGATGGCCTCGGCCCTCTTCACCGCACGGATCCAGAACCACACCGACGCGGTGGAGGTGTCTTCGGCAGGCCTTCGTGCCGCCGAGGGATCGGTCCCCGAGGAGGTGGTCGAGGTGATAGGGGAGTACGGGATCGACCTCGGCGGTCACGAGAGCAGGGTCCTGACGCCGTCGATACTCCAGGGAGCAGACCTGGTCATCGGCATGTCCCGCCGCCACATGCAGGAGGCGGTACTGCTCGATCCCCCCAGCCGACCCCATGCGTTCATGTTCAAGGAGCTGGTGCGGCGGGGCAGCCTGATCGGGCCGCGGCGGCCGGACCAGGGGTTCCGATCCTGGATCGAGGCGGCACACGGTGACCGGACCCGCGAGTCGCTCCTCGACCGGTCAGGCACCGACGAGGTGGCCGACCCCTACGGCGGCTCCCTGGCCGACTACCGTGCCACCGCCGTCGAACTGTCCGGGCTCACCGACCAGCTCATCCGATTGCTGTGGCCGGAGGAACCCGACGGTTCACCGGTCTGAGGGCGTTGTCGGCCCCGGGGGGCTCCGGGCGGGGATGTGCGCCCTCGCCAGGGAAGCGCGAACATGTTGCGGTGGTGGAGGGTTGTGTGATCAGAGAACTTCCCGACGGCGGGAGGGAGTTCGTCCTCGACGAGCCCGCCCTCACGTTCATCCGCATCGACCATGAGTCGAGGCTCCAGTTCGGACGCACCGAGGTGGTCATCGGCAGTCCATTCTCGCTGGAGGTCGACGGTACCGTCCATCACCTCGACCCCCGGCGCCGGAGCGAACTCGGCCCCCTACTCTCGCTGTACCCGGGAGCGGTCCGTTGGCTGTGGACCTCCTCCCAGGGGGAGCTCACCGTCGAGTTCCGAACCGGTGCCACGGTGGTGGTAACCCCCGACCCGGTGGGCAAGGCGTGGTCGGTCGGTGACGTCTACTGCCTTCCGAGCGGCGCTGGCTGACCTCCCGGTGGTCCCCGGGACGGGAGTTCCGGCCTGGGACACGGGCGTACGGGACGGCTGGGAGGTCCCGGCGTCGAGCCGTCAGTCAGCGAGCAGCTCGGGGTGCCGGGCCGCCACCATCCGGCGCATGCCGTCCTGCCAGCCGACGGTGGTGGCTCCGACCAGATCGTGCATGCGGGTCAGGTCGATCTGCACGCTGTCGATGGTGTCCCTGGTCGGGACGAAGCGGGCGGGGACACCGGTCAGCTCCGACAGGTACCCGCACCACCCCTCGATGCTCACCGCCTGGTCGCCACCCCAATTGACTGTGACGGCCGGCGTACGGGCGGCCCCGATGAGGCCGGGGACCATGGCGACGATGTCGTCCTCGTGGATCGGGTGGTAGACGCTGGGTGCATCGAGGTGCACCGGGATGTCGTTGCCGTTGATCATCATCTCGAGGTGGATCGCCGGCCAGCCGCCGCGATCGCCGTAGGGGACCGACAGTCGGGCGATGGTGGTGGGGAGCCCGAACCGCTGGGCGGCCCAGCGGGCAGTGCCCTCGGCGGCGATCTTGCAGATGCTGTAGGTGCGGAGGAAGGGCCAGACGCCGTGGTTGTCGCCGAGTTCGTCTCCTTCGGCGAAGACGTGGTGGCCGAGGGGCTTGTAGACACCGGTAGTCGAGCAGTGGACGAATGCCTCGGCGCCCTGGTGATGCTCCATGAGCCACGCCAGTCCCCCGCTGTTTGCCTGGAGGTCGAGTTCCCAGTCGTTCGTCTTGGCCACGGCGAAGTTGATCACGTAGTCGGCATCGGACGGTAGGGCGGCCACGTCCCCGGTGGCCAGGTCGATGGGGACGCAGCGCACCCCCGCCCCCTCGAGCCGATCCCGGGCCGCGCCGTCCTTGAACCGTGCCGCGCCGACGACCTTGTTCTCCCTGGCCAGGGCCACGGCCACTGGGCCGGCCACCTGACCGGTCACCCCGGTGACTACGATGGACTTACCTCGAAGCGACTCGAACGGCATGGGGGCTCCTTCGCGGGACAGGATGGCCGGGGGTGGCGTCGGCCGATCCTAGACACCCCCCGGGTCCCCTCCGACGCCCGCCTGCCGTCCACGCCGCTCCGGCCGCCTTTGCGGGTCGATGTGTGGACACCGCCGGGTCGGCTGGGTCATACTGTCTGTTCCGCCCGTTTTCACCGGTAGGCCGCATTGTCCCAGGTCACCGGAGCATATGGCATGCGGTTCGACCAGTGATCCCAACAGTAGCTAGGAAGTGACGTTCCCATGAGTGCCACCTGGCGCAAGCACGCAGCCTGCCGGGGCATCGATCCAGATGTGTTCTACCCGGTCTCCGACGAGGAGGCCGGCGAGGCCAAGGCCATCTGCGATCAGTGCGCAGTGCGAGAGTCGTGCCTCGAGCATGCCCTGGCCAACCGGGAGCGTGAGGGGATCTGGGGTGGTACCACCGAGCGTGAGCGGCGCCGTATCCACCGGCAGCGTCGCAAGTCTGCCTGAGCGGCGCCTCCGCCGCGGAGCGGTCACGGGATCGGCGACGCAGTGCCGGGCGACGCAGTGACCCTGGGTGACCGGGACCCCCACAGGGGCCGTGGCCAGCGCCGGTCCGCGCAGGCCGAGGGAGCAGTGGCGCGGCTCCGCCGGACCGTCGGTGCCCACCGCCCGGCGGACGACCGAGAGACCCTGTCGATGGCCATCGTGGCGGCCGAGCTGGACCGGCTCGCCGCGCCGTTCAGCGCGTCGGCCGATCTGACCCATGTCACGGCGTCGGCCATCGTCATGGGTCGCCGGGGGACGGTTCTTCACCGGCATCGTCGCCTCCACCGGTGGCTGCAGCCGGGCGGCCACCTCGAACCGGGTGAGGAGCCCGAGGAGGCCGCCGTCCGCGAGTGCCTGGAGGAGACCGGTCTGGCCGTTCGCCACCCGGCGGCCGGTCCGTCACTCGTCCACGTGGACGTACATCCTTCGGCGAGCGGGCACGTCCACCTCGATCTGCGCTATCTGGTCGAGGGTCCCGACGAGGACCCATCGCCCGCTTCGGGGGAGAGCCAGGAAGTGGCATGGTTCACCTGGGAGGCGGCCGGAGCTATCGCCGACGAGGCACTTGCCGGGGCCATCGTGTCAGCCCGTAGGCTGGCCGGGGCCCTGGACGTCGGTCGGACTGACGGCGGGCGCCTTCGGGGATGAGCCGGAACCGAGAGGAGCTGCGATGGCCGAGCCGTTCGACACCTTGATGCAGGTGCAGACACACGACACCACGCTCGACCAACTGCGCCACCGGATCGAGGCCCTGCCCGAGCGAACGGAGTTGGGTGAGGTCGAGCGCCGGCGGTCGACACTCGGGGTGGCCTTGGCCGAGGTCCGTGCCCAGGTCGACGACCTCTCCGGTCGCCAGCGCCGACTGGAGGAGCAGATCGCGGCGGCTGCCAAGCGCCGCCACGAGATCGAGGAGCGGATGCGGTCGGGACAGATCTCCGCCTCCCGGGACCTGCAAGCCATGGACCAGGAGGTGCAGCACCTCGGGGCCCGCCAGGCCCGGTTCGAGGAGGAGGAGATCGCCCTGCTCGAGGAGGAGGAGCCCCTCGACGTCCTGCTCGTCGAGCACCAGGCCGCCGCGGACGCCCTGGGAGCGGACGCGGACCGGCTCGAATCGGCCATCGCCGAGGCAGTGGAACAGATCAGGGCGTCGATCGTCGAGGAGGAAGCCTTGCGTCGGCAGTGCGCGGAGGGCCTTCCCGACGAGTTGGCCGAGCGATACGAGGTACTGCGATCGCGCCTCGGTGGCGTGGGGGCGGCCCGCCTCGTCGGCGACCGGTGCGACGGTTGCCACCTCACCCTGTCATCGGTCGAGGTGGAGGACATCCGCCACCTGCCGCCCGAGGAGTTCGCCACCTGCGCCCAGTGCGACCGCATCCTGGTGCACTGAGGCCGTGATCGAACGCCCGCTGCACCGGTGCTGATCCTTGTCCGCCACGGGGAGTCGACCGGGAACGCCGATGGCCTGCTGCTCGGCCGGATGGACGCGCCGCTCACCGACCGAGGGCTTGCGCAGGCCCGGACGCTCGGCCCTTCGGTGGCCGGTGCCGCCCGGTTGATCTCCAGTCCGCTGGCCCGGGCTCGGGACACCGCCGAGGCGCTTGACACCGACCTGCCGGTCGAAATCGACGACCGCTGGGTCGAGGTGGACTACGGCGAGTTCGACGGCCGCGCCCTCCGCGACGTACCCGACGAGGTCTGGATGCAGTGGCGGGCGGACCCCGGCTACCGTCCACCGGGGGGAGAGACCCTGGCCGAGGCTGGCCAACGCGTGAGATCGGCATGCGACGAACTGTTCGCCGTCGACGGGGAAGGGGCCCGTGGCGCCGGAGCGGTGGTGGTGGTGAGCCACGTCTCACCGATCAAGGCGGCGACCTGCTGGGCCCTCGGCCTCGGTGACGAGGGGGCATGGCGGCTCTACCTGGCCACGGCGTCGGTGACCCAGATCTCCTGGGGGCCAGCCGGCCCGGTGCTCAACCGGTTCAACGAGACCCCGTGGGCGTCCACTTGACGGCAGGTGGCAACGGGACCGGGCGGATCACCTCAAGAGCGAGGCCACCGTGAACGCCATCATCCGTTCCGCCATCTGTGCCGAATGCCCGTGGTCGACTCGCAAGGTGTGCCACCACTGCCAGTCCGTGGTCACTTCGAGGTTGCCCAGCAGCCAGTCGGCATCCCCTCCCCACGCTCCGATCTCCGGGCCCAGCGTCCGGTTCAGCTGGTTCCGTAGTCTCGAGCGGTGGTCCCTCAGCGCCTCGTGGAACGCCGTCGAGCCCCGGGTCATGGCGTAGACGACGGCCAGTACGGGTCCGATGGTCTCGAAGAGTTGGCGTCGCTGACGACAGGTGGCACGGATCCGGACGTCCACCGGACCGTGGGGAGGGACGAACGCGACGAGTGCACGGTGACGCCGCGTCTGCAGTTCCACCGCGCCGTGGAGGAGCGCCTCGACCCCGGCGAATTGGTTGTACACGGTGCGGACCGAGACCCCGGCCCGCCTGGCCGTCCGATATGCCGTCGGGCGCCTGTCGCCCTCGTCGATCAGCTGGATCACGGCCTCGACCAGATCGAGACGGGTGCGAAGACCACGCGCCCGTCGCCGATCCATCGGTGGGACCGATCTGTGCATGTTGTCGCCGGTGCCCTCACCTGACGCGACCTTTCGGCCTGTCATCACCCCTCGTGCCCCTCTGCCCCTAGGTCCTGCCCCTGTCGGACCAGAGTATTTCGCGAACCGGGGAATTTGTCGTCGCGGCCGGTGAGCCTCGACTCGAACCGCCGACGGGTCAGTCGTCGGGCTGCGCTCGATCCGGCAGGTGGTCCTTCACGAACCGGCCTCCCTTGACGATGGCGAGAAGGTTCCCCCGATCCTGCAGCACGGCGATGTCGTCCAGTGGATTGCCGTCGACGACCAGGAGGTCGGCCAGGCAACCCGCCCTCACCGCGCCGAGCTCGTGGCTACGACCCATGAGCTCGGCACCGTGGCGGGTGGCCCACCGGATGACGTCGGACACGGGTATCCCGACCTCGTCGACGTAGAAGGCCAGCTCCTCCGCGTAGTGGCCGTGCGGGAAGAAGATGGCTCCGTAGTCGTCCCCGAGCACGAGGCGCATGCCGGCGGCGTTGGCCTTCGGGAGGACCTCGGCCATGGCGTCCATGTCGGCCTTCATGGTGTCCGTGAACCCCAGGCCGGAGCTGCCCATGGATCGCAGGAGCCGGTCCGGGAACATCATCGACGGCACCACGGGCGTTCCCGTCCCGACGATCCGGTCGATGCACTCGTCATCCATGCCGTCGCCGTGGTCGATGACGTCGATGCGGAGCTCGAGGGCCATGAGGATGGCCTCCCGGTTGGCGATGTGGCCTCGCACCTTCACCCCCCGGAGGTGGGCGGCCTCGATGCCCGCCGCCATCTCCTCACGGGTCATCTCCAGATGCTCCTTCGGCCCGATGGTCCCATGACCGCCGGTGACGAACATCTTGATGATCTCGGCGCCCTCTTTGATCTCGGCCCGGACCGAGCGCCGGAACTCGTCCGGGCCGTCACTGGGGCGGATGGCTCCCAGTGCGCCGACCTGCCAGTGCGGCGGGAAGCTCCGGTCCCCGGCGTGGCCGGTGGTGCTCACGTCGCGGCTGCACGGCACCAGACGCGGCCCGTTGATGAGGCCGCGCTCGATGGCCACTTTCATCGACGCGTCGATGGCGAAGGGGGCACCGGCCGAAACCGCGCTGGTGAAGCCACCGGTGACGAGCTGCTCGAGGCTGTTGACCGCCCGGACGGCCTGCAGCGCCATCGGCTCCTCCAGCCCGAACGGGGCAGGTGTGGCGCCGAGCTCGTGGTACGTGGCGTGGAAGTGGCAGTTGATCATTCCGGGCATGACCGTCCGCCCGACGAGGTCGACGACACGGTCGTCGGGCCGGGGGTCCGGAGCCGGTCCGGTGCCGACGGCGGTGATCCGGTCACCGTCCACCGTCACGTGGGCGTCGGCGACCGGCGGCCCGTCGCCGTCGACGACGGTGGCGTGGGTCAGGACGAGCCGTGTCACCGGCCGGCCCCGGGCTGTTCGTCGATCACGGCTCGACCACCACCTTGATGGCGTCCGTGCTCCGGTCGCCGGCCACGCGGAAGGCTTCCGCGGCATCGTCCAGCGGGAAGCGATGGGTGATGACTGCATCCGCCAGCGCAGGGACCGCTTCGAGCACCCGCACAGCGTCCTCGAACTCGGAGGTCCCGTGGTGGTGACCGTAGGTGAACGCCGGCACGAGGGTCACCTCCTTCATCTGGAAACCGAGGTTGAGGGCCACCGGATCCCAGAAGCTGCCGAGGATGCCGATTGTGCCACCGGGCCGGACCAGCTCCACCGCCCGGTCCATCGAGCTCTGCACCCCCGCCGCCTCAAGCACGATGTCGTACTCGTTCCCGACAGCGGAGCGAGCACCGAGGAACTCGCCCGCCTCCACCCGTCGGGTGCGGTTGGCCAGGAGGTCGACGTCGGCCCCGAGACTGCGGGCCGCAGCGATGGTGCACAGCCCGATCGGGCCTGCTCCGATCACCAGGACCCGTGCTCCGGCGACGACGCCGGCGCGGTTGATGCCGTGCAGGGCGACGGCGACCGGCTCGACCAGGCACGCGTCGGAAAGTGCGACGCCCGGGGGAAGCGGCTTGGCGCAGCGGGGATCGACCCATGCCTCATCGGCCAGCCCGCCGTCGAGACTGACCCCGTACATGGACCCCAGGGCCTGTGCGCACAGTTGCTCGTCACCGGCCCGGCACCGCCCGCAGCGGCCACAGGACAGGACGGGGAGCACGGCCACCGGTGAGCCGTCGTCCAGCCGACCGCAGAACTCGTGCCCCAGGGTCACCGCCGACGGTCCGAAGGAGGCCAGGTGGAGATCGGACCCGCAGATGCCGGAGGCCGCCACGCTGACCCGCACGGCACCCTCGGGGTGGGCGGGCACCTCCACCACCCGGATGCCGTCATCGGTGTTCCTCACGCCTCGCACGGTTCAGGCGCCCAGTACGGAGCGACGGTCGGCGATGGTCAGCACGTGGGCGTCGGCGCCGGTGATGCGGGACACGTGGCTGTCCATGAACTCGTGCTCGTACGGCTGGGCCTGGTGGGCCTCGAAGGCCTCCTCCGACTCCCAGCACTCGAAGGAGCGGAACCGGCAGGCTTGCTCGAGATCCTCGGACCACCAGTAGTCGACGCAGCCGTCATCCCGGCGGCTTCGTGCGGTGACTCCTCCAATGCGGCGATCGTCTGGTCCCGCTCCTCCGCTTTGAAGTCCAGGTAGCCGGTCAGCGCGTGCATCGTCATCCCCGTTCGGTGGTCGTCAAGAAAGTGGGTGAGCCGGGGCCCCATCGCCCGTTGCCCACTGTCGGCGCGGAAATCTAACATCCGGCCGGACAGCGGCGTCGGGGAGCCCCGGCAAGCTGTCGGGGAGGATTCGCTCGGCGGAGAGCGGTCGCTCGACCCGACCGGCCCAGTGTAGGGAGTCCGACACCCAAGCGGACCGCGGTCGGGTGCAGCCGGGCTCCCCACGCCGGCAGGTCTCCTCGACGTCCTGCGGCACCTGCCGGCCCCCGTCACTGATGCGTCGCTGCCACCTTGCCTCACACGGAGTCGGCATGAATTGGCAGGTCGGGTGACAGGAGGGCGGGCCGTCCGCGCGGGTATGCCGCTGTGCAGTAACGATTGCGTAACGGCCGTTGCGGAACACGTCTTGCGTAACCGGCATTGCGCAACATGGGGTGTCAATTCTCTCAAGGTCGACAACTAACGGACCGAAGAACTCGTTGTGTCCAGTCCCCCATGCCAGATCGACGCCTGTGCTGGCAGCCGCCGGCACTCGCGGCGGGCGCACGCCGAGCCCCGGAGTGTCCAGGCCGTACTCCGGAGTGTCCCCATCTCTTCGATCCGCGCGCTGACAGTGGTCGGCGCCACGGTCGTCTTCGTCGTCATCGCCGTCGTGGTCTTCGCCCTCCACCTCGGGTTCCGACCCGTGCTGTCCAGCAGCATGCGCCCGACCTACGGGCCTGGTGCGCTGGTCGTGACCAGGCCGGTTCCCACGAGCGCCCTGCGGCCAGGGATGATCATCGAGTTCACCCCGCCCGGCGAGCACGTGGCATTCGCCCACCGGATCGTGTCAGTGACCGGCCCGGTGGCGGACCGGGTCATCACCACCAAAGGGGATGCCAATCGGGCGCCCGACCCGTGGCATCTCCGGCTGACCTCGTCGACGGTGCCGGCCGTGCTGGCCTCCGTGCCGTGGGTCGGTCGCCTGATGGTAGGACTCCGGGGCCCCGTTCGACTGGTCCTGATCATCTTCGGTGGTGTCTACGCCGCCGTGGCTGGAGCTCGGTTGATCGTGCGTCCGACCCGCAGGTGGGCCGAAGCATGAGCGCCGTCTCTCGTGCGTCCGGCTCCTCACCCGCCGAGCTTTCCCGCATCAAGAAAGAGAGAGCAATGAGACAGCACTGCCATACCCGCACCAGGTCCCGGCGCCACGGACGGGGTGTCCTCGCCGGCCTCTTCGTCGCATCGGTCGGGCTCATGACTACGGCCGGCGTCTATGCCGCGCTGTCCGGGGTGGCCACCGGTTCCGAGTCGGTGACCTCGGGCACCCTCAATCTGACGCTGACGGCGGACTCCGGTGGGGCCGGGTTCAGCAACTTCGTGCCCAAGATGGCGCCGGGGGACACCGACAACGTCTACGTGAACCTCAACAACACGGGGACGCTGGCGAGTGCCGCCGGAATGACGCTGTGGGTCGCCGGAACGCCGGCCAACGCACTCACCAACGGCACGGCACCCAGCGAAGGACTGACCGTGACCGCCACCCAGTGCTCCGTGGCCTGGACTCTGGCCACCGGCGTGTGCTCCGGATCCACGACCGCCATCCTGGTCACCACCCAGATCAGCACCTTCAACACGGCCGGTACCGCGGTCAGCCTGTCGAACGTCCCGTCGCTGGCCGCGGCCACCGGGCAGGTCGCCCACGTGCAGGTGAGTTTGGGACTGGTCGGCACCGAGACGTCCACCAACGGTGTGGCCCCGAGCCCGACCATCCAAGGGCTCTCGACCACGCTTGCCTACACGTTCACCGAGCAACAGCGCCTCGGAACGACCATCAACCAGTAGTAGTTCGGGCAAGGATGGCAACCCATGTCCGCCGAGCAGCCAGCAGGACGGTCGCCGTTGCGACCGTCCTGCTGCTTTCGGCGCTCCTGGTGTCCGACCCAGCAGGGGCCGCCAGCCTGATCAAGGGAAAGGTGCTGGGCTCCGAGTCGGTCACCAGCGGCACGTGGGCGGCCACCGCCAGCCCCTCGACGCTGACCTTCACCACCTCGACGGCACAGTCGTCGACGGTGACCAACACCGGGACCATCGCCCTCAGCGGCATCGGCTACAAGGTGACCGTCTCCAATCCGGCGTCGGGATCGCCGTCGTTCACCATCTACGCCTGCGCCGTCGTCTGGTCGTCGGGGAGGTGCAGCGGTGGGTCCGGAACCAAGATCGGCACCAGCTTCGCCAAGAACTCGACGACCACCACCACCTCCACGGTGGTCCCACCGCTGAGTGGAAGCGCGTACCTCCAGATTGCCCCCACCGGCGTCACGTCGTCGGTGACCCTGACCTTGGGGACGACCATCAGCTCGGCCACTCAACTCCGGGCCCAGGTGAGCACCAACCAGTGATCTCGCCCGTCCTCAACTCACCCACCCGGGAGCATCCGGGCCGGGGAGTGGTCGGACAGATGAGCTGATGGGCAGAGGGAACCCGATCGTGGCGCAGCGATCGGATCGGGAGGAGTCGTACATGGTCACACCACTCACGAAGCCGCCGTACGCGGCCGAGGCGACCCTGTCGGAGGCCGAGAAGGCCAGGTGCGGAGCACCAACGGACTGCTCCAGGCCGACGTCCGGCCGCCTGTGGCGAATGGTGGGCCTGGAGGTGGCTCCAATCTGGAGCAGCTGTTCGCCGCCGGCTATGCCGCCTGCTTCCAGAGTGCATCGGGCGTGGTGGCCCGTCGCCGCGAGGCCAGCGTCGACGGTTCGACCGTGACCGCCAAGGTGACCATCGGGACCATCGAGAGCGGTGGCTTCGGACTGGCGGCGACACGTGACGGGCATCTCCCCGGGATCGGCGACGCCACGGCGCCGGAGCTCATCGGCGCCGCCCACGGGGTGTGCCCGTACTCCAATGCCACCCGGGGCGATGCCGAGGTCACGCTCGCCGCGGTACGGGACGGTCGGTCATTTCGTTCTGGAATCGGGAGGTCGCTCGATCGCTAGACCTTTCGCAGCGGCGATGGGTGTGCGGCACGGCGTCGACCCATGGCGGTGCCGAGGGTCTGCGGATGATCTGCCGGCGAAGGAGGAAGGCATGCTGAACCGGCTACTCATCGCGCTCGACCAGCGGAAGTCACGGCGGGCGCAACTCGAATTCGCGGCACGATTGGGTGGGGAGACGGGGGCCGGCGTGTGCGTACTCCATGTCCTGGAGTTCGCAGGGCGCGGCTGCGCGGCACCCCTCGAGACGCGTGTCGAAGCGTCGCCGGTGGTGGAGGAGGCGGTGTTCGTCCTGCGGATGGCCGGGGTCGGAGCCTCCGGGTTGGTCCGGACCACCCTCCGGCGGGATGTGGCGTCGCTCATCGTCGAGGAGTCCGAACGGTGGAGTGCGGATGCCGTCCTGGTGGGGGCCCCGCACCGTCGTGGAGTAGGCCGGCTGCTCAGTCACGGCGTCCGTGACCAGGTGATCCGCCGTTCGTCCCGGCCGGTGCTGGTGGCACCGGCATGCGCTTTGGTCGTGATGGCCCACGCCATGGTCGAGGGCGTTCCGGACTGAACGGCCCGATGCACTGCGGGTCCATCCCTCCGGGAGGACCGGCGGCAGGGGAGTGAGGGCAACCGGCTGGTCCGGGCGGTGCCGTTCGACGCCCTCGTCAAGAAATCTGCCGATGGGTGGGATCTGGACGGTTGCTTCCTTGGGATGTCCTCCCGACGCGTCGTCACGAAGCACCGACGTACCGGCACCCATACTCCGGCGTCGGGAGCAGGGCGGCAGGAGGCCCCGCCGGATGGCTGCGTTCGACACGTGACGCCGCCGCCAGGTATGCACACGGCGGAGGCGCGCAGGTCTCCGGTAGAATTCTCCGGGTGGCGGGAAGGGGGACTCTGGACCGGGCAGGTGGCACCGGGGCCCCATCGGTTCGAGCGGCGGTGGGTCCGGCGCGCTCGGCGGTTGGCTCCGTCGCCCGGCTCGCCGAGCGGCACGTGGGCTGGGTCCTCGCTGCATGCGCGTTCCTGGTGGCGGCAGCCCTGACACGACCGGACTTCGACAGCGTGGATGCCCAGTCCATGGGTCAGGTGGCCGAAGGCATCCTCCATCATGGGACGCCGTTGGTCGCCCTGCATCTCCCGGGCCACGAGATGCAGGAGTTCCACATCACCGGCAAGTACTCGAGCTACGGGTTGGGGATGTCGGTCCTCTGGGTACCGTTCCTGGCGCTCGAGCAGGCGCTCGGGCTGCCCGTTCTCCGGCTGGTCGCGTTGGTGTCCCCACTGCTCCTCGCCGCCACGGTGCTGGTGATGTTCACCCTGTCCACCACGCTCGGCGCCACCCGGCGGCGGGCCTGCGCCGTCACGGTGGCCCTCGGGTTCGGTACCTTCCTCCTCACCTACGGCACGACGTACTACTCCGAGCCGGCGGTCGCCCTGTGCGTGGCCGTGGGGCTGCTCGGCCTGGCCAGGCTGGACCGCTCGGCCCTCTGGGCGGGTTGGGTGGGCGGCGCCATCGGCTTCTCGGTGATCCTTCGAACCGACTCACTCCCGACCGTCGCTCTGCCCATCGGTTGTGCGCTGCTCGTGCTCCGTCCTCCCCGCCGGCACCTGGCGACGGCCGGGGTGGTGGCTCTCCCGCTGTTGGTGGCCTGGGGCTGGTACAACGTGGCCCGTTTCGGCTCGTTGACGTCACTCGGCTACACGAGCAGCGGACAGGGCTTCAACCACTCGTTCGTCGACGGCCTAGTCGGGCTGCTGGTCTCACCGGGAAAGGGGATCGTCTG
>Ga0224558_1000874_pt1 | contig 34303 bp, 33 predicted proteins | sample 714S32024metaG_FD_180682 | JGI IMG/M metagenome (GOLD analysis project Ga0224558, IMG submission 180682) | Peat soil microbial communities from Stordalen Mire, Sweden - 717 S3 20-24 | ecosystem: Environmental > Terrestrial > Soil > Wetlands > Peat | place: Sweden: Norrbotten County, Stordalen... | reverse complement strand
GTGCTGACCCAAGCCCCGCCCACCGCCGTTACGGCGAGCATGATTGACAGGCTGAGACCCATTTGACCCGCAGCAGCGGGACTTTGATAAGTGAAAAGCACCGGGGTGCTCACCTGAAAAACAAAATAGCTGCTCAGGCATGCGACCGCTATTCTCCATTGCATTGGCAACAGCTCGGAGCGCCAGGAGAAGCTGGCCCCAGGGTGGCTGAACGACAGGAGATCAGCCAAAGCCTGACGTTTGGCCGACAGCAACCCATAGCTTGGGTCGTTTAGGCGCCGTTGCGAGCGGGCTCTCCGACCAGTCGAAACGCTGAAAAGCTGACATGCTGAAATGCTGAAAGCTGAAATGGGACTATGGGACCATGGACTACGGGACTACGAGACCATTCCAAAAAGCTGAAACGCTGACAAGCTGAAAGGCGCTGGGACGCAGGGACAGCTCGTTACTGCAACCGTTCGCGGATCCATGCGGGGTCGCGACGGCAGTCCACGACGGCCCGGATGAAGACGGTTTCCCCCCGCACCGTATAGAACACGGCAAAGGGAAATCGCTTGGACAAAAGGCGACGATACTCTTTGTATGCTTGCCGGTGTATGCCACCGTAAAGACGAAGAGATTCGATGTCGCCATACAGATTGCTCAGGAAGCAGGCACCGAGCCCGGACTGTTGCGCCTCGTAGAAGTGAAATCCTTCAATCAGGTCCTCTGCCGCCTGATCAAGAATCTCAATCCTCATGAGGTTCTCTCAGAGATGCGTTTTTTAGCAGCCTCCCAATCAATGAATCGAGCCTTGCCCTGTTCGACGAGACGCTCGCGTTCGTCCAGGAGATCTTTATGCCATTGGGGCACCGGCACGGCTTCCTCCTGGCGGCAGAGGTCATCCCAGAGGGCTTCCATCGCTCGCAGCTTTTCCTCTAAGGTCATCCGGTCAATTTGGAGCTCAGCAGGCACAAGCCGAATTTACCTGGTTTTGGACGGCGGGCAATTCCTTTTTCGGAAAAGGGCAAAAGGGGTCACCCCATAGCTTGGGCCGTTTAGACTCCGTTGCGAGCGGGCTCTCCGACCAGTCGAAACGCTGAAAAGCTGACATGCTGAAATGCTGAAAGCTGAAATGGGACTATGGGACCATGGATTACGGGACTACGAGACGACGGGACAACGAGACTACGGACCGGGGGTGGTTGATGGTTTGGGAGTTGAGGGTTGAGAGCAAAAGCTGAAATCAACAGGTCAAAAGCTGACATGCTGAAAGGCGCTGGAGGACGCTGGGACCATTCGAAATGCTGAAAAGCTTAAAGGCTGAAATCAGACCGCTTGAGGCCGATGGCTCTGCTCACCGGACGAAGCGGTCGGAAGCACTGCTCACAAGGGGAGTTGCTCGATCCGATTGTCCCAGTAGGCGGCGTCGGTCGCTTTGGCAATCAGTTCCAGATCTACAATCAACTCGCCGGGCCCGGCACATGAACGTCCGCATACAAACCGACGGCCATCAGTGGCGGGCTTGAGCCTTCAAGCGCAGTAGCAACGGAGCTGTCGGGTGTGCCAGCCTGCCTCCACACCCTGACGGCCCTTTAGTGCTCTCTTGACAGACGGATAGCAGGACACGTGCTGTAACGCAGTGAATTGTTCGTGGGGGCGGAGTCCAGGGAATGCAGAAGGTTGAATGATGAATGATGAAAAGCCCTGAGGCTACCCTCGGGCTATCTGGTAGCCAACCGGTAGGCACCCCGAAGCCACCCTGAGGCTACCTCGGGGCTACCCCGAGGCTACCCCGAGGCTCCCGGGAGGGTCTGTATTAGCCCCAAACAGCGGGGCGGTTCCAGGCAAAACGGCAGGGGACTCTGATCCTTGCCCAAGAAAGCACGTGCTGAACTTCCAGAATCCACCAGACTGAGGGAAACGACGATGTTTGCGCCAGAAAAGTCGTGGCGGGGTCACTTCGATCGTCATCAACCGACCCCGTTCAGGGCTACGTACCCGCTTTTTCACGTTCTGATCCTCCGGGCGGCGGCGCGGGGTACGGGGCGTCGAGAAAGGCCGTGCTCAAGGCGACAAACATAATCCTTTCGTAAGGGTTCTTTATGCCCGATTCGAAAAGCAGTCCCACCAACCCGTCAGGGAGCTTGACCATATCCGAATACGCTGACGGCCCGTCGTAGATCAGATGGTCTCAGCCCGGGGCACGGTTTCAAGGATAGAGGTCGGTGCTCAGGTATTTGAGGCCGCTATCGCAGATGAGGAAGGCCACGGCGCCACGCTCGCCAGCTTGAAGAACCTGGACCGCGCCGGCGAGATTCGCTCCGCCGGAAAACCCGCCGAAGATGCCTTCCTGGTGCGCCAGCAGGCGCGCCGCCTCCATTGCCGCAGAGTCCGTGACTTTGAGGTAGCCCGCTACCAATGCCCGATCCAATAGCGGCAGCTCGTCCATGGAGTAGCCGCCGCCTTGAATCACGTGGCTTTGATTGGTAACCGGTTCGCCGGCCAGTGCAGGCGCCGACGCCGGCTCAACCAGATATCCATGCTCATCACGGCGATGAAGGGGTGGCCCAGGGCCCGGCAGACGATGGCCAGGCCTGTGCCGGTGTTGCCGCTGGTCAATTCCACCACCGGCTGTCCGGGACGCAAGTCCCCTCTCGCCCGGGCGCCACGGATCATTTCCAGAGCGATGCGGTCTTTCTTGCTGAAGCCGGGATTGAAGTATTCCAGCTTGGCCAGCAATCGACCTTCGAGCTTCAGCCTGGCGCGTAGTTTGTGCAGTTCCACCATCGGAGTGCGACCGATCGTGTCCACCACTGAACCTGCCAACGGAGGTGACGGGATCATACGCTGCAATTCTTACGGGTAAGGGTCCCAGAGAACGGACCCAATGTCAGGGCCTTAGTTTCGGTGAGGGGCCCTGTCTCAAAACCCCTGCGGCGTGTTCTGAGCGTGTTCTGAGCGTTGACCGGATAGACACACTATGGGAACCTGGGTTCATGCGGACTAATCTTGCGACGCGCAAGGCCGCCTTCGAAGTACGTTTTAGGGCGCGGGCTGTGACGGTCGCTTCCTGTTTACTGATGCTGGTGCTGCTTGAGGCGCAGAACGCGCGATCCGGGGACACGCGCTACGTGCTGGAGTACGCTCCCGGGCCGGCAGACAATCCCCTCAAAGGGCTTGTCCCGTACGCGAAAGCTGGGGCGCACAGCTTCCCCCACAGCATGGAATTCTCCTATTTCCCGCTTTCGGCCCTGGTTACCGGCTATGACCGGTACGACTGGGCGCCGCTCGATCGGTTCCTCAACGAGGCCGCCGGACGCGGGCACCAAGGCGTCTTCCGTGTGTACCTGGAATGGCCGGGCCGGGCAGGCGCGATTCCTGCGTTCCTTGTGAACGACGGATTGAAGGTCTATAAGTTTACCGACACGAGCACCGAGCCTTCGCAACACAATGAGACCCCGGAATACCACGACCCGAGGCTGCGGTCGGTGTTGCTGCGATTCATCGCCGCCATGGGCCGGAAATATGACGGCGACCCGCGCGTTGGTTTCATCACCGCCGGTCTGTTGGGTGGGTGGGGTGAATGGCACGGAATGGCGCCGAGATATGATCTCTTCGCCGACAAGGAACTGCAGACCGCAGTCATGGACGCTTATGAGGTGGCCTTCGCGACCACCCGCATTCTCCTGCGCTACCCGATGGGAGGGGAAGGTTCTCATGAACTTGCCGCCAACGCGAAGCGAAGGTTCGGCTACCACGATGATTCGTTCGCCTGGGGCACACTGGAGAGCGGCAAGCCAAGCGACTCCTGGTTTTACATGACCGCGCTGAAGCTTGCCGGCGCCGAAGCTATCGACAAATGGAAGACGCAACCCATCGGCGGGGAAATCCGTCCGGAGGCCTGGGGCATCGTGTTTGACCCGGACCCGGCGCGCAAAGAGATACAGAGCTTCCATGAATGCGTCGAGGCCACGCATGTTACGTGGCTCATGGACAGCGGGATGTTCCGTGGCGAGCCCAACACAGCCCGCGTGCGGCGGGCGACGGAAGAGGCGCGGCGGATGGGCTATGACTTTCAGGTTTGTGCGGTCACAATCGGCCCAGTCAGGATGGGGAAACTCCCGGTCAAAGTGGAACTCGTGAACCGTGGCGTTGCGCCGTTCTACTACGACTGGCCGAGTGAATTTGGGTTGATTACCGCCGACGGACGGGTGGCGAGGACGTTCGTGGGTTTGGGGAAGCTCACTGGCTTACTGCCCGGTGACCCTCCCAGGATCTGGGACGAGGCGCTCGACATCGACGGGGTCGCCGGCGGCGAGTACAAGCTGGCCATGCGGGTGCCGAACAAGCTGCCGAATGGCCATCCAGTGCGGTTTGCCAACCAAACCCAGGATGCCAATGTTCCGGGCTGGCTGACTCTGGGAACGACGGTGGTCGGGAGCCAGCCTTGACCCGCTGCGTTAATTATCTCGACTGGGACTCGCGGCCGCCTTGGAGCGGATGCGGATGGGTGTACGGCCGATAGTACTCGGGCTTGGGCGGCTCGTTGAAGAAATCCCGTCCTTCCTTGACGTGTGCTGCCTGTAGCTCTGTCGCTTTCGGGTCCGCCCAGGGCCGCAGCGCCATATTAAGCTTCACCCCGTTTAGCGTGTTGTTCCATGCGTAGCAGGGCGATGGTTCGAATACGCCATCGTTCATTCAACCCCACGATTCCCAGTTCCGTTTGGCCAACCAGGTTTCAGCCGTCGCGATGTCCTGACTCTGATTCGGTTTGATGGTGTAGGCTCCCCAACGTTCTCCCCGCTTCAGATACAGGCAGGTCCCACCAAAGGTCTCGCCTGACCAACTCGTGGCTGTGAAGCGCACGAGCACGCGCGTCCTGTCTTCCGAGAACTCCACTATCTGAGGCGTCCGGTGACAGGAGTACCAACCGCTGGGTTGCGCGATTACGTAAATGGGCAAGCCGAAGAAATGATACAGGGTCTCCTGCTCCGAGCATGGCTTACCTGCATCCGCATAGACGAATTCATCAGGCTGGCGTTGTACCACGGGTAGTCGCTCCTGACCGGTCTTAGCCGCGTGCTGCAGCGATTTGTCGAGCGCTCCCAGGCCATGGAACGTTCCCTTGGTATCACCGGCCACTAACTTGATGAGCTGCTCGGGCGAACCTGTCCCTGCCCGAGACCATTGATTTCGGCCGTATGGGACCTCCAGGAGCAGTTCGCCCGTCGGCTGCTTAAGGGGAGTGATCCTGCCATAGCTTGACGCCGCTTCCGGCCGGTCAACCGGTTCCCATCGCCATTCGAGATAGAACCGGCTGCGCAAGCTGCGCACGTGCAAACCGAGTGCCCTCAGGACGGGCGAGCAATCAATCGCCGCCTTGAGCCTGATCGCGATTTGCTCCGCTTCATCATTCTTTAGAGAGCGCGCCTTCGGGCGAGCTGGCCGCACATAGTCGTATCGTCGTCCCCATCGCATTTGTCAGTGTGGAAAGTAATGAAGACCCTAATGCCAGTGCAATCACAGGTTCCGTCGGGGGTAGTGTCCTAATTTGGATTGAGTTGACACGATGGGCCAAACATCGGCTAATTCCTTCATGAACTCGCATGGGCAGTTTAATCCGTTGGAGTTGAGGTTAATGGAGGAGAATCGAAGGCTGAGGGAAGAATGCGACGCCCTGAAGTCGAAATTGGGTGACATGGCCATCAAGCATTACGAAGAACAAGAGGCCAGCAGGAAAGCTCTAAAGACGGTTAGCATCGGTGCGAAGATCATCGCCAGGCCCCGAAAGCCAAGGTGTCCGCATAACGTTATCACCGGTCGCTGGTGCGGCGAATGCAATGAGATCGTCGGGCAATCGAGCGTATGCATTCATGGGTGCAAGGTCTGCCTGCCATGCCCCAAGTGCGAACTTGATCGGATTCGCGCCATCACTGCACAAATTGACATGGTGACTGGCAAGTGCGTTCATGGCGTGATGTGGGGCCAGCCGTGCGTGCAGTGCCAGCAAGCCGTACAGTAGTGCTGGCATTGAGCCTATAATCTGCTACGCTTAGGCATGTGGGGGTGCTCGGTGTCGAACCGAGTGCCGGTTGGATGTAGAGCCGCCAGCAGCTACCCGCCACCCCCATGTTTCCTAAACCTCAAGAGCCAAGCTACGTGTTTCGCCAAACCTTGGAGCCGCCGCATCAAGCCGCAGCTTAAACTCGTTCCAAGAATTGCAGGTCCTCATGAGGAAAATGACATTTGACAAGAATTGCTCCAGTTCTGGAACGCCAATGTCCTCGGTTAGGTACTGATGATGTTTGCGCAATCGGTTCGTGCCGACGCGTGGATTGAGCTCCCGCAGTTTCTGTAAAATGCCGGGGGCCAGACGGGAATAAACGACATCGTTTGTCCAGTGCCCAACGTACGACGGCTTGTTTTTGCTCCCGGCGGGCGGATATGTCTTGCTCTTGAGCCTGAACAGATGCCGGTAAAATTCATCTGGAAACCGCCTTGTCCACTTCGCCCATTCATCGGTTATGTATTTGTCCAGTATCTTCTGAAGCTCAAGCCTGTCTCGGAACGCCTGATAGCCCGTCGCTTCGTCAACAAGTGCAATAATTCCTACGTGTGCCAGACCGCGCAAAATTACTTCCGCCATATCGGCTATAACCTCTTGGCGCTTCCCCAATTTCCCAGCCTTCCTGGCATCCATCCATATTTCGCAAATCTTCGGAATAAGTGTGGCATCCAAGCCATGACCAACAGAACCGTTCGCAAAAATAACCTTCATGGGCTGAAAGTGCACGTCACCCAAATGCTTGATAATGAAAGGTTTAAGGTTCTTGAAGGCCAGCGAAAGCGGGATTTGTGCACCTGTTTCTGAAACCTCCCTTCTAACCGACAGGGCGCCGCTCCTGTACATTCCGAGCGCGTCCATGAAAGCGGTCTCCGAGATCACACGCAGCGGCTTGTCCTTGTCTGTCTTTGGCGGTATGACCCCGCATTTGATGGCGAGCGGTCCAACAGTCATTTCGCCTTCCCATCCGACCTTGGGCAGCGCCCATCTGGCCTCAGCCGCTTTACGAGCAATGTCTTTCCGCTGTTCATCGGACAAGGCTTCGGCTCGCGCCTTTCCGCCCATTGATTGAATCGAGTTGTCTGTAAGCATGGCTAAAGCATACTCCGTTCTTGCCTGCTTGCAAGCATTAAAATAAAATACAAATACTGCTTGCTGACTAGCGGGCTTCTGTTAAATTCGTGGACATGGCAAACAATCTTCCGACTGAAAAGAAAGTGCTGGCGGTTTCCATGCTGGCCGAGGGATCAAGCATCCGGTCCACCGAGCGCGTTACTGGCGTGCATCGTGACACAATCATGCGCCTGGGCGTGCGCGTGGGCGAGGCGTGCGCTGCGATTCACGACGCCAAGATGCGAAACATCAAGAGCACCGAAATTCAGATTGACGAGATTTGGGGATTCATCGGCAAGAAGAAGAAGCAGACGAAAGCCTGGGAAGAGGACGTTGGCGACGTGTGGACATTCATTGCGCTGGCCCAAGATACCAAGATCATCCCCGCTTTCCACGTTGGCAAGCGCACCATGATTCACGCGCAGGCATTTCTGTGAGACCTGCAAGCAAGGCTCGCCAATCGCATCCAGCTTTCCTCAGACGGGCTCGCGGCCTATCGGGAGACGGTTGGGCCGGTGTTTGGCAACAACGTGGACTTTGGGCAAATCGTAAAAACCTACTCCGTTAGCGTGCTCGGTAGCGAGCCCGCCTCGGTTCGGTATAGCCCCGCCGAGGTTGTCCACGTTGAAAGGAACGTTGTCCAAGGCGAGCCTGACATTACCCGCATCACAACGAGCCACGTTGAGAAGCAAAACCACACGCTGCGTATGCACTGCCGAAGGCTTACTCGGCTCACCAACGCCTTCAGCAAGAAGGTGGAAAACTTTGAGGCTGCGGTTGCCCTGAACTTCACGTACTATAATTTATGCAAGCGGCACATTACGATCAAAACTACCCCGGCAAAGGCGGCTGGTATCGAGGACCACGAATGGACCGTTGCGGAACTGGTTGAACGTTGTGGCGAATAAACAGGAATACCTAACGAGATTAAAACTGGCGGTTGAGCACTTGCACGGAGCTAGCGCTACCTGGCGCGAGACGGTTCCTGTACACGAGGTGTTTCGCGGCCAGACGGTTTGGCGTGGCCGTGTCGAGGTGTTCGACCTGACCGGCCATGCAAAGGCCAAACGTGCCTATGCTTGGAGCCACAGAGAAGGCAAGAACGACGAAGGCGAGCGGTTTGTTGCGGTCCTCGAAATACCTCCGGTTGAGTCGGCTGAAACGGCTGTCCAAGCCTCAATTTTGGCCGATGCGAAAACACCCCCATCCTAACCGCATAAACATTGGGAATTTCGCAAAATCTGCATTTCAAATTAGGACACTACCCCATCGGGTGTCCCCACAACTGGTGACGTGCAGGAAAATGGGGCTCGGGTATCCTTAACCCAGAATTTGTTCTCAGAGTAACGTGTGGCAAAGAGGCCGGATTGGAATTCCGGCTTTTTTGTTGTACTGGGGCACCTGCCTGCTCAGGCTTTCTTTGTGCCCTGTTCTTCGAGCGGCGTGACCGGGTCCATTCCCAGCCAGCAAAATGCGCCCATTACGTAGGCACTGGCAGTCACATAAAAGGCCAGATTCCAGTTGCCGGTGTGCTTGACGATGTAGCCGCAGACAATGGGGGAGACGAAACCGCCGACGTTGCCCATCATATTCATAGTGCCGGAGAGGGTGGCGACTGCCTTGCCGCCCACGTCCATGCAGGCGGTCCAGGCGCCGGGCAACTGGATGTCGTTGCAGAACGCCACCAGCGCGATGGCAGCCACCGCCAGATATGGATTGGTCAGCCAAGTGGGCGCCAGGAGCAGCGCCGCCGCCCCGAAGGCCCCCGCCGCCCCGATGCCTCGCCGGACGGTGCCCACGTTGCCCAACCGCCGGCTGAGGATCGGCGCAATCCAGCCCGCGAACAGCGACCCCGCCGCGCCGACGAATAGCGGCGTGCCGGCCAGCAGCGCGCTGTGCTTCAAATCGAACCCGCGCGCCTTGAGCAGATAAGTCGGGAACCAGGTGATGAAGAACCAGAAGGAGTAGCTGCACGCAAAGTATTGCCCGCACAGGCACCAGACCGTCCGCGACGTGAACAGTCGCTTCCATGGCGCTTTGAAGTGTTCACCGGCGCTGGCCTCGACGGGCATCAGAGCCGCTTCCGCGGCATTAACGCTCGGGTGCGAGCGCGGGTCGTCGCGGTACCACCGGTAGAAGAGGATCGCCCAGACCACCCCGGGCAGGCCAAAGAGCAGGAACGCCGTGCGCCAGGTGACGTGTTGCAGGCACAGGTAAACCAGCAGCGGGGTGAACGCGCCGCCGAGCCGCGCGCTCATCCACATAATCCCTTGCGCCCGGCTGCGCTCGCGCAGGGGCAGCCAGCGGTTGAAGGTCTTGGTCAGGTTCGGAAACGCGCCGGCCTCCCCTGCCCCAAACAGGAGCTGCGTCACGATGAGCGACCCGCAGCTCCACATCCGGCCCAGGGCGGCGGTGCACAACGACCACCAGATGACGATCCGCAGCAGTATCCGCCGCGGGCCGAACCGGTCGCCCAGGTAACCGGCGGGAACCTCAAACAAGGCATAAGCCAGCGTAAAGGCGCCGAACACCCAGCCCATCTGTTCGTCGCTTAAATGAAGGTCTTTCAGGATGAACGGCGCAGCCTGGGAGATGCAGACTTTATCAATGTATTGAATGATCGCCAGGGTGACAGCGAACACGATCACCCAGTACCGCGTGTGGGTAGGCCGCAAAGCAGCGGGCGGGGCCGCGTTCGGCGGGGATGGGCGGATCGAGACGGGCTCAGCCATTGCGGTGGGCATCTTGGAAGAGCGGCCGCAGCCGGGCAAACTGTTTTTGGGCAACGTGGCCATCGTAGCAGCCCAGTCTGAGTGCCGGCCAACGCCACCGGGCTTCTGATGCTCAAGCTAGCAGCGGCATGAAGCCTGCCTGCTCGAAATGATGATCGCCAGTCAACGCGTCTGTCAGTTTCTCCTCAGTCATAACCGCAAACGAGATGCAATCTGTCAGTGGCCAGTCTTTGTCCGGGCGCTGCTCGTAAAGCTGCAAGCCCCGCTCGAACCAATCGTCGGCAGCACGCACAATCTTGACTCTGGGGTCTTGGGCGAGGTCCCGAATGAACGGTGCCACTGCACGTCGGCTTGCCGACTCAGCCAACGCATCCGCCACTTCGGTTAGTACCCATTCGGTCGTGACAACCTCGCCTTGTAGTTGGCTGGCGGCGCCGGTCGCTTTGGCATGGTATTGGTCGGCGCGGTTCAGCAGCGCCACGAAATAAAACGCATCTGCGAAGACCCGGTTCATTTCTTCCGGTGCCCGTGGACGTAGTGGTCCAGGTTCGCCGCCAGGTCCGCCGGCAGATCATCTGCCACACCGATGTAGGCGGCGTAACGCTCAGCAAACGACGCCTGCGCCAGCGAATCAGGGATGGTCAGCCGAACCTCTGCACCGTCGGGCAACTCTACGCCAGGCGGCAGCTTGATGACTCCATTTGCGACTTTGACAGTGCAGGTCATGGGACATTTCTCGCTTAGAGTCTCAGCGAAAGCAAGCGCGCTGTTTGTCCACGCGCGGGATCCCCTGAACAACCGCGTGAATTCTGCCGGCAGCCGGTTCCCTAATCCGATTGATAGGCGGCGGCACCGGCTCGCCGTGTTTCTTCAAGCTCGCCAAATACCAGGTCATTGCGTCCTTGATATTGGCCAGGGCCTCCGCGCGGGTTTTGCCTCGTGAGATGCAGCCCGGCAGTGCCGGACATTCAGCCACGAACACCCCATCCTCGTCCGGCTCAATCACCACTCGGTATTTCATAACGCCAATCTGTGATTGTTACTTGGGAAAGTCAACCGCCGCCGCCCAGCAACTCTCAATATGGGGATAGGTTGCAGGGTAGGGCGCGTCACTCCGTGCGCGCCGTTCGCTCGCAGGCACCCCAGGACCGGCGCGCACGGAGTGACGCGCCCTACCAGCCCGACAAAATGAGAATTGCTGGCCGCCGCCCCACCGTCCCACCCAAGAAAGATTTGCCCCGCAGTTGGCTTTCCCGACAGAATGCGCGACTTTACTTGCATGAGCACCGCCCTGTTAAATCGCTCCGCTGCGCCAACGGCCACCGTCGGCCCCGGCGTTGACTTCTCGCGCCCGGTGCAGCGGCCCAGGACCAGCCGGCTAAAGCTCTTTCGGGACGTGCTCCAGCACGGCGGGCCGGGGTATCTCCAGTTTGCCATCACCAACATCTGCAACGCCAAGTGCGATTTCTGCGGCTTTGCGGTGGACCGGTTCGATCCCAAGCAGCGGCGCAGCGTCACGCTGAAGGAAGCGCGGGACGTGATTGACATCAGTGTGAAGAACCACATCGGCTACCTGCTCTTTGTCGGCGGCGAGCCGCTGGTCCACAAGGACTTGCGGGCGATGACGCGCTACGCTGCCGAACGGGGCATTCACCCGATGATCTGCACCAACGGGTCGCTCTGGACCGAGCAGAACATGCGCGACCTGGCAGCCGACGGTCTGTCCAGCGTCATTATGTCCATTGATGCGCACGACGTGGCCAAGCACGAGAAGAACCGTGGGCTGCCGGACGTTTGCCGCAAGATCAAGCGCGCGAATGAGGTGTTCCAGGAGCTCAGGGTGCAAACCACGGCCAGCGTCACGGCCAGCAAGCTGATTGATGACTACGACAAGCTGCCCGCGTTCCTGACTGAGATCGGCTTCCGGAGCTGCACCTTCAGCTACCCGCTCAGCAGCCTGGCATCAAGCTACCTCAGCTTCAGCGACTCCAAGCTGGTCAGCTACAAGACTGAGGAGCTGATCCAGGTCTTCGAGCGGATCAAGCAGATGAAACTGCGCAGCGGTTTCCCGGTCGTCAACCCCGTCGAATCGCTCACCGAGATGCAGCGCCACCTGCGGCGCGAGCCGGAGAAGTTCGGCTGCCTGGGCGGCCATAAGTACTTCTACCTCGACTGGCACCTGAACCTTTACCGCTGCCACTTCTGGGAAACGCCGATGTGTAACATCTATGACTTCGACCAGTCGAAGCTCATCCGCGACGGCTGCACGCGGTGCATGATTGACTGCTACCGCGATCCCAGCGTGCTCCAGTTCGTAGCCATTAGTGCCAGCGACGCCTGGAACAATCTCAAGCGGGGTAACGTACTGGCCGCGGCGAAGAATGTATTCGATTCACGCAACCTGACCTCGCTGAAAGCCGTTTGGGAAGACCGAAAGTGGATTGGCGGGGTTTAGGGCGCGCCAGGGCCAGGTTGCGGAGATTCGCCGTCGCGTGAGGGCACGCGGCGGCCGAGGTATTGGTTACTGAATTCCCAGCAGTTCCACCTCGAAGACCAACGTGCTATTCGGCGGGATCTTCGGGCTGGGGCTGTTCGGGCCGTAGGCGAGGTTGGCAGGTATCTCAAACTTGAACTTGTCCCCGACTTTCATGAGCTGGAGACCCTCAGTCCAGCCGGGAATGACCTGGTTCAGCGCGAAACTGATGGGTTCGCCGCGTTCGACCGAGCTGTCGAACACGGTGCCATCGAGCAACGTGCCGTGGTAATGCACCTTCACGGTGTCTGTGGCTTTGGGGGAGACTGTTCCCGTGCCTTGTTTCAATACCTGGTACTTGAGTCCGCTTGGAGTTGTCTTAACTTCGCTCTTCGGAGTGCTGTCAGCCTGCCCGCTTGGGGCGGCCTTGGCCGCAGGCTTTTCAGCCGAGGGCTCGGTTGGTTTGCTGCAACCCAGGAGGCAGATGGCTGCCGCCAGGGTCAATGTGAGTTGTATTCGCATATTTCGATAATCCGGCAGTTCTTGCCTGCCGCGCCGAGAGCTTCCGCAATGCACAACCTCAGGTCAAGCCGCATGAGGAAGCCGAATCACTTCGCCGGCTGCTCCTCGAGGAAGACCGTCTTGCGGTCGCCCGAGGAGAACGAAACCAGCGTTCGGAGTGTCTCGGTGCCGGTGTTGACCAGGTTGTGTTTGACCTTGGCGGGGATCCGGATGGTCATTCCCGCCTTCAGGGGGATGGTGCGGCCGTCGTAGCTGTGCAAGCCCTGGCCCGAGATCACGTAGAGCACCTCTTCGCAGTTGGGGTGGTAATGGACTGGGTTATGTTTCCCGGGCAAGATCGTGGCGAGGCCCACCGTCTGCGCGGAGCCAGGCATCAGTTTTTCGTTGCACACCCACTGAAGTGTGCCCCAGGCGTTCTGTTCCACAGGAAGCTGCGCGGTGTCCGTGACCTTGCCGCTCCAGGCGGCAGGAATCGACGGGGCTTTCACATGCGGCTGGTCATCGGCTGCCACGCCTGCCAGCCACAAGCCCAAGGTCAACGCTGCAATAGTGAGTTTTTTCATAACATTGGAACTGATCAGCAGAATAACGCCCGCCTGGCGGATGGCAACCTTCGACATCATTGGCGCTGGCCAGCGACGTCCGAATTGCAGACTGAACGCGACCCCGGAGTCCAGGCCGCTCGTTGTTCGTCGGGCGTCGGCGCGCTCATTTCGTCCGGGAAGACAAATAGGCGCACAACAAGCACACCGTCGTGATGGTCGCGGCGGTAGTAATTAGCACGATGCCATTCCCTGCTCCCTTGGCGGCCACGATAAATACTGGAACAGCCAAAATAGCGAGCAAGAGCAACACTACCGGGATTGCGCTCGGGCGGGCGGCGTTGAACGTCCAGCCCATCCACTTCAGACGCCTCGGCACGATCGCTCGTGGATCTGCCTTGCAATAATAGAAGATTCCCCACTTCCGATTGCGCGGGTCTTTCCAACAAGCTTCTGTTTCTTCTTGTGTCATATACAAAGCCGGGGTTAAGCCGGGACTGGGAGCGCTTCGTTATTTCCAGAACTGCCACCAGCGCTTCCGGCGAGGTGGGTTCTTCCATTCTTCGTAGCGGCGGGTGATGAGCGCGGCAATCTTCTCATAGTTATCCCAGGTGTCCGCCACATGCCAGAAGCTGGGCAGGCCCGCCGCCAGCACTTGTTTGTAGTCGGCAAAATACGGACCCCGTTGTCCGGCTTCGTCCCTGTAGTAATGCTGCGCGAACGCATTGCCTTCCTCGTTCAAGTCCCTTTCGGAGAACCGTTCGTTGCACGCAGCCTCGAAGAACTGGCGTCCAGTGATTTCCCGCCGCCGCAAGCGGGCCAGAAGGTTGGCGGAGCGCTGGTGGTGAAAGTCGCTTTCCAGTCCGTTCTGCACTGCCCAGGCCAGGAACATCCCGATGTGCGTGGCGGCGTGGCCCTTGGGCAGGGGCTGCGCTTCCGTGCTGTAGTCGAAGTCGGCGCGATCGTATGACATAACACACGTTTATTGCTGGTGGTGGCTCAGGCGGTAGGCTTCCGTCGTCGTGTAGTACTTGGCGATCATGTTCGGCACCTCCCAGTCGGGCATGCTGCCGTCGGAAAGGAACCGCAGGAACTTCTCGGTGACCTGGGCGAAGTGCTGTTCGTGGCCGACGCGATACTTGTCGGGGATGGTGATTTCCCAATAAGCGCCGGCCGGCTTCAGTTCCAGGCCGAGCCAAGTGGCGTTGAGTTTGGCGAGGGCGGCGCGGAGGGTTTCCTCGAACTGCGGCGCGAGGAGGCCGCCCGTGTTCTCGACGTAGAGGGCGGGTTTGTAGTTCTGCTCAGCGCCCTGCTTAATGACGAGGTTAGCACGCGTGCCGCGCACCAGGGCGTAGAGGGTGTCGCCCGTGCCCGGCGGGGCCTCGAATCGCCAGAGGGCGGCGACCTTCGCCTGCACGCCGCGCAGGGTGTAGGTGACTTCGCCGTTGGCATAAACCTCGAGGGCGCCGTCGGGGCCGATGTCCTTCTTGAAGAAATCGGGGTAATGGTCCAGGCCGGTGGAGCGCTTGAACTGCTCGGGGGTCAGCTTGGTGGACCAGCGGCGGGCGCTTGATACCTTGACGTCCTTGCGCCAGTCCAGCGCCTGGTCGGGGAAGCAAATCCATTGCACGCCGTCCACCAGGTGCGTGCCGACGTCGGGAACGGATTCCCCCTGCTGGCGGACATCGTAGAACCACGCAGGCCGGGTGAGCGGTTTGCCGGCCACTTCCTTGAAGAAATGGTGGACGCTCTCGATCACGACGGCAGGTTGCTCGGGGGTGCCCTGCTGGATAGTGCCGAAGATCTCGGGGATGCGGGCCAACTCGCGCTGGAGGATGCTGGTGATCTCGTAGCGCTCGGTCATGATGTCGTAGAGCAGGACCTTGTTGGCGGAAGCGCGGGTGAAGGCCTGGCAGAGGAGGGTGAAGTCGGCGGGAGTGATGGCCATCGGTTTGTCGGCGAGCACGTTGAAGCCGGCGGAGACGGAGCGGTTGATGTATTCGGTCTTGTGGGCGTTGTTGCCGGCCAGCACGACGACGTTGCCGGTTTTCTCGATCAACATGCGCTGGAGGAAATCCGGGCCGGTATAGATTTTCTCCTCCCAGTGCGTGGGCTGGTCGGCGCGGGTGTTGAAGGCTTCGATGCGATTGAGGTGCTCCGCCAAGTCCGGTCCCGCTGGGGCATAGACGTGGACGACCGGGCTGACTTGCGGATACATGAACTTCTGGACGAGGCCGGCGTGGAAGTGGCCGGGATCGAGGGTCAGGAGGTGGATTTCGTTGGAGGCAGCGGGGGCGGGTAGCGGGAGGCACATGGCGAGAAGCAACAGGGTGGATGAAGTCCGAAGTCCGAAGGTCGAAAGCCGAAGTCCGAAGGCCGTAAGAGGCGCGGAATCCGAAGTGCGAAGCGGCCATTTGCAGGTCCAGGGGAGCAGGGACGGGCAGACTACGACACTCTGTGTCAGTGAATTACTGTGACCGCGCGGGGGCTGCGGCCTTCGGACTTCGGCCTTCGGCCTTCTTTCGGACTTCGGACTTCTGACTTCGGACTTGTGGTCTCGATTGCAGCCGAGGCGCTTCGGACCAAACGTTGCTCGCATTGCGGGTGTGGGATTCAGGACATCCGGCGGCTTCATGTCTTCTTGGGCAGGCGGTCAATGCCGTAGGGGGCGCGTTGGGGGCGGGAGCGCATGGAGTTGGCTTGGTCGTCACCAATGAAGGCCTCTTTGACGGGATCCCAGGTGAGCTTGCGGCCTAACTTCATGGCGATCCAGGCGAGGATGCAAGCACTGGTGGAGCGATGCGCTTCCTCGGGTGTGGTGACCGCCGGTTTGCGGGTCTGGATGCTGGTCAGCCAGTTGAGGTGGTGGTCGTCGCTCTTATAGAGGTGGATTTCGTTCGGGCCGATCTTCGAGTTGAGAATCTGCGGGTCGCTCGCCGCCAATGCCTCACCGTACGCGCTCGCAGGATCGCTAGTAGTGGCTTTGGCGCCACCGCGGCTGACAAAGATCCACCCGTCGTCACCCTCGAAGCGGATGCCGTTGGTGAAGTTGTTGTCAATGATCATGGTCACGCCGGTGGCGTATTTTGCCTCGATGTGGTAGGGGCCGTGGACGTTCCAGAGGCCCTTGATCGGAAACTCCGCCCTGCCCTCTATCTCGATCGGGCCAGTGAGTTCGGTCCCCATGCCCCAGTGTGCAATGTCCAGGTGGTGCGAGCCCCAGCCGGTGATCATGCCGAGGGAGTAGGATTCAATGCGCAGCCAGCCGGGCCGGTCGGGTATGCTGTTCTGGGGGTGCACGCGATCCTCGGTGTAAGGCGCCTCCGGTGTGCTGCCGAGCCACGCCTGGTAGTTCAAATTGGGGGGGACCGGCATTTCCTGCTCGCTGCCACCGGACGGGTCAACGGGCAGGCCGATCTTGACGGTGTGCAACTTGCCGATGCGTCCGTTGCGGACCAACTCGCAGGCAATGCGGAACTGGGAAGTGGAGCGTTGCTGGCTGCCTATCTGGAAGGCACGTTTTTGGGCGCGGATCGTGTCACTGACGGCGCGGCCTTCGACGAGCGTCATCGAGAGCGGCTTCTGGACGTAGATGTCCTTGCCGGCCAATGCCCCGGCGATGACGAGTTCGGCGTGCCAATGCTCAGGGGTACTGACGGCGATGGCATCAACGTGGCCGTTCTGGAGCAGCTCGCGGTAATCACCGAAGGTCTTCACGGCGACGGCTTTGTCGCTCCCCAATCTCTTCGCATAGGTACCTTCGACGTAGGTTTTCGCGTGCTGGAGCCGTTTAGAGTCGAGGTCGCAGAGGGCGACGATGCGGGCGATGTCGTGCTTAAGGAGGCCCGGCATATCCATGTCGTGCGCGATGCGGCCGCAGCCGATCTGGCCGATCTGGATCTTGTTGCTGGGTGCATCTGCGCCCAGGACGGATGAGGGCACGATGGTGGGCACGATAGTCGCGCAGGCAGCGCCGGCCAGGGTGGTTTGGAGGAAGCGACGACGCGAGAGGTGAAGGCAACTATTCATAAGTTCATGCTACGGGATTAAAGGTGGGCTTGCCGCGAGTGTTCAGGCGGGGTTGAAGTCCGAAGTCCGAAGGTCGAAGTCCGAAAGAAGGCCGAAAGCGCGAGGCTCTACGCACCCGATGGGGCGCAATGAGTCTGGGGGTCGCGTCGAACTGGCCGTTGCCTTGAGTGGTTTCACTTGGTCACTCCCATCGCCCAGAGGATGCCGCCCAGGATATGCTGGGTGAACTTGGGATCGGAGTAATGCTCCGGCTGGTGACCCAGGGCGGTGTACCATTCGCGGCCGCCGTCGAACTGGTGGCGCCAGGCCAGGGGAAACTCGTCGCCGAAGTTCTTGCCCGGATAGGTTTCCTTGCCCGGGTCGTCGAGCTTGGCCAGGTCGCCTGCTAGAAGGACGTGCAGGTCATCGGGCATGTGATCAACGTAATAGAACTCGTCCGTCCACTCGAACGAGGCCGGCAGGTGGGCGGTCGAGATGTCCTTGGGGTCTTTGACCTTGAGGGTGAAGGTCTGAAGCTTGGGGTGCCGCAGGAACTTGCCGCCGATGAGCGACCAGTACCACGGCCATTGGCGCATGGCCCCGGTGGCCGAATGGATGCCGACAAACCCGCCCCCGGCACGGATGTAGCGCTGGAACGCGGCCTTCTGTTCTTCGTTGTCGAAGATTTCGTTGTTGGTATTGTCGAACACCAGGGCCTTGTAGCGCTTGAGGTTCTGGTCGGTGAACGCCGCTGGGTCGTCCGAGACTTCCACGAGGAAGTTGTTCTCGGTGCCGAGCTTCTTAATGGCGGTGACACTGGCGGGGATGTTGGCGTGAACGTAGAGGCCCTGGCCGACCTGGTTCTTGGTGTAGACAAGCACCCGGCGCTCGGGGGCCGCGCCGGGGAGGCCGGTGGTCAGGCAAGCCAACAGGGCGAGGCAGAGCGTCGAGGTCTTAATGCGGGAGAGAGTCAGCGTGAACGAGCGTAATGAAATAGACATATCAAGATGGCCGACAACGCCAATGGCGCAGCGAGCGCTGGCATTATGTCGCTGATGGGGCATTGATCAAGTGTGCAAACGCTATTCGAGATCATCTATGAAGACAATGGGCTGCTGGTGATCAACAAGCCGGCCGGGCTGGTCTGCCATCCGACCAAGACGGACGAATACTCCAGCCTGATCAGCCGCGCGCGGCTGTATTTGGGGCCGGGTGCGCGGCCGCAACTGGTGAACCGGCTGGACCGGGAGACCAGCGGCGTCACGGTCGTCGCCAAAGACCCGGAGACGGCGCGCGAGTTGCGGCGGATTTGGGAGAGCCGGCAAGTGGAGAAGGATTACCTGGCAATCGTGCACGGGGAGGTGGGCGAAGCCCATGGGGTAGTTGAAGCGCCGTTAGGAAAAGACGAGCATAGCCGGGTAGTAATCAAGGATTGCGTGCGGGCGGATGGGGCGCTGGCGAGGACCGAGTATTGGGTGCTGGAGAGCGGGAGCAGGAAGGCAGAGACCGCTGACCACAGACCACTGACTACTGACAGGGGATCAGAGACCACTGACCACAGACTACTGACTACTGAACATGGGGCACAGCCTTGTCCGCCGCAAAGCCTCGTCCATCAACCATTCACGCTGTTGCTGGTAAGGCCGATGACGGGACGGAAGCACCAGATACGGATTCACCTGGCGCACGTCGGGCATCCAGTGGTGGGGGACAAGCTGTACGGGGGTGACGAGGACTTATACCTGGCGTTGGTGGAAGACCGTTTGACGCCGGAGCAACGGCAGCGGTTGATCTTGCCGCACCACGCCTTGCACGCGCGCGAAGTTCGGTTCCAGTGGCACGGCCAGAAGACGGTCTTTCACGCTGAGCCTGAGGCGTGGTTCACCAACTGGTGGAAGCGTTAACGATAGGGTCGGCGCGCGCGGAACTCCTGGAGCATCCGGGTCTGGACGGGCAGGAGGTCGGCAGCCCCAGAGGCGCGGGCTAGCGCCAGGGCTTCCTGCATGGTTTTGACGGCGTCGGAGAATCGGCCTGCTTCGGCGTAGGCCGCCGCAAGGGTGCCGAGGTAGCTCGGGTTGTGGCGCCCGCTTAAGCGGCAGGCGGCTTCGGCCAACTGCACGGCTTGGGGGCCATTGCGGAACTGGGCCTGGTTGCACGAGGCGCAGAGCATAGCGAGGTTGTTCATGGCGGCATCGAGGTCGGGCTTGAGGCGCAGCGCCTCGCGGTAATAGTGGATGGCTTCGGCGAATTGTTGTCCTTCGGCGAGCATGTCCGCCAGGTCGCGGTAACCTTCGGCTGTGGCGGGAATCAAGGGGATGAGCTTCTGATAGGCGTCGTGGGCTTCCTTGGCGCGTCCTTCGCGGAGCAGGGCCAGGGCCACGCGGCGTTGCGGTTCCGGCCAGGCGGGGGCTAGTTGGGTGGCCTTGGTCAGATAGGGCATCGCCTCCGCGGGTCGGCCCAAGTCGGTCAGGGCGACGCCGGCGCGCAGCCAGGCCTCGGGATAATCGGGGCGTAACCGCAGGGCGGTTTGATACTCGGCCAAGGCAGCGTCGAGTTGGTGGCGCTCGAAGAGGGCGTTGCCCAGCATGACGCGGGCGACGAAGTTGGCGGGTTCCACGTGAACGGCGCGTTGCAAGAGAGTCAGGCTGTTCCGCCAGTGGCGCAACTGCAACGAGGTCATCACTATGCATGCGGCGAGCACAAGGGCCACGAGGCCGCAGCGAGGCAGAGGAATATTACGGATGGAAACAGATGAACCACGGCCGGCCCAATCGGCTACTGCCCACACGACCATGATAAATACACCGATCGCGGGCAGGTAGGCGAAGCGGTCGGCCAGGGCTTGCACGTGGGCCTGCACCAGGCCAATGACCGGCACGAGCATTCCCAGAAACCAGAGCCAGCCTACGATCACATATGGCCGGCGGCGCGCTTGCCAGACCGCTATTGCCGTCACCCCCAGCACGAGCAACGCGCCGACGGCAACGGCCGAGGCCGGCCAGCGGCCCGGGTGCAGGTAGAATACGCTCAAGTCCACCGGCCAGATCAGTTTACGCAAATAGAGGGCGCAGGCCACGGCGGCATTGGCCAGGCGGAAGGAGAGCGGCAGATTCTCGGCGCTCACCAGGGCGCCAAGGGTTTCGTGGCCCCGAATGGTAATCAGGCTCGAGGCGGCTGAGAGGGCGAGGAATGGCAACTTCTCGAGGAGGAGAGGGAGGAGGGTGGAGAGTGAAACGTGAAACGTGAAACGTGATGCGTGATCTGGGACCGCGGGCGAGGGAACCGTGACCACACTTTGCTGAGGTTGGACTTTGGACTCTGGACTTTGGACTTCGAAGCGCCGCAGCGGCCAGTAGTCGAGCAGCAGGAGAATAAATGGCAGTGGGACCAGCGATGGCTTGCTCATCAGGCCGAGGGCGAAGAAGGAGAGGGAGAGGAAGTAGAAACGTGATGCGTGAGGCGTGAGGTGTGAAATGTGAAGCGTGAAGCGTGACGGGGGAACGGTCGGCTTTGGGGGGGCGCTTGGTGGGCTTGGACTTTGGGGGGCAGCGTAGCGGGCGTAGGCCCAGAGGGTTAGCAGGAAGAAGAAGGCGCTGAGCACGTTTTTGCGTTCAGCGACCCAGGCCACGGAGTCCACTTGGAGCGGGTGGAGGGCGAAGAGAGCGGCGACCATCGCGCTGGGACCGCGCCGGCCCGTCATACGGCGCAGCACGGCAAAAAGCAGCACCGTGTTGAAGGTGTGCAGGAACAGGCTGGTCAGGTGATGGCCGGCCGGGTTGAGGCCGAAAAGCTGGCAGTCCAGCATGTGCGACAACCAGGTGACCGGGTGCCAGTAAGTGGCTTCCCCGTGCAACTGGGTGAAGGCCCACTTCACGCCGGCCCACGTGAGCCCTTCTCGCACAATGGGGTTGTACGTCACATACGCGGGGTCATCGAAGTTAATGAACCCATGCCCACTCACCTGCCAGAAGACTGCAGTGGTTGCAGCCGCCAGCAGGGCCATGATCGGCCAATCGCGTCGCATTGATCTTAGTCTCAAGTCTCAAGTCTGGAGTCTGAAGTCAAGGCAGGGTGGCGCAGCACGGGCCGAAGGGGGAGCTTGAGGGCGACGAGGCGGCGCAACACTGGGGATACACTGGCGTATATCAGGCGATGGTATTTACATAGGATTTGTATGGTATTGGAGGGGCTCTGGAGCGGCTAGAGCGTATCTCGCGGCCTCCGGGCGCGGGGCTGTTCATGCGGAAGGAGAGGATTCCATAATAGGGCTATGCTCTTGAAGGCAGTACCCACAACCCGTGGGACCGGGAACCCCATTAAGTGGCGTTTCGCAACATGAAACCCACCACGCGCAGGGGGTACTGCCTTGAACGGCATAGCCCATTTCCATAATTTCCGGTCTTTAATTCTCCTGAGTTTGGTGGCTGAATGGGGCTCATGTTTTTGATTCCCAGGACCATGCAAGCGATCGTGTATCGCGGGGCGAACGATCTCAGGCTCGAGACCGTGCCGGTGCCGCGCATCGGGCCGGGTGACCTGCTGGTCCGTGTGGCGGCGTGCGGCGTCTGCCCGACCGATATTAAGAAGATCCATTACGGCACGGTCCCGCCACCGCGGATCTTTGGGCACGAAACAGCCGGCACCATTGTCCGCACGGGTTCCCGTGTCGGTCAGTTCAAGGTCGGGGAGCGGGTGGCGCTGCATCATCACGTGCCGTGCCTGGAGTGTCATGCCTGCCGGCACCAGGCGTTTGCGCAGTGCGCCCAATACAAGCGCACGGGGATTACCGCGGGCTTCGAGCCGGCGGGGGGCGGCTATGCCGAATACGTGCGGGTGATGCCGTTTGTTCTGCCCGGCGTGGTGCGTATCCCGGCGCGCAATACCTTTCTCGAAGGCGCAATGCTTGAACCGGTCAACACGGTCCTCAAGGCAGTCAAGAGGCTGGCGCTGTTGCGGGGCGACACGGTGCTGGTAACCGGGCAGGGGCCAATCGGGCTGATGTTCACCCGGCTCCTCGCTTTGCGGGGAATGCGGGTGGTGGCTACCGACTTGCTGCCGACGAGGCTGAGGCTTGCCCGCGAATTTGGGGCGACCGTCGTGCATTGTCCAAAATCCGAAGCCCGAAATCCGAAAACCGAAAGAAATCTGAAGCCCGAAATCCGAATGTGCCATCAGGCCAGCCCCCATCACTCGTCCACCTTGCCAGCCCATCATTCCCAGAGCGTCGATCTTCAGCTCTCATCGCTCATCAATGATCTCACGAGTGGCCGTGGTCTCGATGCCGCGGTCATCGCGGTACCGTCCGACGTGGTTGTGCGTGAGGCGCAAGCACTGGTGCGCGGCGCGGGGCAGGTGCTGCTGTTCTCGCACACGCGGCGCGGGGATCAAACGCCCCTGGATCTCGCAACGGTATGTGTGGATGAGAAGGATCTGATTGGGAGTTACTCGTCGGATTTTCGGCTGCAAGCGGAAGTGGCGCGGCTGGTGTTCACCAGGAAGCTGGATACGCGCCGACTCATCACGCACCGATTTCCCCTCGCCCGAACCGCCGCGGGCGTCGAGTTAGCCTCGCATCCGACGGCCGAATCGTTGAAAGTCGTCGTAGTTCAAGGCTTTGACGTGGGATCGGGGTAGGCATCCAAGTCAACCCATTGCATTTGGTATTTGCGGGGGTCCAGGCCGGCCTTCCGGCTCAGAAGATCCATGTCGGCCTGCATCTGGGCGCCGGGCGGAGAAGTGGTGATGCCTCCAAAGAAGACCAACTCGTCGGGCAAGGGCAACATGATCGGATTGCCAGAATCCCCGCCCCGGACGGGAACTATCCAGCCAGGGACGTTGGCGCTAACGCGGCCCTCCTGTAAGGCCATGAAAACCGGTTTGTGAATGGAATCGCCAAAGAGGTATTTGCGCCACACCTTGACGTGGTCGGCGACGCGCATCGGTTCGATCTCAGGGGGCAGGTCGGCATCAAACAAGATAATAGAATAGTCATACGTGCTGCCTTGTTCCCGCGCCCGGATGTAAAGCAGTTTTATTCTGCGTTCAACCAACTGGTTGTCGCGAGTACAGAACCAAACCCGGCGGCCAACCCGTGTGGGATCCAAGCCGTTGGGGCCCATGTCGTGGCCGCGGACATAACCATGGCGGCGCGTCAGGGCAGTCATGGCGCCCTGGCCGAAGGAGCCCATGCCCTCGATAACCTGGCAGATGGCGGTCATGCCTTTTCGGCCCCACATGAGATTATTGGTGTTCCACCGCAGGACGGGAGGAGTTTTCGGCCAGCCGGGCGGAAGCTGCTTGACTTCCCACATGTTCGTGCTTCGGCCGTTCGTATGGAAACCGGTCCAGACCACGTTGGCGAGGCTGCCTGGGATGAAGCCGGCGAACTGGTTGCTGATTACAATCGCATCCCGGACAACTTGCTGCGCCGAGACATTGGTGACCGCCGAGGCGGGCGGATCGGCACCCATCTCCGACGCGCGGCTGGAAAGCCCGCTGAGGCCGAAGCTCAAGAGCGCAGCTTGGATCAGCCTGATTGCCCTACCATGGGGCCACATGAGTCCAACATATCGCAGTGTGGCGAAGCCGCAACTGAAGGAGAAGGTGCAACAGTAATGCCTCGTGATGGCGGTAGGAGGCAGGGAGGGTAGTCCCCGGTACACCGGCGCAAGTGCGTAATCCCGGCCCGGCGCGCAGAGGACTGCCCGCCCTACCAACCGTGACTGGGGCCTCATCTCCGACATGCGAGGGCCAATATTTGGGCATGTCATAGGTTGTGGGGTGTTCGATAGGGGAGGTTGGAAGTTGGTTGTCTTCATGGCGCGGCGGACTCGTGGTAGGGCTTGCTTGCGCGATAGAGTTCGAGGAGTTGGCGATTCTTCTCCAGCAAGGCCTGGTCGCCATTTGCCACGGCGAGGGTGCAAGCGGTCTCGGCAGTGGCCACTGCGTCTTTGAAGGAGCCAGCCTCGGCGTAGGCGGCGGCCAAGGTACCGATCATGATGGTTTGCCTGTATTGGGTCAACTCGCAGGCCCGTTTGGCAAATCGAACGGCGCGTGCGCCATCCCGGTCTTCGGCTCGTTCAGCAGTGGAGAGGAGCCAAGCGAGGTCATTTAGACATTGGACGGCGGCCTCGAGAACGGAGCTGCTCGTGGATTCAAGATTCGAGCCGGGACAGGTGCGCAGGAATTCCTCCATGTGGTAAGCGGCATCCTTGGTCCGGCCCAAATGCGGCAGAATCTGGGCGAGCGCCAAATGCGCCATGAAGAAGTCCGGCTTCAGGCGAGTCGCCGCCAAGTAATGCTCGGCGGCCTCCGGCCATCGTTCCCGGTTCTCGAGCAGCTTAGCCAAGTTGAAGTGGGCCTCAGCGAAGCGCGGGTTGATGGCCAGGGCTGCCCGGTAGCGGACAGCGGCCAGAGCGGGCTTGCCTTCCAGGGCCAGCCCATAACCGAGATCGCACTGTGCGACGGGGTTGTCAGGGGTGACTTCCACCGTATGCTCGAGCAGAGTGACGGAATTTCTCCAGAAATCAATCTGATGATGAGTCAGGAGGACGCAGGCAGTTAGCGAGCCGATGGACAAGGCCGCGACAATAGTTTGACGAATGGCATAAGGGAGGCGGTGGGAATTCTCGGTGGGAAGGAAAAGCTCGCCAACCAGCCAGACCAAGCTGATGACCGGGCCAATCAGCGGTATGTAGGTGTAACGGTCGGCCATGGATTGGGTACCGATCTGTACCAGGCCGATCACGGGCACCATGGTTCCCAAGTACCAGAACCAGCCCACTGCCAGCCAGGGCCGGCACCGAAGTTGGCAGAGGTAAAGGGCTGAAATGGCCAGTAGCAGGAGTGCTCCCGCGAAGATCTCCCAACCCGGCCATTGTTCTGAGACAGGAAAATGCAGGGCCGGATGTGGATAGAGAACGGCCAAATCAGTTGGCCAGAGCATTTTACCGAGGTACTGCAAATAGCTAACGATGGCGTTATTGACCCGTTCCACCAAGCCGATCTCGTGGAGAGACGAAAGGGTGCTCTCACCACGCTGGCCGCGCACTGTGATCCAGCATGAAAGCCCAGCGAGCAAAAAGAACGGCAGTTTCTCCCGCAGGAGCGGCCAAAGCGTTGACCGTTGCGGGGTGGAGGATGTGGGATTGGCGACTAAGTGCCATCGGCCAAGCGGCCAGAGATCCAGCAAGAGCAAGACGAAGGGAAGGGTGACGACCATGGGCTTACTCATCAGGGCGAGGGTGAAGAAAACCAGAGCGAGCGCGTAGAAGCGGGGGGCGCGAAGCGTGATACGTGATGCGTGAGGCGTGAAACGTGGAGCGTGAAACGTGAAACGTGAAACGTGACTGCTGATTGCTGACTCTGGGCTTTGGACGCTGGACTTTAGACTGCGGAATTCCACATAGCGGGCGTAGGCCCAGAGGGTGAGCAGAAAAAAGCATCCGCTCAGCACATCCTTGCGCTCGGCAACCCACGCCACGGATTCAACGCGTAACGGATGAAGGGCGAAAAGGGCCGCCACAATGGCGCTGCGCCAGAAGGCCCTGGTCATCCTTTGCAGCACGAGGAAAAGCAGCACGGCATTGAGAGCGTGGAAGGCAACGCTAACGAGGTGGTGGCAGGCCGGATTTGGCCCGAATAGTTCACAGTCCAACATGTGGGACAGCCACGTCACCGGATGCCAATACTCGAACCATGAGGTGGTCAGTGCCCAAGAGAGCCCTGGCAACGTCAAGCCGCCAAGGACCAGCGGATTCTGGAGGACCATGGCATACTCGTCGTAGCAGACAAAGTCGTTATGCCGCACCGGCCAATAAACGGCCACAGTCAGCACGGCCAGCAGACCACAAAGAATCCAATCACGGCGCATCGGCAGCTATTGAGTTGAAAGAGCCGGCGAAAGACAATCCCGAATCACGAATCGCCAAACACTCGGACCATGCGAAAGGACTGGCGGAAACATGAGAACGAACAAACCTGCTTGCCTCATTTATTGTTCGGGCTCCGTTCCCCTCATTCTGGCGGGCGAACTCAGTGTGCTTCGGGGGTCGGCTCATGGTAAGGCTTCCCCGTGCGGTAGAGTTCGAGGAGTTGGCGATTCTTGTCCAGCAGGGCCTGCTCGCCATGTTGGGTGGCCAGGGCGCAGGCCTTCTCGGCGGCCGCCACCGCGTCGTTGAAACGGCCAGCCTCGGCGTAAGCCGCGGCCAAGGTGCCGACCATGGTTGTTTGCTTGAATTGAGTCAATCGGCAGGCCCGTTCGGCATATTCCACTGCCTGGGCGCCATTCCGGATGGCCGGGTCGCAATTGGCTGCCATTATCCAGGCAAGGTTGTTCAAGGCTTCGGTCGAGTCAGGGTCAATCTGCATGGCATCCTGGAAACGCTGCAGCGCCTCCCGGGTCTGGCCTCCCTCGAGCATTACACCGGCAAGGTTGAGGCGGAACTTCAGGTCGCGGGGCTGGTACCGAAGAGCCGTTGTGAATTCTTCGGCTGCCCTCTGCCAGGCCCCTTGTACTCGGAACAAATGGCCTATATTGAAACGGGCTTCCGTGTAAGAGGGGAGGATGTCAACGGCCACGCGGTAGTGAACCATAGCCTGGCGAACCTGCCCTTCCTTTTCAAGCCCGACACCCAAGCCAAACTGGGCGCCCGGGTTGTCGGGTGTCACTTCCACCGTGTGATCGAACAGGGCAACGGAGTCTCGCCAGTAGTGGAGCTGGTGGCGAGTGAGGACTGAGCAAAGGGCTAGCAGGATTACGGCCAGGGCAGCCAAGGCCCATTGCGCGGCGGGGACGCTGTTCTTGCCGGAAATCGCGGGGCCGTCTGAAGAGGCTTGGAGCGCGACAGTTCTTTGGCGCTCTGGAAGACTGCGTGGGTGCTGAAAAGCGCCAGAGGACTGGCGCACTCCAAGACGCTGACGCGCATTCGGAGGCGCCTCATTGGTTTGGGAGCGAGCAAGTTCTGAGAGCAGCCAGACCAGGCTCATGACGAGACCAATAAGAGGGAGGTAAGTATAGCGATCGGCCATCGCTTGTTCGCCGGCCTGGATCAGGCCTATGACCGGGACCATCATCCCGAGATACCAAAACCACCCGACGGCGAGATAAGGTCGGCGGCGGAGCTGGGAGAGGCAGAACGCCGAAACAGCCAGGAGCAGCAAGCCGGCGGCGCAAATCTGCCAACCGGGCCATTGGTCGCGCAGGTAATAACGGCTAGCCGGGTGCGGGTAGATGGCTGCCAGGTCGGCAGGCCAAAACATTTTCCCGGGATAACGCACGTAACTGACCAGCGCGTTGGATACCCGATCTGCCAAAGTAAACTTGGCATTAAGCGTGGTGGTTCCGGCATGCGACTGCACGTAGAAAGTCAGGACACTGAAGATAGCGGCCAGGGCGAAGAAAGGCACTTTCTCCCGAAAGAGTGTCTTGAGTCTTGAGTCCTGAGTCTCGAGTCGCAAGCGTTGCAGCGGCCAATAGTCGAGCAGGAGCAGGACGAATGGCAGGGTGACGAGCATCGGCTTGCTCATCAGGCCGAGGGCGAAGAAGAAGAGGGAGAGTAGGTAGAAGCGTGGAACGTGAAACGTGAAACGTGAAACGCGATGCGGGATGCGGGATGCGGGATGCGTGACCTCGGATTTTGGGCTCGGGACTTTGGACTTTGGACTTTGGACTTTGGACTCCAGCCCATACTTCGCGTATGCCAGCAGCGTCAGCAGGAAGAAGAAGGCGCTGAGGACGTCTTTGCGTTCGGAAATCCAGGCGACGGACTCGACCCGCAAGGGGTGGAGGGCGAAGAACGCCGCAACGATCGCGCTGCGCCAAATGGCACCGGTCATACTTCTCAAGACCAGGAACAGGAGGATCGCATTGGCGGCGTGGAGAGCGGCGTTGACGAGATGCATTGGGCCAGCGTTAACGCCGAAAATCTGGCAGTCGAGGATGTGGGAGAGGGTGGTAACGGGATGCCAGTTGCCGACGACGCCCGTGGTGAGCGCATAATGGATGCTCGGCCAGGTGAGGCCAGCCTTCACGTGGGGTTTATCGGTTACGTACTCCGGGTCATCAAAGCAAAGAAACTCGAAATGCCGCACGGGCCAATAGACGGCCAGCACGAGAGCGGCCAAAACGAGGCTGATGCTGAGTACCCGATGCATTTGAATCTATTGAGTTGGAACTGACGGCAAAAAACAAACCGAAACTGCTTCCTGGAATGTGGGTCCGCGGCGAGTTGACGCTGGCACTTGAGCAAGTTGATTGGCAAGCTCCGGCCGTGGCAATCTATGCGCTGACCATCTTTACGGGGGCGTTCTTGCTGTTCCAAGTCCAACCGCTGATCGGCAAGTATATCCTGCCGTGGTTCGGCGGCGGCCCTGGGGTCTGGACCACGAGCATGCTGTTCTTCCAGGTGCTGCTGCTGGGCGGCTATGCTTATGCGCATTGCATTTCCCGCTGGCTCAAGCCGCGGAGCCAAGTTGTGGTGCATTTAGTCTTGCTCGCCGCGGCCCTGACCGTACTGCCCATTACTCCCAGCGATGCCTGGAAACCAGGCGGTCAGGGAAATCCGGTGCTCGAAATCTTGCTACTGCTGGCGGTGAGCCTCGGGCTGCCCTATCTCGTCCTCTCTTCGACCGGGCCGCTGATGCAGCAGTGGTTCAGCAGCACCAATCCCGGTGTGTCGCCCTACCGGTTGTACGCACTGTCGAATGCCGGCTCGCTGTTGGCGCTGGTGAGCTATCCCTTCTACTTCGAGACCCATTTCACGCGCCGAACCCAAGCCGCGTTGTGGGGGTGGGGACTGGCCGCCTACGCGGTCGCGTGTGGATGGTGTGCGATTAAGGTATGGAGGTCCGAAGTCCGAAGGCCGAAGGCCGAAGGAGATCCGAAATCCGAACGTCCAAGCCCAAGGGCGGAAGCGAGCCCCCGCCACGCAGCCGCTAATACCCAGCCTGGGCTCCAGGCCAACGTGGAGTCGTCTTTTCACACTTCGGATTTAGGCCTTCGGACTTCTTTCGGCCTTCGGACTTCGGACTTCGGACTTCGCAGCCCCTCCCCGCTCACCCGTCTCCTCTGGCTCATGCTGCCCGCGTGCGCCTCGGTGCTGTTACTGGCGACAACCAATAAGCTGTGCCAGGACTTGGCGGTCGTACCGTTTCTCTGGGTGCTGCCGCTGGCCTTGTATCTGCTGAGCTTCGTCATCTGTTTCGATCACCCTCGATGGTATGCGCGCTTTGCGTTCACGCTGACGCTGATAGTAGCATTCGGTGGGACTTGCTGGGCGATTTACAGAGGAAACGCTCGGCCAATTGGACAGCTAATAGCGGTGTATTCCGGCGCGCTTTTCGTCTTCTGCATGGTCTGCCACGGAGAGTTGTACCGGCTCAAGCCGGAGCCGAACCGGCTCACCGAATTCTACTTGATGATTGCGGCCGGGGGCGCGCTAGGAGGTTTGCTGGTGGCTGTCGTTGCCCCGGCGGTCTTCACCGGTTACTACGAGCTTCACTTTGGCATTCTTTTCTGCGCCCTGTTGTTGGTGGTGGTTTGCCTCTGTGGCCGCGGCCCAGCCGAGGCCAGCCACTGGCGGCGGCTCTCCGGGGCGCTGCCGCTAGTTGCGCTGGCGGGACTGGGCTGGCTGCTGGCTTATCTGGCCGGAGAAACCGGAGGGACTCTCGCCGGCTGTTTTGCGGCGCTGCTCGCCGCTGTGGGTATCTTCTTTCTGCTCCTGCTAGAGCGCGCAGTCCGGGTGCGCAAGAGTGGAAAGCCCGCGGCGGGGATCTGGGCACTGGCGCTGGCGGTCTTTGCGCCGTGGGCAGTGCCCCACCGACAGTTCAGCGCCCGGCGCTGGCGCGTCGGAGCCTCTGCCTGGATGATGTTAGGGGTGGCGACTCTAGGTGCGGTGCTGTGGGCGCAACGAGAAAGATATGGTGACAAAGTGCTTTGCGCCTCACGGAACTTCTACGGCGTGCTGAGAGTGCTGGAACACACTCACGAACCAACGGGGGAACGCCTCCGCTGGTTGGTGCATGGGCGTATCGCCCACGGCTATGAGCTGCTGGCTCCGGCGCAAGCCGACGCGCCCACGCTCTACTACAGCGAGAATAGCGGGGTTGGCCTGGCACTGACCGCGCTCCCGCCCGTCGGACGCCGCATCGGTGCGGTCGGCCTCGGGGTGGGAACGCTCGCGGCGTATGCCCGGCCGGGCGATGACATGCGTTTCTACGAAATCAACCCGGAAGTATGCCGGTTGGCCCGGTCGCAGTTCAGCTATCTTGCCCATTGCCGGGGGACAGTCGAGGTGGTGCAGGGGGATGCGCGCCTGTCGCTGGAAAGAGAGCCGTCGCAGCGATTCGACGCGCTGGTGCTGGATGCCTTTAATAGCGACGCCATCCCTGTTCACCTGCTAACGGCCGAGGCCTTCGAGGTTTACGCCCGCCAACTCAAGACCAACGGCATCCTCGCGCTGCACATTTCCAACAATTACCTGGATCTGGAGCCGGTGTTGGCCAACCTGGCCCGCCGTTTCGATTATAGCGCCGTTGCCATAGACCACGCGCCGACTGAAAGCCAATGGTGGTTGAGGCCTTCCAGATGGGTTCTGATGACCCGGAACGAAGAATTCATTAGTGCACCCGCTATCCACCGCGTCGCCAGGCCGCTCAATGGAGGCCCCGACAATGCCCAGTTCTGGACTGACGACTTCTCCAGCCTGTTTCAAGTCCTGCGATAAGGCAAGTAAGGCCTCAGTCACGACAGGTAGGGCGGGCAGTCCTCTGCGCGCCGCCGCACGCCCATGATCTCGTCCCGGCGTGCAGAAGACTGCCCGCCCTACCTCCTTCCGCCATGCTGAGGCATTACTAAGGTGACCATATTCCGTTTGCGTCGTGCCCTCCATTTCAGTAAAACCTCGCCCGCTATGGCCATGAGAAGTCTTGTTTTGGGGTCACTGGCGGCACTCCTGGTCGCGTTGGGCGGCGGCTGCGGTAAATCCACGCCGGATGCGGGGGCAGCCGGTCGCCAGCCCTTACCCCTCAAATCTCAACCCGCCGCCGAGATAATCGCGCGAGTGCACTGGATCGGCATGAAACAGTTAGCGGCTGAGACCAACGCCGCCTCGTTCCTGAGGATGTGGAACCTGCCTGAGACCGCCAAGCTCGAAAGGCAGACTCTAGATAAGCTGGCGCTTGCCCTGGTCGGTGCGACGGTCCTGGAGAGCAATTACGAAGCCATCGCAAGCGGCAGGCTTGCGTCAACGGCTGCCAACCAAGTGCCCGGCAGGACCAACCAACCGCCGTTCTCCAATACCCCATCTCCCTCTAGCGCTCTTCAATCCGCTATCAGCCATCAGTTGTCAACGAACAGCTTCCGCCCCCTCCTCGACGACCTGGTCAACGAGGAATCGTATCTGGAAGTTCGCCAGGCGACCAACCAACCGGGCACGCTGGCGCTGGCCATCCGGCTTGATGCCCAACGCGCGGCACTGTGGCGAACCAACCTCGCCACCGCCCTGGAATCCCGCACCGGCATCCGCCCCGCGCCGACCACGAATGGGTGGATAGCCCAAGTCCAAAGTCCAGAGTCCAGAGTCCAAAGTCCAAAGTCCGCAGGCCAAAGTCCGGACCCAGTGGTGGGTCGTCAGGCGTCAGTCGTCAGTAAGCAGTGGTCAATAGCACTCGTCTGCTCGGGCGAATGGACCATCCTGGCCTTGGGCCCGTCAGCAGCCTCCAACCAGCTTTCAACCCATCTCCCTCAACTTTCAACCTTCCTGCGCCTTGATCCCGTCACCCGGCGGCTGCAATCGGCCCAAGGCAGCCCGGCGACGGATTACTGGCTCGAAGCGAATGCCGATCTGCGGCGGGTGGCCAGCGCATTGTCGCTTGGGACCGAACTGCCGGAGGACGTGCTCGCCCTCGCACTCGCGGTCACCGGCGACGGCAAGAATGTTCTCACCAGTGGGCGGCTGAACTTCTCGAAGCCGTTGCCGCTGGAGCTGGAGCCGTGGAACATCCCGACCAACCTGGTCCACGACCCGTTGGACAGTTTCACCGCCATTCGAGGCATCCGGCCTTGGCTCTCGTCGGTGAAGGCCTGGAACGACCTGCAAGTCGGAACGCCGCCGAACCAACTCTTCTTCTGGGCGCAGCCGGCCACGCTCCCGTTCATGACCTACTGCGCTGCGCCGCTGCCGGATGCCAGCAACAGGGTAGCCAGCGTGACCGAGCGTCTGCTACGAGAATACAACCCTTGGATCACCAACAACACCCTCGGCCGGCTCGAGTGGTCCGCCAACTTCAACGGCCTTGGTTGGCTCGGAGTTCCATTCATTGTGCCTTTCCTGCGCTCGGTTGCGGACGGCGGGGGCGGCTTTGCGTATGGCGGGTTGTTCGCCTACCCGTTCACCAACCGGCCCCCGCCCGGCCTGTTGTTCCAACAGGTCACCACCCAAACGAACCTGGTCTATTATGATTGGGAGGTGACCGGGCAACGTGTGGATGAGTGGCTTCATATCGGCCAACTGCTTCGGCTGCTATTTGGCAAGGCCAATTTACCGCCCAATTCTGCTAGCATGGCGTGGCTCAATGCGGCCAAGACGAACCTGGCCAACAGCATAACAGGCGCAGCTCAGACCGGGCCGGAGCAGCTCGCCTTTACCCGGATATCCACTGCCGGCCTTACTGCCCTGGAGATGCACCTGTTGACGGACTGGTTCGAGTCACCGCAGTTCCCGCGCGGCCTTAACACCTTTGTCGGGCCGCAACGGACTCCGCCCCGCCCTGGAGGAACCCCGCCGGTCCTCAAAAACCAGCCCAAGCCCGCCTCCGCTACAGCCACAAAGCGATAACTAGTTGTAACGTGACGCGCTATTTCGTGGACGGGGTTACTGTCTGAGTTCGTGGTGATCGCCCACGCTTTGGCGGATTGGTTCGTGGGATTACCACTTTGAGGCGGCCCCTCCAGGCCCCCCGGTTCCACCCACCCCTGCACCAGACACTCCCGGTAGCGCCGGGGTAGCCTGAGGGTAGCTTGAGGCTAGCCTCAGGGTAGCTTCGGGGTGCCTACCGGTTGGCTACCACATGGCCTGAGGGTCGCATCGGGGTAGCCTCGGGGCAGCCCGGGACGCTATTCCGCCCGTTCCACAGCGAAGTGTGGCCAGTAGCCACCTAAGTACGCTATTGATAGTCTTTTGCGATTTACAGAGCCTCCCACCGCGCAGTGACCCCCGGGCGAGGTGAGTCCGAAGGGGACCCTGGCCCGCAGAATCCATGTCCATCTTAGTTCATCTGTGGTCTTGCCCCCTCTTTTCGCGTATTTGACCTCGCTTCACTAGCCAGCCAAGGAAACGGCATAGAAAACGCTGCCCAACAGGCGGTCCTGGGTTGGTCTGGCTTGGCTGAAATTGGCCTGCGGACGGCAAAGGACGCTAAGCACCGGGGCTGTAAAAATGTTCAAAAAAAGTTTCAAGAACTGTTGACAGACCCCTTGCGTTTTGCAATATTGATTGCACACACGGTAAACACATAACTACAGAACAAGAAAATATGAGAACAAAAGCATTACTCGGCTTGGCTGCTTTGGCGGTCGGGCTTTCCACCTCGATGGCCCAAAACGTTTATTCACTGAACGTTGTCGGCTATATCAACTTAAGCGTGGCGCCGGGCTATACGCTGGTTGCTAACCAGTTGAACAACGGCACCAACGGCATTAACGACGTTCTGGCAAGTCCGCCGGACAACGCTCTGGTGTTGACATTCAAGAACAGCGACTACAACTCTGACATCGCTGTCGGTGGAGCATGGTTCGACAACACCACCGGTAATCCCAGCACGACCACGCTCGCCCCGGGCAAAGGGTTTTTCTACAATAACCCAGCAG
>Ga0224558_1000873_pt1 | contig 34347 bp, 34 predicted proteins | sample 714S32024metaG_FD_180682 | JGI IMG/M metagenome (GOLD analysis project Ga0224558, IMG submission 180682) | Peat soil microbial communities from Stordalen Mire, Sweden - 717 S3 20-24 | ecosystem: Environmental > Terrestrial > Soil > Wetlands > Peat | place: Sweden: Norrbotten County, Stordalen... | reverse complement strand
GATCGATAAGCCGGTGCTGGAGTGCCTAAAAGCCTGGCGCCAGGCCGGAGGGACCTGGCCGGGGCAGGCCAGGGGCGCAGTCTACGTGGTAGACCGGAGCTAGGCTGTGGTTCGCCGGAACCGTCCCCAATGTCACATTGAGAGCTGGGCAAACCGCTCAGTCGGGCGTGCCTTGTAAAACGGGAACGATGTGGTAAGATAAGAGCACAATTGAAAGGGAAAGAACGTGGCAAGGGGATCTAGAGCAAGTCCACGTTTGATTGAATGCAATGAGCAGTTGGCCGGGAAAGCTGATCACTTTTGAGGGGGTTGACGGAGCGGGCAAGACCACCCAGGTTCTCTTGACCGCGGCCGCTCTGGAGCAGCGGGGCTATCCTGTGCAGACCACCCGCGAGCCGGGGGGGACGCGTCTCTCGGAGGAGGTCCGGCGGTTGCTGCTCGACCCGCAATTTAGCGAAATGGTGGCATCCACCGAGGCGCTGCTCTATGCCGCGGCCCGCTCCCAGTTGGTGGGAGAGGTGATTCTGCCGGCACTGGAATCAGGCAAGGTCGTGCTCTGCGATCGTTTCGTAGATTCCAGCCTGGCCTACCAGGGTTATGGCCGGGGATTCGGCCTCGACCTGCTGCGCACCATCAACGCCTTTGCCCTGGTTGGGCTGGGAGCGTTCCATACCATCGTGATCGATCTGCAGCCGGAGCAGGGGATGCGGCGCTTCGCCACCAGGGAGAGTGACCGGCTGGAGCAGGAGAGCGCCAGCTTCCACCGGCGGGTCCGGGATGGGTACCGCGCTCTGGCTGCCGCCGCCCCGGAGCGCATCCGGGTGGTGGACGGATCGGGCACCGAGGATGCAGTCCAGGCCCGGGTGTGGGCGCACGTGGCCGCCTTTCTTGAGGGCGGGGAACAGGGGGCGCCATTCACAGCTCCGATCTAACATCTCACCTCACACATCTCAAAATGGGGGTGGCTGTATGGGGTTTGGCGACTGGGAACATGAGCCGGCGGTACGTCAACTGCGCCAGGACGTTCAAAGCGGTCAGCCTGCCCACGCCTATCTCCTGGCAGGCCCCGCCACCAGGTGCAAGCGGGATGTGGCCTCCACCTTCGCCCAGGCGCTGATCTGTCTGGCCACCGAGAGGGGAGAGCCCTGTGGCGCCTGCGATTCCTGCCATGCCTGGAAGCAGCAGGCACACCCGGACTACCACTTCCTGGAGCCGGAGGGAAGCAGCTTGAAGATCGAACAGATCAGGCAGTGGCAACCCTTCTTCAGTTACCACCCCCAGTTGGGCCGGCGGCAGGTCTTCTTTCTGAGCGCTCCGGAACTGCTTACCGAGCCGGCCGCCAACAGCCTGTTGAAGGTCCTGGAGGAGCCGCTGCCTCAGACCGTCTTCCTGCTGGCCACTGAGGATGAGCGGGCACTCCTGCCGACCCTGGCCTCCCGCTGCCGGGTGGTGTTGTTCCGCGCCGGCCAGGACCTGCCCATAGAGGACGGGGACAAGGCCACCGCCAGCCTGCGGCAATTACTGTGGGACGGCAGCGAGGCCGAACTGATGAGGCAGGTACGGCTGATCAAGCTGGACCGGCCTGCGGCCGGCAGATTGTTGCGCAGCCTGCTTTCAGATCTGGAGCAGTTCTACCGTAAGGCCCGGAATCAGGTCTTGGTCGGACAGGGGAATACCGGGATCAGCAGGGGGCTGCTGGAGTGCCTGGACGTCATTCTGACCGGGCAGCAACTGCTGGAAGGCAACGTCTCCGTACCGCTGCTCCTGGCCCTGACCCTACGGGCGCTGCAGAAGCGGCTCCGGGAGATACCGCCGGAGTTCAAAGATGATGGCGGCTATTAATTCGGGTGAACAACATGGAGGGACTAGAGCGCATGGCTGATAACGGGCAGAAAGCCAGGCCGGAGGCGAACGACCGTGGAACTGCGACCGGCGAAAAAGTGAACGTAGTAGGGGTCAGGTTCCGGAATGCCGGCAAGATATATTTCTTCAATCCGGGCCAGCTAGAACTCCGGCCCGGTAACCAGGTAGTGGTGGAGACTGCCCGGGGAGTCGAGTTCGGCATAGTGGTCATCGGGGACCGCAAGGTGGCCCCGGAGGAGACCGTGGCGCCTCTGCGGGAAGTGATCCGCAAGGCAACACCCGAGGACTGCGCCAAGATGGAGGAGAACAAGCGGCGTGCCAAGGAGGCGTTCGCTGTCTGCGAGAAGAAGATCGCCGAGCACGGGCTGCCGATGAAATTGATCGACGTTGAGTTTACCTTCGATGCCGGAAAGGTGCTGTTCTACTTCACTGCCGAGGGCCGGGTGGACTTCCGGGAACTGGTCAAGGACCTGGCAGCCGTGTTCCGCACCCGCATCGAACTGCGGCAGATCGGCGTCCGGGACGAGGCCAAGCTGCTCGGAGGTCTGGGCCCCTGTGGCCGGGAGTTGTGCTGCAGCACTTGGCTGGGGGATTTCGTGCCGGTTTCCATCCGCATGGCCAAGGGCCAGAACCTCTCCCTGAACCCAACCAAGATCAGCGGCATCTGCGGCAGATTGATGTGCTGCCTGAAGTTTGAGGACGCCACCTATAAAGGGGGCTGCCCCAAGGCGGCGGGGGGGACTCCGCCGTGCGCCAAGGGCCCGGCCGCCGAAGAACCTGCCACGGATCTGCAGGAAGTGGTCTTTGAAGAAGAGGCCCCATCGGAGGAAGGGTTTTAACGGTGGGGGAACTCTACCTCTGCGCAACCCCTCTGGGAAACTTGGGGGACATCACCCTGCGCGCCCTGGAGGTGCTGCAGCAGGTCGACCTGATTGCCGCCGAGGATACGCGCCATACCCGGAAGCTGCTCAACCATTTCGGTATCCACACTCCCACCACCAGCTATTACGAGCACAACCGGCAGGCTAAGGCTCCCCTGCTGCTGACGGAACTGGCCGGGGGCAAGAAAATCGCCCTGGTGACCGATGCCGGAACCCCGGGGATCGCCGACCCGGGCCACCAACTGGTTCAGCAGGCTCTGTCGCGGGGACATCGGGTTACCATTATACCCGGGCCCTCGGCAGTCATCGCCGCCCTGGTGATCTCCGGAATCAGGCCGCACCCCTTTTACTTCCAGGGCTTCCTGCCTCGCAAGGCCGGGGAGCGCCGCGCCCTTTTAGCCGAACTGGCGGATGATGCCCGCACCGGTGTTTTCTACGAGGCGCCCCACCGGCTGCAGAAAGCCCTCCAGGACTTCTGCGAGGTCTGGGGGCCGGAGCGGCAGGTGGCTGTCGCCCGGGAACTGACCAAGCAGTTCGAGGAGGTATCCCGGGGCAGCTTTGCCCAGGTGGCAACTCATTTTGCGGCTACGCCGCCCCTGGGGGAGCTGACCATCGTGACTGCCGGTTGGGACGAAGCGGGTACCCGCTGTAGCGTGCACGGCGGCAGGACGCTTGCCGCGCCCGCGCCCAGAGGGCGCCCGGGGCACCCGTCTGGTGCGGATTCGGAGCCCGGGATTGACGAGGGGCGAGTGTCGGGGCGTGGACCCGTAGCGGTACAGATAACACCGTCCCCCGCGACTCCAAAGCAGATCAGAGAGGCGGTCGGCGCCCTCGTCAAAGCCGGCGCCGACAACCAGTCAGCCTGCAAGGCGGTCGCCCACGCCCTCGGTCTCCCCAAGAGCCAGGTCTACCGCCTGTATCATCATTCATGACAATTGAAAAAAATCCTCGCAGCACGATGCTGCGAGGCGTAAAAATAACAAAAAGATGAAAATTTTGAATGGCTTATCCGGTACGCGGTGGCTAGACAGCCTCCTTGGCCATCTCCTGGAAGCACTCCTTGCAGATGTTCTTGCCGCGGTAGTGCTGCACGTCCTCCGCGTTGCCACAGAAAATACAGGCAGGTTCGTACTTCTTCAGGATGATCTTCTCCCGGTCGACATAGATCTCCAGGGCATCCTTCTCGGCAATGCCCAGCGTGCGCCGGAGTTCAATCGGGATGACAACCCTTCCCAACTCGTCGACTTTCCTGACAACTCCTGTCGATTTCAAGTTTCTCTCCCCTCCTTATAATAAAGTTCGACAATTTTCTCCCAAATAGAGGGTACCATCTCTTCCAGTAATAGTCAACCCCTTATTTGTAACAAAATTATAAAAATAACACCTAATTACATAAGTGATCAGCAATTGGATTTGGCAGAAATTAGCCCCTGAAAAACCATGCCACGTGCTGTAGTAGGCATTGGAAACGATTTTGTGCTATAATTTTCACTATTACCGACCTGGAAAGGGGTTGAAGCCTGGCCGCGGATGGTGGCTCAATGAGGCCGCAACGGAGCCGGGCATGTTGATGACGGAGAAGGACGACAAGGCGGAGAAAGTATTTTATGTGACCACGCCGATCTACTATCCCAGCGACAATTTGCACATTGGCCACGCCTATACCAGTGTGGCAGCGGACTGCATCGCCCGCTACAAGCGGATGCGGGGGTACGACGTGTTTTTCCTGACCGGCTCCGACGAGCACGGCCAGAAGATCGAGCGCAAGGCCCGGGAGCAGGGGATCACCCCTATCGCATACGTGGACCCGATCGTGGCTAACTTCAAGCGCTTGTGGCAGCGGCTTCACGTGGATTATGACGACTTCATCAGGACCACGGAACCGCGGCATCAGGAGTGTGTCCAGGCAATCTTCAAGCAGATCTACGAACGGGGCGACATCTACAAGTCCAAGTACCAGGGCTGGTACTGCACTCCCTGCGAGACCTTCTGGATGGAGCGCCAGTTGCAGGACGGCAACTGCCGGGACTGCGGGCGCCCGGTAGAGTTCATGGAAGAGGAGAGCTACTTCCTGCGGCTCTCCAAGTATCAGGACCAATTGCTCCAGTATATCGAAGAGCACCCGGATCTGATCCAGCCGGTCTCCCGGCGCAACGAGATGGTAAATTTCGTCAAGAGCGGCCTGGAGGACCTGTGCGTCTCCCGCACCACCTTCAACTGGGGAATTCCCGTTACCTTCGACCCGAAGCATGTGGTCTACGTCTGGTTCGACGCCCTGGTCAACTACATCTCAGCCCTAAACTGGCGGCCGGAGCGGACGGATCCCCGTTTCGAGCGCTACTGGCCGCATGTCGTGCACTTTGTGGGCAAGGACATCGTCCGCTTCCACACGGTGATCTGGCCGATCATCCTGATGGCGGCAGGTTTGCAGCCGCCCCAGGCAGTTTACGGTCACGGCTGGCTGTTGCTCGAGGGGGGCAAGATGTCAAAATCGAAGGGGAATGTGGTCGACCCGCTGGCGCTGACTGACCACTACGGGGTTGACGCCGTGCGCTACTACCTGCTGCGGGAGCTTCCCCACGGGGATGACGGCCACTACACCGAGGAGAACCTGGTGGAGCGGATCAACACCGACCTGGCCAACGACCTGGGAAACCTGATCAGCCGCAGCTTCGGAATGATCGACAAGTACTGGGACGGTACGGTGCCTGTGCCCGGCTATTACAGTATGGTTGACGACAAATTAATACGCACGCATGAAGAGGCCAGAAGGAATCTGGAAGAATCCCTGGACCGCTACGATTTCTGCGGCGCTCTGGCGGCTATCTGGCAGTTGGTGCGCCGGGCGAACCAGTATGTGGACGAGACCGAGCCCTGGAAGCTGGCCCGCCGGGAGGAGATGCGGGAGCGGCTGGCCACCGTTCTCTATAATCTGCTCGAGGCGGTGCGGGTGCTGACCGTCTGGTGCACACCCTTCATGCCGATCTTTCCGGATCGGGTATGGGAACAGATGGGGATCGCTGACCGGCCGGATCTGCGGACCTGGGACAGCGCTGCAATTTGGAGCGGCTGGTTAGCGCCCGGGTCAAAGATTAGCCGCGGCCCCGGGATCTTCCCGCGCATAGTTGATTCAGAAGATGAGGGCAAGGGTGCTGATCAGGCCAAAGAAAAAGAAGATCCTGTTTCTGGACGGCAGGCCGGGCCGAAACCTTTATCGAAGCTGGGGGAGAAGCCGGAGATCACCATTGACGAATTTGCCAGGGTCGACCTCAGGGTAGCCCTGGTGAGGCAGGTGGAGCGGATCAAGGGAGCCGACCGGCTGTTGAAGCTGGAGGTGGACCTGGGCAGCGAGACCCGGACCGTGGTGGCTGGGATCGCCCAGCATTACAGAGTTGAAGATCTGTTGGGCAAGCGGGTGGTGATCGTCGCCAACCTGGCGCCTGCCAAGCTGCGGGGTGTCACCTCGCACGGGATGATCCTGGCGGCGGTGGATGAGAACGGCCTGGGCGTGTTGACTGTTGACCGCGACCTGCCACCCGGCACCCAGGCGCGCTGATGTGCCCGCTCTCTAGATCGAACCTCGAAAAGGTTTCGGTATTGTCGGTACGGGGTTGAAAAGAAAGGAAGAAAGAAGATCCTCATGAACAGCCAGGCTGTTTTGGTTGATACGCACGCCCACTATAACGACATGGTCTTTGTCAGGGACATTCCCGATTTGCGGCAGCGGGCGCAGCAGGCTGGTGTGGCTGTTGTAGTCTGCGTTGGCTACGAGGTGCCGTCGTCGCGCCGCGCCGTGATGCTGGCGCAGAAGTATCCGGATGTGTACGCCACTGTCGGGGTGCATCCTCACGATGCGGAGGGGATGACGCCCCGGGCATGGGAGGCGCTTCGGCTGCTGGCCGGTGAGGAACGGGTGGTCGCCCTGGGGGAGGTGGGCCTGGATTTTTACCGCAATCTCTCCCCGCACCGGGTGCAGGAACAGGTTTTCCGGCAGCAGCTGGACCTGGCGCTGGAATTGCATATGCCGGTGGTGATCCACGATCGGGACGCCCACGATGAGACCATGGAGATTCTAAAAGAGTTCCCCGGACTGGCTGGTGTGGTGATGCACTGCTTCTCCGGCGAGCGTCAGATGGTCGAGGAATGTCTTGCCAGGGGCTTTTACCTGGGGGTCGGGGGGACGCTCACCTATCCGAAGAGCCACACCCTGGGGGATATCGTCAGCGCCGCTCCCCTGGACCGGATTCTCCTGGAGACCGACTGCCCCTACCTGAGCCCCCAGCCATGGCGGGGGAAGCGCAACGAGCCATCCTACCTGCCCGCGGTGGCTGAGAAGCTGGCCGAGTTGCGCGGCATATCCAGGCAGGAGGCGGCAGCAGCCACTACCGCCAACGCCCTCCGCTTTTACCACATCTCACTTCCGGCCTCAGGCATCTGATAAGTGCAGCACCCGCTGCCACAGCTTAGCCCGGGAGCGCTGCCTGGAAATCTGGTAGGTTCCGGCCAGTGTGACCCCGGCCTGGCTCAGCAGTGCTTCCGCTTGCTCCTGCAGTTTCGGGGAGATAAGCAGGGCCACCCCGCAATCGGCGCCGAACTCCCTCGGCAGGGGGATCAGCAGCACGGGCAGATTGGCCTCCTGGCACACTTTTTCAGCCTGGAAGGCGTAGTGCGAAGAGGGAAAACTGATCACTGTTGCGGTTAATACCTCTTCCTGGGGATTGTCGCAGTCCATCATTTTAGGCAGCATCTCCAGCCTATGAGCCCCGGTAAAACCCAGTCGTGCTGAAAAAGGAGAAGGGGCGCTTTACTACTATAGTGAACCTCCCCCAGGACAAGCCTAGGGGCTTCTCGCTTCATCGGGAGCAGCCTTGCCAAGCTAAGGTCTTATGCCCCCTCGTGAGCTACAGTGCTACTTTAAGTAGCACTGGCCCGGTCCATGGGCAGCTACTGCTTCGCCTTGCGGCTACGTAGATTCGTGCTTCTTTGGAAGCACCGGCCCTATTGGGAATCAGTTTTACGCAGCGTCCCATTGACCCGCTGCAACCCCATACTGATTGTCAAAGAGCTTTAGATAGGAATATTATACCATGCGTACAGTTGTTTGTCAACATACTGATTTAGTTTTTCGGAAGGCCGCCCCTTTCATCCTACCCCACGAGGGGGGTAGGTTTTCAGGGGCAAAGATCTATAAACCCACCTTACATTATTGACAATCAGGCGCCACCCGGCACGGAGGACATGGCGCGATGTTCTACAGTAGGCGGTGCTGGGTCACAATCAAGGAAAAGGGGGCGCCTGGAAGCCGTTGTTAGTCTCAGGAAAAAAATCTAAATATCAGCAGGAATTTATGACCGCGCAGAGAATTATATACATAGAATATACCAGCCTGTTTTTGTTTTACTCTCCAACTGACAACCTCAATTTAATATTAAGATGTCTGGAAATGATATTAAGCACCGGTGGCTTAATTTCCAGATATCTGATGAGCGAAGGGGAGATCTGATGGAAGCGATTTCGAGAGGACTTTCCAGTCTCAGGAGATTTTACGGCTCGGCTTCGGGTAAGCTGATCCTGGCCGCCGGCCTTACCGGGCTGCTGGTATGGGGAGTGCTGGCCCTGGCGCCGGAGCCGGTGATCATCAAGGTTGACGGCCATCCGGTGTTGTACAGGAGCCTCTACCGGACGGTCGGTTCGGTGCTGGCCGAAGCCGGGGTGAAGCTGGGGCCGAATGATGCGGTGCAGCCGGATCCCGGCGCCACCGTGACCAGGGGCATGGTGATCGCCGTAAACAGGGTAGTTGACGTGACGGTAAACGCTGATGGCAGGACAGTGGTGGTGCGGACCCCAAAGGTACCTGTAGGGGAAGTGCTGCAGTCTGCCGGGATTGACTTGGGGTCTCTGGACCAGGTTAACATCCCGCTGGGAGATGTGGTCGCCAACGGAACAGTGATCACTGTCAATCGGGTCGGCGAAAAGATAGTGAACGAGCCCTACCAGTTGCCGGCGCCGGTGGAACGCATAGAGGATCCGAATATGGAGCGGGGGGAGTCCCGGGTCGCCAGGGCGGGAACACCAGGAGAGGGCGAGCGCCAGTTTGAGGTAACCTTCGTTAATGGCCGCCCAACCGACTGGGTGCAATTGAGCGATCTGGTAACGCGCAACCCGGTGAGCGGGCTGATCGCTCTCGGGACGGTCTCCGCTGTCTCCCGGGGCGGCAATACGATCCGTCTTCGGAACGCCATCGATGTCGTAGCCACTGCCTACAGTTTTGAAAACGGCAAGTACACCTGTACTGGGCAGCCGGTCCATTTCGGAGTGGTAGCGGTTGACCCCACGGTGATCCCGCTGGGGACGCGGCTCTACGTCGAGGGCTACGGCTACGCTACGGCCGCAGATATCGGCAGAGCTATCAAGGGCGACCGGATCGACGTCTTCTTCGAATCAGCACGGGACTGCGAACGCTGGGGGCGCCGTAGCACCAAGATCTACCTCCTTGAATAGGATTGGCCGCCGACAGGGCGGACCGAGTCGGAGAACCGTCCCGCGACTCACCAGGCTTGAAGTTTGAAAGAGACAACCAGGCCGCCGCAAGGCGGCCTCTTGTAATGGTGGTTAGTGGGAACATACGATTGTATTTGTACAATGTATGATATAATGGTATCAAAGCTTGTAGGGGCTCATCGCATCGATGATGTTTCGGGGGGCGTTTACATGGTTCAGGCGACCTCGCCGACCGCCGTACGGTCATTGCTCGGGCGCTATGAGCTGGCACCGAGGAAAGGGCTCGGTCAGCATTTTTTATGGCAGCAGCAGGTCGTGAAGCGGATGGCGGATGCTGCAGAGCTGGATGCCAGCGACCTGGTGCTGGAGATCGGTCCGGGTCTGGGTATCCTTACTGAGGCCTGCGCCGAACGGGCAGGCCTGGTAATTGCTGTGGAGGTGGACCGAAACCTGTTTCCCTTGCTGGAGGCGGAACTCGGTGCATATCCAAACGTGCGCCTGGTGCAGGGGGACGCCCGGAAAGTCGATTTCCAGTCACTGGCGCGGACGCTGGAGCCTGATTATGACGGTCGCTGCAAGGTGCTGGGGAATCTGCCTTACTACCTGACCAGTCCCCTGCTGGTCCGGCTGCTGAGCGGTGGGCTGCAGGCGGAGCTGCTGGTGTTGATGGTGCAGCGGGAGGTGGCCGGGCGGATTGTGGCCAGCCCCGGCGGCAAGGAATACGGCTCACTGTCGGTGCTGGTCCAATACTACTCGATTCCGGAACTGTTGTTCACGGTGCCGCCCCACGACTTCTGGCCGCAGCCGGAAGTGACCTCGGCGGTGGTCAGGCTTCGCCTCAGGCCCCAACCGGCAGTGACGACGCCCGATCCGGCCCTGTTTTTTCAGGTGGTGAGGGCGGCCTTCCGCTACCGGCGCAAGACCTTGAGAAACGCCCTGGCCGAAGCGGGGCTGCTGCCCGTGGGCGGGGCCGGGCGCGGCGCCTACTCTTCCGGCAGTGACGGGTCCTCCGTGCCGTGCCCAGAGGGCACCCGGCGCGGAGCCGTGCCCAGAGGGCACCCGGCTCGCGACGCCCACAATAAAGGTGGCGCGTCTGCAATCGGGTGCCTGCCGTGTGGGCCGGGTGCGGCAGGCGCGGTGTTTGAGGAGGCCGGGATCGACCCCGGACGTCGTGGTGAGACCCTTGATCTGGCCGAGTTTGCCTACCTGGCGGAGGCACTGGGGCGGGTGCGCGAGAGGATGGTGGCCGATGCACTTCATTAGTCCAAGCAAGGGAGTCATGGATTGGGATGAAATGGTTATCGATATCTTGGATTACGTGACCAGCGATTCCGACTATTCCTATAAGATCATCATCGGCACCGATTCCCACGTGCGGGACGAGACGCACTTCGTGACTGCCCTGGTGGTGCACCGGGTGGGGAAGGGGGCGCGCTACTTTTACCGCCGCAAGCTGTACGAGAAGATCAAGAGCCTGCGCCAGAAGATCTTTTTCGAGGCGGCCTTCAGCCTGGAGGTGGCAAGCAAGATGGCCCAGAGCCTGGCGGAGCGGGGGCATACCGAACTGAACCTGGAGATCCACCTGGACATTGGGCACAATGGCGAGACCAGGAGCCTGATCCGGGACATCGTGGGGATGATCGTGGGCAGTGGTTTCGATGCCAAGATCAAGCCCGACTCCTGCGTGGCCTCCAACGTGGCAGACAAGTACACCAAGTAGTTTGAATTTTATCAAAACCCAATAATACCAATGCCCGGCGGGGATTTACCAAACAAATGTCCCTATAATATCTGTCCAGGACAGTCTAGGAGAGTCCCAGTAATATCAAGGGGTCCAGCCTTGTCCCGTGATCATTTCCGTGATCAAATTTTGGCTCCGTGATCTTTTCGAGATCTAAAAAATCCCCTTACAAACAATATCTCATGTGGTTTTGGGGAGTAAAGTGATCCTGCGATCGCTTTAAGCGTAACATGGCAACTAGGGTGGTAGCTCATACTTGGTGACGTGGTCACCGTCAACTTGATGTTGTTGCTGGAGACCGTGCCATCAAGATCTACCCGCTAGGTTTGACGAAACCTTTATCGGCGGCCCCAAACCCGGGAAAAGAGGGCGAGGATCTACAGGAAAAGCACTTGTCATGATTGCTGCAGAGGTTAACAACAACAAAATCGGCAGAATCCGTCTCCCGACTTTGACAGTTCAAGTCTGGTAACCCTTGATCTTAAGCAATTCCTATTTTTAAAAAAGGCAAAGTTGCCCCCACGTACCCTTGTTCGTCTTGATCTGGATGCAACTATCAATCTCCTCCTTGGTGCTGATGTTCTTGGGAAGTTTCAATCCGAGTTCTTTGAAAATCTGATTTCCAAGAGGTTGGTTTTTGGTCTTGATGTAGACCTCTTCTCCGCCCATGGTCACTGCAGCAAGCTGCATGGTGTTCAAGGCTTCCTGGATCCTGCCGGGTGAAACCTGCAAACCTTTCTCTTTATCGTCATGGAGCAGGGATCGACGATGTAGCCGTATCCGGCCTCCTTGATCAGATCGAGATTGCCCTTGCTGTTACCCCGTTTACTAATTGTTTAACCAAGCAAGCCAAGGGTATGCTAAAATAAAAAAAACGGATGAAGAGAGGGGTGAAAAATGTCCAGTAGCGTTAAGGCAAACATTAATGCTGCCGTTCTGGCCTGGGCCAGAGATGTTGCAGGTTATGATCTGGAGGAGGCAGCCCGTAAAATCGGCGTTGGAGCCAAGAAGCTCCAAGCCTGGGAATTGGGCGACGAAAAGCCGACAGTAAAACAATTAAGGAACATTGCCAATGTCTATAAACGCCCGACCGCAACATTTTATCTTTCCGTTGCCCCCATTGAACGTCCAAGCATAACGGATTTTCGCCTTTTATCCACCGCTACTTTTAACCGTACCCCTGCTCTGAATTCTGAAATCCGGCATGCTCGACACAGACGTGATATTGCCTTGGAGTTAACGGCCCAATTGGGGGAAGAACCGCTTAACTTTCGGTTGCAGGCTGACATGCATGAGCAGCCGGAGGCCTTGGCCTCGAAAATTCGTGACGCCCTCGGAGTAGTCCTTAGTAGTCAGCTTGCCTGGCTAGATCACTACACCGCGCTCCGAACCTGGATTCGGGCGATTGAAAGTCTGGGAGTATTCGTATTTCAGGTTAAGAACATCGAATTGTCTGACATGCGTGGCTTATCCCTTAGCGAAAGGCCCTTCCCCGTCATAGGCATAAACAGTAAGGATTCCCCGCGGGGAAGAATCTTTTCTCTTCTGCACGAATTGGTTCACATTGCGCTGGACGATGGAGGGGTTTGCAATCTTCGGGAAAGTGAATCCACCGAACATCATTTTATAGAGAGATATTGCAACCACGTTGCTGGCGAAATATTAGTCCCCAAAGGATCCTTATTGAATGAAAGTATAGTCATTAATCACCACAGTAAGGAGTGGGATGACTGGCAATTAAAGAATCTGGCTAACCGGTATATGGTCAGCCAGGAAGTAATCTTACGAAGATTGCTCACTTTTAATAAAACTACCACAGCGTTTTACAATATCAAGCATAATGAATACGAAAATTTTCAGCAAAGCAAGTCCAATGCCGGCTTTGCCATTCCTTATTTCCGTATTATTATGCGGGATAATGGACCGGCATATACAAACCTGATTATAACAGCCTTTAATAATGATACCATTGGCCCAAGGGATCTATCCGACTTCTTAGGGGGAATCAAGCTCGATCATATTCCTAAAATAGAAAAAGCCCTGCTGAGTAGTGAAGGTGGTGTTGAGATTTAATGTATTGTATCGACACCAGCTCACTGATTACAGCCTGGCGTTTTGTTTACCCCCCGGACATCTTCCCGGCTATTTGGACGCAGTTGGATGAGTTGATAAAGCAACATAAACTAATCTCTGCCAAGGAAGTTTTGTTAGAATTAAAAATTGGCGCTGATGTTATTTATGACTGGGCAAATGCTCATGATCACATGTTCTTAGAATCCGATGAGACAGTTCAAAAAGTGGTTGCTGATATTATCAACAAATACCCGACATTTCTACCGGACTATAGCCCCCATGGGATCTTTGCGGACCCTTATGTAATCGCCATATCAAGCGTCAAAAAGTTAATCCTTGTGACCAACGAGAAGGCCAGTGGAGTCGGCGCAAAAAAGCCGAAAATACCTAATATATGCCGAGACTTGAACATTGAATGCATTGATTTTCTTTCATTAATCCGTAGGGAAGGATGGATTTTTGGATAACATTCTCGAGTACAGCAGCAAGAGTGTACAGCAGTAAATACAGCAACGGGACGGATTTAGTGTTACCAAACGGTTACTTCAAGTTACCAATCCAATTCCTACACGCATTGGTATTACGCCATCTTTCCAAACCGATACACCTACTGCAGAGCGTATTAACCTCCTTTTAATCAGGGTGTCCGGGGTTCGAGTCCCCGATGGCCCACCAGTTATTTCAAGGCTTCCGAGGATCGGGAGTCTTCTATTTTTGGTTAAAATACAGCAGTAATACAGCAGTAGGATTGCGTTTCATTTCAGAGGCATTGGACGAACGTTTGGCTTCCCGATTGGTTAAGAAAGTCTAAATGAACCTGACTCTATAAAAGGGTCAGGTTTTTTATTTCAACCATCTAAGATTGAGGAGGGGTTCTTATGCATCCACGTTACGAGAGTGTTTTTCCCTTTGACATCGGGCGGGAGAGCGCCAAATTTCCAGGATAACTGATCATTCCATTCCGGGTATCTGACTGGCAGGAAGATTTTGACGACAACGGTGATTTCACAACCATGGTCAATGGTGTCAAGTGGTGCGTTGGAGAGAGGGCCAAATACGGAAACTATGCCCGTCAACAGGTTACTGCAAACAAGGCGAATTCAGAGACCCTGATCATGCTGCTCACGGGGGCATACCTCAGGGCGCCGGAACAATCCAATCTATTTATCACGGCGATCCCCATCAAACAATGGACGAAGGACGTCTTTAACCCCTACAAGGTTGCTTTACGTAAGCAGTTGCTGGGCGAATACGAGGTTAGCGTCAACAACGGAAAATCCAGAACGATTGCTATCGATAACCTGGACATAACTTTTGAAGCGGCCGGCATCTGGTTTTACTATGTTCTGGGCGATAGCGGGAACGACAACCCCAAATACTCCTGGCTCCGCAGCAAGAAAGTCCACGTGGTCGATCTCGGCAGCCGGACAGCGAACTACCTGGGAATCTATCAAGAGCATTTTACAAAGCGGGATTCAGACACGAACGGCACCCTGCAGATCAGGAGAGCAAAGAAGGGCAAGCAAATGACGGAACGGGATATCGAGCAGCATGCCCGGGCGATCATCGCAGACATCTCCGGTCTCTGGCTGGAAGCTGATTTTAATTCTGCTGTCGATCAGGCCGGTATCCCGGAAAGCGAAGACGTGTTGATTTTAGCCGGGGGTGGCACAGCGCTCTGCCAGAAGTATCTCAAGGCCGCCTTCCCGAATGCCCTGATCCCCCCGGACCCGGTGACAGCGCAATTGATTGGCCTGGCTGGCATATGCTTCACCAACCACATCAACTACTCAACTAAATAACGGTGATCGGGAAACCATTCTCTTAATGCCAGCGTATATTGAGATTGGTGTCGGAACGCCAAACCTAAACAAGAGCAAAATACAGAGCGACAACCAAGAAATTCTTCAGAATGCACTTTCGGTTAGCGATGATCAGTTCAACAAAATGTTAGCTGATAATATTTCGTCTATCAATAGCCGTATTGAAGCAGGAGATAAAATAGTTTGGAATAAAACCTTTGTTGATACCGTAATTGAACCCCGATTTCCCGATCTCTACAAGAACATATCTTTGCAAAACACAGTCCAAATTACGCCTGGCGCAACTGCAGATGTCGCTGTAAAACCCGCTTCCTCTGGACAGAATAACATTATTTTTTATCACATTACCTATGGAGTGGCCGGGTTAGTGCTTGGTGAGTTCTCTTGCAATGTAGAGTGGACTTGGAATAACGGGGTCATAACAGGTGTGTCGCCTGATACCTATGGAACAACCTACTTACCGTTTGTATACTATGACGGCGTTGTTGCAAACCAACAGTATTATATTAACAATAATACTGGGTATTATCTCTACAAGGAAGGAAAGTTTGCAGAAGGGTACGATGGTATCAATATCTATTTCTATCCATGGTTGCAGATGTATGTCTATGCTGGCGGATCATATAGCTATTCAGGCGGACAATAGCAAGCTGTATTACGAATGAAGTTTGAGCCCAACTGCTACATAGGGATAGCAGTTGGGCTCAATACTATTGCGCCAATTTTATTCTTTGTTACGCTGGCCAGAGATCTATGCTTTTATATTTTTGACTCGATCGTAACCCAGAACAATACTTTACTCTTTTATCCTTTAGTGCATATAATTAGATACATTGTAAAATACTTTTACGGGAGTGGCGAACCTTGAAACTATCAGCGCTGATCTTGGGCATTGTTGGCGCTTTAATAGGTTTTATTGTTTCCGCTTATTTGCCAGCTTACAGCTATTCAGGAGCCTCGGCAATAAATGAAAGCATAGCACGACCCCACATAGGAATGATTAGTTTTATCGTGGTATTCATACTTATGGTGGGTATTTTAGGTGGAGCATTGGCAATACGCTATTCAAAAATAGCCGGTATCATGATGCTGGTAAGCGCGATAGGTGAATTGATTATCTCCCCCAGATCCTATTTCCTGTCTATTTTACTCCTTGCGGTTGGCGGTATTTTGGCGCTTTGTATTTCTCAAAAGAAAGAGCAATCTATTTCCAAGGAGTAATCTGGGGACAACTTTGTTTGTGGCCGTGGTCGGCTGCCGTGGGGGCCTAAGCCTGAGGGTACCGCTAAAGCGTAATTAGCTAAGCACCCAATTGTGGCGGTTTCCGAACGGTTAGGAGACGACCCTATTACAATAGAGAAAACCTATGCCCATGTTTTAAAGAGCATGAGGGAAGAAATCGTCCAATCTATCGAGCAGTTGTACGAAGAAAAACCCTCAAATATTGGTACATAGGTGCGATGTGATCGTATTGTGATCGATATTTTTGGACACCTTGCGGCGCAAGGGTTATAGGTTCAAAAAATACTTGTACACCAAGTAGAATGTTTTTTAAAAAATTCAAGCATACCAAGACCGGGCGCGGTTTTAGCATTAAATGGTTGGCAAAAGAGCGATTGTTCCAGCACCACTAGGTAGCTATGAACCGTCGGCCTTGGAAGATGCCAATCGTCAGCCGGTGGTTTTTTACCAGCCGATCGGCATGATCGAAGCCGGCGGCGATCTCCTGGCTGGAATGGGCGTCCGATCCCACAGTGACTCTTGTCCCCCCGGCCTCGGTATACTGTTTCAGGATTCTGGAGTCAGGAGCGCATTCATGACAGCCCATTCTCAGGGGTGAGGTGTTCACTTCGATAACCAGGTCCCTGCTGACCAGTTCATGCATGATCTCGCCAATCAACTCCGTTTCCTGGCCGGACCCTGACAGGTACCTCTTCGGGTTGTCAAAGTGGGCTAACACGTCAAAACCCCCCAGCCTCACGACCTGCAGCAACTCCTCGTAATACCGGCGATAGAGATTTTGCCTGGTATACTCACTAAGCATGGCATCGTCCTCAAACCAGTGCAGGCCGATATCCATCCTGACAAAGTGAATACTGGCCATGATCACGTCGAACTCCTTGCGCAACAACTTCTCGTATTCTTTCACATATATGTGCGGCTCGCCGAATTCGATCCCCTTCAGTATGCGAATCCTGCCTGCGAATTCTGCTCTTACCCGGTCGATGGCCGCAGTGTACCTGTCGTAATCAAAAAGCCCGCAGTTCTCCTCGGTTGGGTTGAAGTCGACGTGGTCGGTGAAGCAGATGTGGGTCAACCCCTTGGCGATGGCCGCCCTGCACATCTCCGGCATATCATCCCGGGCATCTGCTGAAAAAGTGGTGTGCGTGTGCGAATCGGTAACAATAGGCAACAATTGTTCACCCCCAACATCGCTGACTCCAGGACATTTTTCTTCGACATACAGGCGACAATCCCTGCTTGAAAATCGCATCAGGGATATTCACTTTGATGCCGGGCGGCGGACTCCCCGCCAATGTGAACGGGAAAACTGAAGACGAGAACAAAAAAGGCCCATACCCTGCTTTGGCGGGGGGTATGGGCCTTTTTGCTTCTCCGAGGCTATTGTTTCGGTGGCGCCGGGAAATACATGGCTCCTGCGAAAATATCGACGAAGTTCTTGTAGGCGCTCAGTTCCACGTACTCCACCATACTGGCGATCAGCCCCGCCCGCCTGTACTCGCTGCGCGACAGCAGCGCCATCTTGGCGCCTGAACCGGCAGCGTTGCCGACCGGCCTGATCTTTCCCTCCAGCGCCTGGGGGATCAGGCCGATGGCGCAGGCGCTGCGAGGATCCAGATAGTTGCCGAAGGCGCCTGCCAGCAGCACCTCGCTGATATCGTCGTAGGAAACGCCGAGCTGGTCCAGCAGGATCTGGATCCCGGCGGCGATCGCCCCCTTCGCCAACTGCACCTCCCGGATGTCTTTCTGGGTGATGAGGATCGGCCGGCCGTGCTCCGTCTCGGACTCGTCGACCAGCAGCAGGGCGTTGGCGCCCTCGTGGGTGACGATGCGGTCATTGTGCCTGGCAGCCTGAGCTCCTAGCATGTCAGGCGGCAGGAGCCTTCCCTTATGGTCGATGATGCCCTGCGCCAGGAGGCCGGCAACCGCGTCGAGCAATCCGGAGCCGCAGATGCCCTGAGGCCTCCCGCCGCCAACGACCGAATAGTCGATCCCCTCGCCGAACTGCACGTGGTCGATGGCGCCGATCGCCCCCCTCATGCCGCAACTGATCTGCGATCCCTCGAAAGCCGGGCCGGCGGCGGCGGAGCAGGCGACCAGGCGGTCTCTCGACCCCAACACGATCTCCCCGTTCGTTCCGATGTCGATCGCCAGCTTGACGCTCTCGCTCCAGTCCAGATCGGTGGCCAGGATCACGCCGACAGTATCCGCTCCCACGAAACCTGCGATGTTGGGCAGCACGCAGACCCTTCCCGCGGCGTTGATGGCGATCCCCGCCTCCTGCGCCGGCACTGTCAGCGGCGCAGCGATCACGGGCACATACGGCGCCAGGGCGAGGTATTTCGGGCTGATCCCGAGGAACAGGTGGTGCATGGTCGTATTTCCGACTACGGAAACGGTATAGACCTGCTCCCGGGTCACTCCCGCCTTTTCCACGGCCTCTCCGATCAGCAGGTTGAGCTGCTCGACAATGGCGTCCCGCAATGTTTCCAAACCGTGTTCCTTCTGGGACGCAAAGGCATTCCGGGTGATCACGTCGGCGCCGTACTTTGTCTGCGGGTTGAGCGCCGAAACGACCCCCAACTCCCTTCCCGAACCGAGGTCCATCAGGTAGCCGACCACGGTCGTGGTTCCGATGTCAAAGGCGATTCCCAGCATGTCAGTCGCTGTGTCAGCCTTGGCGAGGCCGGTCAGCGCCATGCCGTCAGTCACCGCAGCGAGGCGGAATCCTGCCTGGCGGAGCAACTGCGGCAGGCGCCTGAGCAGTTCCAGGGGCGCCGGCGCCTCTTTTGCCAGCAGGCCCTCACGGGTGAGGACTTGCTTCAGACGCTCCCAGTCGGGACGCTGGTCTTGCAGGGAAGGCAGATCCAACTCGACGATGGTTTTGTGGAGGTGCGGGTCGAGTTTGACGTCTCTGTCCAGCCCGGTGACCAGAATCTGATGCTCCGGTGTTTTCGTAAAAGGGAGGTCCACTGTGATGTCCTGGCGGATCTCCGTGATGCAGGCCAGGCGGAAGCCTTGCGCCAGGTCTTCGGCTTCCAGGTGTTCCTGCTCGACGTCGGTGGGCGGGGCCGCCCCGCTCTGAATCTGTACGCGGCACTTTCCGCACTTTCCTCTGCCGCCGCAGGGAAAGTCGAAATCGAACCTGGCGAGATAGATGGCGTCTTTGACAGTTGAGTCGGGCAAGACATAGATATCACGCCCGGTGGGTTGGAAGGTTACCTTGCAGCGTTCCATGAGAGCCTCCGGATAACTATGTAGATACATCATCTTATCACTGATTTTTGGGCATGTACAAATTTTTTCTAGTGGAATATAAATGCACTTATGGAACCATATAGCATTTTCCGACATATCATGATACAGGAAATTAATGGTATATTGGAGGTGTTCTGGTGAAAGAGATAATAGTTGGAGACATAGTGACGCGAAGATCCTATGGTGGGGATATCTTCTTCCGGGTTGACGCTATCGAACCCCGTCAGGGGAGTGCCCCCGACTTCCGGGTTGACGCTATCGAACACCGTCAGGGGAACGCTCATGTCATGCTGCGCGGCCTCTCCTACCGCCTCTGCGCCGACGCCCTCCTGTCAGACCTGGAGAAGAAGAACCCGGTTGAGATAAATGCGTACCGCCAGGAGAACGACAAGCAGCACAGCCGGGTGGTCAAGCAGGCCATGAAGCGCCAGGGGAGAGACTACCAGCCCCGCCTGCAGTCATCCAGAAAGGGTCTCCTGAGCAGCAATTTTTTTGAATTACCCGGCAAAGTGCTGCACCTTGACGGAGACTACGAGTTCCGGTCCGTATGCCAGCAACGTTACTTGCAAATGGGAGTGCCGTGCCGGGTGATCCATGTGAGTGAAGACAGACAGGCGGATGTGGTCGTGGACTACCTACGGGAGGACCGGCCCGACATCCTGGTTCTGACCGGGCATGACGGCCTGGCCAAGGGCGCCCGAAATATTTACGAAATGAAGAATTACCGCCATTCCCAGTACTTTGTGGATGCGGTCTGCAAGGCGCGGGAATACGAACCTGACCTGGATGATCTGATCATCATCGCCGGTGGCTGCGAGTCCTATTTTGAGGCTCTGATCGAGGCGGGAGCGAATTTTGCCAGCGCTCCGAATCGGGTGCGGATCCGCGATGTGGACCCCTTGCTGGTTGCCCAGAACATCGCCTTTACCTCGATTTACGACAAGATCTCACTGCCTCAATTCCTTGGGGAGCTCAGCTCCGGGGGGATAGGGGGCGTCCAGACCCGTGGCAAGCTCCGTCTTGGCCACCCCCGCATCCGGTGCTCTCATGGCAAGAAAAAGCCCCAGGCATAGAGTATTGCCTGTTTTGCCACTCACCACAGATGACTATCCGCTTGCCGAAGGGCACTCAAAACAGCACTCAAAACAGCGATTGACTGAAGGCTAATAAAATGGTACAATTGCATAATGAGTATCCGTATGGGTGTTTACAGCCAATCATTGATATAAAAGAAAGGTGAGGTTGATGGCTACTAAACAGGTGCTTGCAGGGATCAAGCAAGACATCGAGACCTTTGTGGGCAACCGTGTCAGGCTCAAGTCTTTTAAAGGGCGAAACAAGGTTGTGGAAAAAGAAGGGGTTCTGGAGTGCACCTATCCCAACATTTTTATCATCAAGTTGGAAGAGAAGAGATTGCAGCGCCGTATTTCCTTCAGTTATACCGATGTATTGACCGAAAGCGTAGAACTGACCGTGTGTCATGAGGGTGGAGACATCAAGATCGCTGCGGTACGCGGTTAATTTCGAAACCCGTCTTTGAACGACTGACGGACAACGACAGAGAAGCCCTTCATCAGGAAGGGCTTTTCTTGTTCACCCACAAACATCTTTCTTGCATATATTATCCACAGCAGCCCAGCGCTAAAGCGATCTGTTCGCCGCTATGACAATTCCTCAGATCTGGAAATGAAGAATGTTTTGTCAGTGCCGGGTGCCGGACGGCGCTGGTCCGCGCCCGTCCGGAGGTACCCGCCGGGCGCGGACCTGGTGCAGCGCCAATCATCAGAGGAGGGATTCCGGATGGCTGTAACCAGTATTAAAGAGCAGCTTCAGCGGACGCTTGCTTATGAAAAGGTGATTTTGCAATTTTACAGGGAACTCGGCGAGAGACTGACCGGCAGCGACATGGGCCAGGTCTGCAGGGAGGCCGCGGCGGCCGCCCAGGATCGTGTCAATCAGCTTTCCGCCTGGTTGGATTGCCGGGTATGAGGCGCCAAAAAATGAACCTGTAGTTCGCAGGCTATAGACACCAACCAGCCCCACCCTTGAATATACTACATTATTACAAAGCTTTTTTTTGGGGGGTGGACCGATGAAGAACATGTTCAGGTCCCTGGAAGTGGCCGAGAACCGCTTTGCAGAGCTGCCTAATGTGATTGGCATGGGTATTGGCTATAAGAAACGTGGCCGGCAGGATACGGACGAGCCGGCCGTTATTTTTTTCGTGGATAAGAAGGTGCCGGTCGCGGCACTGGGAATTGACGATATCATTCCGAAGCGGATCGCCGGCAAGCCCACGGACGTCATCGAGGTGGGGGAGATCCGCTTGCTGGGACGGATCGATAAACGCCGGCCGGCGGTTCCGGGGGTGAGCATCGCCCACTACAGGGTGACTGCCGGAACCTTCGGGGCGGTGGTCAAGGACCGGAAGACCGAAGAACTGCTGATCCTGTCAAACAACCACGTGCTGGCCAACGCCACCGACGGGCACGACGGCAAGTCCAGGATCGGAGACCCGGTGTACCAGCCGGGCAGCTATGACGGGGGCACCGACGACGACACGATCGGACACCTGGTGCGGTTCGTTCCCTTCTCCCGTTACAACAGGAACGTCGACTGCAAACTGGCATCCATAGGGGTCAGGGCGGCCAATGCGATGATCAAGACGGTGCGTCCCCACTACAACCTGCGCCTGGAGACCATGGGCGCCACCAACCTGGTGGACTGCGCCCTCGCCCGGCCGGCGAAGCCCGAGATGATCGGCCCGGAGATCCTGGAGATCGGCCGGGTCAAGGGCTCCGGAGAATTTGTTCCGGGTACTCGGGTCAGGAAGAGCGGGCGCACCTCCGGACTGACCACCGGCACGATAAAGGCAGTCAAGGTCTCCCTGAACGTGAATATGGGCCACGGCAATGACGTGGTGCGTTTCAACGAACAGGTGATGGCGGAGTTGAAATCGCTGCCGGGGGACAGCGGCTCTCTGATCGTGGATGAGGACAACCGGGCTGTCGGACTGCTGTTTGCCGGCTCCAACGAATATACCGTCTTCAATCCGATTCAGACGGTATGCGATCATCTGGGAGTTGATGTCGTGTGAGGGTGAGGCAGCGGGATCTGGGCTTGGCTTTGGGCGGCGGTTCCATGCTGGGAATATCCCACATCGGCGTGCTGGAGGTCCTGGAGGAAAACGGCATCAGGCCGGGTATTGTCACCGGCACCAGCGCCGGGGGGTATGTGGCGGCCATGTATGCGGCCGGCGTCAGCCCCGCCAGCATGCGGAAGATGGCCCTGGAGATGAAGCGCGAGGATATCTTCGAGAGCAACTTCAGGACTGGCACCTACATACGGATGATGTTCCGGGTTTTCGGCGACCTGTTGCAGTTAATGACCGTGATGCCTAGGGGTATCCTGAACGGCGACCGCATCCGGAGCCATGTGGACCAGTGCACCGACAAGAAGAACATCACCCAGGCGCCACTGCCGCTGGGTCTGGTGGCGGTGGATCTGAACAGCGGGAACCGGGTGGTGTTCACCAACCGCCCGCCGGCGGATGATGTGTCCGGTACCGTCATTGTCCGGGATATCCCGCTTGGCCTGGCGGTCCAGGCCAGCACCGCCATCCCCGGGGTCTTCGAACCGGTATCTTTCCGGGGGATGCTGCTGGTGGACGGTGGTGTGGCGGAAGCGGTTCCGGTGCCGCTGGCGCGCCAGATGGGGGCACGGACGGTCACTGCCGTCAACCTGATCGAGAGGGGCAGCGTCGTCGAGCCGCAGGGCATTGTCCAGGTGATCCTGCGCAGCGCCAGCGTGATTACCCAGCAGGTGGCCCTGCGCGATCTGGCCGCTGCCGACCTGGTGATCCATCCACCGGTGGTGCAGGCTGACCTGGGTGATTTCTCCCACGCCACGGAATTGATCGATGGTGGGCGCAGGGCGATGCTGGAGGCGCTGCCCGCCCTTCACGACCTAGTGAGATAAGTCTAAAAAAGTAATGGAAAAAGCGGCATAGAGCCTGCAATAGGCTATTGCCAGGGGAGGGTTAAAAACATGTCGGATGAACAGGCTTTGGGTATATCGGATCTTTTGTTCAAGCCGGTGTTGATGAGGCTGATTGACAGTCTCCAGCAGAAGTCCGTGGAGGGGGTATCCCGGAACGGGGGCGTCCGGATCCTGATCACCGGGAACGTCAGCGTTGCCAAGGTGGCCATCGGCTCTCAGTTGGCCAACGACGTGGCTGACCTGGAACAACAGGTGGCCGAGGCGGCCAACGACGCCTTCCTGAAGGCACGGGACGTGATCCGGGTGGAGGTCAGGAGAGTGCTGGGGAACATCCCCTGGATCGATGACCTGTTCAACCTCTAGACTCTGAATCTCTGCACCGGGGCTTGCAACTGCCGGGCAAGATCAGCCTGGGCCGATACATTATCTTAATAACAGAGCAAGAAAAAGGAAGGCAACGAATAATGCGAGAACTGTTCCGATGATTTTTCATGCTGCAGTCACCTGTCATCCTCCTCCGAATACAATAATGGGGAGCGTATTGAGAGGTGAGAAACGAGAGGTGAGAGGTGGGAATGGAAGGCATTGGCCAAGACCAATGCCAACAAGAAATCTCACATCCTCCGCATCCGGGCTTACAGCCCGGCCTGAAGAATGCGGAGTACATCACATCACGCATCTCACATCCAAAATAAGGGGGGTATCAGTTTGGCGCAGGAACAGGGAGCCGAGCAGGAGAGCCAGGGTCTGAGCCTGAACATGCTGCTGGCGAACACGTTAGCCAGCCTGGAACAGAAACGAGTGGATTTCCCCAGCCTCATCGCCGTTTTGTCGCTGTTCAATCTTTTCAGTGTGCTGAATAATCCGGTCCAGGGGCAGATGCCCAAGGCGGGGCCGGCAGGAATGGGCGGCGCCGATCTGCTGGGCATGCTCACCAGCATGTTTGGCGGAGGAGGCTCTGCGGCGACGGATATGACGGGTGGCCTTGGCAGCCTCCTGCAGAAGCAGGGCAAGAACCTGAACCCGCAGATGCTGATGACTCTCCTGTCTTTGTTGAGCGAGGCCAGGTCGAGCGCCGCCCCGGCCGGGGCGGTCGAGAGCGCCCCGGCGGCGCCTCCGGAGAGGCGGCCCGGCCGGGGATTGCTTTAACTTCGCCTAGAAGTCCACCGCCTCTAAAGGCCAGGCCTTCCTCCGCATCCGGGCTACGCCCGGCCTGAAAGAATGCGGAGTACAAGGCCGGGCGTCAGCCCGGATGCGGCGGAAAACCACCTGCAAACAGATCCCGGGGGAGGAATGAGCTTTGGGCAAGGCCGGCAACGATGATCGGGGGTCTCTGTACCGTGAACTGCAATATGGGGATGCCTATGACCGTGGGTATGCCGATGGACACGCGGACGGCTTTGCCAAGGCGTTGAAGTTCGGAGCGGCGAGAGGCTTCGAGGGCGGCCTCGATCAGGGCCGGCGCCGCGGCTACCAGGAGGGCTATGAAGCGGGTTACCAGGAGGGCATGAAGGATACGGAGGACCTCTTTAACCAGGGCTGGGAGCAGGGGTACCTCAAAGGGTATGACATCGGCTTCGGGATCGGCTTCAAGGAGGGCCGGGAGCATGACAGCAGAGAGCTGCCCAGGGAGACCAAGGGTCAGGTCAAGCCTGACGATTGAAGTTACTCTATATTGGCTGCTGCCGCCGGCGGCAACCTTTTTTTGGGCCGGTGATCACCCGCAGGCGCGCCCGCATAAAATTGCGAATCCAATTGCGGAGCAATAGCAATTTCCCACAAATGGATAGCAACCCAGCCTCTGGGATGCTGTCTTCCTCAATTTGGCATCACCCCTGCCAGTACACAATCCAAACCCACGCTACATATGATAGTAGAGAACACTCTTGCCTACAGCAAGGAGGGAGTATTAATGAAATGCGAGTTGCTCAAGGTTCAGCAGGTCATTGGCGAAACGATCATGCAGTCAACGATCAGCGAGATCCTACACGTCCCGGAAAATAAGCCGGGTGTAGAGCAGATTGTTTCCGTTGACGGTTTTGTCAGAATCAGGCGCATCGAGGTCATCGAAGACAAGATTATCGTGCATGGCAGGCTGCATGTCGGAGTTGTTTACGTGGGGCTGCTTGATTCCAAGCCAGTCCACTACACTCACGAGAGGGTCGAATTCACCCAGTTTGCGGAAATTCCCGGTTGCATGCCCGGAATGGTGGCGCGAGTTGATGCCCGGATCCTGGACCTCCAGGGGCAATGCGATTCGCCGCATCATCATGTTGCACCGGACATGTACGAAATTGTCGCCCTGATAGAAATCAACGCCAGGCTAACCCAGGTGCAGGAGATCAATGTATTGGTCGAGCCCGATCCTGGGGTTTCGGCAATAACACAACGCGTCCGGGTGGAAGAGATCATCACTACGGGGCAGTTGCAGGATATCATTCAGGCAAGCTTTACGGTGCCTGATGAGAAGCCCGGCATTGAACGGATCTTGGACGTGGGCGCCGAGGTGTTTATAGCGGAGACCAAGGTCATCGACGGCCAGGTGATCATCGAAGCCGATGCCAACCTGCAGGTCATGTATGTTGCACTAACCGGCGGTGGGGATGAACACGGTCATGGGCATGGCGGTGAACAATGCGGAGAAGGCGGTTCCGGAGACCATGGGGATCATGGAGAGCATAATGCTTATCCGGACAGCCAACCGGTACACCACATGCACCACAGGTACCATTTCACCGAGTTTGTGCCTGTGCCGGACCTGGCCGCCAAATACAGGCATCTCCATGCCAGGGACCTGCGCGTCAGCGTTCAGGAACTGATCGAATACCTGTCGTTCGATACTCACGGCCCGGACACCATCAGAGTGGAACTGGTCATGGAGTTCAACGTCATCGTCACAAAAACCAGGGATATCGATATTGTCACCGCCATCACCGACAACACCGCTCCCAATTACCTGGTGCAGACCCTTACCCTGGAGCAGGTAGTCGGCGAGGCTCATACCCAGACGCTGGTGACGGATGAGATCCGCGTCCCCGAAAGTGAACCTGGCGCCCAGCACCTGGTCGATCTCAAGATTATCAGGATTCATGTGCCGCGGGAGGAGATCGTGCTCCTCAATGACAAGGTTGTCGTGGGCGGTGTCGTTCATCTGAAAGCGATCTACGTCGCCTTGTTAGACAGCCAACCGGTGCATGCCGTGGAGGCCTGGGTCAAGTTCCGCAGCTTTATCGCCATTCCGGGGACGTTGCCTGATATGGTCGGCTATGTCAATGCCATCCTGGAGCACGCCACGGGACACGTCCAGGCGCCCGATTTTATCAAGGTCGAACTCGTTCTGCAGTTGATCGGCCGGGTGGTGGTGATCAGCCAGGTCGACACGGTGTTGTGTCCTTCCGGCGCGATGCCTGCTCCTGCTCCGTCGCCTATGCCTACAGCGACCTGCCCGGTGGGCACCATCAGAACTACGGTCACTATCCAGCCCGGTGATACGATCTTCCAGTACGCCATGCAGTACCACGTCAGTATGGACCGGATCATTGCCGCCAATCCGGGTATCGACCCCAACAACCTGGTGGTCGGCAGCCCCTTGAACATCCCGTGCGATCCATAGAGGCTGGCGACTGAGTCCGCTCGATGGCGCCGGTAAATTGCTGAAAAGAAAAACTGGGCGCTGCGGCATCCAGGACCCGGGGCCCAGTTCAGGTTAATCTTCAGTGTGTGAGTTAACTACCATTTTTAAAGGAGGTAACGAAATGAGTCCCCAGCAGAACAAGGGTGAGAACTACCAGGCTCCCACCCCGACTACAATCACTACGACTGGGATGACGTCTGCCTATTACACGTTGACGGTTCCCCAGGTCGTCGGGGATGTCAATGCCCAGACCGAGGTGGACTACACCATGCACTTCCACCGGGGAGTGCTCAGGGTGGAGTCGATCGATGTCCGGCCGATGTACGTGGAATGGGACGTCATCGCGGGCAAGGTGATGTTTCATGGCAAGCTGCGCACGGAAATCCTCTATGTCACCGGGGAGCACTATGTCAGGGACCGGCGGGACGAGATCGTCTCCTACGCCAACTATGGCGTTATTCCGCAGGCGGTGCCCGGGCAGAACGTCAATGTCTGCGTCAAGGTCCGCGGCGTGACCTGGGATACCGATCAGCATGCCCGCGTGGATATCCACGTCTTGCTCGACGTGTTTATCACGGTCACCGAGTCGGTCACGATCAGCGTTCCGCTCTTTTCCAGCATCTCCGGCCAGGTAATGCTGAACGGGGTCGCCCAGGCCAACGCGATCATCGCCCTCTATGATCCCAACGGGGTGCTGGTTGCCTTTACCTTCACCACCTCCAGCGGCTACTATGAGTTCCAAACCATAGCGCCGGGCACTTACACGATCGTGGCCGCCATCTCCGGCAACTACGAGTCCAGGTCGATCACGGTCACGGCCAACGTGCCGGTCACGGCGAACTTCTTCCAGTCGCCGACTACCACCTGCGCGAATATCCTGTCCACCAGCACCTGCTCCTTCCTCAACGGCCTGTTGGGCGTGGTGTAGCGCCACTTAGTGGTTGGTGCCCAGAGGACAAAACGGCCCCTGTTTTCGGCGCCGCAAGCGCCGGACAGGGGTTTATTTTTGCTGCCGCCCGGTTAAGAGCGCCATAAACTGGAAAGAATAAAACCAGTGGTTGTAGATGGGCAATATTGCCATAATCCTGAGACTTGAGAAGAGAGATGTGGGGGCGGGTGGCAAGCATGAAGAAGAACGGTGCGGACAGTCGCGATACCAAGCAAGGCATGAAGAGGATTATTGTCAGGGCGGGTCTGGTTATGCTGTTTGGGGCCGCCCTGTTTGCCGGAATGGCCTTGGCGGGGGCGTCAACCTCCCAGCCTAAAACGGAGGCGCCGGCGGTTCCCGCGGTCTCCCCGGATATGTTCCAGCGCGAGGGGGACACTATCGGCCTGGGGCGGATTATCCGGTTCCGGGTGATCGCCGCCAGCGATAGTGCCTTTGATCAGTCAGTGAAGCTCAGGGTGCGGAATGCCGTATTGGCCTACCTGCATCCGGAACTGCAGGGCGCCGGCAGCGAGTCTGCGGCTGCCGCACTCATCTCCGGCCGGCTGCCGGGGATCCGGCAGGTTGCCCGGCAGACGGTGCAGTCCTCCGGGTCGGATAAACCGGTCCAGGTTTTCTATGGCGTCACGGCATTTCCGGACAAGACTTACAGAAGCATACTCTTCCCCGCAGGCAACTACGAGGCTTTGAAGATCGTGATCGGGTCCGGGCAGGGCCATAACTGGTGGTGTGTGCTGTTTCCGCCTCTCTGCTACGTCGACCTGACCATGGCTGCCCAGGACCTGTCGGGCGGCCAGCAGATAGTCCCCAGCGCGGCAGGTATGGGCGGACAGGTGACCCGGTACCCCCGTCTGACCACCAAGATTGGCGTCTGGTTGACGGGCGTCAGGTTCCCTTCCCTGGCTTTCCTGCATATTGGTGGTTAGCAAAGATCAGCGGATGATTTGGGCGATCCAGAGCAGGACGTAGCCGCCGGCCAGCCCGATCCAGCTCCAGAAGGGGCTCTGCTGTTGGGCGGCGGGAATCAGTTCATCCTTGAGCAGGTAGGTCATCGCTCCCCCGGCCAGAGCGAGCATGAAGGAGAGGTGTTCCGGGGACAGCCGGAGCAGGAACAGGCCGAGCAGGGTGCCCAGCGGAGTAAAGACGCTGACGATGACGTTGACCAGCACCACCTGGCGTCTCCGGACGCCCCCCATGTAAAGCGGGGTGGCGGTGGCGATTCCCTCGGGGATGTTGTGCAGGGCAATGGAGAGCGCCAGCAGCGGCCCCAGGGCGCCCCCGGCAGCATAGGCCCCGGCGATGGCGATGCCTTCCGGGAGGTCATGCATGGCGATGCCGGTGGCCATCAGGTAGCCCATCCGTTTGTAGGATGCCTCCCGGCTGTAAATGTTCCCGCCGATTAACCTGGTCATCAGCTTATCAAGACCCCAGAGGAGGACAACCCCGGCCCCGAAGCCGATTCCGGCTTCCAGAGGCGTACCCTGGTCCAGGGCGGCGGGGATCAGGTCCAGCAGCACTACCGCCAGCATCACGCCGGCAGCTCCTCCAAGCAGAATGGCTAGGGTGCGGCGACTCCGGCTTTTCCAGATCAGGACCACAATACTGCCGAGGACAGTGGCCAGGCCGGCCAGGAGGCTGGTTAGCAGAGCGTGCATGGTATCACCTGCCTTTTAAGACAATCTATGCTTCCAGGTGTGGTTTATGCCAATTGGAGGTGGTCAGTTTGTGCGGGAACGGACGGGGTACGCTGGTGATCATCGGCGGCTCCGAAGATAAGGAAGGCGAGTGCGTGATCCTGCGCCGGTTTGTGGAACTGGCGGCGGGCACCCGCCGCGCGGGCGACAGTGCACGGGTCGTCATCGTCACCTCCGCTACCAATCAATCACAGGTGGTGGGGGAGACCTACTTCCGGTTGTTCAAGAAGCTGGGGGCCGGGGAGGTGGGAGTCCTCGACGTCGCCAACCGCCAGGAGGCAAATGCTGCTGCTACCTATGAGGCAGTGGCCGGGGCGAGCGGCATCTTCTTCACCGGCGGCGACCAATTGCGGATCACCAGCCTGCTGGGGGGGACGCGGTGCGACGAGGCTCTCCATGACGCCTACCGGGCCGGGGCGGTGATCGCCGGCACCAGCGCCGGGGCGTCGGTCATGAGCGAGACCATGATCGTGGAAGGGGAGGATGCTGAGGCCCCACAGCGGAACATCGTGCAGATGGCCCCTGGGATGGGCCTGATCCGGGAGGTGGTCATCGATCAGCACTTCGCCCAGCGCGGCCGGCTGGGGCGGCTGCTGACCGCAGTAGCCCAGCACCCCTACATGCTGGGGGTGGGGATCGATGAGGATACCGCCATCGTGCTGCTGCCGGACGACATCTTCGAGGTGATCGGCTCACAGGCGGTGACGGTGATCGATGGGACCCAGATCCGGGAGACCAACATCTCCGAGTCCGGCCCCCGTGCGCCCCTAGCCCTGACCAACGTGATCCTGCACACCCTGCCGGCAGGCTACAGGTTTGACAAGAAGCAGCGGCTGCTGATACTCCCGGGGGGATCCGGTTAGGGCGCCGTGGGACAATCTGGATTGAAAGGTTCAAGCGTATAGAACAGCCACATCCTGTAAAAATAAAAGAATCTTTGGGTCAGGGATTCTGCCGCAATCGTTATAAAAAGGACAGATACACTATCTCTTGCAGCTACAGGAGGGCATTGAAGTGAAGATCTTGGAAAGCCGGTTCTACGAAGGCCGGAACATCTGGAGCCCGCGTCCGGTGCTTCAAGCGCAGCTTTTTTTAAGCCTGCGGGAACAAGTACCCACCAGCGAGATCTCCGGTTTTAACGAGACCCTTGCAGCCCATTTGCCCGGACTGGCGGAGCACGCCTGCTCCCGGGGCTACGCGGGCGGCTTTCTGGAGCGCCTGCATGAGGGAACCTACCTCGGCCACGTGGTGGAACATGTGGCCCTGGAGGTCCAGTCCGCCGCCGGTTTTCCGGTATCATTCGGCAAGACCTTGGGGGGAAATGTCCCCGACACCTGGGACCTGGTCATCTCCTGCCGAACACCGGAACTCGGAACCGCCGCCCTGGAGACTGCGGTGGGCCTGGTCTCCGCCGTGCTGGAGGGGCGGCCCTACGAGACCGGGGCGGCGCTCGAACGCCTGGAGGCGGTGGGAGATGCCTCCTGCCCGGGGCCAAGCACCGGGAGCATCCTGGAGGTCTGCCGCCGGCGAGGGATCCCGGTCCTTTCCCTGGGCGAGGACAGCCTCTACCAGTTGGGCTACGGTTGTTGTGGCAGGGTGATCCAGGCCACCATGACCTCCCGGACCTCGGCGATCGCCGTGGGCATCTGCTGTGACAAGGTACAGACCAAGAGACTGCTGGCTGCATCTTCCCTGCCCGTACCCTGGGGGTCGGTGGCAACCACCCTGCCGGATGCCCAGGCAGCAGCCCTGGCCCTGGGCTATCCGGTGGCTGTCAAGCCCTGCCACGGCAACCAGGGAAAGGCAGTCAGCCTCAACCTGGCCAATTTAAAAGAGGTGTCGGCTGCTTTCCGGATTGCCCAGCACTATGATCAGCAGGTACTGGTGGAGGAATACGTTCAGGGAAGGCAATACCGGCTGCTGGTGATCGGCAACCGGTTGGCGGCGGCAGCAGAGCGATTTCCGGCCGCGGTGCGCGGAGACGGCGCCCATACCGTCCGGGAATTGGCGGACCTGGCTAACCAGGACCCTTGCCGCGGCGAGGGTCACACCCGGGCGCTGACCAGGTTGAGCATAGACCCGGCCGCCATCTTGGTGCTGGCGCGTCAGGGGTACGCTCCGGACAGCATACCGCCACGGGGGGCGCCGGTGCTGCTGCGGGACAATGCCAACCTCAGCACTGGTGGCACTGCCGAGGATGTCACCGCCCTGGTGCATCCGGAAAATGCCTATCTAGCGGTACAGGCTGCTCTGCTGCTGGGTCTGGACGTGGCCGGGATCGACCTGGTCACACCGGATATTGCCGCCCCGGTCCGGAAGACCGGCGGCCGGATCATCGAGGTCAACGCCGCTCCAGGCTTCAGGATGCACCTGAACCCGAGCGGGGGCGTCCCCCGTCCGGTTGGGCAGACCCTGGTGGACTACCTGTTTCCGCCCGGGTGTGCGGCAAGTATTCCGGTAATCTCGGTAACCGGGACCAACGGCAAAACCACCACCGTGCGTCTCCTCGGGCACATCTTCCAGCAGCAGGGGAAATCCGTTGGGATGGCCACTACCGGGGGGATCTACATCAACACCAGCTGTGTCTGCAAGGGAGACACCACCGGCCCCAACAGCGCCCGGACCGTGCTGCGTGACCCGGCGGTGGAAGTGGCGGTGCTGGAGACTGCCAGGGGTGGTATCCTGCGGGCCGGGCTGGGTTACGACCTGGCTGACGTGGCGGTAGTCACCAACATCGCCTCGGACCACCTCGGCCAGGACGGGATCGAGACCCTGGAAGACCTGTTCTGGATCAAGTCGCTGGTAGCGGAGGCGGTCAAAAAGGACGGCTACGTGGTGCTGAACGCCGACGACTCCTTTGCCGCCAGGTTTGCCCAGCGAACCCGGGCAAACCTGGTCTATTTCAGCATGTACGGGAACAACCTGCTGGTGCGGCGTCACCTGAGTACCGGAGGCTGCGCCGTGTTCGCCAAGGACGGCAGCGTCTATTTCTGCCGGGGCGAAGAGGCCGTCAGGATTATCGGCCTCAAGGCCATTCGGGCCGGAATGGGCGGCCGGGCGCTGCATAACCTGGAGAACGCCCTGGCCGCCACCGCGGCGGCCTGTGTCTGCGGGTTGCATCCGGCGGTAATCAGGCACGGCCTGCGCACCTTCGGCACCGAACTCGCCCACAATCCGGGGCGCTTGATGGTGAGGCGGATGGGGAGGGTGACGGTGATCGTGGACTTTGGCCACAATGCCTCGGCCTTCCGTCGCATCGCCGAGTTTGCCCGGTCCCTGAAGCCACGCCGGCTGCTGGGGGTGGTGGGCGTACCCGGCGACCGGGGCGACGACCAGATAGAGGTAGCGGGAGAAGCGCTGGGGGCGGCCTTCGACGAGCTGTTCATCAAGGAGGACAATGACCTCCGTGGCCGGACCCCGGGAGAGACTGCGGGGCTGCTCTACAAAGGGGCGTGCCGGGCAGGTCTGCCGCAGGTCTGCCTGAACCTGATTCCCGGCGAGGCCGAGGCTGCCCAGGAGGCCTTCCGCCGCGCCCAGCCCGGAGATGTGCTGGTGATCTTTTATGAGAACCTGGAAGTGGTGCTGGCGGTGCTGGATGCGGTTGAAAGCAGCCATACCCCGGCGGCCGCGCCGGGCGGCGCCATGTCCAGCGCCACCTTGATTGTGAGCGGAGCGAACCGCGCCGGGTCCGACCCGCTGCAGCAGCGGGTACCCCGACCCGGCACCGCCTCTGGCACGGAGAACATGGCGCGGGCACAGCACCCGGGTGCCCCATGGGCGCGGCAACAGCGGTGAGAGCGACATTGCCGGAGGTGGCGGAGAAGATCGCCGCCAAGTGATTTTGGTGCGGGAAGCAAGGGAAAGATGGTTGCAAAAGAGGATTTTCTGACCTCTATATGTAACATTAATATGGAGCAAAAAGTGTGGTAAAGGAAGAAACGAACCATGGTGGAGCAGGGACAGACAAGCTTGGAGTTGCCGGCATACGCCAAGGTCAACCTCACCCTGGACGTGGGCCGGTTGCGGTCGGACGGTTATCACGAGATCAACTCCGTCATGCAGACCATCAGCCTGGCCGATACCCTCATCCTTTCGGCGGCGCCAGAGGGGATCATGGTGAGCTGCACCCCGTCCGGAGCGGCTCCTGACGGGCCGGCCAACCTGGCGTACCGGGCGCTGGAGTCTCTGGCGGACCGCATCGCGCCTGCCGGCGTCGATCTGCGCATCATCAAGCGTATCCCCACCGCTGCCGGCCTGGGCGGAGGCAGCAGCGACGCCGCCACTGCCCTCAAGGCGGCCAACGCTCTCTTCAGACTCAACCTGACAGAGGTAGATCTCATCTCCTTGGCGGCACGCCTCGGCTCGGACGTCGCCTTTTTCATCCGCGGGGGCACGGCCCTGGCCCAGGGGCGGGGCGAGACGGTTACGGTGCTGCCCACCATCAGGCCGCAGTGGTTGGTCCTGGTCAAGCCGGAGTTCCAGGTGACCACGGCGGAGATCTACGCCCGCTACCAGCCGGGCCAGAACCGGACCTGGACGACCTGGTTTATGGCCGCAGTCTCCAGAAGCGACCGGGACGGCATGCTGGCCAACATGGGCAACGACCTGGAGCCCGTGACCGCTGCCGCCCACCCGCAGGTGTCCGTTTTGATCAGACGCCTGGAGGGGTTGGGGGCGGAGCGGGCGCTGATG